>Ga0068856_100001541_pt1 | contig 24166 bp, 21 predicted proteins | sample KBSCornC62_FD_66595 | JGI IMG/M metagenome (GOLD analysis project Ga0068856, IMG submission 66595) | Corn rhizosphere microbial communities from Kellogg Biological Station, Michigan, USA - KBS Corn C6-2 | ecosystem: Host-associated > Plants > Roots > Rhizosphere > Soil ... | reverse complement strand
GCGGCCCGATGCGTTCGGGCCGGTGGTGCGCGGACATGATACAGCAGGAGGTCCATCAGCGCCATGTCGCTGCGTGTCGGCCGCGCGATACATTCCCCGCATGCCCGACGCTCCCCGTGCCGCCAGCATGACCGCGCGCGGCGTCTCGTTCATGCGTGCGTATCACCAGATCTTTGATTCAAGCCCTCGCGTCCTCGACGATCCGGTGGTGCTGCGCCTCCTCGGCGACGAGCTGGTCGAGCGGGTTCGTGCCGGCCGCGAGTACTTCGAGCAGCCGCTGTCCCGGGGCCTCAGGGCGCACGTCGTGCTCCGCAGCCGGTTTGCCGAGGATTCGCTCCACGACGCGCTCGCGCGCGGGATCGCGCAGTACGTGCTCCTGGGCGCGGGCATGGACACGTTCGCCTACCGACAGCCCGAGTGGGCGCGGGGCCTCACGATCATCGAGGTCGACCATCCGGCGAGCCAAGCCGCGAAGCGCGAGCAGCTCGTGGGCGCTGGACTCGAGATCCCGGCCAACGTGCGCTACGCCGGCATCGATTTCGAGCACGAGTCGCTCGCCGACGGTTTGCGCCGCTGCGTCGTCGACTTCACGCGGCACACGTTCTTCTCGTGGCTCGGCGTGACGATGTATCTCACGCGCGAAGCCATCGACGCGGTGCTGCGCACCGTGGCGACGTTTCCGCCCGGGAGTGAGCTCGTGCTGACGTTCGCGCAGCCGCGCCTCGCGTCCGAAGGCGGCGAACACCCGCTCGCCGTGGGCGCGGCGTCCGTCGGCGAGCCGTGGATCAGCTACTTCACGCCCGAGGACATGGACGCGTTGCTTCGCGCGTCCGGCTTCTCGCGAGTCGAATTTCTCTCGCGCGCTGACGCCGCACAGAAATACTTCTGCGCGCGGGCGGACGGTCTCGAGGCCCCGCGCCGCGTCTCCATCGCGCACGCTCGCGTGTGACGCCAGGTCGCGTAGCCTCTTGGCGGCCGCGCGCGCTCGGAGCGATGCTGCTGCCCGAGCACGCCATGGGCGCGTAACCGGCTGCACCACCGGCTGCGCCCTCTGCGCGCCGTTACCGAATCGCTCCCACGCACGCGCCTGCGGGCGAGAGGCCGACGAGCTTTGCGCGTCGATCGCGCCAACCTTGCCGTCACAGTTCGCGTCCCCGTTCGGAGTCTGACGGAACGCCCCGCTCGGCGCGAGGTTCACCATGCTCCGAATCACCGCCAGTGCGTCCGCGGTCGTGAGCTGGCCGTCGAGATTCACGTCGCCGCGGAGCGCGCCCGGGAGCACCACGGCCTTGAGGGGCGCCGGCGTGAGCAGCGCGACGAGATCCACGCTGCCGCTCGCCGCGTCGCTCTTCGCCATCGTGAAACGCGGCGTGATCTCCGTGCTCCGGCCGGCGTTGTCGCCCGTGAAATGGTAGTACAGCTTCGCGAGCGCGGTCTTGCTCGCGTGGCCCGTCGCATCCGTCGCGGTGAACGACACGGACCCGCCGTTCTGTGCGGCGATCGTCGGTGCGGCGAAGCCGCCGCTCACGCCGCGCACGGAATCGAGCTGCACGACGGTCGAGTCCCACGTCACCGCGACCGCGTAGGCGCCGAGCGACTTCCCGGCGCTCGAAAGATCGGCGGATAGTGTGGCCGCGGAGCGTATGCCGATCACGCCGGTGAGCGAGTCGGCGTCGAACGAGACGTTCCCGGCGACCGCCTTCACCGGCGCGCCGCGAACGATGAGCGTGTCGATGAGTGAGGCGGCACGGACACTCGCGCCCGCCGACACCGTAATCGTATCGACGTAGATGCCGGGCGCGAGCGCGGAGAGATCGCGCGTCCAGCGCACGGTGCCCGAACCGGTGCCCGCCGCCGCCGTCAGCGTCGTGTAGCTCAGACGCTTCGTCGCCGTCCAGGCGGTGCTCGTGGCGCCGACGCCGAGCACGAACACGCTCACGGAGTCGGTCACGCCGCTGCTCGCCGTCACCGTATCGGAGTGGCTCGCGCGGCTCAGCGAGATCGCCGTGCCGGGGAGCACCACCAGCGTGTCGTAGAACGTGGCGCTCAGCTTCCCATCCAGCGACGCGATCGGAATGGTGTACGCGTGCTTGCCCGGGGTGATGCTCGTGAGGTCGCGCTGATACCGCAGCCATCCCGGCCCCTTCCCGCCGAGCCCGCGTTGAGTGTTTGATGATTGGAATACGAGAATGCCGGAGTTCGAGCCGCCGTTGTTCCACGGCAAGTTCGCGGCCCACTGCAGCGTATCCGCGCCCGCGCCGACCGGCGCCACCGCGAGCGAGTCGATCGCCGCCTCGAGCCCGAGCGCCACCGTGTCGACGCGCGACGCCGGCAGGAGCCTGAGCGCCGGTGCGGGCGCAGCCGCGGCGTACACGACGACGGTGTCGATGATCAGCGTTCGTCCTTGGCTTGTCGCGAGCGCGTTGGATGGAAAGAGCGGCGGCGTGACGGTGATCGTATCGATGTACGTCCCCGGCATGTAGGCCGTCGCGGCATCGTAAATCGCGCGCGTGGTGTCCTTGACCGTCCAATGCCAGTACAGCGTGCCGCTGCCGATGCCGTTGAACCGGTCGGCGAACACGCTCTGATTGATGACTGGCCGGAGGAAATGCCGCGGGCCATTCGCGATCGTGCCCGTCCATCGAGCCCGGGTCGACCACTCGCCCGAAAAGGAAATGATTGCCGAATCGAGCTTGGGCGGCGAACCAGCCGCGATCGAGTCGCGCCGGCCCGTGGTGGACACGGTGTATTGCACCACCGGCACTACGTCCAGCGAGTCGAAGATCACCGCCGAATCGGTTGGGTTCGCGGTGAGCTTCACCGTGATCGTGTCGACGTACCAGCCGAGCGGCGTGTTGGTGCTCGAGACGCGGCTCCAGTGGATCACGGCGGGGCCGGTCCCCGACCGCGACGGCTGGTTCGTGTTCCCTTGGATGAAACCCCACGGCTTCTTGCGAGTCGCCGTCCATGCCGCGGTCAGCGCACCCGGTCCGGAGATGCTCACGATGGCGGTGTCCGAGCGGCCGAGTCCCGGAAAGCCCGAATCCACGCGCGCCGTGACGCTGAGACCGAGATGCAGCGACGTGCCGGGCGCGACGACGAGTGTGTCGTAGTAGAAACGGTCGGTGAACGCCGCGGGGCTTGTAATCTTTAGCGTATCGTAATAGGTGCCCGGCCCGAGCGTCGACACGTTGCGCCGGAACTTGAGCCATCCCGATCCGTTCCCGCTCGGCGTCGAGACGGCCAGCCATTGCCCGCTGCCCGACACGTTCGTCGCCGTCCACGCGGAGCTGGCGGCGTCCGGCCCGCCGACGGTCAGCGCGATCGAGTCGCTCGCGGCGGAGGTTCCTTCCGTGACCGTGTGTTTGCCGCCGGTGCTCGAGAGCGCGACGTACCGGCCAGCACCGTTCCGGATCGTCAGCTTCGCGCTCGCGGCGAACATCGAATCGACCGTGATGCTGATCTGGTGCGCGCGGTCGATGAACGTCTCGCCCTGCTGGAGCACCGCGCCGTGGTCGTTCGGGTTGCCGTTGCCGTCGCGATCCTCCAGACAGAACTCGCTCGTGTTCATGAGACACGAGAAGTTGACGATCACGCCTTCGAGCGGTACGCCGCGATCGAACGCGACCTGCTTGCGCAGCTCGACCGTGTAGTGCGTCGACAGCATGCTGTCGGAATACGAGAACGGCACGACCGCCATCAGATAATTCGAATTGGCGGTAGGCTGCGCCAGCTGCTCGACGGTGATCGTGTTCGACGCGCCGGTGGCGACGTATCGCCGCGCCGCGGGGATGAAGCCGAGTTTGTCGAGTTGGCCGGAGAGTGGCGCCACGGCGCTCTGGAGCTCGAGGCCGTCGCCCCACGTACCGCCGGCCATCACGTCCCATCGCGAGTAGTACAGGTCACCGTCGATCGGCGTCGAGTGGAACAGCGTGATCGCGTGGCCAAGCTCGTGCGCGTGAAATCCCAGATCGTTCTCGGGCTTCGTCTTGTAGCCCGAGATCGTCTGGCCGAAGACCTTGCGAACGCCGCGCACGGTGATGCTGTCGGCAGTATAGGCGCCGAGCTCCGCTGGCATCGCGATGCCGATCTCGTACGACACGACGTCGTACGTCGCCACGTCCACACTTTGCGGGATCGTCGCGCCGCACGCGTTGATGTATTTCGAGAGAACGCCGTTGCTGAAGGTGTCGACGACGGCGCTGGGGACGCCGCCGACCGTGTCGGACGCGGAGTAGTAATCCGATTCCTTGCCCGGCAGCGTCGCCATGTCGAGCACCGTCCCGGTGATGTTGAGCTGCCCGTAGGAGACGGTGTTCCAATATCCGGCGACGCTGTTCGGTCCACTGAACCAGAGCGCCTGATATTCCGCGGTCGTCGGAATGGGTGTCTGCTCGTCCGCCGTGCGACAGGGCACGACGAGCACGCGCCGCGACGTGAAGAGCGGAATGCCCGGTCTGGTCGTCGGAACGATGCCGGTCAGCAGTTGAAGCGACGAGACGTCGCCGAATCGATTCGCCGAGAGCTGCACGCGGCGATTGGACAGCCGCGACACGCCGCCGAGCCGCTTCACCGTCGCGCTGTCGACGTGCACCTCGTACTCGCGGTGCGTGCGTCCGTCGATCACCATCGTGTGCGCGATCGCGCGATGGCGGGCGAAATCGTCTTCCCACATGATGTACATCGAGCCCGTGAGCGACGCCGGCACGGCCGCGGCCTCGCCGGGACGGATCTGCGCCTGCGCGGGCCGGCCGAGCATCGCGATCGCGCCCGCGACCAGCGCGCCATATAAGAGATGTCTCATGGGAGCTTGCTCTCGAACGCCGCGGTGGTCAGCTCCTGGGTGCCCAGCACGAGATTGCTCAGCGATCCGGCCTTCTTCGCGACCAGTATGACCGCGGCGAGCGTGTCGTTGGAGAACATCGGGAATGCGGCGCCCGCGATGACCACGATGGTCGGATTCACCTGATTGGCCGCGATCAGTCCGTCGCTCGCCCGGTCCACCGTTCCGCCGAACGTCACGAGGCTCGTGTCGAGCACGATGTTCGCCTTGAAGCTCCCGATCTTCGCCGCTGACGCGTCGTGGTTCGCGTGCACGTACGCCGTCACCTTCTCGCCGGCCGCCGGGTTCGCGTTCGAGTACAAGAGCGACAGCGAGTAGCCGCCGGGCGCCGGCGGGACCGGTGTCGGCGTGGGAGTTGGGGTCGGGGTAGGCGTCGGCGTGCCGCTGCCGCCGGTCGGCTGCGTCGGCTCCGCGCCGCCGCACGCCCAGAGCGCCGTGACCCCGGCGATCAGCGCGCCGACGATCCATCGAGAAGCCTTCATGGTGTGCTCCATATGAGAATGCAAATGGCGGCTCACGGTGCGCCCGAGAGCCGCGGAAGGGAATCCACGCGGACCTGCGCCACCACGTCGTGCCCGGCGATGTCGGTCACGTCGAGCATGGTGAGGCGAATGCGCGCGTCGTCGCGCGCCGACGGGCGAGCCACGATGAGCACGAGCACCGCGCCAGGCGCGAAGCCGTTCGCCGCGACGCCGGCGAATGACACGCGCCCGAGCGCGCTCGCATTCTCGATGCGTGTTCCGCCGGCCGGTCGGTCGACGTGCAGCACGCGGGCGGTGCCGGGCATCGTCAGCTCGCCGTGGTAGCCGGCGATCCTGAGACGCGCCGTGTCGGCCGTGAGGCAGACGGTCACCGTCGTCAGGCTGTCCGATTTCGATTGGCGCGAGACGACGGCGTACGCGGTCGCGCTCTGGCCCGGGACCGAGCATCCCGGCCCGACTTCGAGCGCCCGAAGCGAATCGTGGCCGCACGCGATCGACAGAACGAGGCCGGCGGCGGCCGTGCAGAGTGGCAGCATTGGATTTGGCATGGTGTGATTCGCCGCCATCCTAAGCCGATGTCGTAAACGCCGCGTGAGACAACGGTTAACCAGCGGTAAACTCCCGGATTCTTTCGTCTTGCGAACGCATCTGCCGCTGGGATAACGTCATGCATGGCACAGCCCGCCCATGGAAGGTGCGTTGTCACGTTCCTTGGCGGCGCTGGAATTCAGGTCGACGGCGTCCCGATCGGCGGCCGCGCCGTCCATCGCCACGCCCTGGCGCTGCTCGCGCTGCTCGTCGGCAACGGCGGCCGCCCACTCACACGCGACAAGCTGATTGCGCTCCTCTGGCCCGAGCGCGACGCCGACGCCGCCCGCAATCTCCTCAAGGTCAACGTTCACGAGCTACGCAAAGAGCTCGGCGACGCGGTCATTCGCTCCGCGGGCGATCAACTCAGCGCCGATCTGAACGAGCTGTCGTGCGACATCGCGCGCTTCACGAACGCGATCGCATCCGGCGACGACGACGCGGCGGTCGTGCGCTACGGCGGTCCGTTTCTCGACGGCTTCTTTCTGAAAGACGCCGCGGAGTTCGAGCCCTGGGCCGACTCGGAGCGCGCGCGGCTGGCGGCGATGTACGCATCGGCGCTCGAGCGACTCGCGACGGCCGCCGAGCAGGGGGGCGACTATCAGACGGCCGTCCGCTGGCGCCGCGCACATGCGCAGCACGATCCGTATCATCCGGAAGTGGCGAGCCGGTTGGTGCAGGCGCTCGCCGCGTCGGGCGATCGCGCGAGCGCGATGAAATTCGCCGACACATTCGTCGAGCGTCGCCGCGAGGAGCTTGGGATCGGAGACGAGCAGGGCATCGCGGCGCTCGCTCGAAGCGCGGCGAGCGCGTACACGCGGTCGGTTAGCGTGCCGGTGGTTGGTGCGGCGGCAGACTCTCGAGACGGCGCGGAACGAACCGGAACCACGCGACACTCGGCGTCAGGGCCGCGGCACCGAGAGCCGCTGATGTGGATCGCTGTAGCGGGCGTGATCGTCGTCGCGATTGCCGCGACGCTCTGGCGACCCGCGCACAGCGAGCTGACGCCGATGTCGTTTCCGGCCGCGGCATCGCGCGTCGCGATCGTTCCGTTCCGCGTCGTCGGCGCCGACAGCGCGATGCGCGATGCGGAAGCCAGCCTCATCGCGGCGCGGTTCACGGGCGAGACCGGCCCCGAAGCGATCGATGCCGCGCGCGTCCTCGACACCTGGCACGCGGCGGCGAGATCAGGCGTGCCGTCGTTGGGTGATGACATCGGCATCGCGCGATCGCTCGGCGCGACGCGGCTCGTGTCGGGCGAGATCGTCGGCGCGCGCGATTCTATAGTAGTGGCGGCGCGATTGTACGCCGTCGCGAACGGCGCGCTCCTCGCCAGCGCGCGGGTCGATGCGTCGAGCGGCGCTTCGCCGGCGACGCTCGCCGACCGGTTGGCGGTGCAACTGCTCGCCCGCGCCGCCGGCGAGCCGGAGGACCGCGTCGCCGGCCTCGCGAACCGGCCGGTTGCCGCGGCTCGCACCTATCTCGCGGCGCAGCAAGCGTACAGATCGGCGCGATACGCCGCCGCGGAGAGTCTCTACGCGCGAGCGCTGGGCGACGATTCCACCTTTGGCGCGGCGGGACTCGGCCTCGCGATGGCCAACAGTTGGACGGTGATCAACGAGCATTACGGCATCGGCCGCGACGCCGCGTTGCATCACTTGAGTAGTATGAGCGAACGTGATAGAGAGTTCGCGAATGCCTTCTTTGGGCCCGACCCGGCGATCGGGCCGCCGCGGCCGGCGCCGGTGTACCTGGCGCGATGGGAAGATCTGGTCGAGAAGTATCCCGATTGGACCGAGGCATGGTACCAGCTCGGCGACCGCTACTATCACTTCGGCGGATTGTCCGGCCTCGCCGACGCCGGCGACCGCGCGCGCGACGCGTTCCGCCGCGCGCTGTCTCAGGATCCCGCCTTCGCGGCGCCGTTGCACCACCTCGTCGAGCTCTACGCGGCGCGCGGCGAGCTCGCGGATCTGCGCGCCGCGGGCGACCGCTACTTCGCCGCCAATCCGGGCGTGCGCCGCGACCGCTCGGCGATCGGCTGGGAGATCGCGATGGCGGCGGGCGACCGCGCGTGGCTCGGCCGCGTGCGCGCCAACTTCGACAGCATGCCGCCCGAGGAGCTGACGCGCATCGGCTGGGTGACCGACGACAACGGCTGGCCGCGCGCCGACGCCGAGCGCGCGGCGGCGATCGTCGACCGCCGCGCCGGCACGGCGAGCGAGCATGAGAGTGCGCTCATTCAGGAATTCACACTGGCGATGAACGCCGGCCAGCCCCGCGAAGCCCGCGTCGCGGCCGAGGCGCTCGGCGCGGAGTTCCCCGACCGGCCGGTCGCCGCGCTGTGGGATCTCTACGGCGCGCTGTTCGGCGACGGCGATACGACGCTCGCGCGCGACGCCGCGGCGCGCCTCGAGCCGTTCGCGGCAGCGCCCGTGAGCGGCGATCACGTGCGCCGCGACCAGCAGTATCTCGCCGCGTGCATGGTCGCATACTGGCGCGCCACCGCCGGCGATCTGCCGCGCGCGCGCGCCGCGGCCGATCGGCTCGCGGGCGCGCTCCCGCGCGAGACCAACAACTTCGCGAAGCGGAACGGCCGCGTGTGCCTCGCGATGCTTTCGGCGGCGATCGCGGAGCGGAGTCGCGCGACCGACGCGAAGCGGCTCGTCGCGCAGCTCGATACCACGCTGCTCGAGAACCGCGTGCCGCCGCACGTGATTCTGGAAGCGGGCACGATCGCGTCGGCTCGTCTGCACGCGGCGCTCGGCGATACGGCGGCGGCGCTGGTCGCGGCGCGGCGGCGAGAGCATCTCACCGGACCGCCGATATTTCTGGCGACGGAGCTGCGGGAGGAGGCGAAATACGCCGCCGCGACGGGCGATGCCGCGGGCGCGGCGCGTGCGACGAAGCATCTCGCGGCGCTCAGACGATGAGCCTGCATCGTCATCCCGAGCGAGCGCAGCGAGTCGAGAGATCTTCTATGCAGGTCGCGCTGCATCCAGCGCCGGAACACCACCCGATCACCGAAGGCCCGATCCATGTGCCGAAATATCAAAACACTCGCCAACTTCGAGCCGCCCGCGACCGAGGACGAGATTCGCGCTTCGGCGCTTCAGTTCGTCCGCAAGTTGAGCGGGATGAACAAGCCGTCGCACGCCAATGAAGCCGCGTTCAACCGTGCTGTCGACGACGTGGCGTCAGTCGCGCGGCAACTGCTCGCGTCGCTCGAGACGCACGCGCCGCCGCGGGATCGGGAGGTCGAGCGGCTCAAGGCGCAGGAGCGCGCGCGCCAGCGATTCGGATGATGCTGGCGCGCGCGTCGATGCTACCGCGCGGTCAGTTCCCGCCGCGCCCGCGCCGAGGGAGCGCCGTCGGCGGGATGATGCCGTTCAGCCGCATGTAGTTCGCGAGCTGGCTGTAATGGTCCTCGAGGTCGAGCGCGTGGCCGAGCACGAAGTTGGCGCGCGTGCTCTTGCGGGTCTGACCGTTGAACGAGAGCTCGATCTGATCGGCGAGCTTCGCGTCGTCGACCTGCGTCAGCGCGTCTTGACAGAACGCGAATGAGGCCTTGAGCTGCTCGACGAGCTTCTCCTTCGGCCACGCGGCCTTGATCGAGTCGGCGGTCTTCGTCTCCTCGTCGGAGAGGGTCGCCTTCTTCTCGCCGAAGTTATTACAGAAGTAGTAATTGTCGCTCGCGACGTGCTGCGCGATGAATCCGATCGAGAGCTGCGCCGGCGTCGGCTTGTAGGCGAACTTCGATTCCGGAATCGAGTCGAACGCCAGCGCGACGTTCCGCTCGAGTCCCGCGATGCGGCCCTTGAAGCTGGTGGTGATCGGATTCGCGGGCTGCTGCGCGGCGAGCGGCGCCGACAGCGCGAGACCAAGCGCGAGCATGAGTGTGGCATGCGGCGTCTTCATGGGATCCTCTCATTGGGCGGGGAAGGGGACGGGCAGCGGACGGCACGGACCGAGCGACATACTCGCGGGCTCCGTCGGATTGCGCAATCGCCCGCGTGCGACGCGGACCACAACTCGACAGAACGTTTACAAGTGCCGCGGCAGCCAGTGCTTCACTTCGGCGATCAGCGCCATCGGCGAGTAGGGCTTGGCGAGATACGTGGCGCATCCGACTGCGAGCGCGCGCCGGCGCAGGTCTTCGGAGGCGAGGCCGGTGATCGCGAGAATTGGAACGTCGGCGAGCGCGGGGTCCGCTTTGAGTGCCGCGGCGACACCGATGCCGTCGAGCTTTGGCAAGCCCATGTCGAGGAGGACGATGTCCGGCCGCTGCTCGCGCGCGATCGAGACCGCGGTCACCCCATCCGGCGCCTCGACGACGTCGAAGCCGGTGGAGCGCAAGTATTCGGTATATAGAAATCGCTGGTCGGGATCATCTTCGGCGATGAGGACCAGCGGGCGGGCGCGTGGTTCGGACACGACAGAAAGGTAGCGGGCGGGGCGGGGAACAGCACTCTGGAGACAGGTGTGCTTGCGGGTCGCGTTGGAGCGGGGTGGCGAAACAGATGTCGCCAGGGATGTGAGCGAGTGGCGCGACGCGGGCTCGATAGTGGAACCCGGGGCGACGAGGCGCAGTCGCGGAGGCGGCCTGCGGATGCTTGACACCTTGACGCCGGTTCGCTACCGTTCCACTCACGTGATGACTGGAACGCCGATGCAACGTACGCCGCCGGAAATGCTCCAGGGAACAGTCGACGTCCTCATCCTCCGCGCCCTCGCCGTGCAGGCGATGCACGGCTACGCGATCTCCCGCTGGCTCGACGAGCGCAGCGACGGGGTGCTCTCCGTCGAAGGGGCAGCGCTCTACCAGGGGCTGCACCGTCTCGAGCGGCAGAAGCTCATTGCCGCCGAGTGGGGGCTGTCGGAGAACAACCGCAAGGCAAAGTTCTATTCGCTCACCACCGCGGGACGCGCGCGGCTCCGTTCCGAGGCGTCGATATGGAAGACGTACGCCGCGGCGGTCCACAAAGTGTTGAGCCCAGCGTGACGGGGTGTTGCCATGATCACCGGTAAGCGGCTCTTCAAGGTCCCCTGGCGCTCGCGGACGACGATCGCGCGCGACGTCGACGCCGAGCTGGGCTTCCACTTCGAGATGCGCATCGCCGAGCTGCGCGCGCGCGGAGCGAGCGTGGACGACGCGCACCGGCAGGCGACGGCAGAGTTTGGAGATCTCGAATTCACGCGCGCCTACTGCCGGCGTGAAGATGAGCGCGCGGCCAGCGACGAACGCCGCGCCGACGCCCTCGTCGAATGGCGGCAGGATGTGGCGTACGCGGTCCGTACGCTGCTGCGGAGCCCGGGCTTCGCGGTGGCCTCCCTGCTCACCCTCGCCATCGCCATTGGCGCGAATACCGCGGTGTTCGCGGTGTCGCGCGCCGTGCTGCTCCAACCGCTCCCCTATGCGGATGCCGCCCGGCTCTATCAGGTGTTCACCATCCAGCCCGACCGGCCGGTCGTGTCGAGAAACCAGCTCTCGCCGGCCGACTTCGCCGATTTCGAGAACTCTCAAAGCAGCTTCGCCGGACTCGGCGCCGCCGCGCCGTCGACGGCGATGATCCTCCAGCCGGCATCCGGTGACCCGATCTCGCTCAATGCGATCGACGTGAGCTCGAACCTGTTCGGCGTGCTCGGCACGCGCGCGCTCTACGGACGCACGCTCATGCCGGGCGACGAGATCCACGGGCAGGACCACCGGGTGGTGCTGTCGTACGACACGTGGAGCCGCGACTTCGGCGGCGACCCGCGCGTGGTCGGGCGCTCGATCCTACTCAGCGGCGAGTCGTACGTGGTGGTCGGGGTGATGCCGCGCGGCTTCACGATCGACGAACGCGAAGCGCTCTGGCTGCCGTACGACCAGAAGGGCACGCTCGCCGACGTGGTGCGGGCGCGGAAGCAGCACTACGTGCGGACCATCGGCCGGCTGAAGCCCGGAGTCACCGCGGCGCGCGCGATGGAGGATCTGCGTACGATCGCGGCGCGGCTCGCGCTCGCCTATCCCGATGCCGACAGCGGACGCACCGCCGAGATGCGCCCGCTCACCGAAATGCTCACGGGCGACCTGCGTCCGGCGCTGCTCTTGTTGGAGGGCGCGGCAGCGCTCGTGCTGCTCATCGCCTGCGCCAACCTCGCCAACCTCGCGCTGTCGCGCACGACGGGCCGCCGGCGCGAGCTGGCGACCCGCGCCGCGCTCGGTGCGAGCCGGGGGCGGCTGGTGCGGCAGCTCGTCACGGAGGCGGTCGTGATCTCGCTCGCCGGCGGCGCGCTCGGTGTCGCGCTCGCGGCGGTGGGCACGCGGTCGCTCCTTGCGCTCAATCCGACGACGCTGCCATCGCTCTTCCACGCGACGATGAACGGAGGCGTGCTGGCGTTCAGCGTCGCCATCTCGCTCGCGACCGGCGTGCTGTTCGGGCTACTGCCGGCGCTCGATGCGTCGTCGGGCAATCTTCATGAATCTCTGAAAGAAGGCGGCCGGGGGAGCAGCGGCGGCCGGGCGAGCGGGCGGGCGCGTGCCAGTCTCGTCATCGCGCAGGTGGCGCTCGCACTGATGCTGCTTACCGGCGCGGGACTACTGGTACGCAGCTTCGCGCGGCTCACGCACGTCACCCTCGGCTACGATCCGAACCAGGTGGTCACCGCCGATCTACGCGCCGCGGGCGGCCGGTACGACGACGCGCTCGCGGTGACGGCGTTCTACGACGGAGTCATTCAACAACTCGCACACACGCCGGGGATTACCACCGTCGCCGCGATGAGCGACCTGCCGTCCCGCGGATCGTCGAGCACGTCGGTGCGCATCGAGGGGCAGGAGAACGACGAGTCTCAACTGCGCGAGCTACGGTACGTCAGCGTGCACGGTGATGTCTTCAAGACGCTGCGCATTCCGATCGTCGCCGGCCGCGATTACGACGCGAGCGATCGCCCCGACATCCCCGAGACGACGATTCTCAACGAGACCGCGGCGAAGCGCTACTTCCCCAACGGCGACGCGGTCGGCCACCGGATCAAGATCGGGCCGGACCCAAACGGAGCCTGGATGACGGTGATCGGCGTCGCGGGCGACATCCGCGGCGACGGCCTCGACGTTCCGCCGGAGCCGACGATCTACGCGAACCACCGGCACGAGCCGTGGATGCGTTCGATGTCGCTCGTCGTGCGCACGTCGCTGAGCGCGGCCAACACCGGTGCGCTCATCCGCGCTGCGGTGCGAGCGCAGGACCCGACGCTCGCGGTGAACGATGTCGAGACGCTCGACGACGTCATGGGTGAGAGCCTCGCGGCGCGGCGCTTCGCGCTCGGCCTCGCCGTGAGCTTCGCGCTGATCGCGCTGGTGCTCGCCGCCGTGGGGATCTACGGCGTGCTTGCCTACAACGTCGCCAACCGCTCGCGCGAGCTCGGCGTCCGCATCGCGCTCGGCGCGTCATCGCGGCGCGTGGTGTCGTTCGTCGTGGGGCAGGGGATGGCGACGTCGCTGGCCGGGATCGTCGTCGGCGTTGCCGGCGCGGCGGCGGGCGCACGGCTCTTGCGCGGCATGTTGTTCGACGTGACGCCGTTGGATGTGGGCACGTATGGTGTCGTTGCGGCGCTGCTGCTGCTGGTCGCGTTGATTGCGTGCGCGGTGCCGGCGTGGCGAGCCACGCGGGTCGATCCGCTGACGAGCATGCGGGCGGATTAGCGCGGCTGTTCCGGCGGTCGAGGCGCCACTGAAGCTGACAAGGCGTCTCGGAACGATGGACGATTCGCATTTGCTGATGCTTCGAACGTTGGCGGCCGCTTTTCGCGGCGCGATCGAGGCCACGCGTGCGGAGCGGGTGCCGGGCGCTCTGCCGTACTTTCCTGAAGGCGCGTGTTGAATGACCAGCCGCTTGTTCGTGAGTGGCGTGTTGCCGGGCAGCGAGCACGCCGCACGCCACGATTGGCTGGAGGTCGATGGATCCGTCGTGGACATGACCGCGGATCCATTCGGCGAGGCTCCAGTCGTCGTGGGCGCTCGCACGGCATTTCATGAATCTCTAACATCGACCGTCGCGGACGATGCGGCCGATCTCGTCGCCTCGTTGAGCGCCGAGGAGAGGACCCGGCTCGAGCGGCAGCTCGCGGCGATCGAATCGCGACTGCCGCCGCCCGGGTCCGCGGCGGCCTCACGAACCCTGTCGCGTCGCCGCTACCGCGAGATCTCCCCCAGCCCGGCGAGAAGCTCGTCCAGTTGATCGAACGTCTCGACCATGGCATCGGCTGCTCCGGTGCCGGCGGCGTCGAGCGCTTCCTTCGAGGGATAGTTCTTGCGCAGAACCACCAGCGTCTTGCCGCCCCGTTCCTCGAACGTCACGGTGGTGACAGATCCGCCCTCACCGCCTTCGTCATTGGTCCACGCGAGGCGCGAGGGCGGCTGCACGTCGATGTATGTACCGAAGAACGCGGCGGGCTCGGCGCCACGCTTACCTTCGATGCTTGCGTTCATCGTTCGTCTCCGGTCGTGTCAGTTCCTCTACGACTCTGTCCAACTCGTCGAAGCGTTCGTCCCAGCGCCGGCGGTACCGCTCGAGCCACGCCGTGGCTTCCTCCAATCGCCGCGGCCCGAGCTGGCACGTGCGCACGCGTCCGATCTTTTTGGTGGTGACGAGCCCCGCCTGCTCGAGAACGCCCACGTGCTTCTTCATGCCCGTGAGCGTCATGTGGAACTTCTCGGCGAGATCCGTGATCGACGCGTCGCCTCGTCGTCCGAGTTGCTCGAGCACGCCGCGCCGCGTGGCGTCCGCGAGCGCGGCGAACGAGGCATCTAGCCGGGCGATCGTATACTGAACCATATGGTTCAGTATCTAAGGCAACGGGTCGCGGTTGGCAAGGGCAGCCGGCGATTCGCAGTCGGCCCTTGACTACACCCGCGCCGTCACCGCATTTCGATGGCGCCGACTCGGCGCGTGGATTCCCTAGCTCAAGCGTCCCATCGCTCGACACCCGATTCGCCGGAGGACGTGGATGCATCGTCTGATCGCAGCGGTCGCAATTGTCGCCATCGCATGCAGCGCGGATTCGGTCAATCGACCGCCCCAGGTCGCCACGCTGGTGCTCAACACGACCGCCGGTACGCTTCAGGTAGGCGACGCGGCCCGGCTCACGGTCACAGCGCTCGATTCCGCGGGCGCGACGATCCCCGACATCCATCCCACCTGGGCATCGTCGGATACGAGTATCGTTATTATAGATTCAACAGGGATGATCGCCGCCAAGCAGGCGGGGATCGCGAGCGCGGTGGTCACTGTCGCGCAGAAGCAAGCCGTGGCCGCCCTGACGGTGCACTCGGCCATCACGGGGAGCTATGTGCTGGCGAGCGTGAATGGCGGATCGCCGCCCGTCGCCGCCGGGACGACGCAGAACGGCTGTCCGCAGACGTTCGACAACGCCACGCTCACGATGACCGAGAACCCGCGCGCGTTCGACATCGCTTTTCAGATGCGCGTGGACTGCCCGTACCCGCAGCCGGGCACCACTGCTGGAACGACACACATCCTCGGCACATGGACGCAGAGCGGCGATGACGTGACGTTCGCCACGCCGTCCGGCGCGTCGAACGTGCACGTCGACGCGACCACGACCTGGACCGGCGGCACCATTCGTCTATCGACGGCCGTGGATTTCGCCGTCCAATCGCCGACGCTGGCGCTCGTGTTTAGAAAACAGTGAATCGCCGCCGCACCTTGCCCCGTCGATTTCACAGCCTCGGCCCGCGGTCCTCGGTGTTCTTATGAAATCGAGCCTGAGAGCACTTGCGCTGGTCGCAGCCACACTCATGATCACCGGCGGCGTTCAGGCGTCATCCGGGCCGGGGTCGCCGGTTGCCGTGGTGCAGCAGCTCTATCGCGACTACTCGTGGGAGCTGATCTTCTTCCCGCCGCCGCGCGATTGGAACGTCGTGACCCAAGAGCCGCGAGACGTTCTCACGAAATACTTCGACGACAGCCTCACGGCGCTCATCGTGGCAGACCACGTCTGCGCGACGCGCGAGGGTGAGTGCAACATCGACGGGTCACCGATTTGGGCATCGAACGACCCTGATGCGTCTGACTTGGTCGTCGCCGCAACGAAGGATCCAGCGACGGTCGCGGTCACGTTCAGACGGGGCTATCCGCCTCCACGGGGCACCACGGTCAAGCTCTTCTATCGGATGGTGCGCACGTCGAGGGGCTGGTGCATTCGAGATATTGTTCAGGAAGACGGTTGGTCGTTCGTCGCGCAGCTCGAGCGGAAATAGGTCTTGCGAAGGTCCGTCGAGATAGTCGTCATCAATCTCTAATCAAACCGCACATGGCCAAGTACCTGATTTCCTTTCCCAGTGCGGCCATGGTCGTGCCCGACGGCGAATGGGAGACGGTGGGCCGCGACGCGCACGCCGTGATCGATGAGGCGAAGTCCGCCGGCGTCTACGTCTTTGGCGGCGGCATCGACGAAGGCGTGCCGCCCGTGCTCGTCTCGGCCGACGGCTCGGTCGTCGAGGGCGGCTACCCCTGGGGGCCTCCGCTCGACGGCGGCTTCACGGTGCTCGAACTGCCTTCGCGCGATGAGGCCGTCGCGTGGGCCGCGCGCATTGCGAAGGCCTGTCGGTGCGCGCAAGAGCTCCGCGTGTTCGGATTCGACCCGCAGTCCTGAGAGGGCGGTGCTCGCTGCGTGAGCACTCTTATATGATCCCGTTGCCGCTGAATGCGGCGTCGATATTTCTCATCCTTGGCTCCGCACGTGCCGTCGGTGGGGCCCTTCGAGCCGGGCGCTGACGTGTTGTAGTCCTCGAGGTCGATGTGCCGGAAGTGTCCGTACGCGTTCGTCACATCGCGAATCGCGATCACGTCGAAGTACGATGCGTCCGGCGTCGTCCATCCCTTGTTAATGCAAAGCCATTCACCCTGAAATGTGCCCGGGTACTCGTGGTGGAAGAGCAACTTGTTGGTGAGGGTCGGCTCCCAGGGCCGGCTGTTGCCAGCGACCGCGCCGCGAGTGAAGTAGGGCCCAACGACTTCGTTCATCACACGCCCGATCAGTGCGGTCTGCACCGCGGGCTCGAGGTAGTCGCCGTGCCCGTAATCGATGTCGATGTAGTACGCGCCGTCGATGAGCTGCACGTCCAGCACGGTGCCGTCGGCCCAACTCCCGACCACCGTGCCGGGCTTGATGGGAATCCAGACGTGGTCCAGTCCTTCGACGTGCCCGCCTTCGTGCGCACCAAAGAATCCGAGGCCGCCCGCGGCGCCGAGGACGATGCTGTCCAGCGGCACCGGGAGCGCGAGGCGGACCGGCGAGCCCCAGCTTGGGATCGGTTGAACCCACGCCCCGTCGACCCATGGCACCGGTACGACCGCGACGGGCGGAGTGAAGCGTCCGGCGACGCCGGTAATGTTGCTGCCGTCGTGGCCACAGGCGGCGATGGCGGTCATCGCGGTCATCGCGGTCATCGCGGTCGTCACAACGAGGAGGGCAGCGCGGTGAGGGCGGAGCATCGTACGATGGGATTCGAGAAGACTCACGACAGCCCGGCGTGTGCTCAGGGCGACTGCGTCGACGCGGAGAGGTGCCCGCTCGACATCAACCACCGAACCGCGTCCTCCGCCGCCCCAACCGCCGTATAGCGTGGCGCAAAGCCAATCCGCGCGCAGAGCTTCTCGATGCTCGCGCACGGCGAGTGAAGCACGTGGTCCCGCGTCGTGGCCGCGCTCTCTGGCGGGACGCGCGCCGCCCATTCGTCGAACGGGACGAACTCCAGACGCGCCTCCTTCCCGAACCAGCGCGCCGCGCCCTCGGCGTAGTCCCGCATCGTCACCGGCTCGCGCGCCGCGACGTGGAACGCTTCGCCCACGACTTGATCTCGATTCGCGACGGCGAGCGCGAACGCTTGTGCCACGTCGTCCGCGTGCACGTGCTGCAGGCGCGCGCCGCCGTCGTTCGGCAGCGAGAGCACTTCTCCCCGCGCCAGCGTCTCGAACACGCGGATGTCGAGGTTGCCCGCGGGATTGATCGGCGCCCAGCCGGGCCCGCTGATGTGGCCGGGATGTAGGATGGCCGCGGGGAATCCCGCCTGCGCCTCATCGAGCAGGTATCGCTCGATCTCGGCCTTTCGAATTCCGTAATCACCGAACGGCTCGCGCGCGGCATGCTCGTCGTACGGGCAGGAGCGCGGCACGCCGTGCACCCACAGCGTGCCGCAGTGCAGAAGCAGGTCGACGCGCCCGCGCAACGCCTCGACGAGCTGGCGCGCGGTCCGCGGCTCGAAGCAGATCAGATCGATGACGATGTCCGGATCGAGCGCGGCGACACGACCGCCGTATGTTCCGTCGCGCTCAGCCTGGTCGCGATCAAAGATTACGTGTTCGACCACACGCCATTCGCCGGCATCATGATACGGTCGACGAACGCCGCGCGATACGGCCGCAACGGAGTGGCCATCGCGGACGAGGCGAGGCACGAGCCACGAACCGATGTGCCCCGTCGCGCCAAGCACGACGACGCGCATTAGCTGCCCGACCGCACGAGAGTTGATTTGCTGGTGTTCACGTTGGGCAGTAGTATGCAGCCGCTGCCTCGAGCGGGGTAGCGCTCCGGCCGACTACCAGCGTCCATCCATGCGCGCGCTCCTTCTTCTCGTCCTCGTCGCCACGTCCGCGGTCGCACAGCGCCCCAGCGTCAGAGCACATCCGCTCGACTCGGCGGCCGTCTCCGACATCGCGACGCTCCTCATGCTCGAGGACACGCGGACCTTCGACTCGCTGACGCTCAGCCGATTGCTCCACGCACCGCATCCGGAGGTGCGGCGACAGGCCGCGCTCGCCGTCGCTCGCATCAACGACGTGCGAGGCGTGGCGCTGCTGCGCGCCCGTCCGCTCGATCCCGATACCGCGATCGCGGCGACGACCGTCTTTGCCGTCGGGCAGCTTCGCGATACGCTCACGATTCCGTGGTTCGACTCGCTGCTCTCGAGCGCACGCACGCCACGGACGATATTGAGCGAAGCGGCATACGCACTCGGTAAAGTCAAAACGCCGGCGGCGCGCGCGGTGCTCGCGCGGTTTCTCTCGACGGCCGCGGCAACGCCTCGCACGCGCGGCGCGATCGGCGAAGCGCTGCTCTCGATCGGGCGCTCGACGACGAGAGGCGACCTCGCACCGATCACGCGGTGGACGACGTCGCGCGATGAACAGATCCGGTGGCGGGCGGCGTGGGCGCTCTTTCGCCCGCGCGATCCCGCGGCAGTGAGCGCGCTGCTCACCCTGTCGAATGATCCGTCCGGAACCGTGCGGTCGTGGGCCGTGCGCGCGCTCGTGAAGGCAGAAGCCGACTCGGCGCAGCTCCAGGATCGAGCAGAAGCGCGGCTCGAGTCGGCGCTCACTGATTCAGATCGGCGCGTGCGCACCGAAGCCGTTCGCGCGCTCGCCACCTATTCGGACTCCAGCGCAGTCGCCGCGCTCGTCGCCGCACTGTTGTCGAAGGACAGTTGGCTCTCGGTGAGCGCGGCGGAGGGACTCGCGCGAGCGCGCGCTGCGTGGACGATCCCGGCGCTGCTCAATGCGACACGCGAGCCGGCGCCGTGCGCGCTTCGCGTCACGGCGATGCGCACGTTGCGTACATTCGCCGAGTCCGATGCGCGCGCGGCCGCGGCGACGATCGCGAGCGACACGGTGCCATACTGTCGCAACGCCGCCGAGCAGTTGCTGCGCGATACGATTCCGCGCACGGGGCGCCGTGGCGGGCGAGGCGGCCAGCGACCGCGTCCCACGATCACCGCGCGGCCGATGCCGGAGTATCGCGCGATCGTGGAGCGTTGGATCGCGCCGGCGGTTGCGGGCAAGCCGCTGCCTCGTGCGCGTTGGGAGACCACGCGCGGGGCGATCGAGCTCGAGCTCTACGCTGCTGATGCACCGCTCGCCACCGACGCGTTTGCGCACATCATGGAAGCGGGAACGATCGTCGGCACGGAATTCACACGCGTCGTTCCCGACTTCGTCGATCAGCAGGCGACGATTCGCGACGCCCCCCTCCAGCGCGACGAGGTCAATCGGCATCGCCTCGCGCGCGGCAATCTCGCCTGGGCGAGCGCGGGTCTCGACACCGGCCGACCGGGCTATACGCTCAATCACACGCCGCAGCCGCACAACGAAGGCGACTTCACCTCGCTCGGTCGCGTCGTGAGCGGGCAGGACATCGTGGACCGCATGGAGCTCGGCGACCGCGTGACCGCGGCGAGAATGATCAGCCCATGAGCACTGTTGCCGACGTCGTCCGCTCCATGTCGGATGGGCTCCATCCGCTGGAGTGCCGTTCGCTCGCCTCATCCAGGGGCGCATCCTGCGTATCTGCGCCCAGGCGCTGTTCTGCGGCGCCGCGCCCCATCATGTGAGCTCTCTCGGTCTGGTGAGTGAACATCACCCTCCGGCGCCCCCGAGGTGCTGCAGTCGGTTGGTCTCCACGAGCAGACGCGGCGCCATGGGCATGGCGACGACGGCGAGCGTCTTGCCGTCGGGACTCACGTCGGCCGAGCGCGACTCGACGATCTGGTCGTACACGGAGCCGATGATCGCCCTCGGCGCACCGGCGCGCACGTCACCGTTCGCGAAGCGCAGGCTGGAAATCACAGCTTCGTAATCACCGTTCTCATATACGATCGCCGTATCCGTCGCCCAGACCGGATAATTCCCGCCGCTCGCCGAGATGCGGTACCGCGCGCCGCCGGCCGGGAAGGGCTCGACGTAGATCTCGGTGCGGCCCGTTTCGTCGGACTCGTACGCCACCCACTTCCCGTTCGGTGACACGGCGGCGAATTCGGCGTGAGCGGCCATTTGCAGGAGCGGACGCGCGTGCGTGCCGTCCGCGTTCATGACCCACAACTCGGTGGACTTGCCGTCGCGGCTTTGCACGGCGAGCGGCACGAGGCCGCCGGCGTTCGACGGAAAACCGAAGCGGACGCCCTGGCCGCTGTTGTGGCGCTGATGCCCGGTGAACGTGGTGTCGCCGAACGGTGTCGCGGGCGCGCTCTGGTCCACGGGGCGGCTCATCATGCGGCGGACTCCATCGCGATCGTCCAGCCAGCGCACGGTGCGGCCGTCGGCGGACCAGATCGGGTCGAGCGCGCTGCCGGCATCCGAGAGCCGCGTGTCGACGCCCGACTCGATGTCGTACACCCACACTTGCTCGTCGGTGCCGGCGACGTTGTAGTCGCCTTGCGTGTACGCGATGCGGTGCCCGTCGGGAGAGAATCGCGGCGAGTGGCGCGCCGCATCGCCGGGAATCGCGCGGAGGAGCTGGCCCTGCATCGAATACAGCCGCAATTGGCTCTGCTGCGCGCCGAGGGCGCGTATCGCCATGGTGCCGTCGTTCGCGACGGCGTATTCCGCTTCGGAGTAGTTGTGGGTGAGCGTGTGGTCGCTGAGGCGAATCGGCGAGCTGCCAAGCGTGAACGTCTTCGGATCGAAACGGCGGGCCATGAGCGAACCGTCGGCCATGGCGTACGTGAGATAGCCGCTAGTGGAGTAGTACGGCTGGAAGCCCGGCGTCAGGCGATGAACGACCTGGTGATCCATGTCGAGGGCAATGACCCACGCGTCGGCGTCGCCGCCGCTCCTGGGCGCGGTGGCGTAGAGCAGCACGTGGCTGCCCGGCAGCACGTGAGGAACGGCGCGCCCGTGCTCGGTCGCGGTGTCGGCTCGCGAGTAGAGTTTCGGCTCGCCGCCGTCGGCGCTCACCCGGTAGATGGACTGCGGTCCGTCGACGTCGGGCGTGAAGTACACGTAGCCGTCGTCGCCCCACGACGCCCCGCGCACCTTCCCGGCGCCGGCCGGGCCGATCGTCATGGCCCCGCCGCCGTTGGTGATGTCCACCTTCATGAGCATTCCCTGACGGAAGAACCCCAGCCAGCGTCCGTCGGGGGAGAGGAATGGCGTCACGCCGTTGCCCGTGCCGGGGATCGGACGCGCGTTGGCGTCGCCCAGGTCGCGGCAGTAGACCATCGTCGTGTCACCCGTCTGCGCGAGGAACACGATGCGTTGGCCGTCTGCCGAGATGGCGAGCGATGGGCCGCAGCAGTTGTTGGTGACGGAGAAAGTCGAGTCGCCCTGCACGTAGAGCCGCAGCTCGGGCGGTGCGGCCGACGCGGGAGGCGGCCGCAGCCATCCCCAGAGTGCGATTGCAAGCAGGGCGACGACGAGCGCGGCGGCACCCTGCGCGATCGATTTCCACCGTGCGTCGGCGACCACGGCCGTTCGTGCGGAGCCTGCCGTGGTGAAGTGCGAATCGCCGAGCGCATCGGCGAATGCGCGCGCGGAGGGAAAGCGATCCGCGGGCAGCTTCTCGAGCGCGCGATGCACCGCGGCCGCCACCGCCGGCGGCGTGTTCCGCCGCAGCATCGTCACCGCTTCCGGCTCGGCGCTCATCACCTTGGCGACGATCGCCTGCACCGTCGAGCCCGTGAACGGCGGATCGCCCGTGAGCATTTCATACAGCACCGCCCCCAGCGCGTAGACGTCGCTCCGGGCGTCGATCTGCTTCTCGCCCATCGCCTGCTCGGGACTCATGTAGTGCGGCGTGCCGAGCGAGAGTCCCGTCTGCGTCATCCGCTCGCCGCCCGCGCTCTGCACCGCCAGCGCGATGCCGAAGTCCGCGACCAGCGCGCGGCGGTCGTGCAACAAAATGTTCTCGGGCTTGATGTCGCGGTGGATCACGCCGTGCCGGTGCGCGTAGTCGAGCGCGTCGGCCACTTCGCGCGCGATCCCGACGGCGTCGTCGATCGGGAGCGGCTTCTCGCGATTGAGCCGATCGCGGAGCGACTCGCCCTCGACGAACGGCATGACGTAGAAGAGCAGCCCGTCGGCCTCGCCCGAGTCGTGCAGGGGGAGGATGTGCGGATGCTGCAGATTCGCGGTGGTCTTGATCTCGCTCAGGAAGCGCTGCGCACCGAGGGCGGCGGCGAGATCGGGGTGCAGGACCTTGATCGCGACTTGGCGGTCGTGCTTGAGGTCCTGCGCGAGGTAGACGGTCGCCATGCCGCCCGCGCCGAGCTCACGTTCGATGCGATAGCGGCCGGCGAGGGCGGAAGTTAGGCGGGCAGCGGCGTCCGACACGCGCGAAACATGCGGGCGCCAAGGAAGCAGCGCCAGCAGTAACGGACTAACTCACGCGATCTAGTTGGGGTTCGCCGGGTGAGAGGCGGCGCGCGGTGGCGAGGACGCTTGGAGCAATTCGCGATCGTTCGCGTCGAATGTGTTGGAGCTCGCTCGGGTTGACAGGCGCGTTCACGGCACCAGCGCGTGGATCAATCCCCACGCGCACTTGGTTCCGTCCGGCGCGGTGATCGTTGCTTCGATTCGCGCGAACGAGCCATTGATTCGTGAGCTGTCGACCACGGTTCCATCGAATGGGATGGTCGCGCCGCCGTCGAACTGCAGCGAGCCGCTGACGCGATCCACCGCCGGACGCGTCGCGTTCAACGTCACAGTACCGTTTCCTGGGATGGCGGGCGTCGTCGTGCCGCAGGCGAGCGAATCGTTGGCGAGTGCGTAGCCGCCCGTTCCATGGACCGTGCGCTCAGTCCACGTCAGCGCCAGTCCCAGCTCGAGGCCGACGATCGTGTGGCCCGTCGACCAAGCGCCGTCGAGCGAGCGCGTCTCGGGCGACGTGCTGTCGCCGCACGCGATCGCGGCAATCGTGAAGGCCGCGACGAACAGTCCATACCGCCGCATCAACTTCTCCTCCGGCGCATCATGTCTGCCGAACCGTTCGTCCGCGCGTTCGGTCACGCATCGCTGGACCGCGCTCCGCACGCGCCGCACTATATATGAATGAATACCGTCGCCGACGTCGTCGTTTGCGGAGCGGGAATCGTCGGCTCCGCCGCCGCCTACCATCTCGCCGTGCGCCAGCGCGTGGGACGCGTGATCATCGTCGACGAGCGCGAGCCGCTCACCCTCACCAGCGATAAGGGCACGCACGGCTACCGCAACTGGTGGCCCGGTCCGGACGACACGATGCTGCGCTTCGTCTCGCGGAGCATCGATCTGCTCGAGGAATCGGCGCGCGAGTGCGGGAACGCGTTCCGGATGAATCGTCGCGGCTACCTTTTCGCGACCGCGGACGCCGAAGAGCTCGAGCGCATGCGCGCGAGGGCGACGCAGGTGTCCGCGTTCGGCATGGGGCTGCTGCGCGAGCACACCGACTTCGCGACGTACGAGCCGCATCCCGCCGAGGGCTTCGAGGATCAGCCGGCCGG
>Ga0068856_100001534_pt1 | contig 24189 bp, 20 predicted proteins | sample KBSCornC62_FD_66595 | JGI IMG/M metagenome (GOLD analysis project Ga0068856, IMG submission 66595) | Corn rhizosphere microbial communities from Kellogg Biological Station, Michigan, USA - KBS Corn C6-2 | ecosystem: Host-associated > Plants > Roots > Rhizosphere > Soil ... | reverse complement strand
CGTAATGACCGCGCTCATGCTCAGATGATATCGGCGAAGGTCCGCTCGGTTCGGCGGAAAAACCAGATTCCGCTCACAATGAGCACGGCGACGATCGCGATCGCAATCGCGATGCTCGTGCCCAGAGAGCCGATCGGTTGACCGAGAATGGACCAGCGAAAACCATCGATAATGCCAACCATGGGGTTGAGCGCATAGAGGGCGCGGAAGCGATGGGGGACCAAGTCGCTCGTGAACGCCACGGGCGAAACGTAAAGCCCGAGTTGGACGATGAACGGCAGGACGAAACGGAAGTCGCGGTACTTCACATTCAAGGCGGTGAGCCAAAGACCTGCGCCGAGCGCGGCTCCGAAAGTCAGCAAGATAAAAGCCGGCAAAACGAGGAGATTCGCGCTCGTTGGCACATGATAGAAGATCATCAGCAGACCGAGGAAAATCGCGGAAACAAAGAAATCCATCAGGCTCGTGACGACCGCGCTCAGCGGCACGATCAAGCGCGGAAAATAGACCTTGGAGATCAAATGAGAGTTGTTGACCAAGCTATTGCTCGCGCCGGTCAACGCGGAGGAGAAAAACTGCCAGGGTAGCAATGCCGTGAAGACGAAGACAGGCCGCGGCACGTGACCGGTGTCGGCATGGAGCCAGGTGCCGAAAATCGTGAACACGATCATGGTCAGGAACGGCTGGAGGATAGCCCAGGCGACCCCGATGGCGGTTTGTTTATAGCGAACTAGAATGTCGCGCCAGGCGAGAAACGCGAACAGCTCGCGGTAGCGCCACAGATCGCGCCAGTAATGGCGCTCGGTGCGACCTGCTTCTATCACGAGAGGTGGGGCATTCATCTGGCCACGAGGGTTTGCAGACGGTGTCGGAAATTTGAATACGAGAAGGCGGCGGCGCGAGCGCGGATTGCGTCTGTCGACCACTTTCGGGTCATCGCTTCAAGGCACGCGTTGCTGAGAGCGGCGACGTCTCCAAACGGAACGAGCAGTCCCGCGGTGGCATCGATCACCTCGGGCGCGCCGCCGGCATGCGCGCCCACGCAGGGTTTTCCCTGAGCCATGGCCTCGAGGTAAACCAGCCCGAAGCCTTCGCGTTCGCTGGGCAAAGCGAAGATCCGTGCAGCGGCGATTTCCGCTTTGATCGTTTCGTCGCTCACGTAGCCGAGGAACTGAACCGCATCGCCAAATGGCGCGGCGAGTTTTTGCAAACGTGGCAAGTCATCTCCCCGTCCGATCACGCGCAAGTGCGCGCCCGGAATCTTTTCGCGGATGGCCGGCATGGCTTGGATCAGGTGATCAACGCCTTTGTAGCGATCGGAAAAGGTGAGACGCGAGATGGTTAAGATGACCGGCGCGGTTGCGTCATCGCCGTTTGACGCGCTCGCGTTCTGCGGCGGCGTTGCGGGTTCGTCTGGGTGCAGAAACGGATCGAGGCCGTTCGGCAGCAAGATGGCCTGTCCGGGTTTGAGGGAGGCATGGGCGGTGATTTCTGCCCGGGTGTAATCGCTTACACACCAGATCGCGTAAGCGGCGTGAAGCGCGCGATGCTCCAGGTAGGAAAAGCTTCGCCAGACCTCGATGCCGTGCGCAATCAGCACGTACTTGAGTTTCGGATACCGCAGGTGGCAGAGCCACGCGACCGGCAATTGGCCGATATGGCCGCAGACCAGCAGATCGCTTTCGCGAGCAGCACGGAGAGCGGCGCGGAGAAAAGCAAACTTGCGCCGCCGGCAGGCTGCCCAATCGACCAGACGTTCGCTGGCGTATGCGCGAAGATCGGAAGAGTCCAGCGTCGGGTCGATCAGGGTCACGAGCCGGACCTGGTCGACCTCGTCTTCGAGTTCGCAGAAGGCTTTGAGGTAGAGCCGAAGGATGCGAGCGAGCCCGCCTTCAGCGGAAAAAATTTCTGGGGTAAGCAGGGCAACGTTCATCGCGATGGGGTAGTGCGACGGCCGAGGAATGCGGTCAATATACCTAAACTCCAAATTCTCGACCAGGCCCGAGTGTCGTTTTCGCGAAGAAACTTTTGCCAGAGCACCTGCACTGCGGACGTATTCAGAAATCCACTGCGTTCGAGCGAAGACGTGGAAAATGTTTCATCCAGAAAGGGTCGCAGCGGGCCGCGCATCCAGATCGCGAATGGCAGCGTGAAGCCGCGCTTGGGCCTTTGCGCGAGCTTTGGCGGGAGCACGTCGGCAACCGCCTCGGCCAGCGCGGCCTTGGGTTGAGCGCCGGTGGACTTGAACGAATCAGGCTGGGACCAGAGCCATTCGATCAGGGGCCGGTCGACGAGGGGGACGCGCAATTCCAGCGAGTGCCGCATGCTCATGACATCGCTGTCGCGAAGCAGTACGTCGGCCATGTAGCCTCGCAGTTCCCAGGCGCTGACCACGCGGAAAGGGTTCGTCGCAGGAATCTGTTGGGAAAGCGAAGCCATTTCGGGGTGCGATGTGAAAGGTTCGGCCTGCTGCAGCAATTCGCGCCGCTGCGTTTCCGAAAAATGACGCCTCTGCAGTGCCGCCACCTCGTGTAGGCTGTTGGCGTGGGCGAGGACGTCGGCCAGTTTGCGCTGACGCATGTCGCCGCGTCGCAGTTTGTTCAGCCAAGGTTGGCGAAGAACACTGGGTAAGAAGTGCCAAATCTTGAGCACCTGCGCGAGGCGCGGTGTTTGCCGAAACCAGGGATAACCGCCAAAAAGTTCGTCTCCGCCCAGACCGGACAGCGCCACGGTCACGCCTCCAGCTCGCGCGTATTGGCTAACGTAATACGTATTGATCGCGTCGCCCGTCGGTTGGTCGAAGCTATTGATAATGGTTTCGATGTCGGCGGCGACTTGATCTCCCGTGAGCACATGGGTGTGATGATCGGTGCCAAAATGCGCAGCCGCTTCTGCAGCTTCGTTGGCTTCTGAATAACCGGCCTCGGCAAATCCAATCGAAAAGGTTTTTAGGCGGGCGGCGTGTTGGCACATCAGTCCGACCACGGCATTGGAATCGAGCCCGCCAGAGAGGAACGCGCCGACCGGAACGTCGGCCAGGAGATGGGCGCGCACGCTGTCGTCGAGTTTGACCCGGAGTTCGCGAGTGAATTCCTCGCGCGATTGGGAGACGCGATGGGTCGTGGTGCGGGGAAACTCCCAATAAGGTCGAATTTCTAAACGGCCGTCGCGCCATCGCCCGCACTCGCCTGGACGCAAACTGCGAGCGGCCCGGTAAAACGTGCGAGGCGCAGGCACCGCGAGATAGGCCAGGCTGTCGCTGACAGCGACGGGATCCACGTCGGTGGACACGACACCAGAGGCGAGCAGGGCTCGTAGTTCGGAGGCGAATACAAGGAGGTCGCCGGTGGCGGCGCAAGGTGGCGCGTAATACAGAGGCTTGATGCCGAAAGGATCGCGGGCAAAGAAAAGCGATTGATCGAGCGTATCCCAGAGCGCAAAGGCGAACATTCCGCGCAGTTTGGGCAGGGCGGCTTCGCCGTATTCGGCTAACGCAGCGAGCAAGACTTCCGTGTCGCAGTCGGTTTGGAACGTATGACCTTGGCTAGCAAGTTCGGCACGAAGCGCTTTGAAGTTATAGATGGCGCCGTTGAAAATGAGATGAAACCGCCCGTCAGACGTGTGCATCGGTTGATGGCCGTGCTGCGGGTCGAAGATTGCGAGCCGCCGCATGCCCAACGTGGCGGCCCCGCGAGATTCGATTCCTTCATCGTCGGGACCGCGATGACGCATGGCGGCGCACATGCGGTTGACAGCGCTGGTACGAGCTTCGCGGGAGAGGGTATCACCGACGATCCCGGCTATGCCGCACATGGGGGAGGGGAAAGGCTGAAGGCTGAAGGGCTGAAGGCTGAAAGGGGTATGCGCGATGAAAAAGCCGAATGCGGGAGGAGGGAAGGCTGAAAATGCGGGGACGGGATCTCGCGAACGGCGGAAAAATGTCGAGGTGCGGAATGAGGTTGGACTCCGAAACCGAATGGGAGGGCGGTGATTCGTCGCTGCCTTGGACGGACCAATTATTGGCCTCATCCGTATACAAGGAAACACGCCAGTGGAATCTTTTGGATTCAGACGTTCTCAGAAGGCGAAATGAATTTTGCCTTGGAAGGCGGCGTCCGAGTCGCCGCACTCCAAGTTGGGGGAGGCTAAATTCGGCGCGGCTTGGTCAACCTTTCGCGTTTATCACGCGCAGATTGAGGCGCGGATCTCTGAGGCTTTGGTGGGCGAAACGAGGAGTTCGATCAGCGAAAGTCCGAAGTCCAGGGCGGTGCCGGCTCCGCGTGAGGTGATCAGTTTGCCGTCGAGCACGACCCGTTCGTTGGCTAAAATGTTTTTCAACTCGCCCGCCACAGATGGGTGCGCGGTGTAGCGTTTGCCTTCGAGCAGGCCGGCATCGTGGAGCACGGCGGGCGCGGCGCAGATCGCTGCGATCCAGCGTCCGGCGGCGGCTTGCGCACGGGCGAGGGCAGGCACGCGCGCGTCGGCGCGAAGTTTAGCGACACCGGGGCCGCCCGGCAAAAAGAGCAGGTCGAAGGCTTGCTCGCCAACGCTGGCGAGTGGGGTTTCAGCCCGCAGGGTCAGTTGATTGCGGCCGGTCACGAGCGGGTTTTCGGCGAGCGAAGCCACCGTGACGCGTACGTCGGCACGGCGCAGCAAGTCGATCGTGGTCACGGCTTCAATTTCCTCAAATCCCTCTGGCAAGATCGCGAGAACTGTAGGCATCTTGAAAGTTTCTCGCAAAATGAGCGTCGATCCAATCGGAAATATCCAGGCAAAGCGCCTAGTGATTTTAGGAGCCGGCTACGTCGGCTCGACCGTCGCGCGGGAGGCCCTCGCGCGGGGGCACATCGTCACGGCCTTGACGCGGAATGAAGAGATGGCGCGCGCGCTCGAGACATTGGGCGCGAAGAGCGTGGTGGCTGATTTGGCAAACGACGGTTGGCACGAAGCGATCCCGTTGGCGAATTGGGTCGTCAACTGCGTGAGCTCGGGTGGGCGGGGCAGTGTCGGGTATCAACACAGCTACGTTGACGGCATGCGTTCGGTGCAGCGCTGGCTCGCGCGCATCGGAAAAGTGGATACGTTAGTTTACACCTCAAGTACTTCCGTCTATCCCCAGGCCGATGGCGTTGTGACCGAAGCCTCGAGTACAGTCCCGGCGACAGCCAAGAGCGGGCTGCTGTTGAAAGCCGAAGAAATGGTTCTGGGGCTGGGCGAGGCCGGGCTGGCGCGCGCGACCACCGTGTTGCGCTTGTCCGGCATCTACGGCCCGGGCCGACATCATTTGCTCGATCACTTGCGAATCAGTCGCGAGCCGATCGCAGGCTTGGGCGAACATCGCCTAAATTTAATTCACCGCGATGATATCGTGGCGGCGATTTTTGCAGCGCTCGCGAGGTCGCCTGAACCCGATCGAGGTAGGACGCGCGAAATTTTCAACGTCACGGACGATGTGGCGGCGCGAAAGAGCGACGTGGTCAAGTGGCTGGCGGAAACGATCGGCGTCCCCTTTCCCGGTTTTTCCGGGCAACCGGTCCCTGGCCGGCGCGCTGATCCGTTGGACCGGGTCGTGAGCAACGATAAAATCAAAAGGGGGCTGGGCTGGCGGCCGCTTTTTCCTGATTTCAAAGCGGGTTATCGGCAGATACTTGGAGCTTGAAATCAACTGGCTCTTGCGAGCGACTGGCAGGCCTGTTTTTGTTTCCTCTCTTTAACACCAACCCAATTCATCCATGGCCGGCGTAGGCAAACTTCTCAAACAAGCACAGAAAATGCAAAAGCAGATCGAGACGCTCCAGTCCGATCTGAAATCCAAGGAAATCGAAGTCACAGCCGGTGGCGGCGCGGTGAAGATCAAGGTCAACGGCGCCGCAGAATTCCTGTCGCTCCACCTCGACCCCGAGTTTTTGAAGGAAGACGCGAAGCTCGTTTCCGACACGCTGCTCGGTGCGATTCAAGAAGCCGCAAAGAAAGCTAAGGAACAGAACGACGCCGAAATGCAGAAGGTCACCTCGGCCTTCCAAATGCCAGGGCTGTTCTGAAAAGGCTGAAGGCTAAAGGCTAAAGGCTGAAGGCTGAAGGCTGAAGGCTGAAGGCTGAAGGCTGAAGGCTGAAGGCTGAAGGCTGAAGGCTGAAGGCTGAAGGCTGAAGGCTGAAGAATTTGCCGCTAAAAAAATTAGGAAAAAATCAAGCTGGGAACGATTAAGAGCGGAAGATTTTAACTCTGAGTTTTGTCTTCAGCCTTCAGTCTTTCCGCCTTCAGCCCTTCGTTTTCGATGACCCCTGCGTTTGAAAAACTTCAGAAGCATCTGAAGCAATTCCCGGGACTCGGTTACCGTTCTTCCGAGCGGATTGCTTTGCATCTGCTGGTGGAGAAGCCGGGGCGTTTACCGGAGTTGGTCGCGGCGCTGGAAGAGGCGGCAAAATCGGTGCGACGCTGTACACGGTGCGGCAATTTAGCCGAAGGTGAGCTTTGCCCGATTTGCGCGGACGAGCGCCGGGATAGCGCGCTGGTTTGCGTGGTCGAGCACGTGCCGGATCTCGTCGCGCTGGAGCGGTCGGGTGCCTATCGCGGCGTTTACCACGTGCTGCATGGCAAGCTTTCACCCATCCAGGGCGTGACTCCGGAAGATCTCAATCTCGGCTCGCTCCTCCGGCGCGTCGCGGGCGGTGAGGTGAAGGAATTGATTCTCGCTCTCTCGAACGATGTGGAAGGCGAAGCGACCTGCCACTATATCACCCAACATCTCGGTGATTTGCCGGTGAAGGTGACGCGAATCGGTTTTGGTTTACCCAGCGGAGCCGGCGTGCTCTATGCCGATTCGGTGACGTTAAAAAGCGCTCTTGAGGGTCGGCGCGACTATCAGTGAGCGAACGCTTTTTTTAACGCGTCAGCGACATTGCCCGGCACAAAATGGGCGACGTCTCCGCCGTAGCGCGCGACTTGTTTGACCAAGTTTGAAGAGGTGTAGCTGTAGTTTTCGTTCGGCATCACGAAAATGGTTTCGAGCGTTGGTTCGAGGTGCCGGTTCATCAACGCCATGTTGAATTCGAATTCGAAATCGGACAACGCGCGCAGGCCGCGGATGATCGCGTCCGCTTTTCGATCGAGCGCAAAGTTCACGAGCAGGCCGTCGAAAGTCGTGACCGTTACGTTACGGAACTTTTCGACATTGGGTTTAATCATTTCAACCCGTTGTTCGGCGGTAAAAAGGGGGCCTTTCCCTGGATTGGCGGCAATCGCCAGAGTGACTTGATCGAAAAGGCGCGCCGCGCGGCTCAGGACATCGAGGTGTCCATAAGTAATCGGGTCAAACGTGCCCGGATAAATGCAATGGCGCATGGTGAAAGGGTTCTTGCTCGCGACGAAATTCTTGGTCGTGATCCGAAACGAAACACTTCGTGAAACGTCGAGCGATGACGAGCTGTTTTCACTGTTGGCATGAATCTCCCTAACCTGATCACGCTATCACGGATCCCGATGATGTTCGTCATCGTCGGTCTGATGTACTGCGTTTTTCCGGGAGCCGCGACATTGGCGTTTGTGTGCTTTGTGCTTTCCGCGATCGGCGATTGGGCGGACGGATATCTCGCGCGAAAACGCGGACTGATCTCGATCTTCGGCAAATTCATGGACGCGCTGACCGACAAAGTCCTCGTGCTCGGAATTATGGTCGCGCTCGTGCAGCTCAGTGTCGTGCAAATCGTCTGGGTGCTATTGATCATCGTGCGCGAATTTTTGATTTCCGGAATGCGGATGATGGCGGCCAGTAAGGGCGTGGTGGTGGCAGCGGAACGCGGTGGCAAATTGAAGACGGTGATTCAATTGATTTCACTCGGCACGTTGCTCTTTGTTCCGGTGCTGCGGCGTGATCTTCCGCGGGTCGCGACCTGGGATTTGGGACGCTTTCCGAATTATTTGAATACACTGGGAATCGTGCTCTTTATTTTGGGCGCATTGCTGACGATTACGTCGGGCACGAGTTACGCGCTGAAGTATCGCAAGGTTTGGGAAGAGGTGACGGGGTGAGTTGGCAGCACCCGATTTGGCCACGCTTTTTACCCGCGCGCATCGTTCTGGCGTGCGCGCGTTTGGGGCCGATCGGGCGAGTTCGCCACGCTCCGGGCACATGGGGTTCGGTGGCAGGCTTGCTTTATCAGCTCCTGATTTTCCACTGGCTGCCGTTCACGTTGGGCGGGCGCATCACCTGGGTCTTCTTCGCGCTGGTTGGGGTTTGGTTCGCGATCGCGATGTGCGGCGAAGCGGAGTTTCGCCTCGGCGTGCGCGATCCCGGCGAAGTCATCCTCGACGAATTCGTCGCCATGCCCCTGTGCTTTATCAATTGGCCCGCGATGCAAGTGGGCCCTTGGGCGCATTGGCCGCCGATTGGAATCTATTTGGCCGGGTTCGCGCTGTTTCGACTCTTCGACATCACGAAACCGTTTGGCATTAAAAAACTACAAGACCTGCCGGGCGGTTGGGGCGTGGTGGTCGACGACTTGGCGGCTGCGTTGTTGAGCTGCGTCGTGCTCCACGCGATCGCTCGCGGGTGGGTGCATTTCCATCCGGCGGGATAGGCGATCTCGCCCCTTGAACGGGTTTAACGCTTCAGCAGAAAACGCACGGCGGCGTGGTAGCCTTCGAGACCGAGGCCGGTGATGACACCGAGACAGGCAGGGGCGGTGAGCGATGTGTGCCGAAATTCTTCGCGCTTGTAGATGTTGGAAATGTGAACCTCTACCGTCGCGAGATGAGCGCCAAAAAGGGCATCACGCAGCGCCACGCTGGTATGCGTGTGAGCGCCGAGATTGATCACGAGTCCGTCGATTTTGGCGTCGGCCAATGCGGCGATTTTATCGATCAACGCGCCCTCGTGATTCGATTGGAAAAACTCGAGCTGAGCGTCCGTCGAGAATTCAGCGCGAAGTTGCTTTTCCAAATCAGCGATCGTCGCCGAGCCGTAAATCTCCGGCTCACGTTTGCCAAGTCGGTCCAAGTTAGGGCCGTTGAGGATCGCGATTTTTTTCATCGAGAAATCGAGCTTAGCGCAAAGGGTTCGAGAGGGAAAGGTGAAAGCGGAGCTGTGCTCAAGGTGACGGGCAGGCCGCGAACGCGGCTTTACATTTAAACACCGCCGGGACCTTTTTTGTCCGCGGATTCTTGCGCTCTCGCTCTACCGACGGCAGTATTTTGAGCGAAGCTATAGCACGCCTACCCTGGGAGCGCGAGCATCCGGCGTGCCAACTATCTAGAGTGAGCGAAGCTCACGCTTTTATGGTTCTAGCTGCGAGCTTCGCTCGATAAATGAGCTGGTGGGGAGGATGCCCGCGCTCCCAGGAAACGGCTCATGTTTATTAAAGCGCTAGGATTGGATCTACGCTCGGGGCGCGAACGAGCCGAGGATTTCCGGGGCCGGGCAGCCAGGTTACAACGGATTGTCCGTCGCAATGAATTCCCAAGGCAGACCGAACTTTTCGGAGAGCTCTTTGGCCAAGGCGCGGACCGCGTGAACCTCCGTGGCGTAGTGTCCGCAGAGATACACGTTTAACCCCTGCTCTTGCGCCACGTTGAACCATTCTTCGCGCAATTCACCGGTGACGAGCGTGTCGACGCCTTCGCGCGCAAGTTCGGGGATGGCGCTGTTGCCACTGCCGCTGCAGAAGGCAATGGCATGCGGACGTGAGGAGCCGCACTCGACGGCAATCACCCGGCGGTAGCGCGATTCAAGTTTGTGGCGGAGCGCCGCGCGTTCGCCGTCGTAGGTTGCGATCCAGCCAATGGCCTCGCCATCGCGGACGAGGAAGGGACGATCCGCGAGCAAATCGACTTCGCGCGCGAGCAAGACGTTGTTGCCGATCTCGGGGTGGGCGTCGAGGGGCAGGTGATTCGAGTAAAGCGCGCAGTTTCCTTGAACCAAGGTGGCGATGCGTTCGTAAACTTTTCCGGTGAGCGGTCTCGGTTGGTCCCAAAAAAAACCGTGATGCACGATCAGAAAATCGACACCCGCGTTGACCGCTTTCTGAAAAGGCACCAGCCCCGCGTCCACGGCTGCGCCAATTTTCGTGACGGCCCCGGACTTGCCGACCTGGAGCCCGTTTTGTGCGCCGGGCGCATCTTTGAAGGCGGAGCGACGGGTGCGTTGATCACAGTAGTCGACGAGTTCCTGGAGTGTGGCCATGGCGACGACGTTGAGCGGAGTGAAACGTTTGGCAATCGCGAGTGGGAGTGGGCTGGAGCAGAGGCGCGCCACAAACGTGAGCAGCAAAATTCGGCCGCAAAAAAAACCCGGCTCTCGCCGAAGCGAAAGCCGGGGTGATTGTCTGATCTATTAGCGGCGATACGTCGCGTGCCACAGCGCCATCGTCCAATATTGGTCCGACGGCACGGAGGCCCACCAAGCGAAAGCGAGGCGAGGAAGCGCGACGAGGCGGCTAGCGAATGACTTTGTGTGATTCATGATCGTATCGGTTAAGGCGAACCCACAACAGGCTCGGTACTCCATTCTACGACCAAGATATATCGCTAAATCAGGCCTTCACGACTTGTTTACAAGGTTCTGCCTATGGTTGCTATAGGCAGGTGCGTACCTGCCTATGAAAGTCCCTCAGAAATGGCAGCTTAGGCGGTCACGAGGCTGGCTTTCCGTTTCACCGCCCAGTCCACGATGGCGCTGTCGTTGTTTAGATTATTCCAAACGACACTGAGGAATTCTGAAGGCTCGATGTCGTTCGCCTTGAAGAAGCGGCGGTCTCCGCCACATGAATACATCAGTGAAGCGGGGAGTTCGCCCCGGAGTTTGGCTTTGGCCTTTGGGATAATACGCGGAAGCCATTCGATGCCTTTTACTGCTTCGGTTTTGGCCGGGAGCTTTGATTCATCCAAAACGGTCGTCGAGGGTTTGCCGTTTTGTTCGTTCAAAAAGTAGTCGCGTCGAACCAACTCGATTCCGAGCGCGATATCGTAGCCGGGTTCGCCGCCGCTGTTTTGGTCTTCGGCGTAATCGTAGATGTGCTGCGGCGTGATCCCGTTCGCGGCAAGAAATCTCTTTTCCTCGTCGTTGAAGTAGGTGGCCGCGTCGCGTTGACCCTTAGCATAGAGACCGACGGCCTTGTCGTAGATCTGGCGAAAGTTTTTATGGAATTCGTAGTGCTTCATGCTCAGGCGAACAGGCGCAGCTTTTGCAAAAACGCAAAGCGGACGACGCGGTTGAGACGTTTTTCCGGCCTGATGGCGTCGTGCTCGTAGCTATATATTTCTCAGAGCGCTGTAAGACTCATTGTCCACTCAGCGCTGAACCGCGCCCGGCGTGCGCACTCTTGCTGATCGCGGTAAGTTAGACCATTTTGAAATCCATCAAGCGTTTGTAGCGGTCGACTTTTTCTACGACGACGGTGATTCGGCTTCCCACTTCGAGGCGCTTCTTGGTGCGGCGGCCGATCATGGCGCTGCCGGAGTTGTTCAACGTGAATTGGTCTTTGTCCATCGTGGACGCGGCGACGAAGCCGAAGGTCATCGACTCGGTCAGCTCGATGAACACGCCATTGGGTCGAACGTCGGTGATGATCGCGGCAAATCGTGTTTTCGGTTTGCGGGTGAGTTCGCGTTCGAAGAATTCGAGCAACTTGATCTTCACGCTCTCGCGTTCGGCTTCGGTGCTGTTGACCTCCGTCAAACTCAAGTGCTCGGCGATGCTTTCCATTTTCGCGACACTGAGATCGTACGAATAATTTTTCGGCGCCTCGAAACCGCCGTGTTTGATTAAATAATAATCGAACACCCGGTGGACCACCAAGTCCGAATAACGCCGAATCGGCGAAGTGAAATGGGTATAATCTTTCTTGTGCAGTCCGTAGTGCCCATCTGGAGACGCGCGGTAAACGGCCTTGCGCAAGCTGCGTAGAAACTGCGTGCGAAGGGTGTAGCCTTGCGGATGATGACGGAGCGTTTCGAGCAGTTTGACCACTTCATCGCGTTGCGAGAGGTCGCCGACTTCGATGCCAAACGTCCCGACAAAGCCGCGATACTCGTTGAGTTTTTCCTCGTCGGGCTCGTCGTGAACGCGATAAATCGAGGGCAGCCGATGCGTGCGAGTAAGCCGCGCGACAGCTTCATTCGCGGCGAGCATGAATTCTTCGATCAACTGGTGGCTCTCATCGTGTTCGATTTTTTCCAACCGATCTGCGTAGCCCTGCTCGTCGACGAAGACTTTCGTTTCTGGCATTTCCAAGTCCAAGCTTCCGTGTGCCATCCGATCGTCACGGAGTTTTTTCGCGATGGTCCAAAGTTTGCGGATCCAACTCTGCAGATCGACCAGTTCGAGATCGTTCAGCTCATGGAGAGCGCGCCCGGTTGATCCGGTTTGATGCTTCGGTGGCAGCGGCAGGGCGCGGATTTTGGCGATATCGTTTTCGAACAAAAAGGCGTACGCTTGTTTATAAGTGAGCCGCTTCAGGCTGCGAATGACGGTGTTGCCAAACTCGGTTTGCCGGAGGCGCGCCTTTTTGTCGAAGGTCAGAAAAACCGCTTTGCATAGCCGATCCTGTTTTTCGACCAGTGAGCAGAGACCGTTGGACAACTTTTCCGGCAGCATCGGAACAACGGTTCCGACGAGATAAGTGGAATTGCCGCGTTGTTGGGCGTCTCGATCGAGCGCGGTGCCAATTTTCACATAGGAGCTGACGTCCGCGATGTGCACTCCAACTTTTACATCCCCGTTGGCTTGCGTTTCGATCGAGAGAGCGTCGTCGAAATCCTTTGCGTCGTCAGGATCGATCGTGAGGGTGGGGATTTCCCGATAGTCGAGGCGCCCGACTAAATCCTTTTCCCGAACCTGGCTTGGTAAGGCGGCGACTTCGCGTTGGACCTCGGCCGGAAATTCGGTTTCGAGATGATATTTATGATAGATGCCGGCGAGTTCGGCGCGCGGCTCGAACGTTTTTCCCAGCCGTTCGACGAGAGTGCCCGACAGCGGTTGGCTGCGATTCGTCCACTCCTTGAGTTTCACCACCACTTTGTCTCCAACTTCTGGAGACGGCTTGAGACCGCTGGTCGCGGGATCGTTCACGTAAACCTCGTGAATGAAGCGCGGGTCGTCGCCAGAAACATAATACGTGCCGCGGATCTTCTGGAGACGTCCGACCAACGTGGCGTGCGTCCGCTCGATCACCCGCGTCACGCGGCCGCTTTGCTCCTGCCCGCGACCATCGCGACGCATGGAGAGTTGAAGATGAACTTTAACCGCCACGCGATCCCCGGGCAACGCCACGCCTGTGTCTTCAGGGGCGATTTGAACGGCTTCGGGTGAACGTGTTTCCGTCGTGGATTCAGGCACGACAAAAGCGCTGCCGCCGGCGCGGAAAAAGATTTTTCCTTTTATCGCATCATCTTCGCCGGGAAGTGCGAGGCGGTCGCCTTTGACTTGGGCGAGTTCGCCTTTGGACAACATCAGCCGCACCTCGTGCTTGAGTGAGTGGCGTTCTTTTTTGTTGAGGTCGAGCCGGCGCGCGAGACCGAGTTCATTGACTGGCGCGTAATCGGGTTGGCGCATGACGGCGAGGATCCGATCGCGAAGTTTCATAAATGAGAGTGAAGAGGGGCTGCGAATAGCGAGGTGGTTTTGAGATTGGAATGGGGAAAAAGTGCTGCCAACGGTGTCTCGATGAAAATCGTCCATGCCGCGAGCGAACTTTTTCCGTACGTGAAAACTGGCGGTCTCGCGGATGCGGTCGGTTCCTTGGCTTCCACGTTGGCGAGCCACGGCCACGAAGTTTCAGTTTTTCTGCCGGGATATCGCGCCGTGCTGGAGCACAAAGACGCAGCGAATGCGGAGAAATTGTTCAAACTGAACATCGAGATGGGCGATGTTTTTATGAACGGAGACGTCCGAGTTTTTTCGCCGCGCACGAATTTAAAAATTTATCTGATCTGCCGCGAAGAGTTTTTCGATCGCCGGGGCCTCTATGGAAATGGAGAACGCGATTACGAGGACAACCATCACCGGTATATCTTTTTTTGCAAAGGAATCGTGGAAACGCTGCGGTTGGCGCAGATCAATGCCGATATCGTCCACGCGCATGATTGGCAGACCGCTCTGCTCCCGGTGCTGCTTCGTCACTCCGAGCAGCGCAACGGCGGCACGCTCGCGGTAAAGACGATTTTCACGATCCATAACATCGCTTTTCAAGGTGTGTTTCCGATGCGCTCGTTTTACCGGACGAATTTGCCGGCCGAACTCATGAGCGTCGATGGGGTGGAGTATTACGGTCAGATGAGTTTCATGAAGGCGGGAATCTTGTTCGCCGATCGGATAACGACGGTGAGCCCGCGTTATTCGCAGGAAATCCAGACGCCGGAATTCGGCTGCGGACTGGACGGTGTGGTCGCATTGCGCGTGGACGACCTCTTTGGTTTGATCAACGGCATCGATCCCGCGGTTTGGAATCCTGTATCCGACGAACACCTACCGTCGCGCTATTCGGCGGGCAACTTGGCGGGCAAGGCCGTTTGCCGCGCAGAGATGTTAAAACGCCTCGGTCTCCAGCCGACGGATACAGCGCCCGTTTATGGAATGGTGTGTCGCTTGACCGAACAGAAGGGCGTGCAACTACTGCTGGCCAACGCGGAATTTTTTCTCAAAAACGATTGTCGCTTGGTCATTCTCGGCGCCGGTGATAAAACCCTGGAGCGAGGCGTACGCGAACTGGTGGCGTCCGCTCCGCAAAAAATCGGATTGGCGGCCCGTTTGGACGAGGCGATGAGCCATCTGGTCGAAGCGGGAAGCGACTTTTTCGTCATGCCCTCGCTCTTCGAGCCCTGCGGCCTCAACCAAATGTACTCCCAAGCTTACGGAACGATTCCGCTCGTCAGCGCGGTGGGCGGGTTGGTCGACACCGTGACCGACATCGACCTCGGCGGCGACAATGGCACGGGGATCAGTTTCCCTCCCACCGTTGCCGGACTGCGTGGTGGCTTGGAGCGATCGCTGAAACTATGGGCTGACCGCCCGGCCTACGCTCGCGTGCAGCAGACCGCGATGAAGCGCGATTTCAGTTGGAAGAACGCGGCTCGTGGCTACGAGGGACTTTACGAGGAGAGTGTCTGATGCCCAAGCGTGCGGCGCGAGCAACGCCCGCGCACGCGACGGGTGAGCCGATCATCGTTTGGTTTCGGCGCGATCTTCGGCTCCATGATAACGCCGCGCTCGCAGCCGCTGTCGCGACTGGCCGGCCGATCGTCCCGGTTTACGTTCACGACGAAAAAAACGAAGGGGACTGGCCGGACGGCGGCGCGGCTCGCTGGTGGTTGCACCACTCACTCGCCGCCTTGAGCAAACGTCTGGGTGAACGCGGACTGCCATTGGTGTTGCGCATGGGCGGGGCGACGGAAGAGCTGGACCGCGTCGCCAACGCGGTGGGAGCCACGGCGGTGTATTGGAATTTCCGCTACGAGCCCGCCGCCGTGCAGCAACAGCGCGCTGTCGAGGCGTGGGCGCAGGCCTCCGACAGGAAAAGCTGCTCGTTCACCAGTGGCGTGCTCTTCGATCCCGAGACCATCCGCAATCGCCAGGGAAGCCCATTCAAGATTTTCGGCGCGTACTGGCGGCACGTCTCCAGTTTGTCGATACCGGCTCCGATCAAGTTACCTGCGCACCGATTCGTTGCGCCGAAAGAGTCTCCGGAGAGCGCGGCCTTGAGCGATTTGACCTTGCTGCCGAAGATCGGATGGGCCGAGGGATGGGAAAAAATCTGGAAGCCAGGCGAGGTCGGCGCGCAACAAGCGTGGCGGCAATTTGCGCGAAAAATTTCCGCCTACGACGAGGCCCGAGATGTCCCAGGCAAAGATGGCAGCTCGCGTCTTTCGGCCGCATTGCATTTCGGCGAAATCGGCCCTCGGCAAATCTTTCACGCCGTCCGCAAGCTGTCCCGCGACAGCGGAGTTTTTCCCATTCATCGCGGCGCGCAAAAATTTCTCGCCGAAGTCGGCTGGCGCGAGTTCGCGTATTACCTTCTTCACTACTATCCGGAGACGCCGTCGAAACCTTTTCACACCGCCTTTGCCGGATTGCGGTGGGCGCGGGATCCGAAGAGGCAGCGACTGCGCGCGTGGCAGCGCGGCCAAACCGGCTACCCGATCGTCGACGCTGGAATGCGCCAGTTATGGGCCACAGGCTGGATGCCGAATCGGGCGCGAATGATCGCAGCTTCATTCTTGGTGAAGCATCTTCTGCAACCGTGGCAGCTCGGCGCGATTTGGTTTTGGGACACACTGGTCGATGCCGATTTGGCAAATAATACGCTGGGCTGGCAGTGGATCGCGGGATGCGGGGCGGACGCGTCGCCGTTTTTTCGGATCTTCGCTCCCGTGACGCAGGCGGAAAAATTTGATCCGAGAGGCGAGTACGTACGCCGCTGGGTTCCCGAGGTCGCGCGCTTGCCGGACAAATTTGTTCACGCGCCTTGGACTGCGTCCCCCGAAATGTTGGCGAAGGCGGGTGTGAGTCTGGGCAAGACGTACCCGAAGCCGATTGTCGATCACGCGGAAGCGCGCGAAAAAGCGTTGGAGGCGTTTCGGGCGATGCGCGGGTGACATAACCGGGTGCCGTGCTTGAGCGCCCTTTTACCAAGTCCGAAAAGGGAGCGTGGTGGTGCGCCGAAATCGGAGGCTGGCCGAGTCGTTCTAGCCGCTCACAAACAATTGTTGCGCGCGAAACCAACTTTCAGCCATGGTGATGCCTTGGCGTTTTTTCATCCGGCATGAGTGTTCAGCGATTTCAGTTCACATCCGATCTTCTGCGGCCGGCGGGCGAAGTTTTCCGCTGGCATGAAAAGCCGGGAGCACTCGAACGGCTCACGCCGCCTTGGACGAAGCTCACGGTCGTCGACGAAGGTAAAATCGAAGACGGCTCCCGCACGAAGTTAACTCAAAAGGTCGGTCTTTTATCCTTCAACTGGGACGTCGAACATCGCGAGGTCCGCGTGGGAAAATCGTTTCGTGATGTCCAACGTCACGGGCCTTTCCACCTTTGGCAGCACCTGCATCGGATCACCCAGACGGGATCTGGCACGTCGACCCTGCTCGACGAAATCGAATACTCGCTTCCGGGGGGCGCGCTTGGCCAACTCATCGCGGGCGGAGCGGTGCGGCGGGAACTCGAACGGGTTTTTCGCTTCCGTCACGAACGGATGAGCGCGGATCTTCAGGCCGCGGCGCAGTACGGAGCAGTCCGTCCGATGCGCATTCTGGTTTCGGGTGCGTCTGGTTTGATCGGGCGTTCCTTGATTCCATTTTTGCGGACGCAAGGGCATGAGGTCGTTCGATTGGTGCGCGGACCGGCCCGGCGAGGCGATGAAGTCAGTTGGGCGCCCGTGGAGGGGAAGCTCGACGAACACGCGTTGAAGCACATCGATGCTGTCGTCCATCTCGCAGGCGTGAATGTCGCACAACGATGGACCGCAGCGAATCGGGCCGAAATTTGGCAGAGTCGCGTCAACGGCACGCGGACCTTAGTTGAAGCGATTGCGCGTCTGCGTCACCGGCCTTTCGTTTTTGTGAGCGCTGCTGCGACCGGGTACTACGGCTCGCGCGGCGCGGATGAGTTGAACGAAACCGCTCCGAAAGGCGCCTCGTTTTTGGCCGATCTGTGCGAGGCCTGGGAACACGAGATTGCAGCGATCGACGAACTGGAGATTCGCTCCGTCGCCTTGCGCACCGGCATCGTCCTATCTCCAGAGGGCGAAGCACTGGCAAAGTTACTCCCTGTTTTTCGAGCGGGACTTGGCGCCCAGTTAAGTTCGGGCAACCAGTTCATGAGTTGGATCTCAATCGACGACATCGTTGGAGCCTATTATCATGCGATCCTCGATCAGCGGTGCGCTGGCCCGATCAACGCGGTGTCGCCTCACCCCGTGACAAATCGCGAGTTCACGCGTACGCTTGCGCGGGTGTTGCGCCGGCCAGCATGGGCGCGCGTTCCGCGAGCGGCCCTTCGTCTCGCGTTCGGCGAAATGGCGAACGAAACCGTGCTCTCGAGCATTCGTGTAGTGCCGGAAAAATTACAGGCGGCTGGCTATTCCTTTCGTCATCCCGATCTCGAGGGTGCGTTGACGTTTTTATTGGGAAAATGAGTTCCGTTCGTTGCCTCACTCGGAAGGGTGAGTCTGCAGAGGAAGCTCAAATGAATTAGGGCGGGTTTCAGTTGCGCCAGCCGGGGGCGGATGTTCACTGAACCTTTTTATGGAACGTGCCTCCATCCTGACTTCCGCGCTCCTGTTGGTCGCGGCCGCCCCTCTCGCTTCCGCTGATTCGCCTTCCGCTGTAGCCGCTCAACTCGAAGGCGTGCACCTGACGCTCGAGCCGGAGCAACGCATCGCTGAGCCGGTGGTGGATCCCGCGTCGGACGCAGCCGAACGCGCGATTGGTCACTTCAAGTTGCCCACCGATCTAACGGCTAAGCTGTGGGCCGCCGAGCCGATGCTCGCTGATCCCGTCGCGATGGCGTTCAACGAAAAAGGCCAACTTTATATTGCCGAGACCCATCGCTATCGCTCCAGCGTTCTCGATATCCGCAGCTACATGGGCATGCTGGAGGCCGACCTCGCGTGCCGCACGATTGAGGATCGCTCAAGATTGATTCACAGCGTTTTTGGCGAGGATCAAGCGAAGCAGTTCGCCGTTGAAAGTGAGCTGGTTCGCGTGATCGAAGATCGCAGCGGCAAAGGCGTCGCCGATCACAGTGAAATTTACGCGACTGGTTTTAATTCCGAACTCGATGGCATCGGCTCCGGCGTCCTTGCTCGCAAGGGCAAGGTTTGGTTCACCGACATTCCGAGCCTTTGGGTGATCGAGTCAGACCCGTCGGGAACGCACGGGGTGAAACGCACCGAACTTCTCCGCGGTTTCGGCGTGCATTTCAACTATACCGGGCACGACTTTCACGGGATCATGTTTGGCCCGGACGGTAAACTGTACATGACGATCGGCGACCGCGGCACCCACGTCGTCAATCACGAAGGGAAATTGATCGATTTCCCCGACACGGGCGCGGTCTACCGCTGTGATCCCGATGGCTCCAACTTCGAAGTCGTCGCATCGGGTTTACGCAATCCGCAGGAACTCGCGTTCGACGAGCACGGCAATCTTTTCACCGGCGATAACGACTGCGATTATGGTGACGAGGAGCGGTTGGAATATATCGTCGAAGGCGGCGACTACGGTTGGCGGATCGGCTACCAACACAATCAGATGTCCCGCGGCGGTCCGTGGATGATGGACGATCTTTGGAAGCCCCGCTATGTGGGCGAGCCGGCTTACCTTATCCCGCCGATCTGCAACATCGAAGACGGTCCGTCAGGCGTTGCGTATTATCCGGGCACCGGCCTCACCCCGGACTACGCGCACACTTTTTTCATCTGCCATTTCAAGGGCACGATCACGCGCAGCGGCGTGCAGAGTTACAATATCAAACCGTCCGGCGCTGGATTCCAGATTGTCGATAGCAAAACATTTCTTAGCGGCATGCTGCCGACCGACGTGACGTTTGGGCCAGATGGCAACATGTACGTCGTCGATTGGGTGGAGGGCTGGCCGAAATCGAACAAAGGCCGCGTGTACGCCATCGTTCCAAAAAACGAAAGCGCGCAGTCGGTTCAAGAACGCGCAGAAGTGAAGAAACTCTTCGCCGATGGATTTGAAAAGCTAAGCAATAACGAACTCGTTGCATTGCTTGGCCACCGCGATCAACGGATCCGGCAAGAGGCGCAATTCGAACTGGTCGACCGCGGGGCTGCGAGCATCGCCCTCTTTGAGAACCTCGCGAAAAATTCCGGCAGTCAGCCCTTCGCGCGTCTGCACGCGATGTGGGGACTTGGCCAACTCGCGCGCCACGACGCTTCGGCGTTGAAAACGATCCCGTCACTTTTGGGCGACAAGGATTCTGAAGTCCGAGCGCAAGCGGCGAAGCTCCTCGGCGATCACCAAGTCAAGTCGAGCTACGACGCGCTCATTCAGCATCTGACCGATTCCGATTCGCGCGTCGTGTTTTTCTCTGCGCAAAGCTTGGGTAAACTGGGCCGTGCGGATGCGACCTCAGCGCTGTTTGCGGTGGCTCGTCGCAATGCGGATGGGGACGTTTATCTGCGTCATGCCGTGGTGTTCGCTCTCTCGCAGTTTGGCTCGACACCCGCGCTCGCGAAAGGCGCGAAGGATTCGTCCAACGCGGTGCGCTTGGCCACGCTGCTCGTGTATCGACGGCTTGGAGACGCCGCAGCCGCGGAGTTCTTGCGCGATTCGGATCCTCTGATTGTGCGCGAGGCAGCCTTGGCGATTAACGATGCTCCGATTCCGGCGGCTTTTCCGGCGCTCGCGGCAGAGTTGAAAAACGGTCCGCTCAACGACCACCAAATCATGCTGCGCGCGATCAACGCGGAATTCCGACTCGGCACGGAGAAGAATGCGACGGCGCTCGCACAGTTTGCGGGCCGCGCGGATGTGCCGGAAAAACTGCGGGTGGAAGCGCTCGCGCAACTTTCGTTCTGGGGCGCTCCGCCGCCGCGCGATCGCGTGGTCGGCGTTTTCTGTCCGCTGGCCGCACGTTCTGGCGAGGCGGCGGCGAAGGCATTGCAGCCTTTGCTGACTTCGCTCCTCCATGATCCGAGGACCGCCGTTGCCACGACAACGATCCAGGCGATCGACAGTTTGAAAATCACGGCGGCGGCCCCGGAATTGATGGCCGTCGTATCCGATGAATCGATCGAAGGGGAGACCCGCGCGCAGGCGTTGGAGGCGTTGGATAAAATGGAGTCTCCGCAGTTGAACGCGGCTCTGGAAGCGGCAGGCCGTGCTAAAGCGTCGCCGCTCAAATTGGCCGCGTTGCAAATTCAAGCGCGCCGAGCGCCAGCGCAGGCGTTGCCAATCATCGAACACCTCGAGACAGAGGGCAACGAACGCGAGCAACAGGCGGCCTTCACCGCGTTGAGCAGACTGGATTCATCCCTCGCGTCCGAGCAGCTCGTGGCGGCGCTGGACCGCTTATCTGCCGGGAAGGTGGACGCTGGCGCGCAGGCCGAATTGCTCGACGCCGCGCAGAAAAGCACCGCGCCGGCGGTCAAAGCGCGTTACAGCCAAATCACCGCGAGCTGGACTTCGACTGGCGACACGCTGGCACCCTTTCGCAGCGCGCTAATCGGCGGCAATGTGGCGCACGGTCGTTTTCTCTTTCAACAGAATCCGACGCTCGCGTGCATTCGCTGTCATAAAGTCGCAGGCGAGGGCGGCGACGCCGGTCCGGACCTGACTCTGATCGGCGCGAAGAAGACACCGGAATATTTGCTCGAGAGTGTGGTGAAGCCGAACGCGAAAATCGCGGAGGGCTTCGATCTGCAAACGATCACGTTAAAAGACGGATCATTCCAAAGCGGTCTTTTCGTCAGCGAGACGCCGGACGATGTGATATTAAAAAAACCGGACGGCACTGAATTCAAAGTCGCTCGCGCGCAAATCGCTCAGCGTCGCTCCGCGCCATCGGCGATGCCGGAAATCTTTGGCCAGGTTTTCACGCGCACGGAATTGCGCGACGTGATCGCTTACCTGAAGAGCTTGAAGGTCGCACCGCGCTCCACCGCGATGGGCGAAGCCGGTCCTCGCGCATTAGCCGCCTTGCGTCCCGCCGCGCCGACGAAGGCCGAGGAGAACGATAATGGCGAATCACCGACGTCGGGACATTGAGTGATCGTTTTCGCCTGAGAGCGCGGTCCTCTTTGTCCGCGCTCTCGGGAAAGACGATCTGGCTACTTATCGCGCCGTCGATTTTTCAGCGACCCGAGGTAAAGCAGAACGGCAATCAGGATCACCAGCCACCAGAGGATCCGAAACTCTCTCGCGGCGAGTTCGAGGAATGCTTGCGCGCGAGGAAACACAATCGCCAGCGCAACGATTGCCGCGATGACGGCGAGGAAGAATAAATCTCGGCGCTGAGGGCGCATCGTGGAGGAGTGAATCGCGGACTAAGAGGACAGCAATGTCTATTCGCGAGCCGACTCTCCTGGAAACGCGAGCATCCTGTCCGTTAACCCATGGATTATGACCGTAGCCCCGGCCCACTTATACTACAGGCTAGCTCGCTCGCGTTAAAGAGAGGGCAGACAGGACGTTCGCGCTCCCAGGAATCAGAGCTGTCTCGGTCTAATAATGATGATTTAGTCAATGTTATTTAACGAACAGCCTCGACGCCGTTGAAACTCCGCCCAGACTCTTGGTCCCATGAATATCGGGGCCATGGTGGCGGAGTTACAGGGATTGGATGGCGCGTTTTCTTTCGCGGAGCTTTTGCTTCAGCGCATTTGGGCGCGCCTCGATTTCGACCACGGGCGGGCGTGTACGTTGACAGGGGAGCCTGTCCGCTTGCTCGACGTCGGTCGCTGGAACCGCTTCGGCGGTCCTGATTTCCTCGACGCAAAAATCGAGATCGGCGATCACCGCGTTACAGGTGACATCGAAGTTCATCTTCACGCGCGCGATTGGGAATCGCACCGGCACGCCGAAGACATGGCGTACAGTCGCGTGGTGCTCCATGTTGTGCTGTTTCCCACTGCCGGCAAAACCACGCGGAGTTGGGACGGACGCGAAATCCCGGTTTTGGTTTTGCTGCCCCTGCTCAACCGTTCCTTGGAGGAATATGCTGAAGACGACGCGATTGAGCGGCTGGCGAATCATCCGTTAACCAAAGCGCGCGAGGCCTTGCTCGCGTTGCCGGTGGCGACGCAGAAAACCGAATTGAAGTCGGTCGCGCGAGAACGCTGGGAGCGCAAAACCATGTGGGCTGCCCTGCGGATTGATCGGCTCGGTTGGAGTGAAGCGTGCCATCAAACGGCGCTGGAAATTTTAGGATACCGTTTCAACCGAGCACCGATGATTCGCATCGCGGAGGCCTTTCCGCTCGCGGTGTGGATCGATGAGAAGAGCGATGCCGTTGCCGAAAGAGCCTTTGCTAGCGAGGCCGTGCATTGGCAGCGGCAAGCGATTCGACCAGCGAATTTTCCGCTGGCGCGATTGCGTCAGTACGCACGCTGGACTGCGGTGAAGCCAGACTGGCCTGAGCGGTTGCGCGCGGTCGTCGAAACATTGCCATCGGCGGTGAATGGAGCGTTAGACACGAAAACCTTTCGGCGAGTTTACGACTGCCCGAGGATTTGGTGCGATCTTGCCGCGGACATCGCTGGATCCGCGATTTCCGGACCTCGAATGCATACGCTCATCAACGACGGTTTCTGGCCCTTACTGGCCGCGCAATTTGCCGAACGAGCGAATCAATGTGAATCGTTTTGGACTCACGGTTATCCGGGCGACCTGCCGCAACCACTGCGCGAAATCAGCAGCGCATTATCGGCTTCGGATTCGTCGCTTCGGCCGTTCGCTCATGGCATGGCTCAAGGCCTGTTGGGATGGTGCTCGCGAGCGGCAAAACGGCACGACGTGGTTTAAGTGCATCGGCGCGGGGGAGCGGGACTTGACAAGTTTTCGCACCGGAAGATACCTTGAGAGAATTCAATAACGTTCACTTTCCAAAAGTGGGCCTCTGGCCCGCTTTTTTTTTCCCATTTAAACAAGCCCTATGAGCAGCGAAATTTTATCCGTCCTCGAGTACATGGAGAAGGAGAAGGGGATTGGTCGCGCCGATATGATCACGGCGATCGTGAATGCGATCAAGACCGCAGCCCAAAAAGGCGTGAATTCGGGTCAGGAGTTGAAGATCGAAATCAACCCCAAGAACGGCCAACTGAAAGCATGGAGTGTGCTCAAAGTGGTGGATTCGGTCAGCAATCCAAGGACTGAGCTGCATATTGAAAAGGCACAGGCGGTTAAACCGGGTGCTGTGCTCGGCGAAATGGTCGAAAAGGAAATCGATCCCGCTTATCTGGGGCGCATCGCCGCGCAGACCGCGCGTCAGGCGATCATGCAGAAGTTGCGTCAATTCGAGAAGGATCGGATTTACGACGACTTCAAAGACATGGTGGGCAACATCGTCACGGGCACGGTGCGCCGGAAAGAGCGGAACGACATTTTCATCGATCTCGGCAAGGCCGAAGCGGTCTTGCTCGGCAAAGAGCAAGTCCCTGGCGAAGAATACCAACCGGGTGATCGCATCCGCTGCTTGCTGCTTGCAATCGAGTCCACGCCGCGCGGTCCTGAGCTTA
>Ga0068856_100001532_pt1 | contig 24221 bp, 23 predicted proteins | sample KBSCornC62_FD_66595 | JGI IMG/M metagenome (GOLD analysis project Ga0068856, IMG submission 66595) | Corn rhizosphere microbial communities from Kellogg Biological Station, Michigan, USA - KBS Corn C6-2 | ecosystem: Host-associated > Plants > Roots > Rhizosphere > Soil ... | reverse complement strand
CGTATTTATTGGCCTGATGACCCTTGCCGCGGTGAGCACCGCGGGCTACGCCGCCTTCGCCAGTCATACGCCGCATATCTTCTTGGCATTGATGGTGTTTGCTCTCGCGTCGGCATCCTCGCGGATGAAAGTCAAACTCCCAGGTATCAATGGCAACATGTCAGTGAACTTGCCATTCCTGTTGAGCGCAATCGTGAACCTAAGCGCTGCTGAAGTCGTGCTAATAACGTGCGCTTCGACGGTCCTGCAATGCTGGCCGACTAAAAACAGGAAGTTCAACCGGCAGCAGATGACGTTCAACCTCAGCATGATGGCTTTCGCAACGACGATAGCGAGCCTCCTGGCGCATGCGAATTGGATTCCCAGCTCTACGACTTCGCTACACGGAGTGTTGAGTCTGCTTCTAGCGTCCGCAGCGTTGTTCCTGGGACAAACTACGCCGGTGGCGGGAATTGTCGCGCTCACTGAGGGCAGGTCAGCGATGAACCTGTGGCGGGACATTGCTCAGCTTTCATTTCCGTATTACGTGCTCAGCGCGGGCGTGACCTCGATGCTGCAAGCACTCGGTGGACATCTGGGCTGGGGCCTCGCCCTTGCGGTGTTCCCAGTGATGTATGCGATTCATCGGTCGTATCGAATGTACTTCAGCCGCATGGTCGAAAGCATTCATCCGCCGGTCCTTGTTCGGGCTGCTGGCGCGGGACGATAACGAATCGCGATTAGCAGTGCTCAATCAGCAGTGCTCCTTCCGTGCCCGTTGACGATACGAGGGTGCCCAGGCTCGCTTCGCTCGGGGCGGACGAGGCGTCCGCCCCCTACACAAATTCGCCCCTTATAACTCACAGGCACATTCCGGCCGTCGCAGCCTGACGCTTGCCGGTCTGGTAAAATCTCGATCCAGCCTACCGAGTAAGGAGTGTTCCGTGAGGGTGCGAGTTCTCTCTTCGTTGCTGCTGCTCTTGCTTCCGTTAAGCTACTTAATTGCACAAACCAGTTCAGACGCCCGGAAATTCAGCCCTTCAACCCGCACCTTTCACTTTACTTATAACTTCACGGTAAAGGACATTCCTTCTGGCGCCAAGCGAGTGCGCATCTGGGTTCCAGTGCCCCAGACTGATCAGCATCAGATTGTCCGTGTTATGGCGATCAAGGCTCCTGGTAAGACGCGGATGACGCAGGAGGCCGAGTACGGCAATCGGATGCTCTATGCCGACATTCAGAATCCCGCCGTGGACAAAGCGGAGTTTACTCTCGAATACAAGATCACCAGACGCGAATACTCACGGGGCGATTACGCGCGGCTCGAGCGAACAGATCAGACGCCTGGTGTCGTATTGGCATCGATGAACCGATTGGTTGCGCCTGACGGGCTCATTCCTACCGACGGAAAGATCAAGGATCTCGCGGTCGAGGTAACCGGATCCAAACGCGGCACGATCGCAAAGGCCAAGGCTGCTTATGACTACCTCTTCACGAACATGCGGTACGATAAGACGGGCTCCGGCTGGGGGCGGGGCGACGCGGTATGGGCGTGTGACTCCAAGCGCGGCAACTGTACAGACTTCCATTCACCGTTTATCGCCATAGTGCGCGCTGACGGGATTCCCGCGCGCTTCGACATTGGCTTTCCACTGCCCGAAAACAAGGACAAAGGAGATATCGCGGGTTATCACTGCTGGGCTGAGTTTTATGCGCGCAAAACCGGCTGGATCCCGGTGGATATCTCAGAGGCGTGGAAGTCGAAGGAGAAGGAGAATTATTTCTTTGGCGCGGAGGATGCTAATCGCGTGCAGTTCTCCACGGGCCGCGACATTATACTTTCTCCTAAGCAGGATAGCCCGGCGCTGAATTACTTCGTCTATCCGTACGTCGAGGTGGACGGCAAAACCCACGAAAAGCTCGACAAGCACTTCAGCTTTGAGCAAGTAACACCTTCGTTGTGAGGCCGGCTCAAAGGTTGTGGCGCCTCAGTCCTACATGAAGAACATGGCCGCCAACGCCGAGGACGAACGCTTCCAGACCGGCGCAGCGCGGTACGCCGCCTATCTTGAAACGCCCGAAGGCCGGCTGCGCACCGATCTGGCGTTTGCCAACTTGCAGGAGTTTCTGCCGCAGGCCGCAGGGTCTTTGCGCGCCCTGGACATCGGGTGCGGTACCGGCGCCATCGCGGTGCGTCTGGCGCGACTTGGGATTCATGTCATGTGCATGGACACTTCCCCGCAGATGCTGGAGTTCGCGACGCAGGCCGCGCGGGAAGCAGGAGTTGCGGAGAAGGTTATCCTGAAACAGGGCGATGCCGCCCAGCTGGCAAATGTGTTTGACGCCGGATCGTTCGATGTAATTCTCTGCCACAACCTTCTGGAATACGTGGATGACCCGGTTGCTGTACTGAGTAGTGCGAGTCGCACATTGCGAGATTCGTCCAGCATAATCTCGGTTTTGGTGCGTAATCGGGCAGGTGAGGTGCTAAAGGCGGGCATAAAAGACGGCGATTTGGCAGCTGCTGAGCAAAATATTGCCGCTGAGTGGGCTGATGAGTCTCTGTACGGCGGCCAAGCGCGGCTATTTGCGGCAGAGAGCCTGCGGTCCATGCTGGCGGCAGCATCACTGGCGGGGACTGTTGACCGTGGCGTAAGGGTTATCTCAGATTACTTACCGGCAACGGTTGATCGAAATAACGAGTACGAACGGATTTTTGAGCTGGAGCGCAAGCTCGGTAAGCGGCCGGAGTTTGTGGCAGTCGCCCGCTATACGCAGTGCATGGCACAGCGCGTGGCCCCAATGAAGCACGATACATGATCAACATCACAGACCAGTCTTCAGGGCTCACATCTGGCGCGACGGCGCATGATGGCGGCATTGCGCTCGGACTCGGGCTCACCAACGAGTGCAATCTCAGTTGCGCCTTCTGCTACCGCGATCCAAATCGCACGGATCGTCTCTCTCTGGATCAAGTGAAGGCAGTCATGGAACGTCTGCCCGTCCGCTCGGTGAATCTGGGCACCGGTGAGAACGGCATGCATCCCGACTTCAAGGCAATACTGGGCTACCTGCGAACGAAAGCGGTCAAGCTCACGATCACTTCCAACGGTCATAGCGTTGCTGTTCTGGAAGACAAAGAACTGCGAGCCTTCCACGACATCGAGTTTTCTCTCGATTACGCAACAGAAGCCGAACAGGATGCACAGCGCGGACGAGGCAATTGGGCGCTCGTCCACCAGCAGGCAGAACGCTGTGTGAAGCTGGATATTCCTGTGACCATCATCTCCGTGATGATGAAGTCGAACCATTTGGGTCTCGCGGATGTGGCTCGAGTAGCCAAAACTTTTGACGCACCCTTGCGAGTGAATGTCTACCAAGCCGTGCGATCGGACGTTTATGCCTTGAGCTACGAAGAGTACTGGGAAGGGTTCCGGCGTCTTTTTGAAGAGACGGACGTAATCGCTATTGGGGAGCCACTCGTTCGCGCGATGGCTGGATTGCCACCCCTCCCGGGCGGTTGTGGCGTGAGCACCGTACGAGTGACACCGAGAGCCATGACACAACCTTGCATTTATTGGCCGGGATCAGGGGAGCCACTCTCAGATTTAGTGGCCGACGGCGTCAACATTCTGAGGTCAACCGCTTTCGAGCAGGCGCGGACCCTTCCTCGAGCCTGCTATGACTGCGAGTTCCGCGAGTCGTGCCACGGCGGATGTGCGGGGCGGCGACGCTTACAAGGCGCACTACTCGAGCCTGATTTTTATTGCCCTGTCATTCGGGAACAGCGCCCGACGCTGCCGATCCGCATGGCCCCAAATCGCGATCTGCCCAAGCTGGGTAGCTCCTGCACCACTGTCGTGATCGCCACGTAGTCGCGCTTTTACACGGCCCGACTCAGCCCTGCTTTTCTTTTTATTGCGCCTTTACCCAGTTATCGGAGCCTGCCAGCCTCACTGAAACGTCAGAAATGAAGATGTGCAGGGGCTTGCCATCGGCAGTTCCGCGGTGCTCCGTTGAGATGAGAAGCGGGCCGGCCTTCTTGTAACCTGCCCATGTCGCGGTGACGAGGCTCGGTTTCGTAGCCCCGCCCCGGTGATAGACCATTGCCTGAACGCGATGGTCTTTGCCGACGTAGAGATCCCAAGTGTCGCCTGGCGTGTAGCCGCCCGCTTCCGCTGGATATTTCACCGACACGAGCGTCGCGGAGCCCGTGCCAATCGGCAATTTGTGCAAACCTTGATCGGTCACGGTGGCACTGGTATCCCAGGAAGCATGGAACGGAAACAGAAGCCAGTAATTGTCGTTGACGAAAGACGGCTCGACTTGGTTCTTGATCTGGTCTGACTGGCTATTGAGCTCCGAGCTCATGTAACTCACCTTGACCGGCTTGCCTTCTTTATCCGCGCCCTCGTACGAAATCTTACCGGTCTTAGGCTCCCACTCCCATTTGTGGGCAACTTTGAAGAGTCCGGGGATTTCTCCGTTCCACGTGTAGCGGATAGCTTCAATTTGCCCGTACGAATCGAGGCCATAGGTTTTTGCGATCTGTTCAAGAATTGGCGCGCGCTCTTGCGCCCAGGAATTTGAAGCGAGAACCAAGGTCCCCAAAAATAGGTAACGGATCATTGTTGAATGGCCCAACTTTGTCATGGAAGGTCCTCCTCAGACGGTATGACAGTTGCGACTAAGCCAAAACGGAAGAAAACAGTGTATTGGACGAAGGCGTTGATCGATACTCTGGTCGGTTGCGTCTATGATGATGCACAAGACGCCTGGATTCACAAATTGTGAGTGGTGCGTGGTTGAATTGGCTCTACGGGTCCGCTGAGTGTTCTGCGGCGGCTGATCCGGCGGAAAGCGACAATTGCCGCAGCGATCGCCACGCATCCGTATTCCAACATCATTACCCAACCGGGAAGTGCTCCCCACGGATGCCCACGAGTGCTCAGGTGCCATTGGACGTAAGTGGTGATGATGCTCACACTCCAGACGGTGATCAGTAACGTCGAAGCCGAGGTCAGAAATGGCAGTAGCCAGAGCAGATACCAAGGGAATACGACGGGTGCGCACAAGAGGGATGCTGCCATAGGCCAGGCAAATACATCAGGCGACCAGGCACTCGCTGTGCTTCTCAGCCACAGTGCAGTTACCAATCCGATGAGGACTGCCAGCCCAGCTAGCAACTGCGGAGGCGCCACTTGAGCCAGTGTCGCGAACACGGGACCGTTAAAGCGGAAATTCTGCACATACATCCCAAGCGAACCGATCGGAATGCGGCCGTGATTAAGAAATGGGACATAGAGGAGTCCAACTATAGCTGCCGCCAGAACAGCATCGCGAATGCGAACCCGCTTCCAATAGAGAGGCAGTAACACAACCGGCAGAAATTTGACCGCTATCGCCAGCCCAAGCGCAATCGCTGCAATCGGACGCCAGCGGCGCGCGAGCGCCGCGACAGAGATCACCAACAGCAGAGCGCCGACAACGTCGATGTGACCACTTCCCGCCACTTCCGTTGCCAGTAGCGGGTTCCAGGCATAGGCAAGAACCCAGTGCGCACCTCGTCCGCTGGTTGGCAAGAGATCAAGCAAGAGGAAAGAAATTCCGAAATCGCAAATCACGAATGCTAATTTCAGCGCAAAGGTGGACTCCTGAATCGCAGTTACGGCGCGGACAAAAAGCTGTGCGCCTGCTGGATATGGACTCGGCAGATCCGGGTTGTTCAAGTTACGGGTTTCGGGAGTATGCAACTTCCGAACAGCGGGATCGCTGGGAACGACAATATATGGATTGAATCCAAGCCTCTGCAGGCGGCCATCCCAAACATATCGATGAATATCATCATCGGTGCCCGGTGGCAGCCGAAGAAATTCAACGTGCCAGACAGCAGCGAGGACGAGTCCGAGGACGACAAGGCGCCGCGGAAATCTAGCCATTGCGAAGAACTCACGAATCGATAACAGGTAGACGACGGCCGCAAGCGTTAAAGAGACCATGAAATACGGTCCACCCCTATCGCCGAAGTTGCGTGAGCAGATCGTGAGCGCCACGCATAAGATGGCGCCAAGTATGTATACTCTCCATTCCGCAGGGACCTTCACAGCTCTCTCGAACGGGTCCGTAATTGTGCCGTCACCAGCTCCCATTCTCTAAGCCATTGGGCCGTCCGTGGCGCTCTTGCCGGAGCCAGACGCAATTCCTCCGCCAACCGAGTCAGGTCGTCCACGACATCGACATCGTAAAAAGGAGCTGCGAAACCTATAGAAAGGTGAAGAGCTCGTGCACGGGATAAAAGTCTGTCCAAGGCACTGCTGGTGCCCATTCCGTCGCCTGCGAAAAGCGCAGGATGAGAAGCTTTCGCGCCGACGAGATAGTAGCCTCCGTCGTGCGTTGGTCCCACGACTACGTCGTGTGCGGACAATGTTTCGAACGCGTCTTCGAGAACAGAACTCGGCAGGTGTGGACTGTCGCTGTTAAAAGCGATGGTACGTCGCTGCTGTTGACCATCTGTAAAGTGCGCGAACACCGAAATGAGGCCAGCGGCAAGGCCTGCACCGTTCTGCGCAACCACGCTCGTTTTGTTGCCCGCTATCTGGGTGAGTTCGTTGACGTCGGTCTCCGGGCACATGATCGCAACTTCCACACCGCCCAACCTCCGCGCGAGTGCCAGCGTGTCATCCAGAAGACAGCAATAGAAAGCAGAGACAGCCTCAGGAGAGAGGCTGGAAGCGAGGCGTGTCTTGACCGCGCCTGCCCTTGGTGCTTTTGCCATGATTACCAGCACACGGTCACTGCCTGACGAACGCGGCACGGTCTCGCTTGAAGATTCCATAGATTGTTGGGCCATAATATATGACCGTGGCCCACTCAAGCCCTATGTTTGGCTTGAATGGGGTGTTCAAATCTCCCTGACTCTATCATCCCGACCGGAGCAGATCATCGCGAACCCGATGATCTGCGGAGTGGAGGGACCTCGTGTTAAAGCTCTCGCATCGGAGGGACTGAGGTCGAGTCAGAATGGACGCTTCAAAGCGCGACGGGAAGACTCTGTCCAGCCGTGGAACATCCCCACTCAAGCCAAAATCGGGCTTGAATGGGGACCGTCGGTTTAGAAGATTTGATAAAACCCTGACGTGGACCTACACCGTTCTTGATGTCGCGGCTCTTCGACGCCGGAAATAATAGCGCACAATCAAGCTGAGGATGAACCAAGCCGCGCCAATCGTGCCCTTCAACGTGCCGCTGATTTTGGATTTCCCAATGCGCGGGTGATAGCTCACCGGAACTTCGACCACGCGGAACCCCGCGAGCGCCCCTTTGAGGATCATTTCCACCGCCCAGCCATAGGTGGCCTCTTCGAGCGAAAGAGCGCGCAGCACATCGGCGCGGGCGGCGCGAAACGGCCCGAGGTCAGTGATCTTCAGGCTATACAAGAGCCTGATCAGTCCAGCGGCGAGACGATTACCAAATACCTGATGCCACGGCAATGCGTCAGCAGACTTTTGCGAATGGAGACGGGAACCGAGCGTGACGTCCGCATGCCCCTCGATGATTGGTGCCAAAAGATTCGGCAGCTCGGCGGGCCGATCACTGTAGTCCCCATCAAGGAACACAACCACGTCAGGGGAGTTTGCAGCGGCCAGACCCGTAAGGCACGCTCGCCCATAGCCGCGGCGCGGTTCCTGAATGACCCGGGCTCCCTTCCTTGCAGCGATCTCGGGTGTCCCATCGGTCGAGTTGCTGTCGACAATGATGACCTCCGTCGTGAGGTCCGACGGAAGATCGGCTAAAACGCGCTCAATCGCCTGCGCTTCATTGTGGGTGGGAATGACGACGGACACTCGCACGTGAATCGTCCCGATCACCACCAGGGCGAAGATGGCCACCGTTGCACCATCCACGCGTCAACACCCCATCTACGGCCGGCGCTTCCGATCGCGAGCGCTAAGCATGCGAGCATCGGAACCAGCAGCTCCCAGATCCATGCGGTGCCAAACTCCGAAATCCAAAGACTGCCGAGAAACAGAAAAGCCACGAATGCAGCCGGTCGGGTAAGCAAACCAATGACGAGCAGGATGCCGAGAGAGATCTCGGTCAGCCCTTGCATGGGGGCCGCCATCGCGGCGTGGCTCGCCGCGAGACCCATCACCGCTTTCCACGCAGCCGGGGAATGACTGTGTTCGATGTAGTAATTGATAAGACCAGCGTAACCCGCGGGACTGTACAGGCCTTTACCCAGATTCTCAAAAAAAACCCACGCGAACATTGCGCCAATCGTCACACGGACCAGCGCCAGACCGTTCGCCGCTTGCGGATGTTGAACCACTCTGGCCAGGTCACTTCGCGGTGCGGTTGCGTTCGCTACCATGCTCAACCTCGCTCTGGGATGCTATACCAATGATGAATACCAGTCTCTTAAAATTTCCTCAATTTTGATTTCGCGCGAAGATGGTGTCTGGTGGCATTCGGATCTCGTTCCGGTTCGGTTACTGCCATATGGCAGGAATATCGCAAGAGCGATCGTCAAGCACGAGCGCGCCGATGGGGCTCCCTTATAGCAACAAATCCGATGTACGAGAAGATGCTGGCCTTATCGAGCTAGAACTCCGCACCTCTGGCGAACTCTGGGTTTTGCGAGATCACGGTCAAGGCACATGAAGGGCAAGTCATACAATAAATGTCGGTTGGTCATCCATTCGCGCAAGTAAGCCGCTGCTTCCCGAAATCACAAATTATCCGGATCCAGTGTTGATGGTCTACTTTTACTGCGCGTGAAAGAGAACACATCGTGGCTCAACTGATATCCACGCCGCTTCTCGCCAGCAGGGAAAGACAAGCAAATTTGCCGATTCTTGCAACTCTAGAAAGGAATGGCGGGGACGACGGGACTCGAACCCGCGGCCTCTGCCGTGACAGAGACCATTTCACTCGTAAATAACAGAAAACACGCGGCACGGATGGCGCTTTGGAAACGTTTTAGTAAGATTCGGAAACAATTCGTGGACTGTTAATGGACCATATTTCGGGTGACATATGGACTTACGTTTCGCACTGACCAATCGAGGACCATCGCACTGGAGATACTACTGAGGTGCCTGACCGCTAGATGCCCGAGGATTCGAAGGCTCAAAAGGATTGTTTTAATAAATTCTTTAACGCCTGAACAGCGGCAATCACGACCATCGCGCTCGCTACGCGCTGGAAACCTGCCACGAATAAATCCGACGCCATGATGCCGAGAAGCCTGCCGTCTCAGAAAGCACTTTGGCTTGGCGAGCTCTGGGGCTTTTAAAATCCGTGCTCCATGTACCATTTGCGCGCGCGATTTACTCCGGTCCCCCAGACTTCACAACGATAGACATGATGATCTGTTCGGTTGAAGAAATGTTAAGTGTAATGTGGTTTGAAGAGCTAAAGATTTGCGGGCGTTGTCGTTTTGTCAACAGTGGGTGAGAGCTTCCCAAGCGGGTCCGTCTGACTTTCCTACCCCCGGACACTTGGGCCTGACGATGCGCCATCAGTCATCGGGTAATCCAGGTTCGATTCCTGCAACATCTGAAGCAATACGAGGGTCACTGAAAGGACGACCGGTCCGATGAAAAGTCCCATTACGCCGAATGCTTTCACGCCTCCCATCAGGGCAAAGAAGACCAGCAGAGTGTGCAGTTTTACTCGTCCGCTGATCACGTAGGGCCGGATGAAGCTGTCTATTTGCCCGACGATTGCAGCTCCCCAAACCAGCAAGATCAGACCTTTCCACCAGTGTCCGCCGGCCGCCAGGATGATCGCCGCCGGCAGCCAAACCGCCGCCGATCCAACAATTGGGATCAATGAAAGCAGGCCGGTAACTACTCCCCAGAGAATGGGGGAAGGCAGACCCAGCACCCAGAACGCCAGACTCATAAGCGCTCCTTGAGCCGCCCCCACCGCAAGGCAGCCGTAAACATTGGCTACAATCGAGTCGCTGACGCCTGTGATGAGACGTTCCACTTGACCCGACCTGAGAGGAACGAGCGCCAAGGCGCGTTCTTTCATTGAGCCACCTTCACGAAACAGAAAGAACAAGGTGAAGAATGCAACTACGGCTTCGACCAAGAAAGAAATGGTGTTGCTGAGGACTTGAGCTCCCCAGGAAAGCAAGGTTCGGCTGATCTGTTCGAGCCAGCGCAATAGTGCTCCACGCAAGTCAAGCGATGAAAGATCGATGTACTTACCGGCCCAGTTCAGCAGGCGTTCCATCGCATGCATGACGTAAGGATTCCAGCCTCCCTGCTCAGCGCTCCTTTGGTCCAGCAACACGTACAGTCCCCTGATCTCCTGGCTCAGAACAACTCCCAGTCCGACGGCTGGGACAACCACGAGAAGTAAGACCAGAAATATTGAGATCAGAGCCGCCGTATTCCGGCTGCGGACGCGAGCCTGAATGCGTAAGTGAACCGGGTGGAACACAATTGCGATCATTACCGCCAGGAAGACAGGATTGAGAAAGGGTCTGGCGATCAGGTAACAGAAGTAAATGGCGATCGCGGCCAGGGCCAACAGGAACGTGGTCGTTAGCTGATTTCTCTCCATAAAGATGGTGAAGCACTACACCCGGGCTCAGAACGATTCCATAGCGGACGCGGCTCGAATTGATGACTATTCACGATGCTACGCTGCAACGATTCGCAATGAAATTTCAGCCTCCCGAACCACATCTGAAACTTCGGAAAGAAGCGTCGTGCACTTACTTCATAGCAATGGGGATAAGCAAAATCAAGATCGAGCATGAACCCTCTGCGCATTCAGAGTCGTCAGCAAACCGCAACGAATGAAACGAATGAAGGTCTAGGTTTTGATACAACCCGACAATCATATTCGTCTTTTTCCGACAATCTGCAAGTCAAGCAAAACTGGGCTCGGCTAAACTTTTAAGAAGCGCATTACTACAAAGAAAGACCTACAATACCGATTGTAGAAGAGCGATGGAGATGCCAAAACGCTTGTGGATTGTGATAGTCGTTCTGGGTGCGTCTGCGCGACTGGTTCCACACCCATGGAATTTCACTCCGATGATGGCTATCGGGCTCTTCGCAGGGAGCCATGCTGGAAAGGTTAGCACCGGTGTTTTGGCAACACTGCTCGCGCTAGCTTTGAGCGATGCGGTGCTCGGTTTCTACTCCGGCTTCTGGTACGTAAATGCGGCTGCGTTGATCTCGGTTTTTCTCGGCAAGTTGATTCGTGAGCGAAGTGGCGCCGGAATAATTTCCGCTGCGGCATTGGCCTCGAGTCTCTCCTTCTTCCTCATCACCAATTTCATCGTCTGGGCTACCGGCAATATGTATCCGCGCACCGTCGGTGGGCTGTCGGCCTGTTTTCTGGCGGGCCTACCCTTCTACCGGAATCAGCTTCTGGGTGACACCTTTTACACGGTTGCGATATTCGGAGGGTACAGTGTCATTCACCGCCTATACCAACCGGAAGGAGAAGCCGCATAGCGTGCGCATTGTTTCTCTATTGGCGAGCGCTACCGAAATCGTGTGTGCCCTGGGCGCGGGCGAAATGCTCGTAGGGCGATCGCACGAGTGCGACAACCCGGAGTGGGTACGGCGGCTCCCGGCCTGCAGCGATCTCGCGTTTGATGTTTCGGTGTCGAGCGGAGAAATTGACCGGGAGGTTCGGCGCAGACTCCACGCCGGCGAACCGCTGTATCACGTTCACGGAGAACTGATTCGCGAATTACATGCCGATCTGTTGATAACACAGTCGCATTGTGAAGTCTGCGCCGTTACCCCCGGCGATGTGGAGCGAAGCTGCGGACATGGCGCGCGGCAACTGTCCCTGTCCGCCATTTCTTTGGAAGAGATTTTCGAAGGCATGTTCCGGATAGCCCAGCGACTTGGTTTGGAAGAGCAGGGCAACACCCTCGTTCGCCACGAGCGCCAGCGCCTCGATATCGTCAGGGAGAAAGCCGCGCGATTCAGGCGGCCTACCGTGGTCATGTTGGAGTGGACAGACCCCCTATTCGCCATGGGAAACTGGGGTCCCGAACTGGTTGACATCGCGAATGGCGACCTCGCGCTTGGCAAAAAAGGCGAATACTCGGTCGCCGTTCCTGCCGAACAGCTTCGCGACGCCGATCCCGAGTACCTGATCGTGGCTCCCTGTGGATTCAATTTGCACCGGAGTCTACGGGAACAAAGTGTACTGGAGCGATATCCGTGGTGGCAGGAACTGCGAGCCGTGCAAAACGGCAACGTCGCATTTGCGGACGGCAATCTCTTCTTCAACCGCTCTGGAATGACCGTCTCTCAGACGGCCGAGATTATTGCTGAAATCCTTCACGGCGTTTCGTTCGACGAAACAACCGAAGGAATTCATTGGCGTTGGAGCAGGGCGAACGTCGCGCGAGGCTTGATTCGGATGGGCGCGAGCCGAACTTGACGAAGGTCGCCTTATCTTGGAGCAGCGGAAAGGACAGTGCCTGGACGCTTCACCTTCTCCGGCAACAGCCCGACATTCAGGTAATAGCCCTGATTACCGCACTCAACTCCGAAGCAGGCCGCGTGGCGATGCATGCGGTGCGTCGTGAACTAGTGCAAGCACAGGCCGAGCGCACCGGGATTCCGCTCTGGGCCGTGGAATTGCCGTGGCCCTGTTCTAACTTGGAGTACGAGGATCGAATGCGCACTCTGTGCCAGCGCGCAACGGCAGAGGGGGTTACCGCCGTGGCATTTGGCGATCTTTTTCTGCAAGACGTTCGGGATTATCGAATCCGGCAGTTACAGGGGAGCGGCCTTGAACCGCTGTTTCCGGTATGGCAAATCCCCACGGGACAACTGAGCCGCGACCTGATCGCGGCCGGTGTGAAAGCAAAGGTTACCTGCGTGGATCCATCGAAGGTTGCAAAGTCGTTTGCCGGTCGTGAATACGACCTGAGCTTGCTGAACGCCCTTCCCGCCGGAGCCGATCCATGCGGTGAAAACGGCGAATTTCACACGTTCGTATACGATGCCCCGGTATTTTCTCACCCCATTGAAGTACGAAACGGGGCACTGGTAGAACGAGATGGATTTGTATTTGCTGACTTGCTTCCGATCTGACTAAGAAAGCCGGCGACACTCCCGACGACTGGTTCCTCGTAACGCATATCAGCGAGTAGTCGATTGCGGCCGACGTATTAAAGCCGGGGAAAGAAGGCGCCATGTACCCAAGCCAGTGTTGGACATCAGTCGACCAGAAGACTACTGGAATTGTGAGGGCGAAGCTCAACCAAAACTTGTCGCGAAACATCGCCACAGAATGTCCTGCGTGACGGTTGCGGCCTCCGGGGGCCATTGACGTCTTGTGACCTGGATTTGGGGCTCGTCCGGGGGCGTGATGTCCGACGTAGTCCATTTTGAACTCCACCAGAAACCGAATACTGCCGAATCGCATTCGGGTCCGCCAGGGCGAGTGCTAACGTGGCCCCTTGTCGCAAACCCACACCCGCCACTTTCAGCCTGTACAAAAAATAACCCGGCTGATATCCCCAAGCTTAAGGCGCCGAGGTAATCGATTGCACCGCGACATTGTTGCCGGTTTGTTCACCAGTCACTTTGGCCCGCTTCCCTGCGAACGAGGCAAGTTGCTTGCTGTCCCCCGACAGACTGTACACCTTTTCGCCAACCGCGAGACCGTAGGTCCAACTCCCCTTCGACTTCATGCACTCGCGAGTGCAGTCTGCGTCGCTCTTGCCCGCAATCATGTGCTTCTTTCCACACATCGTGTCCGTGACGATTCCTGTCAGTGTCCGCGAAGCGGCAAAAGCTGATGCGGTGACTATTACGTAGAGGACCATTGTCAAAACGCCTTTACCGGGCTTTAACATAGATGAATTCTCCTTCCGACATTAGTTTCTTAGTAGGAATTAGTGCTCCAGTGCTTCACCTGATCCTGACAACGCATAGACAAGCTGTGTCCTGCTTTCAGTTCGGTCTAAACCGAGAAAGTCCGCGTAATGAAGGCTGCTAATCGCAGCCGTCACGGCGGGCACATAACTTCGAGTTTCCGCCGGCAGCAACATTCTGTCGCTAATCGATCTAAACTCCCGAAATCCGCTGCGATGGACAGCAAGGCGCACAGCCCGCTCTCCGGCGTTATAGGCGGCAAGAGCGAGTGACCAATCTCCGAATTGGCCGTAGAGGTCCCTCAGATAGTGGGCAGCTGCACGTGTTGATTTTTCTATGTCGGTGCGATCATCACGGGGTCCGTTTACGACCAGGCGCCATAGCGCCGCGCGGTGTCAGGCATAAACTGCCAGACACCGCGTGCGCCCTTGGGGGAGAGAGCCGTGGTTAGCCCCCCGCTTTCAACCAAAACGACAGCGCTCAGTTCGGCGGGTATGCCTCCCTCGCGGAGAATAGGTTCTATGGTCGGTCGAAGATTGTTGACGCGCTCGATTGCAGCGCGTAGCCGACCAACAGGGACTGCACCCGTCGCTGCACTGTTTGCACTGCCCGTCGCGTTATCCGAAGCCTTCATCCACGTTTTATCCGCCAGGGATGCTGCGAGCACCTTGTCAGCAGCGTCGCTCAGGTTCTCGTCGACGACGGCGAATACCTCCTGACGTGCCGGTTTAACCTGATCTGCTTGGCTCAAAGCCATGCTGGACAGCATGGCTATCAGTGTCGCGAGTTCAAGTGCTGTGGCACAGCGCCTCCGTTTACACATGGACCAACTCCTGCTGCGGTTGCACGGTGGGTTGCGAAAGCGTGTTCTTCTGCAGCCTCGGCTTCACCTCGAAGTTCCATTTCCAGATAGCGAAGATCGGCGGATAAATAACCAACTCCATCAGGAAGGAGGTCAGGATGCCGCCGATCATCGGGGCAGCGATACGCTTCATCACGTCGCCACCCGCTCCAACCGACCACACGATTGGAAGAAGCCCGAAGAGCATGCACGCCACGGTCATGACTTTTGGCCGCAACCGTTTCACTGCACCATGGACGATGGCTTCTCGCAGATCGTCCCAGCTATTCATCAGGCCCTTGCTGATCGCGTCGTGATAGGCGAGGTCGAGGTACAGCAACATGAATACTGCCGTCTCCGCATCCACGCCGAGCAATGCGATCAGCCCAACCCAGACCGCAATGCTCATGTTGTAATTCAGCAGATAGAGGAACCAGATCGCGCCGATGGCGGAGAATGGCACCGCGAGCAGGATGATGCCAGTCTTCACCGCGGAACCAGTGTTGAAGTAGAGGAGCAGGAAGACGATGAACAGCGTCACGGGAAGCACGATCTTTAGCCGTTCCTTCACACGCTGCATCGATTCGTATTGGCCGCTCCACACCAGTTGGTATCCTGCAGGAACGCTGACCTTCTGTTGCACGGCATTCTTGGCGTCAGTAACGTAGCTGCCGATATCCCGACCGCTAACGTCTACGTATACGTAACCGCTGAGGCGGCCGTTTTCATCACGGATCATGCCAGGTCCGGTCTTGAGCGAGATATCGGCAATTTGCACCAGCGGAACCTGGGCACCAGTCGGTGTACTCACCAACACACGTTGGAGCGCATCGAGATCGGTACGGTAATCGCGAAGGTAGCGGACATTTACGGAGTAGCGTTCGCGGCCCTCAACGGTCGTAGTGACAGGCTCACCGCCGATGGCCGACATCAGTACTTCGTTAGCGTCGTCGATAGTTAATCCATACCGTGCCAGTTGATCGCGCTTGAGGTCGAAATCCAGGAAGTAGCCGCCGGTTGTGCGCTCCGCGAATACGCTTGTCGTTCCTGGGATGTCCTTAAGCGCAGCTTCCACTTGTTCGCCGATTTTCTCGATCTCGCCTAAGTTTGAGCCCAGAACCTTGATGCCGAGAGGCGTGCGAACGCCGGTCGTGAGCATGTCGATGCGCGCCTTAATCGGCATTGTCCAAGCGTTGGCGACACCGGGGATGGTGAGCGCCTCGTTCATTCCACCCGGACCGTAAATCAACTCCTGCGTAGTTTTGTGATCGATCCAAAAGCCACGAAAAATGTTCTGCGCCCATTCAGGCGTCCATTTCGAGTAAAACCGCTCGCGCTTCGGCCACTGTATATGCGGCTTGAGCACGACGACGGTTTCCATCATTGAATAAGGGGCCGGATCGGTTGCGCTTTCCACGCGACCTGCTTTGCCGAATACGCTCTCGACCTCAGGAAAACTCTTGATGATCTTGTCTTGCGTTTGCAGCAGTTGGGCCGCTTCAGACACCGACATGCCGGGTAGTGTCGTCGGCATATAGAGCAGTGTGCCTTCATCGAGTGGGGGCATGAACTCGGACCCAAGTTTGAAGAACACCGGAATCGTCGCCACCATAGCGATGACAGCGACAGCGATCGTTTTCCATTTGTGTTGCAGAACGAACTCGACAATCGGGTGATATAGCTTCATTAGCGGTCGGCTGATGGGGTGGTTGTCTTCACCATGAATTTTGCCCACGAGCAATCCGTTAACGATCTTGGCCAGCCATTTCGGCCGGAACTTGAAATTGTCCATGCGCGTGAACAGCAGCCGCATAGCTGGGTCAAGCGTGATCGCCAACACCGCTGCGATCGCCATCGCGAAATTCTTGGTGTACGCCAGCGGCTTGAACAGGCGACCTTCCTGAGCTTCGAGAGTGAAGACTGGCAAGAATGCGACTGCTATGACGAGTAGCGCGAAGAAGCTCGGCCCACCAACTTCTTTCACGGCCGAAATCACAACCCGGTGATAATCTCCGGGCCGCCCTTCCGCGTTCCAGTGCTCCAGTTTCTTGTGCGTCTGCTCGACCACAACGACTGCAGCGTCCACCATCGCGCCGATGGCGACCGCAATTCCACCGAGGGACATGATGTTCGCGGTCATGCCCGACATTTGAATTGGGATGAAGGCCAAGATAATGGTGATGGGAATGGTGATGATCGGGATAATGGCACTCGGGAAGTGCCACAGGAAGACAAGTATCACGAGGCTAACAATGATCAATTCTTCCACCAGCGTGTGTTTCAGGTTTTCGACCGACCTATCGATCAGGTCCGCGCGATCGTACGTGGGCACGATCTTCAGGCCTTTTGGCAGCGTCGGCTCAATTTCAGAGATCTTCTCGTTGATCCGCTCGATGACCTTCTGCGCGTTTTCGCCAAAGCGCATGATGACAACACCGCCGACGGCTTCGCCTTTGCCGTCGATTTCCGAAATCCCACGGCGAATATCAGGTCCGAAAGTCACCGTAGCAACATCGCGCACCAACACCGGAGTCCCCCGTTTGCGAATTCACCATCAGGGGAATGCGGGCAAATGTCATCCAGCGATTTGATATATCCACGTCCGCGCACCATGTATTCGCGGCCGGACTGTTCCACCAGCCTCGCGCCCACATCGTTGTTCGATTTCTGCACTGCATCCGCAACCATGTTGATCGGGATTTTGTAGGCAAGCAGCTTGTCGGGATCGACATTGACCTGGTATTGCCGGACGAATCCGCCGACGGGAGCGACTTCTGCTACGCTCGGTACTGCCTGCAATGCATACCGCAGATACCAATCCTGGTAGCTGCGCATCTGGTCCAGCGAGTAAGCACCCGTGTCGTCCACCAGCGCGTACTGGTACACCCAGCCGACCGCGGTGGCGTCCTTGGCTAGTTCGACATTGACTCCCTTGGGAAGGCGAGGCGTGACTGAATTGAGGTACTCCAGCGTGCGCGAGCGGGCCCAGTAGATATCAGTGCCTTCTTCGAAGATGATGTACACGTAGGAGTAGCCGAAATCGCTGAATGCACGAATGTCTTTCACCTTCGGCATACCCAGCAAAGCTGACGTGATTGGGTAGCTGACCTGGTCTTCCATGATGTCGGGGCTGCGGTCCCACTTGGCATACACGATGACCTGCGTGTCAGACAGATCGGGAATGGCATCGAGCTTCGTGTTCTTCATCGATTGCCAGCCAAATAGGACACCAACTCCGATGAACAGGAAGACGAGGAATTTGTGCTGTGCACAGGTTTCAATAATTCGGTTAATCATTGTTTTGCCTCCCCGGCAGTGACGCCGGCGAGCATCTCGCCAAGACTTTCAAAGACACCGCCATTCTTTGCCGCAAATGAATCGGCGTCCGCCTGACTTGCAAACGCAAACGTTCCCGGCGAGCAGCGGTCGAAGGTCGTTGTTTCGACCTGCTTCATTTCATTCATGTGGGTCATGTCATGCGTGCAGGCAGGAATTCGGCTGCCGTCGACATACCAAGCGTGAGTGGGATCGAGCTTGCGGCCACTGTTGTAGTCAGTCACTTCGATCAGCTTTACCGGCTTGTGTTCTTGAAAACCTTCTGTGATTGCGCAGTGAGCGCAGCAAACATGATGGCGCCGACCACCAATTTCGGCGACGACCCCGGCTTGCCGATGGATGTGGCGCGCACAAATACCGCACACCTCTTCCGAACGGCGATGCAGGCTCCACTCGCCGAAGACCAGAAGTCCACCGATTACTAACAGCAGCGCCAACGCGGCGTATGAAATGTTGTGTGCCATCATTCCTCCTTAGTGCTGCATTGAGCCTGTTGCGCTTTTCAGCCGGCTTTCAGAATCAACAAGAAAATTGCCCGAGCTGACAACGGTCTCCCCAGCTTTCAATCCGGAAAGAACCACAACCTTGCCATCCAGCTTCGCGCCCGTTGTGATGGCGTGCGGTTCAAAGTAGCCGTCGCCTTTGGCGACAAACGCTCTCTGTTCTTTGCCGGAATCGAGTACCGCCTCTTGCGGAACGACGATTTGACTGCCGTAGTTGATTTTCAGCTCGACATCGGCGAACATCTGCGGCTTCAACTTGAAATCGGGATTCGGAAACTCCATCCGCACCTTCACCGTGCGTGTGGTGGAATCTACGGTTGGGTAGATAAACGAAACCTCTCCCTTCCAGGTCTTGCCGGGGTAGTAGCTGAGTTGCATTTCCGCCTGTTGGCCAACCCTCACAAACGGCACTTCGTACTCAAAAATGTCAGCGTTTACCCACACCCTCGAAAAATCGGAAACGGTATAGAGCTCGGTGTCGAGTGTGACTGAGGTCTGTGGGAACGCTTTGCGGTCCATCACAAACCCGGTGATCGGCGAATAGAACGTTAATGTCCGGCTCACCTCACCGGATTGGTCGAGTTTCTTAATCTGCTCGTCGCTGATATCCCACAATTTCAGCCGTTCGCGGGTAGAGCGCAACAGCGACTGCGATCCTTGCGCGATTTCAGGAAAACTCGATGTACTGAGGGTCTTCTCGCCACGTCTTGCAATCAGGTATTCCTCTTGCGTCGAGAGCAGATCGGGGCTGTAGATCGTGAATAGAGGTTGCCCCTTCTGCACGAGCTGACCGATGTAATCGACAAAGACTTGCTCGATGAATCCATTGATCTTAACGTGAATGTGAGCAATCTTCGTCTCATCAGCGGTGATTTGACCAGTTGTGTGCACATCCCGAACCAAGTTCTCTCGCCTGGCCTCGGTCGTCCGAACGCCGATCAGTTGTTGTTTGCTAGCGGAGATCATCACCGATCCGGGAGCCATGCTTGACGCCTGCTCATCGGCATACTTCGGGACCAAATCCATGCCGCAATCGGGCGCTTTCCCTGGTTTGCGTGCCTTGTACTGCGGATGCATCGGGTCATACCAGAACAGAATCTTCCGTTCGGTGCCCTCTACTGTTCCTGCGCTGTTTGCAGGCGGAGTTTCTTGCTCCGCATACATGGGAACCAGATCCATACCGTCCGTAGCTTTGCCGGGCTTGTTGTAGTGGTGCTGCGGGTTCATAGCGTCATACCAGTACAGTACTTTTCGCTCCCCGGTCGCGGCCGGTTGCTGGCCGTGATCGTGCGGGAATGCAGCACGCACCTTGCCTCCGTACATGACGCCGACGACAACAGCGATTGCCATAATCAGCGCAGTGGTTCGTAAGAATTTGTTTGTCCAAGACATGGGTTGCTCCTTCATTTCTTCTCCGACGGCGCAGGCGCGCTCGGAATTGATTGCGCGCTGGTCAGGTCAGCGCCGGTCAGCGCTTCCATGCGTGCAAGCGAAGTCTGGTAGTTGGCCAATTCGCGGTAGTAGTCAGTCTCGTAGTTCAGAACTGTTGTGAAGTTCCCAATCACGGTCAAAAAGTCCACGTTTCCTACCTGATAGGCAGACATCGAAGATTCCAGCGCGAGTGATGATTGCGGTACCACCCCGTGAGAAAACAGCTTCAGAAGGTTGTCTGAGGCTTTCGCCGCCAAATAGTTCTGCTTCAGGTCGAAATAGAGTTCGTTCTGGCGATTGTCGCGGGAACCCGATGCGGACAGTTCCTCTTCCCTCGCCTGTCGCACCTCCTCACGCTGCTTGGACCTATAGAAAACCGGAATATTCACGGTAAACGTGAATCCGTGCATATCGGGCATGGCCGGGCGTTGTTCATACATGTACCCGACACTCAGGTCCGGAAGGTAATTCTTATGCGCCAGATTGATGGCCAGCTGATTGCGCTCGACCATCTTCTGCATGCGCTGATACTCGGGATCGTTTGCGCGCGCCAGCTTGTATAGATCCTCAATCGAATAATTCAGCGGAGACGCATTCGTTACGTCCGCGGCTGGCGGTAATGGCGCATTGGGATCACGCGCCAAGAGTGTGTTTAAGCGCGCTTGCGCTGTCGCCCGTTGCTGTTCCAGCGTAGTCAGCTTCTGAAGCAACATCGAAATCTCAACCTGCGAACGAAGCACATCCGCTTGCATGCCTTTGCCGACGCGATAGCGGGCTTCCGCGATCTGAGAGAGCTTGCTTAAGAGATCGCGATTCTCCTCGGTGGTGTGGAGTGCTTTGTCGTAATACCAGTAGTCGTAAAAACTAGCTTTCACATCGGCGACCACGCGCCGGCGAACTGCTTCCAAGTCCCACTTGGTGGCGTCGACTTCCTTCCCGGCAATCTGCCCACGGAGGCTGCGTTTGCCAGGAAAAGGCAGCATCTGCATGGCGCTTACGCTGCGATAGCTCGATGGATCTCCGGTTTGCACGCTGAATGGTCGAGGATTGCCCATCCATCCAACACCAAACGTGGGGTCAGGTAAGGCGCTGGCCTGCGGAACCTTCGCTCTCCCAGCCAAAACGGCGTGCGAGGCGCTCAGAACCGCGGGATTCTTCGCCAGGGCGACCCTCACAACTTCATCGAGATTCAACACCGATTGGTCAGTAGTCGGATTCGTGCCTGGCTCAACGATTTGTGCTGTTACCTTCTGCCCTGCAAGCCGGTCTTCCGCAGACAGTCCCGCGGAAATCACGGCCACCAGGGCGAGGTGAAATATCTTCCTCATCATGGCAATCTCGCTTGTAACTAAGGATCTGTTCTTGAAAGACAGGCGTTAAGGCCTGACTGTGGACAGAGCAAGGTAGGACAGAATCAGATCAGAAACGTGCAGAGGAGAGTCTGCGAAGGAGCAAGCATCGGGGGAGGAGCCGCGCTCAATTGAATCGCAACCGGACGGGTTACGAGATTCAAACAAACTCGCACCGAAAGCTCGATGATGGTGGAGGAACTTTGTGACCCGGTCAACTGCAATGCTGATTCCGGACGACTAGGCGAAACGCTACAGCACGCCGACATTGGAGCCGATGCACCGATACTGCTTGGTGCCGTTTCCGCCATGGTATCCATCATCGCGGCCATCTTCGGGCAATGTGGCTCACACGGTTGGCCGGGATTCGCGGACCCGTAGCTCCAGCAGCCAGCCATCGCCACGGCCGGTGAGGCCAGCAGACCGAGCAACAAAAAGAGAGCTACGAGTTTGAAGCGTATGTTCACGACAAATGCTGAATTGAGCCTACATGGGTCAACCCCAGACGGATGTGATCTAAATCACACCCGAATGCTGTCGCAGGAAGAATGCTTTCACTTCCTGCGACGCTTACTGAACGACGAGGCCTGCCGGATCGAAGGCCGTCCCCAGACCACTCAGTTTCTTGACTATCAAGTCGCAAATTCCGACGTTGAGGCTGAACACGACCATTTCCGCGTCGGCGATCACTATGTCCGCGTGCTGACAATTAAAGAGGCCATTAACAATGGCCAAGTTCTCAAGCGACTCTTGGAAGTTCAGGCGAATTTCTGCGTGGCTTACCGAGTGGGTGCCGATCGACAACGCTGTCGCTCGAAAGGAAATCACAAAGCGCAAGTGGCACTTCAATGTCTCCAAATCATCTTTCATTCCATCAGTTCATAGCGACACCGCAACGGTGAATCCGCGCGATGTGCTAATCGACGAGTCGAAACAGGCTGACATCGCGGCTGTTGCCGTCGTTGAAGTGAGCGACTTTCGGAGCACATTGGGGATTGCAGGTTGCGGGGCGGACGTGCTTTCTTCTGCAGAATTGGGAGTCAAATGTGGGTGTGGCGTGACTCGGGCTTGAGTCCGGTGCAACTGAAGACCATAAAATGGGTGTAGCGCCGAAACGTATTACGGCAAAAAAACCGGGTCCTGAAGTATGAGCCGCATGAGGTCGATCTTGCCTGATGGGTACAGACGCCTGTATTCCCTTTTTACTCTCGCCATTTTCGCAGGATGCATTCCCCAGTAGGATATCTGCTCCGCGTCGGGGAGCTTGCGATTGATTTCTCCGATTTCCTGCCAGAGCAAAAACGAGGACAGTATGGCGCAGCTACATGCGAGAGAAAAAAGCACTACGGCAGACAGGCTAAGCATGCTGTATTGTAATCAGCTTTACCCCGGTCATTGGCATTTTGAGCGTAATGGCGATTTTGCAACAGTTATCAAATCGTGGACTGCTCACAGAGTCACAAAAGCTCGACCGCGCTCGACAAGTTGACGCCTAATAGAGGCAAGCTCTTCTCCACAGAATCCGCGTTTTGCGCAAAGTTCAGCGTCCAGCCATCTCTCGGGAATACGGCTACCGGCGACCTCCCCGTTGAAGGTGATTGCAAAGGTACCGTCACCGTTTGCAGCGACTTCGAGGACGATTCGCTGCGTGGGTTTCCGTGCTGAGTCTTTCCGAGTTCGGGTCAACTTGAGTGAGATATTACGCCAACCACTCAAAGAGGGAATTGAAAGGCAATTTATTCGTCACGATGAACTCTAAGCCACTGCTGAGTTTGGCTCTCTGCCTCAGCGACTTCGCTTGCGGACATGCCTGATTTTGCGGTTTCCAGATTGTCTTCGGTGCCCGCCAGCCTGAAGTACTTATATGCTTCCACTCTGTTCCGTTTGACGCCGTGGCCATCGAGGTACAACAGCCCGAGATTGTTGCAGCCTTGGCCTGCACCACCGCCGTTGAATTTGTGCTTACAGGCTGCGCGATACCACTTCGCGGCTTGAGAATAATCTTGCGAGACGCCTTCGGCGTCTTCGTACATCTGCCCCAGCATGTTTTGGGCATCTTGGTTGCCCTGCTTTGCGGATTCCCGGAACCATCGAAGAGCTAGTGCAAAGTCTTGCTCGGCTCCTTTACCTCCCTCGTAAACCACGACTAACCAGAACTGTGCGGTCGCGTCCCCGCCCTCTGCGCCTTGCTTCCATCGTGCAACATCCTCAGTAGTTCCAACCCATACGACAAATGTTACTTCGTCACTCTCATATCGACCCGTAATCTCCCAGCATCCAGCAGTTGGAAGGTTGATTCCCGTCATTAGGAATGATCGCCCGCCGTGCCCACTGGGACTCCCAGGCCCGTCGGTCTGGAGTGGCAGGGCCGTGGCGTCGATTCTCCTACCGCTGACTGTTAGTCTCGCCTGTGTTTTGGCATATGCGTCATATCCTTGTCGCCAAAAAGCCAGCTTTTGCCTGAAGGTCGGATCGCCGTGGGTGTAGTGCGGCAAACCGATCCACGCTCCGGCTTCTGGGAGAGCGGTCCATAACCTGTCGGTCCCAAACCAGAACTGGCCAAGCGATGGTTTTGCAGCATAGGGCGGTGGTGGTACGAAAGGTTGGGTTCCAAGCTTAGTGACGGAGCACGTCTCGGGCACAGACAGTGTTTCTTGTTGGTCTTGGCCAAGAGAAACCAATGTCAAGGACAGCAGACACAGCAGAGGGAGAAGGCATGCAGACCGCATAGGGCCTCCCGCGCAGATTTAAATATTCTACATCTGCCCAAAGACGGTTAAGAGACAACTGTCGTTAACGCATTATAAGAGGGCGTCCCTTTTGGAGTAGGTTATGAGCGCAAGCACCATCACCTACGAAAGGAACACCCTCCATGAATAGCGAAAAGTATATTGGGCTCGACGTTCACCAA
>Ga0068856_100001530_pt1 | contig 24235 bp, 28 predicted proteins | sample KBSCornC62_FD_66595 | JGI IMG/M metagenome (GOLD analysis project Ga0068856, IMG submission 66595) | Corn rhizosphere microbial communities from Kellogg Biological Station, Michigan, USA - KBS Corn C6-2 | ecosystem: Host-associated > Plants > Roots > Rhizosphere > Soil ... | reverse complement strand
GATGCGCCGAAAAGTTTCGTCGAATCCGTAGTCATCGGAAGCTACTCCATAAGTAGTCAGTGACAGAATCGAGGAAACAACCATGCTCCCTCCCCAGTTGCGCGAGCCTAGGGCGGATGTCGTCGTGATCGGGTGAAAGCTCTTGCTGGAAATATCGAGCAAGAAAGCTACACCCACTTTCGAGCACGTCGATCGAACGCGCGCACGTGGCGTGCGCTAGTCCTTGATTCCATGCGCGTGCAACACATCAGCGATATCCATGCGCCAGATGTTGCGCGATCCATTCATTGGGCCGCTCAGCCGTTGCTGAAGCGTAGCCATGTTGTCGCGCATCTTTGGAAAATGCACGTCTTCCTGCCGATTGCTGGATACGTACAGTTCGCCAAATGTGGGTCCCAACGTCGGCGCGTTTTCCAGGTTCTTCGTATTCACATCGCCGCCCAAGTGCTCGGGCTTGCTCCAACCTCCATCAGCCTGGCGGAATGCAATGTAGATGTCGGCACTGCCCAGCGAATCGCCTTCATTGCCGGCGAACAACAGGAAGCGGCCACGCGGATCGATGCATGGATCCATGCGATTGTGCGAGAGATCGCCCAGTTCCACGCGCTGCGGATCGGAATAGCCGTTGCTTGTCGGATGCACCACATAGATCTGATAGGCCTTGCCCGAGTCCGGACGGTGCGCGGAGAAATAGATGTCGCCGTTGGCCGCTATGGACGGGTTGTAGAGCATGGCCCCGTCGTTCAATGCGCCGTCCACGTGCGTGGGTTCGCCCCAGCGTCCGTTCGACTGGCGTTCGACGTACCACAGATTGGTGCCGGCAAAATGCTGGCCACCCATCTCGGCCATCAGCGGCGCGTCACCTGGGTGCAGGGGCCGGTTGGAGACGAAATACAGGCGCTTTCCATCGGGCGAGAAAGCCGGTTCGGAGTCGTGCCATTGGCCGGAGAACGATGCCACTTCCGGCGTGGACCAACGGGTGCCATGGTGATGCGATAACAGGATGGTGTCGTCCGTCTCCGCGAAGTCCGAGCGCATGAAGTACAGCGTCTGTCCATCCGGCGATAACGCGGCAGTGGTTTCTTGCAGGCCCGTGGAAATGACGCTTGGCCCCAACAGCTCGGCGGCGTTTACCGGCCCGACGCAAGCCAGCGCGAATGCCATGGTCCAGACGAGTGTCTTGCACTTCATACCTGCTCCTGTAATGAACATCGAGGTGATCGATCTCTCATGCTCCGTGCGGCAAGACTTAGACGCCGCGGTTTTGGGACAAGCGGTTGTGTTCGCTGGATAGGCGGTTGCCCACGTATGCGACTGGATCAGGCCATGCCCAAGGCGCGTCGCGCATGCGTGCGGAAGCGCCGGCTCAGGTTGAGACGCGTGCCGTTGTGCAGCACCACTTCCGCATTGCCCTGGAAGAGCGGATGAATTTCGCGGATGCGTTCAACATTGACCAGCGTGCCGCGGTGAATGCGCAGGAAGCGCGTCGGATCGAGCATGTCCAGCAGATGCCGCAGGGTTTCGCGATGCAGATAGCTGGCGCCGCCGACATGGATCTGCACGTAATTGCCTTCCGCGCGAATCCAGTCGATGTCGTCGGTGGCGATCACACGGATGCTTTCGCCGATGCGCACGCTGATGCGTTGTACGTGCGGTGGTGCGGAGGGCGCGGTCGGTACAACCGGTGTCGGAGCTGTGCGTGCCTGCAGTCCAAACCAATGTTGCCGCACGCGCGCCATCGCCTGGTCGAAGCGTGCCTGGTCGATCGGCTTGAGCACATAGTCCAGCGCATTGGCGTCGAAGGCGCGCAGCGCATGCTGGCCGTAAGCGGTGGCGAACACCACCATCGGCAAGGTGTCGGGCTTCATGCGGTGCAGCAGCTTGAAACCGTCCATGCCGGGCATGCGAATGTCCAAAAACAGCAACGCTGGCTTCAGCACGGCGATGGCCTGCAAGGCTTCGGCAGCATTGCCGCATTCGCCCACGATCTCCACATCGGCATGTGCGGCCAGCGCCTGGCGCAGCGCCAGGCGCGCCAGCACTTCGTCGTCGATCAACATGGTGCGGATCGGTGGCGCGTTCATGCGGCGGACTCCGCCACGTGTTCGCGGTAGGGAAAGCGCAGTTCCACGCGGGTGCCACCTTCGGCCTTGCGCGCCAGCATCACGCTGGCCGCTTCGCCGAACAAGACCTGCAGACGCGCCCGCGTGTTGCCGAGCCCCAGGCCTTCGGCAGCGCCTTCAGGCAATCCCAGGCCGTCATCGTCCACACGCAGATACAGTTCGCCACCTTCACGGCGGCTTACGATCTGCAGCTGGCCCGGCTCGGGTTTGTCCAGCAAACCATGGCGCAGCGCATTTTCCACCAGCGGTTGCAGGATCATGCTGGGCACGGCGGCATGCACGGTATCCATCGCCACATCGATGTGCGTGCTCAGGCGATCCTGGAAACGTACCTGCTGGATCTCCAGATAACAGCGCAGCAATTCCAGCTCGCGCGACAGCGGCACCTCCAGCGCGTGGCGTTCCTCCAGGGTGAGGCGCAGCAGATCGCTCAGGCGCGCGATCATCAGGCGCGCCTGGATGGGATCGGCCAGGGCGAGCGCGGAAATCGCATTGAGCGTGTTGAACAGAAAATGCGGCTGCAATTGCACACGCAGCGTGCGCAGTTGCGATTGCGCCAGTTGCGACGCCAGCTCTGCGTTGCGCAGGCGCTCGTCGCGCAGGCGGCGTTGCGACTCCAATCCGCGCAGCACTGCCAGGATCACCCAATAAACCAGCAGGGCGAAATGATAGACATAGGCGAACTCCATGCGCAGGAATGCGCCGAAGGTCGCAGCCGGCATTGGCCCGGATCCGCAGATCGACCAGAAGATCGCCATATGCACCACGACGTGCGCCAGCGCCACGACGAGACTTGCGGGAACGTGCACGGCGACGAAGCGTTGCCAGCCGTGGCCGGCGCTACGGCGGCCCAGGCTGGCGATCAGCGGCACCAACAGCATCCACAGATAGAAATCCGCAGAATTCCAAACGAGTATCCGCGGCCAATGCGCAACGCGGCCCTCGCTGATCGACGACAGCCCGGCGCTCACCGTGTACGACAGCGCGATCAGCGTCCAGAACCCGAGTGTCAGGGCTGGCCCGGTCCATCGTCGTGGCGTTATGCGCGTGGACACTCCATCCTCGTCTTCTATCGACCGTATCGGTGGCGGCCAGTGTGCGGGTGGAGAGCGCCTGGCGAAAAGTGCCTCAAGACCTGGTTCGATGCTGTTTCAACCAGGTATCCAGGCGAAAGCTGTGGATGCGCTTGTCCGCGCCGCTGTAGTACAGCGTGGCCAGGTCGGGCGACAAGCGTGACTCGATGCCGCTCGGGCCGAGCGGTTGCGGCGGCGTCCAGCCACCGGCTTTGGCGAAAGCGATGAACAACGCGCTGTCGCTGCTTGTCGAGGGTGGCCGATCGGAACTGAAGACGATGAAGGACTGGTCGGGCGCCACCGCCGGATCGAAATCCGCGGTGACGCCGTCGCTGAAGCCGAGTGCTTGCGGCGGTTGATAGTGGCCATCCTGGTATGCGCTGCGATAGAGCCGGAAATCGCCGCCGGTCGCATCATGCTTCATGAAATACAGGCTGCCATCGGCCGCCACGGCTGGCGCGAAGATGGAGCTGCCGGCGTTGACGGCATCGGGCAGGCGCTCCGGCACGCTCCAGCCGTGTGCGTTGCGCGCAACCCGCCACAGGTTGCCGCCGCGTCCGGGCCACGATTTGCCGCTGAAGAAACCGTCCAGTGCAACGCCATCTGCATGCGCCGGCCGATTGGAGACGAAGATCAGGAACGAACCATCCGGCGCCATGGCAGGTTCCGTGTCCATCCAGTTTTGCGAAAAGGAAACAGGCGCGGCCGCGGTCCAGTTCGCGCCGCTGCGTTCGGCCATGTAGAGGCGCCGCGCGATGCCGCTGCCACGCGAAAACACTACGGCGTTGCCGTCCGGCGTGAAGGCGGGTGACGCATCGTTGTCCTGATTCCAAGGACCATTGGCGGCTGTGTTGGCTTGCTGATGCGCATCCAGCCACGGCGCGAGTGAAAGCTGCCAGATGCGATCGCCATGTTGAATCGCATCCGCGCTTTCGTCAGGCGCGCGCCGATCGCTGTAGAAGTAGAGCGTGCGTCCATCCGGACCAAGCTGCGCACCCATCGCGTGCGTGCCGGCGTTCACGGCATCGCCCAGATCCTGCGACGTGCTCCAACCTTGCGGTGTGGCGAAGGCGATGGCCAATCGATAAGGCTGCTTCGGCGCGCTCGAAATGCTCACCACCATGAACGACTGGTTGGGTGCGATCGCCGGGTCACGAACCTGTAGCGAGGCGTCGCCCAACGCGACCTGCGCGGGCGCCTGGTAATGGCCGTTGCGGAACGCCGCGCGTTGCAGGGTCAGGTTATCGCCAGGGCCGCAACCGATGTAATACAGGCTGCCATCGGCGGCGATGCTTGGTGCGAACGTCATGGAGCAGGTGTTCACCGCATCGGGCAATCGAACCGGCTTTCCCCAGCCGCTGCCTGCGCGCGCAACGCGCCAAAGATTCATGCCATGCCCCGGCGTGCGGCGGCCTCCGCGCTCTGCATCGATCGGCGCGCCTTCGCCCGAGGCAGGACGGTTGGATACAAATATGAGATACGACCCATCCGGCGCCATCGCCGGGTCGAGATCGCGCCAGTGACCGGAAAACGGCGCCGGATGCGGCGTCGACCACTGCGTGCCAACACGATGCGATTCGAACAGCGTCGAACCATCACCCAGGCTGCGCATGAAATACACCGTAGCGCCGTCGGGCGTGAACGCGGCGGTGCCGTCATCGCCCGTACCGGAAATGATCCCTGGTGCAAACACGACGGGCGTGGCTGTACTGCCTGCAAACGCGGAACCGCTGATGGCAAGCAGGATGGCGAACATCGGCAAGCGACGCATGGGTTTTCCTCGGCCATGGATGGCAAGAGATTAAGCCGCGCGCGAGGCGTGAGCGCCGATGGCGTGATAAGCGGTGCCATGCCAATGACAAGCGGAGCAAACGCGTGGCCGAGCGGAGCGCCGCATATGCCGGAGCGTTACCGTCGAGCGGATATTCATAACTGCGCGTGGCAAGGCACCGTGCCGTTGGTCATCCAATGCCACCAATCACAGGTTGGCGTTGCGCGAGATGTCGGCGTCATTCTGGTCTTCAGCTCATTGCTATCCGACAAGAAATTTGCGTGTACGTCTGCGGCAAACCCCATGGGCGTCTTCCCGCGAAAGCGGGTACGCGGGGAGAGTACATGGATGTGCTCGGCTTTGAGGAGCGAGGAATCCATGTACTCTCCCCGCGTACCCGCTTTCGCGGGAATGACGGCCCTAAGGGACACGGCGCTTTTGAGTCCAGCCGTCGACAGCGGAGCACTGAACTGCACCGCGCCCACATCTTGTTGCGGACCCGCAAAACCCGTGTCGGGCAGCAGCAAGCGAAAGCCAAGATTCAATGTAGCCAGCCGAGGCTCGCCATTAGTATGATTAATCACATTTTTAAAAATGACGGGGAAGGCTGCCATGCACGCAACACGAGCGCTGGTTGTGATGTTGATCGCCATCATCGTCGCAATCGGCGACGTTCATGCGGCAGCGGGCGGGGATTCCATTCATTTCGACAAGGCGGCCAAGGTGTTTCGCCTCGATGCAGCCAAGGTCACCTATGCGTTCGGCGTGGACGACAGGGGACAGCTGCAATCGCTCTATTGGGGCTCGCGCCTCGATGCTTCCGATCGCATCCCGTCCGCTCTCGCACCTGCCAAGGGCGATGCGATTGACGGCGATATGAACCGGGTACGCCAGGAATACAGCGGCTGGGGCGGCGGGCTTTACTACGAACCGGGCGTGAAGATCACTTTTCCCGATGGGAATCGTGACCTGGAACTGCACTATCAATCCTATTCGATCAAGGGCGACACGCTGTACGTCACGCTGAAGGATATCGAACGCGCAATCTTCGTCACGCTTGAGTACGAGATGGACGGGGAGACCGGGATTGTTCGCCGCAGCGCAACGATATCGAATCAAACTGCAACACCCGTGATTATCGAACAAGCCAACGCGGCGACCTGGTTCCTGCCTCGCAGCCGCGACTACACCTTGCGCTTTCTAGCCGGTCGCTGGGCGGGGGAAAACAGCATCAACGAACGCCCGGTACAACCCGGAAAAACCGTGCTCGAAAGTCGGCGCGGCACGACAGGCATGCAGAACGAGCCATGGTTCGCCGTGCGCCGCAACGATACGAACGAAACGAATGGCCAGGTGTGGTTTGGTGCGCTTGCCTGGAGCGGTTCCTGGCAGATCACGGTCGAGCAGGATCAGGTCGAGCAGGTGCGCATCACTGGCGGTTTCAATCCGTTCGACTTCGGCTACAAGCTCGCCGCCGGCGCAAGCTTGAGCACACCAAGTTTCTATGCCGGCGTCACGACAGAGGGACTTGGTGAAGCCTCGCGCCTGATGCATCGCCTGGAACTCACGAAAATCCTGCCGCAGGCGCCAACGCCGCGCGTGCGGCCGGTGCTGTACAACTCGTGGGAGGCGACCGGATTCAAAGTCGATGAGCCCGGCCAGATCGCACTGGCCGAAAAGGCCGCCAGCATCGGCGTCGAGCGTTTCGTCATGGACGACGGCTGGTTTGGTGCACGCAATTCGGACAAGGCCGGCCTTGGCGATTGGGTGGTCAATCAGCAAAAGTTTCCGCACGGATTGAAGCCGCTGATCGACCGCGTACACACGCTCGGCATGGATTTCGGCCTGTGGGTGGAACCTGAGATGGTCAATCCCGACAGCGATCTCTATCGCGCCCACCCGGACTGGGTGTTGCATATGAATGGCCGGCCGCGCAGCGAAGGCCGCAATCAACTGGTGCTGAATCTCGCGCGTGCCGACGTACGTGCGTATGTCTATCACGCACTCGACAAACTGCTCAGCGAAAACGATATCGCGTTTCTCAAATGGGATTACAACCGCAGCTGGTCGGAGCCGGGCTGGCCCGAGGTGGCACCGGACGAGCAGAAAAACGTCTATGTCGACTTCATTCGCAATTACTACGGCATTCTCGAAGAGCTGCGCAAAAATCACCCGAAGGTCGAGATCGAATCATGCTCGAGCGGCGGTGGCCGTATCGATCTTGGTGTGATGCACCTGACCGACGAGGTGTGGACCTCCGACAATACCGATGCCTTCGATCGCCTGCGTATCCAGGATGGCTTCACGCAGGCCTGGACGCCGGCCGTGATGATGGCCTGGGTCACCGATTCGCCGACCTGGGTGAACAACCGCACGCTCTCGCTCGAGTATCGGTTCCTCTCTTCGATGCAAGGCTCGCTTGGCATCGGTGCCGATTTGAACAAATGGCAGCCACAGGATTTCGCCACGGCACGCCGCCTCATCGCCGAGTACAAGGCCATCCGCAAGACAGTGCAACAAGGGAATCTGTATCGTCTCGTCTCGCCGCAGCATGGTAGCGAGCAATCGGCAACCGAAAGCGTCAGTCCTGATCGCGCACACGCCGTGCTGTTCGCCTTCCTGCATTCAAGCACGGAAAACTACCCTTATCCCACCGTGCGCCTGCAGGGCCTCGATGCAAATGCGAAATATCGCATCCGCGCCATCGCCGGCACCTTTGACCCACGCACGCCGCTGGTGGCGAGCGGTGCGTACTGGATGAATGCCGGCATCGACCTGCTGATGCGTGGTGATTTTCAGGCGGGGGCAGTGGCCTTCGATAAGGAATAGATCCATGCATGGTGCCAGCTCATGTCCGCTTCGAGCGGAAGCGGACATTCAAAAGAATCGGCAAGCTGACAGGCGTTTCGCTGCTGCTTGAAATCTCCTTCACTGCGTAAAGACTCGCGCTAGAACTACGCATCTCCAGTATTGGATACGGCACTTGGGTGCCGTTTTTCCACATGTATTTTTGGAGAGCAGAAACATGGCAAATACCGAAAACAAACAAGGGCAAGGTGGTGGGCGCGGCTTTGCAAGCATGGAAGAATCCAAACAGCGTGAAGTCGCCAGCGAAGGCGGACGTGCTGCGCACGAAAGCGGGCGTGCCCACGAATTCAGTTCGGAAGAAGCGCGCGAAGCCGGTCGCAAAGGCGGCGATCGCAAGCATATGGCGGACAACGGTCAGAAAGGCGGCGAAAACAGCCGTGGCGAATCAAACGCTGGCGGCAATCGCGGCGGTTCTTCTGAGCAGCATGCCGAGGCGGGTCGCCAAAGCCATAAAAACACGTAAATATATGCCGGCCCTCTCTCTTCTTGCTGAAGGGAGAGGGCTGGCACGTCCCGCTGGCAAGCGCGTCACGCAATCAAGCAGGAGCGTAGATCAACCTGATCACGTCCGCGACGATTACATCGCTGGCCACGAGGCGAAGGCGCGGCCGAGCACCCGCGAAGAACGGCTTGCCGTGGCCAAGTACGACGGGGTGAACGTAGAGCCGATACTCATCGACCAGGCCAAGATCGGTCAGGCTGTGCGCCAAGCCGGGTCCGGCGACTTCGATCTCCCCGGCGTACTCGGCCTTCAATTTCCGTATCACCGCCTCGACGTCATCGGCGACAAGGGTGGCGTTCGGACCGACTGATTTCAGCGAGCGCGACACGACCCATTTCGGTTGGCGTCGCCATGCCGCGGCGTAAGCGTGTTCGTCCGCACCCCAATCAGCATGGTCTTCATCCCAATAACGCATGACCTCGTATATGCGGCGGCCGTACAGCATGCCCGTCAGATTGCGCACGCGCTCGATGAAGTGACGAAAGAGCGCAGGATCGGGTGGCCCCAATGCCTGGTGGTCGACGTAGCCATCCAGGGACTGGTTCAATTCGAATACGAACTTCGCCATGGAAAATCTCCGCGCGGGGGCTCAGGATACTCCTGTTCAACTTCGACAATTCAAGCTCGCGGCGCTCCGTGGCCCTGTCACGCAAGATCACTGGAGCATGCATGACACGACAAAAACCAAACACTGCATGGATCGAATGATGGTCGGTTCTTATGTTGACCCCAACCTTGTTTTTGCATGGCAAGCAGCGCATTCGCTGGCGCGGAACTCGCCACCCCCTGTCCACGACCGTGGCGGCTTCAGGGTGGATACCCATTCGGAAAAGGAAGTGAAGCGTTGGGTCTTTCCGAAGGTATGTGATGGGTTGTACGACATCGCACGCGATATCTCGATGCCGCGACACTATCTGAAGTTGTGCGGCACCAATGAAGAACTGCGCAACGCACTTCCGGCGAGATGGGAGATTCAGCCGGAAAATTACTTCATGAAGGCTACCGCGACGCCCGCCGAAACAAATTCCTTGCCGGAGGGTTACCGGATAGAAGTTCATCAAGCTGGACCGGTTACGCGTGTGCAGATTGTCGCGCCGGACGGGGAGCTTGCCGCCACCGGTTCTGCGGCGGAAACCATGGATGCCTTCGTTTACGATCGTATCGAAACGGCATCGAATCATCGGCGAAAAGGCTTGGGGATCGCCGTCATGCATGCACTTGCGGCCGCGAGGAAGTCCTTCGTCGGTCCGCAGCTCCTGGTTGCGACCGAAGATGGCCGCAGCTTGTATATACGCCTTGGCTGGACGGTGATCGCCCCGTTCGCTACGGCGACCATTCCGGACGTGGATTTTGAAGTCGGCAAGGGTATCGGTAAATAAAAAGCCCGCAGGGGGGAAACCTGCGGGCTTGGGTCATCCGTCTTTAGGCTGCTTAGCGAGGAGGGGAGACCCGGCTAAGCGGTGGGACTGATGTCTCACGACATGGATTAACTATACTCATTGGTATATTAATAAAGTGTAATTTGGTGCTCAGGTGGCGAGGATCGGTGCCTGGGTCGGGTCGAGGCGTTGCACGGCGGGGTTGATGTGACGGAAGCGATCGGCGGTGGCGCCCGCTTCCGGGTGACGCTCCCCTCGCCACAGGCGCGCGCAAGCTGCTTGCCGCATATGAGTCCGTTTTTGTAACCCTCGGCAAACATATGGCAATTAATCAGTCGATCCAAACTGGGAGCGAGCCGATGAAAGCACGTTCGATTCTTCTGCTGTGTTTGACGTTGTTGCCGATGGCCGATACCGGCAACGCCGCATCTGCACCACCGCCAGGGCACATCACCGGCATCGGCGGAATTTTTTTCAAGGCAAAAGACCCCAAGGCACTCGCTGCGTGGTATCGCGACGTCTTGGGCATGCCGGTGGAAGCCTGGGGCGGCGCGGCCCTTCGCTACGACGCGCCAGGACATCCGCCCGCACTGGCCTGGAATGCGTTTCCGGCGTCGACCCGATACTTCGCCCCATCGGCAAGCGACGTGATGATCAATTACGCCGTCGACGACCTCGACGCCTTGCTTGTGCGGCTGCATGCCAAGGGCATCGCCGTGCTCAAGCGTGACGACAGCGATCCGAACGGCCGCTTCGCCTGGATCCTGGATCCGGAAGGCAACAAGATCGAACTGTGGCAACCGAAGCGCTGAGCACGGGCGTTTCGCGCAGGCGCTATCGTTGCGGATGCGAGTGCAATATTCCTCGAGATAGATCCGCCGGCAAGCCCACCGCAGTGACCTGCAATGCAATCGGCCCCGCTCGCACTTGGACCTTGAAGACCATGCCAGTTGTCATCGTCTGTCGGACACAGCGACGACCTGTCGTGGCCAGACATGCAAGCGACGCAGTCGGCGCGATCTACCCGATCCGACTACCGTTAGTCCGACCCTGGGCATAAGGTCCGCTGCCGGCCGAAGCAGACGTGGTTTTCAGGGCGCGATGATCCGTGCATCTTTAACCGGGTAATTTTTCGACGACGCATCTGGATGCCAGCATGCTGCTGAACAGCATTCCGTACCTTCAGAAGGCCATGGCGTTGCTCACTGACACACGGTGGAACCGTCGTCCTTGTTGACCGAACACCACTTGCTCCTGGCGCGGTTGAAAGTCGGGAACTGGTCGTGCAGCACCTCTTCTGGGTGCTGTTGCTTTATCTCGGTCCAGTGCTCTTTGCGAAACTTTTCTTGATCAGCATCGATCTGCGCGAATTTCGCTTGCTGATCCTGCATCGCTTGTTCTCTGCGGGCCTGATCAGCCGCGTCGTTTGCACGCCGAGCCTCGGCGTCGCGGGCCATTTCCTGTCTGCGCTGTTCTTGGTCGTGAATGACGTTGGCTTGAACGCGCTCCTGGAAGTGGGCGCTAGCGCCGTTTGCAGCAGCGAAGGTTCTGGCTTCATCCAGATGGCCGCTATCGATCATTGCGTTGAGGGCACTAATCATGCGCTCGTGCTTCGCCTGGTCCGCTTCTTCCACCGTTTCCCTGTGCAGCAGCGCGGTTTTTTGGCTAGGGCAGGGCGTATCCCCGTAGGAAACCGTCCCATTCCTGTCTGTGCACTTGTAGATATCTGGCCGTTGAGACCATCAGGGGCAATAGAATGAGAACCCCAAACTTGGCGTGCATGCGCGTTCCCCGAGACGTGCAGTTATAGGAAGTCTAGCAGGCGAACTGAAAATGCGGCGGTCTCACGAATCTAGCTGCCGATTCCGATGTCTAACTGCTGCTCAAGGGAATAAATCCAACTATGAAAGTCCTTGCGTTTGATGGCGAAACAGGCGTGTTGCGCGTCGAGCTGCCTGGATTTCCGAACTATGAGGTCTTCAATGTGCCAGTGGAGACCTTCGAGTCGATGCAAAAGCGCAGATTCACCAATTGGCTATTTCAATGAACATATTTGGGGAATGAAATTCGAGCACGACTCTCACTGGCCTAGTCTCGAAGCGCTCCTCGGATATATGGGCGAGCACATGTTTTTTGATCCGCCTGTTACCGTTCAAACGGTTCTCGGTGATGGCGACACTCCGCTACATGTGGCTAGTATTTGGGGAGATATAAGCGCAATTGAGTTGCTAATTATGGGCGGAGCGGAGGTCAACGCGCGAGGCGACATGGGTACAACGCCTATATACAACGCCGTGGAATACGAATGGGTCCGTTGCGTTGCACTCCCACTTTCGGCTGGTGCGACGATTGACGATCCTAATAGGCTTGGCTTCACCGCTCGTCAAGTCGTCCACATGAACAAGAATCCGATTCTACTGGACATGATTTCGTGAATACTGGTTTGAATGAGGCAAGCAGATCGGCATTCTCATGACGATAAGGCGCCCCTTATCCTGATCGGCGATGCAGCCAAATCGCAGGTAGGGCGAAGACCCTGTTGCGCGATACGTTCCAAATTCAGCCTGGCGTGAGTAGCTTGCCCGCCCGCATGGCGGCAATTACGCCGCCGTCGATCAACAGGTCGCTACCGGTGACGAAGCCGGCATCTGGCCCAAGCAGGAACGACGCTGCAATGGCGATCTCGTCCGGTGGAGCTACACGCTTGGATGGCGAGGCATTGACCATGGCGCGGTAGACATCGCCTATCTCGGAGTTCAGCTCGTGCAGAGCCAGTGGCGTGACGATAATGCCGGGGCTGATCGAGTTGACGCGCGCGCCCTTTTCACCCCAGCTGATCGCCGATGCCTGGACGCGAAGATGATTGGCGCGTTTAGCCAACATGTAGGCGACCAACGTATTGGGCACGGCGTCAGCCTTCAGGAATGGCAGGTCGAGCAATTCGTCAGTCGGAGTGAAAGCCAGTGCATGGTCCTGCTCCGAAGGTAGCGCAGGCATCATGTGACCAGCCATGCTGGAAATGATGAGGCCAGATCCGCCCGGCGCGATGACCCTTTCAAATTCATCGAACACCACCGCTGCGCCGTAGAGGTCAACCTCCAGCACCTTACTTATCGGCGCCATGTTGGGTGACAAGCCGGCGGTATTGACCACTTGAGTGACTTTGCCGAGATCGGCGGCTGCTTCGGTCAGGGTGCGGACGGAGGCACGAGAGGTCACATCGACCGCTTGAGCTTCCGCCACATAGCCTGCATCGCGCAACTGCTGCAAGCCGGATTTCAAGACGGTGTCGTTGTGGTCGGCTAAGAGCACCGTTCTACCGAATCCCTGCCGGCGAGCAATCGCCAGGCCGATGCCGCCGGCGCCAATGATGACGATAACGTCGTTACTCATGTTCAACCTCAAAATGGTGAATGAAAATGTCATGAAACCAACTCCGACGCTCCGTTTTCGATCGAACGGAGACATCGGTAGCGGTGTAACCGGCATCGAGGAGAATTTTGGCCGCCGTGTCTGCATTTATCTTGCGAAGATCGGCCAACAAGATGTGCTTGCCGACGCTGACGCGCCTGGCAAACGCTTGGCCAATCGAGCCTGAGCCAATCACTGCGATAACGTCACTCATAGATCCTCCACTAAAACCTGCTGGTTGCCCGATCTAACGATCGCTGACGCCAATGCTCTCGCGGGCATAAAGGCCCGGAGTAAGCGCCAATTCGACAATCAGGTGCGACAAGCTATCGAGCGAGATGTTGTGACCAGAGAACGGCTCGCCCTTGCGAGTGATCTTGTAGTTCACTCCAGGATCGTGCTTGAACCAGCCAGGTCGAAGAATGGTGTATTCCAGATCCGACGCTTCGATCAGTGCTGCGGAATCACGGTACGGGTCAAGGATGCTCCGGTACCGCTCGCCCGGGACCTCGTCATAGATGCCCATTGAGCTGATGAAGATAAGCCGCTTGAGGCCGGTGGCATGCATTGCGGTGATGATGTTTTTCGCCTGTTGCGCCATGGGGCCTGCGAGGTTGGCGTAGACGACGTCCTGGCCTTGCATGGCCGATGTCAGCGCCTCGTCATCCAATACGTCCCCTTCCATCACCTCTGCGCGGGCAGGATCGGGATTTTTCAGCCGCGCTGGTTTGCGAAGGAAGAGCCGCAGCCTGACATCGGTACGGAGAAAGACGGGAATGGTGTTGCGAGCGAGATGGCCGTTCGCACCGAGGATTAGCACATTCGTCATGAGATTCAATTTGCTCTGAAAGAGTCTTCAAGTCGTGCCACCGAAGGTGTTTTCACGTGTGATTGAAGGCACTCAAACGGGTTGGGTGAAGATCACTTCCCGGTCATCTTAAGAGCGGCCTCGGGCAACCTTTCGCCCTGGATTTGGACTTTCGATGCGTCCGTGTTGATCTCAGCAAGATCATCCGCAGTCAAGTTGAGAGCAATGGCGCCAAGATTCTCCTCAAGGCGATGCAACTTGGTGGTGCCCGGAATGGGTGCGATCCATGGCTTCTGCGCCAGAAGCCATGCAAGCGCGACCTGAGCGGGGGTAGCACCTTTGCGATCAGCAACTGATTTCACGACATCGACCAGAGCCATGTTGGCTTTGCGAGCCTCCGGCGAAAAGCGTGGCACGCTGTTTCGGAAGTCGGTCGGGTCGAACTTGGTGTTCTCATCGATCTTGCCGGTCAGGAAGCCGGCGCCCAAGGGACTGAAGGGTACGAAGCCGATGTTCAGTTCTTCGAGTGTCGGCAGCAAATCGACCTCCGGGCCACGCCAGAACAACGAGTACTCGCTCTGAACAGCGGTTACTGGCTGCACAGCATGCGCGTGCCGGATCGTCTGGATCCCGGCCTCTGACAAGCCGAAATGTTTGACCTTGCCTTCCGCAATCAGCTCCTTCACCACGCCCGCGACATCCTCGATGGGCACCTGTGGATCGACGCGATGTTGGAAGAGCAGATCGATGTAGTCGGTACGCAGACGTCGAAGGCTGCCATCGACAGCTGCCCTGATATGTTCCGGGCGGCTATTGGTGCCACTGCCGCGTTCGCCGGTCTGGGAATTAATGTCAAAGCCAAACTTCGTCGCGATGACTACCTTGTGGCGCATCGGCGCCAGTGCCTCGCCAACAAGGTCCTCGTTGACGAATGGTCCGTAGGCTTCGGCGGTGTCGAAGAAGGTGACGCCCCGCTCGTAGGCCGCACGGATGAAGGCGATCATGTCCTGCTTGTCCGCCGCTGGGCCATAGGCGGAACTCATACCCATGCAACCGAGCCCAAGTGCGGAAACTTCAAGATTGTCGCTGCCGAGTTTGCGATATTTCATGATCTACCCCGTTTTTTGTTTCAACCATGCATTCACTCGTTCCATCGTCTGCCGCTCCTGGTCCGCCTGCATGACGAAGGCTTTGCCGAGCCGCGCCTTCGGCGCATGGCTGGCGAGAATGGATGCGCTGTTTCCCAATCCGTAACCTCCGTGGGTAACGAAGGGGACCAAGGTCTTTTCAGCCAGGTCGTGCGCCGAGAGAAAAGTGCGAATGAGGGGAGGCGTGGTCTCTCCCCAAATGGGGAATCCCAAATAGACGGTTTCATAGCGCGCCAGGCTGGGAACTGTGGCCTCCAGCGCCGGCTCATAGCCGCTATCGCGCTCCTGTCGTGCCTGCTCGACCGTCGCCAGGTAGTCCTCCGGATACGGTTGGGCCGGCCGGATCTCGAACAAATCAGTGCCAAGCGCGCGATGGATCAGTCCGGCGACAACACGCGTGTTGCCCGAACGGGAGAAATAGGCCACGAGTGCACGCGAATTGGCCTTCTTTACTTCGCCACCGCTTGGCTGACCGGCCAAGCTGATGAGTGGAAGGCTGGCGAGCGCCGCCATCACGGCGCGTCGCGCAGAGTCATATTCAGATGTCATGCCGGTGCCCCGCCAATTAGCGCCCCACCCGCGCCTGCAACGCGGGCGGATAGCGGTCACCCTCGACCTTAATCTCTGCCAGAAGCTTCGCGAGACTGCGCATATCGTCGTCATTGAGCACGATGGCTGCAGCACTGAGGTTCTCGTCCAAGCGGTGCAGCTTGGTCGTACCCGGAATCGGTACGATCCATGGCTTCTGGGCAAGCAGCCAGGCAAGTGCGATTTGCGCGGGCGTCACGCCCTTGTCGTTCGCGATCTGGTTAAGCAAATCCACGAGGGCTTGATTCGCCTGCAGCGCTTCGGGTGAGAAGCGTGGCACGATGCTGCGAAAATCGTTGCTACCGAACGTCGCGTCAGCCCCAATTGCACCGGTCAAGAAACCTTTGCCAAGGGGACTGAAAGGCACAAAGCCAATACCCAGTTCCTCCAATGTCGGCAGGATTTCCTGCTCCGGTTCGCGCCACCAGAGGGAATACTCGCTCTGCAGGGCCGTCACCGGTTGCACGGCGTGTGCGCGCCGGATGGTCTGGACGCCCGCTTCCGACAAGCCAAAGTGTTTGACCTTGCCTTCGGCGATCAAGTCTTTGACGGTGCCCGCGACCTGTTCAATGGACACGTCAGGATCAACCCGGTGTTGATACAGCAGGTCGATCACGTCGGTGCGAAGGCGCTTGAGCGAACCTTCGACTGCCCATCGAATGTGATCGGGCCGGCTATTGAGGATTTGCTGCTTGCCGTCGTCGCCAAAGGTAAAGCCGAACTTGGTGGCGATCACGACTCGATTGCGCATTGGGGCGAGTGCCTCGCCGACCACCTCTTCGTTGAGGTAGGGCCCATAGACCTCTGCTGTGTCGAAGAGCGTCACGCCGCGGTCCACGGCAGCGCGGATCAGCGATATGGCCGCCTGTTTGTCGGTCGCGGGACCATACCCATGGCTCAGGCCCATGCAGCCGAGGCCGATGGCGGAGACTTCAAGTTGGCTGTTGCCGAGTTTGCGGGTTTTCATGGTGTCCTCCATGCGAGCAATCTAGGCCCGAAGCATTGCCTGCACTAGATGGCATAATCGGAAAGGGTTCATAACTGGAGTGGATAAATGTCCACGGAAAGCTACGACCAGCTCGCGATCTTCTCGATGGTGGCGCGAGAACGCAGCTTTACTCGCGCGGCGGCCAAGCTCGGCATGTCCCAGCCAGCCCTCAGCCGCACCATGCGCCAGTTGGAGGAACGGCTTGGCGTGCGCCTCCTCGCGCGTACGACCCGTAGCGTGTCCCCGACCGAAGCAGGCGAGCATCTGTTGCGGGTCATCGCCCCGCGATTCGAAGAAATCAATGCTGAGCTGGCCCTGCTCAGCGAATTTCGGGACAAACCAGCAGGAAAATTGCGCATCACGGCCGGCGAGCATCCGGCGATCTCTGTACTGCAGCCGGTGCTCGCGAAGCTCCTGCCTACCCATCCCGATATCCAGATCGAAGTGATCGTGGACTACGGCCTTACCGACATCGTTGCCGAGGGGTATGACGCGGGTGTTCGCTTAGGCGAACAGGTCGCCAAGGACATGATCGCGGTACGTATCGGCCCGGACGTACGCATGGCCGTTGTCGGATCATCCGCTTATTTCGATCGGTATCCACGCCCCAAGACGCCGCGTGATCTCCTTCGACACAACTGCATCACGATCCGCTTGCCCACGTACGGCGGCATCTTCCCTTGGGAGTTTGAAAAGAAAGGGGAGGAGCTGAAGGTGCGGGTCGAAGGCCAGCTAGTGTTCAACAACATCGCCATGCGCTTGGACGCCGTGCTCAAGGGACTTGGCCTGGCCTACATGCCCGAGGATCTGGTGCAAGCGTACATCGCGAAAGGCCGATTGATACGCGTGCTTGCAGATTGGTGCCCGCCGTTCTCGGGATACCACCTCTACTATCCAAGCCGGCGGCAGAGCTCACCCGCCTTCGCATTGCTTCGTGATGCCCTGCGTTACTCCGATTGATCGGCGACTCGCTCTCGCCCGGCAGAGTCTCGTAGGTGACCGTCGAGCGCCTGGCTGAGGCGATTGGCAGCGCTTGCATCGCCATGTGTGGCGAGCACCTGCGTTACTTGCTTCAGTTGGGCGGCGGTTAGGCGCAACATCTGGTGATGTTGGCGTTGTGCGAGCGAGACGGCATTGTCGTCGGAGCTATTGGGGAACGTCTTTTTCTGGACTCGGGCACGGTGACGCCACTCCTCAAGCGGCTTGAGTCTGCCGGTCGCATATCAAGAATGCGGGACCCGGCCGATGAGCGCCAGGTTCTGATCACGTTAACAACAGACGGCGCGCCCTAGTGTCCGACGCATTTGCCTGTCACAGACGTCGTTCCCCGCGCGACGAGGCTTACCGGGATGGATAGCGACAAGCTGCGCACCGACCTCATCCGACTCCGAACCAACCTCGATGCCCATCGTTGAAGCCGACGAGTCGCTACGCGTTAACTAGATTGCGCTCGCCGCGTTGATTCCCTTCGCATGGTAACGCTCGGCAATGCGACGCATGCGTTCCTCCAGTTTGGGCGTGGCGAAGTCCAGAAACGCACGTAGCTTTAGCGGTTGGTGCTGCTTTGGCGTATGCACGACCTGCACCGCGACCTGCGATGGCGCCCAGTCATTCAATATCGACACCAACGAGCCGTCACGCACGTTATCAGCAACCTGATAAGACAACAGAGAAGCGATGCCTAAGCCAGCAAGCGCGCCGTTGATGACTGCGTCTGCCGTATTGGCCGAATAGCGCGGACGAATCGTGACGTTGAATGAGCCATCGGGCCCTGAGAAAAACCAATCCCGCCCCAGCTCCAAGCCTTCATAGGCAATGCAGTTGTGATCAAGAAGATCCGAAGGCGTTTGCGGTGTGCCGCGTCGACGCAGATAGTCGGGGCTCGCACAGGTCAACCAACGGATCGCGCCAACGCGGCGAGCAATCAGTGAGCTATCGGGTAGGCGGCCAATGCGCACTGCGACATCGACATGATGATCGACAAGATCAATGACGCCATCGGTAAGGACCAGGCGGACAGTGACCTCGGGATAGGCCGCAAGAAACTCTTGAACGATGGGAGCGACATGCAGTTTCCCAAACATGATGGGGGCAGTGACCAGCAGCTCGCCGCGCGGCGCGCGGTACTCCCCCATCGCTGTGCGCTCGGCCTCCGCCAGCTCCTCCAGTACGCGTCGCGCCGACGCGACGAAGGCAGCACCAGCGTCGGTCAACAGCAGCTTGCGGCTTGTGCGCACGACCAACTGCGAACGGAGGTATGCCTCCAGATCCGCCACACGCCGACTAACCGTTGGCAAAGGCAAATTGAGCGATCGCGACGCAGCTGAAAGGCTTCCCCCGTCCACGGCTGCAATGAGTGTCCGCATGGCCTCAAAGCGATCCATAGAGCCTTCCAAAAAATGGAATGAAGGTTTCCAAAACTACCGTCTACTGCCACTAAATGGAAGGGCCTAAAGTCGCTCCATCAGCCATGAACGTGATCCGGACCGACGACGATGTGCCTTCTCGCCCTCCCTTCCCTCGACGCGACACCCATGCCCACGCAGTCGCTGCTGGTCAAGGTGGGTCGGCAGTTCAAAGCCGTGCCGGCCCTGGTCAGAAGCCTCACCAACCATCCCGCCATTGATGAGGCGTATCTCAGCTACACGGGCTCGCTTGGCAACGGCAATGTCGCTGAAATGCTTATCCGCTTGGCCATCGACCTCACGAAGCAATCTGCCCTAGGAGCGCTGTCCGTCTACGAAGCTTCGAAGAAAGACCATGTGCAGTCGCCCGAGATCACGGGCCAAGCTGCTTAATCACCTCAGCTCAACACCGATTTCTTCTCGTCCGGTGCGCCCAAAAGCACCGGCATCAGGCGAACTCGTCCTCAGCAACGGAGAATTCCAATGTCCATTAAATTCAATACAGTCGACGTAAACGGTCTCAAAGTCTTCTACCGTGAAAGCGGTAGCCCCTCGCATCCCACGGTGCTCCTGCTGCACGGTTTCCCCAGTGCAAGCCACATGTTCCGCGATCTGATTCCGGAGCTGGCCAATCACTACCACGTCATTGCCCCCGACCTGCCTGGCTTTGGCATGACCGAGCAGCGTTCACGCGATGAGTTCGAATACACGTTCGAGAACATCACGGACGTCATCGATCGCTTCACCGAGGTCCTGAACCTCAAGAAATTTGCACTGTACGTTTTCGATTACGGTGCACCGGTGGGCTTCCGTCTGGCGGTTAGGCATCCCGATCGGATTTCGGCCATCGTGACGCAGAACGGGAATACCTATTTGGAAGGTGTGTCGGAGGCTTTTGCGCCAATACAGGCCTACTGGAACGATCCGAGCCAGGCCAACCGCGACGCGTTACGTGGCCTGCTGACACCGCAAACGACACTGTTTCAATACACCCATGGCGTGCCGGACGCGAGCCTGGTGTCGCCTGATGGTCGGAACTTGGATGACTTCTATCTCTCGCGTCCAGGCAATGACGAGATTCAGTTGGATCTTCTCTTGAACTACCAGACGAACGTCGCGCTGTACGACACGATCCAAGCCTACCTGCGCAAACATCAACCGCCGGTGCTCGCCATTTGGGGAAAGAACGATCCGTTCTTCATTCCGCCCGGTGCCGAAGCCTTTAAACGTGACGTGCCATCTGCCGAGGTGCGCTTCGTCGATAGCGGGCACTTTGCTCTGGAAACTCACGCCAAGGAAATCGGCCAGACGATGCGCGATTTCCTTTTCAGGCACGTTAGCTAGTAGGTCGTTACTTGGGCACGCCACACGCGCCCAAGTAACCCATACATCGCAGCACCAACCAAAATCCCCTTTTCCTTTTCCTTTTTCTTTTACTGGAGGCTCATCATGAACACTCCCACCGACATCGTTCGCAGCTTCTACGCCAACTTGAAAGCCGGCGATGCACCCGGGGCACTTGGCTTGATGGCACCGGATATCGAATGGAACACCATGTGGCATTACAAAGTCATCGGCTGTGGCCCCGAACGCGTCGCGGAAGACTTATTCAAGCCACTGATGGCCGAGTGGTCGAGCTTCGCGTTTGATCCGACCGAATTCATCGCAGCAGGCGACACGGTGGTATCGCTGGGGGTGTTCACCGGCAAGCACGGTGGTACCGGTAAGTCCGCGCGGGCGAACTACAGCCACGTTTGGAATGTAAAGGACGGCAAGATTACGCGCTTCCGCCAGTACATCGATACGTTAGCTGTGGCCGAGGCGCGTCGCGCATGAGTGGCATGTCGATCCGCCGATTGCGCATGGGCGGGGTCGCGTTGCGCACCGGCCCGAATGGCGCGATGCAGCTGGGAACATGACGCTGTCTCCGGTGGTAAGGGAAATTCTAAGACTAGGACACGTCGGCGCTTCTATCAGGTTCTAGTTTTCTGCTGCCGCTTCGCGGCCCTGCTGTCGGATCAGCGCTTCTTCACGTGCATCATTAATGGACTGGCGAATGCTGTCGAGATCGACCTCGGTTTCATCTGGCTCGAACTCGCCGGTCAGTTCCGTATCGGGTCGCAGCTCGCCGGCTTGGAACAATGCCCACATTTCCTCGCCGTACCACGTATCCAACAGCTCGGGTGCCCAGCGTCCAAGATGTGCAGTGAGGTTGTTGACGTCACGCAGTAGCATCGTGCGCGCCGCATTGTTGCCCCCGGCACTGACGACTTGTGGGAAATCGATCACCACCGGCCCATCCGCACCGATCAATACGTTGTACGCGGACAGATCACCATGAATCAACCCGCAGCACAGCATCAGCACCACCTGCCGCACCAGCACGCGATGGTATTCACGCGCCTGGTCGGCACTGAGTTCAATCTCACCTAGGCGTGGCGCGGAGAACCCTTCTGCATCGGTGACCAGTTCCATCACGAGTACACCGTGGAAATAGCCATACGGCTCAGGCACACGCATGCCAGCGACGCGTAATTGGTAGAGCGCATCAACCTCGGTGTTCTTCCAGGCTACTTCCTGTTGCTTGCGCCCGTACTTGCTAGCCTTGCCTATCGCACGGGCCTCGCGGCTGCCTCGTACCTTGCGACCTTCCTGATACTGCACGCGTTGCTGGAAGCTGCGCTGTGCCATGTCCTTGTAGACCTTCGCGCACCGTACGTCGTCACCACTGCGGACAACGTATACCGCCGCTTCCTTGCCGCTCTTGAGTGGCCGCAGCACTTCATCAATGACGCCGTCATCTATCAGCGCCTGCAAGCCTTGGGGGGTCTTCACGGTATCTCTGGGGGCAGTTGGCGCAACGAGGGCGACCATTAGCCACGAATTTTCGCATTTTTGGGCAGGTGTAGCCATCGTATGATGGGTTGTATGCGTACGGTGGCCTTGGCCTAGCGCCTGCAAACGCCTGCTTCTGGCCAGGAACCGAGGCAGACGTTAGATGCGCGTAGGCGCGCGCAGAACCTAAGCCGCAGCCATTTTATGGATTTCCAGCTTGGCGTAGCCTTCGACCGGTAATATGCCTTGCAAGCATAGGAAGTGGAGACGCCCAGATGAAGCTCTCCCAGTGCGAGGCAACAGACTATAACCATTACTGAGGAAGTGACATGAGCAAGGGCATGGATTCAAAAAAGAGTGACAAGAAAAAGCCGGCCAAAACGATGAAAGAAAAGAAGGCGGCAAAACAAGAAAAGAAGCGAAACGCCAAGTAAGCGAGGCGCTTTCTCTCGCTGCGGGTCGTGGAGTTAGTCACTCATTACTAGCTTGTTGAAACGCTCGCGTCTAAACAATGCCGATGTCCGCTTGCCACCGAGGCTGTGTGAAAACGCGGAAGGCTATTTTCGCCTGATCATTTTGTGCGCAAAACGGGCCGCGTACGTGATGTTCTAGGTCACTCAAGGTTTTCGAGTGACTCAGATTTCGCGCAGGAGCCCCGCGAGCCTGAGTCAGTCTGCGTTTTCACACAGCCTGGACCCGAAGTAGCCCCAATCAGGTCAGCAGGTCATGGCACTGATCTGAAGACTCGTTAGGTCGTGGCCCCGATGTTGAGCACGCCTTTTAGAGTAGTGAAATCGTCGCTATCTATCGATGAGAAGGTGCGCTTGCCATCAGTGGAGAGCGAATTGAGCATTCCGAAGTAGTCTGGCCGCCCAGGGAAAAATGGGTCCCCAGGCAGAGGCTCGCTTGAGCGGCCCATAATGAGCGCATTGCCATCGACAAGCTGGATCAGCGCAATTCCGTGCCTAGTCGCGTATTCCAAAGCGCCCGACTGAAACTTGGACGTGGAAAACAGAATGCCCTTCTGAGCACCAATCGAGCGCATGCGGTCATACAAGACCTGAACCACTTCTCTCTCAACAGGCTTGCGATATCGCTTGCACTCAACAAGCACGAGAAATGGCACACCCATCGCCTGGAATCGCACGGCAACGTCTATCTCATACTCACCGTCCATACCGGTAAGAGCTTCGCGGTGGGTGGCGCTGAACTCCGAAAGAGTCCCCGCCGCGCTTTCCAACCAAGTGCGCACTTGAAGCTCGTACTGCTCCGGCGAGATTGAAAAGGAACGCTCAAATAGCTTCATACGGCTTATTACCAATGCTGTTGATGTCTACCGGACATTCCAAGATTGCCGATCAGCCAGCCCGACCGCAACGTCCATCCCCATCCAGAACGTCATCGGGGACACGGTAGGCGTGCGAGCTCACCTTGTCCGAAGGCTAAGCTCGGTGCGCGCAAAAAGGTCGGCTACGGCGCTGGCGTCAAAAGCCAGCGACTCAGGTTGGAGGGAGCAGTGGCCTTATCGATTGAGGCAAGTTCCCGCAACGTAGAGGCAATTAGCTTGTGCCCCTCTGCCTGGTCCGACGAGTTTCGCGCGGCAAGTATTCCTTCTAGTTCGAGGCATTGCCGAACAACCCGAAGTATCGCCGCGCTTGGATTTCTATGCGGCATCCAACCGATGCAGAGTGCCATTTCCTCCGCGAGTTCTGCTCGCTCTTTGATGGTGCCGGGATGCGTGTACGGATAGCGGACCAGAAACCTCTGGAATTCGCCGTGCAGGGCCACAGACCACTGCAACGCCTCGTTCTCATCCACCAAACAGCGAACAATTCGCTCGTCCAGGACTTTTGTCTGGAAGTGGTAAACCGCGTTTCGGCAACGGCGCAAGGCCAGGCTGTTCTCTGGGTAGAGCTGAATAAGTTTCGATAACCGCTCGTCGGAGAAGGCTAGCTCTTGCCATCCCTCCAGCACCACATATTCAGCAGCGAGCCAATGGGCAGCCACCCCAATCCGATGACTATCACTGTCACCCTCTTGCAGAGCGGCGAAACGCTCAAACTGGAGGTGCGCCCAATGAACGTACTGCCCCCAGGCGACAACTTTGGACATCTGCGAGGTCTTTGGCATGACGCGGAGAGTAACCCAAAGCCCGCAGGCTCCCCCTTGCGGGCTTTTTATCGCAGGCATTCGGTAGTTGCTATCTTGGGAATGCGGGATCCTGGGGAACGTCTAAGCCGATTTAGATACTGGAAAACTGTCGCTTTGCGACAGGGTTACTTGTTCGCGACACGGTTAAGTGTTTTGCGACAACGTAAAGTGTCCCCGACAACAAC
>Ga0068856_100001529_pt1 | contig 24242 bp, 16 predicted proteins | sample KBSCornC62_FD_66595 | JGI IMG/M metagenome (GOLD analysis project Ga0068856, IMG submission 66595) | Corn rhizosphere microbial communities from Kellogg Biological Station, Michigan, USA - KBS Corn C6-2 | ecosystem: Host-associated > Plants > Roots > Rhizosphere > Soil ... | reverse complement strand
GACGGTTTTTCTTAGCCTTCCTTCAGTCTTTCAGCCTTCAGCCCTTCAGCCTTTTCTTTCCACCGTGACCAAAAACGAAATCGCCGACATCCTCACTGACATCGCGGTCTTGCTCGAATTGAAGGGCGAGAATCCATTCAAGACCCGCGCGTACCAGACCGGCGCGAAGGCGCTCGAGTCGTTGGAAGAAGACCTGGGCACGGTCATTGCCGAAGCGCGGCTGCAGGAAATCAAAGGCGTCGGCGATGCACTCTCGAAGAAGATCATCGAACTCCACACCACGGGCAAATTGAAGTTCTACGAGGAGTTGAAAGCCTCCATCCCGCCCGGTCTTGTCGAGATGCTCGAAATCCCAGGCCTCGGCGCGAAGAAGATCATCGCCCTCCATCAAAAGCTCGGCATCACGACGATCCCAGATCTGGCCAAAGCCTGTGCGGACGGACTCGTCGCTGGCCTCACCGGATTCGGTGAAAAAACGCAGGAGAAAATCGTCGCCGGCATCAAGAATCGCGAAAGCTATGGCCGGCGTCACATCTGGTGGGACGCGTTTGAAGTCGCCGAACCGATTCTTGCAGGGTTGCGCCAGCTTCCGGCCGTGCAACGCGCTGAGCACGCCGGCAGTTTACGACGCGGCATGGAGACGGTCGGCGATCTCGATTTTATCGTCGCAGCAACTGAAGTGGTGCCGGTCGTAGAATGGTTCACCACGCGCGAAGGGGTGAAAGAAGTCACCGCCAAAGGCGATACCAAGGCGAGCGTGCGCTATGAAAGCGGCCTGCAGGCGGATTTACGCATCGTGCCGCTGGAGCAATTTGCTTTCGCGGTGCACCATTTCACCGGATCGAAAGATCACAACGTGCAAATGCGCCAGCGCGCGCTTGCCCGAGGACTAAGCTTGAGCGAATGGGGTCTCGTGCCGGCCGATGGTGAGGGCACGGTCAAGGACAAGGTCGTTCAGCTAAACTCGGATCTGCCCGAGGCTGCGCAGAAAAAATCAGCATCCCAGAAAGCACTCGCCGGCGCGAGCGAATCGAAACCGAGAGCCGCGATCAACCCGAAGGTTTCCGACCACCGCAAAATCGCTTCGGAAACCGAACTCTTTGCCGCCCTCGATTTGCCTTTTATCCCACCGGAACTCCGCGAAGGACTGGGTGAAATCGAGGCAGCGGAAGGCGGTTTTCTGCCGGTGGTGATCGAGTACGCCGATCTGCGCGGCGCGTTTCACAATCACACTGTCGCGTCGGACGGACGGAACACGCTCAACGAAATGGTCGCCGCCGCCGAAGCGCTGGGGTGGGAGTACATCGGCATCGCGGATCACTCGAAAGCAAGTTTCCAAGCGAATGGTTTGAACGAAGAGCGCTTGCTCCAACAGATCGCTGATATCCAGAAGCTGAATACGTCGAAACGATTCAAAACCCACGTTTTCACCGGCACGGAGTGCGATATTCTAGCGGACGGACGATTGGATTTCGACGATGCGACGCTGGCCAAACTCGATTATGTCGTTGCCTCGGTTCACAACGCCTTTGCGCAGAGCGAGGCCGATATGACGGCACGCATCATTCGTGCGATGGAGAGTGGCCGCGTCACGATTCTCGGCCATCTCACGGGCCGTTTGCTGCAGCGCCGCGAAGGGTATCCGGTGAACACGGCGAAGATCGTCGACGCGGCGATCGCGAATCGCGTCGTGATTGAATTGAACGCGAGCCCCTGGCGGTTGGATATGGATTGGCGTCACTGGCGCCGTGCCGCCGAACGGGGTGTGCTCTGCGCGATCAATCCCGACGCGCATGAAACGGGTTCGCTCGATTTCGTGCGCACCGGCATCAACGTCGCCCGCAAAGGCTGGCTGACGAAAGCGCAGGTGATTAATACGAAGCCGCTGGCGGAGATGAAGGACTGGCTGGCGAAGCGGTGAGCCCTTGAGTTAACACGACTCGCGAGCGGCCCCTCCTGGGAGCGCGGACATTCTGTCCGCCGTCTATTCGTCGGCGAGCGCAGCTCGCCGCTTTCAAAAGATAAGCGTGAGCTTCGCTCACAAGAGGAAGGTTGGCGGACAGAATGTCCGCGCTCCCAGGAGAGATCGTCTAACGTTTTGCGAGATGTTACGCTTTCAGCACATCCGCCAACTTCGCCGTCTCCTTGCCGCCGCCCATCGCAAAGTCGGGCTTGCCGCCGCCTTTGCCACCGAGCTTGGCGCTCAGATCAGCGATGATCTTGCCGGCTTGATGGCCGGCTTTGATCGCCGCGGGCGAGCAGAAAGCAACGACACTCGCTTTGTCCCCGAAAATGGCGCCGAGCACGACAACGGCCTCGCCCGCCTTCGACAGCACTTGGCTGCCGAGGGCGCGCAATGCGTCAGGATTTTCCACCGTGGCCGCAGCGGAAATAAACTTCAGGCCGTCTTTTTCGACAGCGTGCTGAACCAAGTCATCGGCAATCCCTGCTGCGGCTTTTTGTTCAAAGGCTTTTACCTTTCGCTCGAGTTCCGCTTTCTGCGCGAGCAGGGCATCGAGCTTCTTTTCAACTTCGCTCGGTGCCGCGTTCAGTTTCGCGCCGACCGCGCGTAGACGGGCTTCTTGCTCTTCGACGGCCTCAATTGCCGCCTGCCCGGCGACCGCTTCGAGGCGACGCGTGCCCGCCGCCACCGCGCCTTCGCTGATGATTTTCACCAAACCGATTTCGCCGGTCGTGCCGACGTGCGTGCCGCCGCAAAGCTCGCGGCTGTAACCGCCGACGTCCACGACGCGTACGACCTTGCCGTACTTTTCACCGAAGAACGCCAGCGTGCCTTCCGGCTTCTTGTCGAATTCGGTTTCGTACGAATCGACCTCGGCGTTTTCAATGATGTGACGATTCACGATCGTTTCGATTTCACGGAGTTGATCCGGTTTAACCGCTTCGAAATGCGCGAAGTCAAAACGCAGACGATCCGGCGCATTGAGCGAGCCCGCTTGGCGGACATGCGTGCCGAGCACTTGGCGCAGGGCGTTATGCAGCAAATGTGTCGCCGTGTGATGGCGCTGGATCGCGCGGCGGCGCGTGAGGTCCACCGCGAGCTCCGCGATCGTTCCCGCGGAAAAGGCGGAAGGCTGAAGAGTGGAGGCCGAAGCTGGATCGATCTTGTGGAGATGACGACCGGATTTGTCTTTCACCGTATCCAGAATCTGGATTGGGACGCCCGCAATTAGCGCCGTGCCGGTGTCGCCGAGTTGACCACCCATTTCCGCATAAAAGGGTGTACGGTCGAAAACGAGGAAGGTGCCTTGTTCGCCAGAGGAGACGACGTCCGTGACCGTCGCAGGGTAGGGCTCATTTTCTTTGAGCTTATAACCCACGAACAATGTGGCTTCGAGATGGGCAAGGCTTTCGCCCTCTTTGGCGGCGACGATAACTTCTTTTTTTTGGGCCGCACGCGCGCGTTCGCGCTGCTTTTCCATTTCAACCTCGAAGCCGTTCGTATCGACGGAAATACTACGCTCCGTCGCGAGCAGCTCGGTCATGTCGAGTGGGAACCCGTAGGTGTCGTAAAGTTCGAACGCCGCTGGGCCGCTGATTTTTCCCGAAGAAGCAGCTTTGGTGAAAATTTGCAGGCCGCGATCCAACGTTCGACCGAAGCTCTCTTCTTCACTGCGAATGACGCGGCGAATGATGTCTTGCCGATCCTTCAATTCAGGGAAAACCGAGCCGAGCGATTCAACCACCGGCGTTACTAGTTGTTCGAAAAATCCGACCGCCAAACCGAGCTTCTTGCCGTAGAGAATCCCGCGGCGCAGAATGCGTTTGATGACGTAGTTGCGGCCATCATTGCCCGGCAAAATGCCGTCGGCAATCGAACAAGAAATGGTGCGCGCGTGATCCGCAAGCACCCGGAAAGCAACATCGATGTTCTCTTGCTCAGAGAGACCTTCGCGTTTTGTCGGAACGGTGCCGGTGTAGGTTTTCCCAGAGAGCTCCGCGATTTTTTGAAACAGAGGCGCAAAGACGTCGGCGTTGTAGTTCGACGGTTCCGCGTTGAAATCTTTGAAGCCCTTCGTCGTCGCGTGAATCCCCGCGACCCGCTCGAAGCCCATGCCGGTGTCGACGTGTTTTGCGGCGAGAGGCGAAAAGGTGCCATCGGCGTTCGCGTTGAACTGAATGAAAACGTGATTCCAGATTTCGATGCAGCGCGGCGAACTTTGATTAACCAATTTGCGACCGGCTTCTTCGTCGTCCGACGGAAGCAAATTGAAATGAATTTCCGAGCACGGGCCGCAGGGGCCGGTGTCGCCCATCATCCAGAAATTATCCTTCTTGTTGCCGTAAACGATGTGGACCTTGGGATCGAGGCCGGCCTTCTCGAAAATGCGCGCCCAGATATCGTAAGCTTCTTGGTCGAAGTCCGAAGGATCTCCCGACTGCGGTTTATAAACGGTGGCGAAAAGACGTTTTGCGGGTGCGCCCCAAACTTTCGTGACCAGCTCCCAGCCCCACTCGAGCGACTCTTTTTTGAAGTAGTCGCCGAAGGACCAGTTACCGAGCATCTCGAAAAACGTGTGGTGGTAGGTGTCGAACCCAACGTCTTCGAGATCGTTGTGTTTTCCACCCGCGCGAATGCACTTCTGGGTGTCGGCGGCGCGGGTGTCTTTGCCCGGTTTAACCCCGGCCCATTTCGAGACATCCGCCTGACGATCGCCGAGAAAGATCGGCACAAACTGATTCATGCCAGCGTTCGTGAAGAGCAGCCCGGGCGAGTCGGGCATCAGCGACGAAGACGGCGTGATCGTGTGACCGTGTTTCGCGAAGAAATCGAGAAACGACTGGCGGATTTCGGCAGAAGTCATGACAGAAAATTCGAAACGGAGACGGGAAGAAAGCAGTGCGGTTAACTCAAAGGTTCGCGATGATCGCGTCGGCCATCGCTTTCGTTCCCACGCTTGGACGGCCGAAGGCAATATCGCCCGTACGGGTGCCGGAGGTGACGGCGGTCTTGACCGCTTTTTCGATGCGGGTGGCGAGCGCATCGAGGCCGAAGCTGAAGCGCAACATCAACGCGACGGAAAGGATCTGCGCACAGGGATTCGCGATGCCTTTGCCCGCAATGTCGGGAGCCGTGCCGCCCGCGGGCTCGTAGAGGCCGAAGGGGAGCCCGAGAGAATTTTTCCCTGTGCCGAGCGATGCCGAGGACAACATGCCGAGCGAGCCGCAGACGCACGCCATCTCGTCCGAGAGAATGTCGCCGAACATGTTTTCGGTCACGAAGACGTCGAACTGGTTCGGATCGCGCACGAGCTGCATCGCGGCGTTGTCGACGTACATGTGGGAAAGTTCGATGTCGGGCGCGTTTTTCGCGACGTAGTCGATGACCGTCTTGCGCCAGAGCACGGAGGTTTCGAGCACGTTGGCTTTGTCGACGGAGCAAAGCTTTTTGCGGCGGGCGCGCGCGGCGGTGATCGCCGTCGCGGTGATGCGCTCGATCTCGCTCTTGCGGTAAACCATCGTATCCACGGACTGAATATCGCCATCGGGCAGTGCGGTCGTCGTCTTCGGCAGGCCGAAGTACACGCCGCCGGTCAATTCGCGGATGCAAACGACGTCGATCCCATTCGGGATGCGTTCGGTTTTGATCGGCGACGCGTCGGCCAATTCTTTATAGAGAAGTCCCGGACGTAGATTGGCGAAGAGGGTGAAGTGCTTCCGCAACGGCAAAAGCGCCGCGCGCTCGGGTTGTTCCTTGGGTGGAAGCTTCTCCCATTTGGGGCCGCCGACGGAGCCGAAGAGGATGGCGTCGGATTGCTCGCAAAGCCGAAGCGTGGAATCCGGCAAAGCCTTGCCGTGGTTATCGATACCAGCGCCGCCGACGTCGGCTTTTTGGTACTCGAGCGTGAGGTTTTCCTGGCGAGCGACATGGTCGAGCACGCGCAGGGCTTCGGTCATGACCTCGGGCCCAATGTAGTCTCCGGCAAGAACGGCGAACTTAAGTGTCGGCATAAACGTGAATTCGTAGCGGGAGCCCGGGTCAGAGGGAAGGGGAATTTTCACGGTTGCACGCCAGCCGAAAGCGGGTGCATTGGCGCGGGATGAATGTGTACGTCCTTCCCGCCGGGCCGTTGGACACCAACGCTTACCTGCTGACTGCTCCGGAGCGGGGCGAAGCGGTGCTGATCGACGCGCCCCTCGGCGTCTGGCCGGAGGTGGCGGCCGTGTTAGCCCAGGAAAAGTGCCAACTGCGCGAACTTTGGCTGACGCATGGGCATTTCGACCACGTCGACGGCGCGGCCGAGGTTTTGCGTGAGACGCACGCACGCACTCGGGCGCACGCGGGAGATCGTGTGTTGTTTGAGGATCCGGAGTGCATGCGCTGGTTCTTGGATATGGCTTTGCCGGGCCATCCAAAGATCGAAGGCTTCACCCCGAATGAATGGCTGACACCGCGGCAGCAAATCGAGGCGCTCGGCACCACGATCGAAGTTCGTCATGTCCCCGGCCATGCGCCGGGCAATGTCGCATTCTATATTCCCTCGGAAAAAGTCGTGTTCGACGGCGACTCGCTCTTTGCCGGGGCGATTGGTCGGACCGATTTGCCGAATGGAAACTTTGCAGAGCTCGAACGATCGATTCGTGAAGAACTCTATACGTTGCCGGAAGAAACCGTGGTGTATCCCGGGCACGGTTGGAAAACGACGATCGGCGACGAGAAGCGCAATAACCCATACGTCCGGCCATGAGCGATCACGAATACTTCATGCGTCGAGCCCTTGATCTCGCGAGGAAGGGCTGGGGCGCGACGCATCCGAACCCGATGGTGGGCGCAGTCATCGTTGAAGGCGGCGTGATCGTGGCGGAAGGTTTTCATGCGCAAGATGGCGGTCCTCATGCGGAGCGCGTGGCGCTGATGAATTTGGGCCGCGCGCCGAATCCGGATGCCACGATGTACGTGACGCTTGAACCGTGTTCAACTCATGGGCGCACCGGCGCGTGCACGACGTCGTTGATCGAGGCAAAAATCGCGCGCGTCGTGGTCGGGACGAACGATCCCCATCCAGGTCATGGCGGCGAAGGTTATACGATTTTGCGTCAGGCCGGCATCGAGGTGGTCACCGGGGTTTTGGAAAACGAGTGTCGAGATCTCAACCTCCTCTACAACCACTGGGTCGAGACGCGGAGCCCCTTGATCGCGGCGAAATCTGCGGTCACGCTCGACGGTAAAATCGCCACGCGCACGGGTGAATCGAAGTGGATCACGAGCGAGGCATCCCGCGCCGACGTGATGCGTTGGCGCCGACTTTTTCCCGCGATCGCGGTCGGCGCAGGCACGGTCATGCGGGACAATCCGAGACTCACGGCGCGTTGCCCCGGCGAGGAGTGGTGCCCCGTGCGTTTTGTATTCGACGGGTTGTTACGCACCGTCTCCGAGCGGACCTTGCCGGGTGTGTACACCGACGTTCACCGCGAGCGCACCATTGTGGTCACGACCCCGCATGGCGGCATGGGCTACGTGCGAAAACTCAAAGATCTCGGCGTGCGCGTGTGGTGTTTGTCGTCCCCGACCCAGCGTGTGCAGTTGATGGAGTTTCGGCAAAAGTGCGCGGAAGAAAAAATCACGGGCGTGTATGTGGAAGGGGGAAGTCAATTGGTCAGTGAATTTCTGCAGGAGAAGCAGATCGATTATTTCTTCGTCTATCGGGCGCCGATTTTATTGGCCGACGAGAAAGCCAAGTCCGGCTATGCCGGTCTGCGCACGGAAAAACTAGATCAAGCACTTCGGTTAACGAATGTGAGGCACGCGACGTTTGGCGATGATCAGCTCATTCGCGGCAATGTCGTGTATCCGGAAAAACTACACATCGATGAAGCTCTATTTGGCCTCCGGTAACGCCCACAAAGTTCAGGAACTCCAGGCCTTGGCGGATGCGAGTGGACTCGCGTTAGAGGTTCTCTCGGCCAAGACGGTCGGAGGGATGCCCGACGTCGTGGAGGACACGGGAACGTTCCTGGGTAATGCGCGCAAGAAAGCCATGGCGTTGAAAGCGAAACTGCCGGCGGACGCGTGGGTGCTTTCAGACGACAGTGGAATCTGTGTCGATGCCCTCGGTGGCGGGCCGGGAGTCGAGTCGGCGTACTACGCGGGACCGCAAGGCGACAGTGCGGCTAACCTTTGGAAACTGGTCGAGGTGATGAGGCCGGTTCCCGAGGGAAAGCGCGGGGCGTATTTTATCTGCCTGTTGGTGCTGGTCGGTGCGATTTCGGATGCGAACGGTCAGATGCAGCCAGTCGAGAAAGTCTTCGAAGGCCGCGTCGAAGGCCAGTTGTGTTTCGAGCCCCGCGGCGGAAAAGGATTTGGTTACGATCCGCTCTTCGTGCCGAATGGATACAGGGTGACAACGGCGGAGATGAGCGAAGAGGAGAAAAATGGCTTGAGCCATCGCGGCCGCGCCGCGCGGGCGTTGTTTGCGTGGGTGAAAAATTCTCAGATGAGTTAACGGTTTTTGGTGAGTCAGCCGTGGCCAAGATGAGATCGTCTCTTGTAGCGTGCCGCGCGTAGGGAGTGCGGTGGCATGACACCGCTTTTGACGGGCCGGCACGACGGCCCGCCATATCGATGAACTGCTCAAGCGGAGGGTCCGCCGACAGATCAGAAAAACTTCAGACGCGGAGTCTCCGGAAGGCGAGTCGTGCCTCGCCTTGGAAAGCGGTGTCGTGCCACCGCACTCCCTACGCGCGGCAAATTCCGCGATCGTGACCGGATTACGTCCTTCCCCCCAGATAACGTTTGGACTTTTTCTGCCGGGTCGCTTTCTTTGACCGTTCCGGTATGAAAAACTTCTACATCACGACGGCCATTGATTATGTGAATGGTTCGCCGCACTTGGGCCACGCCTATGAAAAAGTCCTGACGGACGTCGTTGCGCGCTACCGGCGATTGATGGGCGACCGGGTTTGGTTCCTCACCGGTGTAGACGAGCACGGCCAGAAAATTCAACAAAGCGCCCGCAAGCTTGGGCTGACTCCGCAAGCGTTCGTCGATCAGGTCGCTCCGGAGTTTATCGCTCTCTGCAAGCGTCTGAATATTTCCAACGACGACTTCATCCGTACGACCGAACCGCGTCACAAAAATGTCGTCCGTCAAATTCTCCAGCAGCTTTTCGATAAGGGTGAAATCTACAAGGCCGAGTACCAGGGTTTCTACAGCACGCGCCAAGAACAGTTTTTGCAGGAGAAGGATCGGAACCCCGATGGCACTTGGCCGGAGCTTTTCGGTGAGGTCACCCAGATCACGGAGAGCAACTATTTCTTCAAGCTCCGCGGTTACCAGGACTGGCTAATCTCTTTTTTGAAGAGCAACGAGAACTTCATTTTTCCGCGTTACCGGCAAAAACAAGTCCTCGAATTCCTCAGCGAACCGTTGAACGACCTCTGCATCTCCCGGCCTAAAGAACGTCTCGAGTGGGGGATTCCGCTGCCGTTCGACGAAAACTTCGTCACCTATGTTTGGTTTGATGCGCTGCTCAACTATTACTCGGGCGTCGTCGACAAGAAGGAGTTCTGGCCGGCGGATTTCCATGTCATCGGCAAAGATATTCTTGTTCCGCCGCACGCGGTGTACTGGCCGATTATGCTGAAGGCGGCCGGAATCGAACCCCCCAAAGCGATTCTCACGCATGGCTGGTGGTCGGTCAACGGAGCGAAGATGTCGAAAAGCACGGGTAACTTTGTCGACCCGATCCAGTTTGTGGATACGTTCGGCGCGGATGCGCTTCGCTATTTCCTCATTCGCGAAATGAGCGTCGGGCAGGACAGCGATTTTTCTCAAGCGCAGTTCTTGGCCCGCTACACGGCCGAGTTGGCCAACAATTTGGGCAACCTCGTCAATCGCACGTTGAACATGACAAATCGGTTCGGCGGCGGTGTGATTCCCGAGGGTGGGGCAGAAGACGATGCCGACAAAGAATTGCGCGCGTTTTGGGATAAAACCCGTGATGAGGTGCTGACCTTGAACGAGGGTTTCCAATTTCACGTCGCACTTGAACGCACCTTTGCGTTCATCACGGCGACCAATGCATACATTGAGAAACGAGCCCCTTGGAAACTCGGAAAATCGCCAGAGGCCGAGGCGCAGACGTTATTGAAACGTTCACTCGCGACCATGGCCGAAGCGCTGCGTTGCGGCGTGACGTTGCTCGCCGCGGTGATGCCCGAAACGACGACGAAGATTTACGGTGTCCTTGGTTATACCGCCGGGGCTGACTGGAAAGCAGAGTTGGTTTGGGGCTCGCGCTTGACCGGATCGAAGGTTGCGGAGACGGCGATTCTCTTTCCGAAACCTGCGACCGAAAAGGCGCCGGAAAAGAAATAGTTTTCCAGAGATAACCGCGTTTCGTGAGAACGCGGCTAGGAAAACACCGCCGTGGCCCTTTGTCCGCGGATTCTTACCCTCTCGCTAGCTCGTAGCTGCGCGCCTTAGCGCGCGGACTTTGCGTTGGGAGAAAAGAATTTTCGTCGTATAACAAACGACGACGCAAGATCCGCGCGTCAAGACGCGCAGCTACGGGAGAGGAGCCGATTCATGGGATCACGCGTTCTAGGAATGGCTTTGAGATTCACCGACGAGAGCATTGGGAGCGAAGCTCGGTCATCTGCTCTCGGAGCACTGCGCCTCCGGCGCGCCAACTAACCGAGAGTAAGCGAAGCTCACGCATTCCTGATTCTAGCTGCGGGCTTCGCTCGATAAATGAGCTGGCGGTCGAATGCCCGCGCTCCCAGGAACGGAAGTGTTTATTTAGAAGCTAGATTGGATCTACCCTCGGAGCTTTATAGAATGCCTCCAGATCCGAAATGGAGTGCGGTGACTCGTCACCGCCTTGGACGGGCGAATTTATTCGCCCGCGATAAGTCGTCGCTAAACCAATCGCGCAAACTCGGTCCATCGGGAGTAACGTCACCCGCAGTCGAAATGAATTTCGCCTTGGAAGGCGATGACGAGTCACCGCACTGCCATGTCGAAGACGACCGCGTCTTGCGTACTCGTCATCAGGACCAGTAGCTTTTCACCTCCATGACGATCTTGCCTATCGATCCTCGCGCGAACAATTCGCCGGAGGCGTTGAAAGCGTTTCTTGAACAGTGCCGTCAGGTCGCGATCAAGAAAGCGCATCCCCAGCTCGTTAGTATTTCGCTGGAAGTGGATGCCCTCGATCCGCTGGCCGTGCTCGAATCCATTTTCGACCCGGCGGAAAAGCATTTCTACGTCGAGCGCCCGAATGAAAATTTTGCGGTGGCGGGCGCCGAAGCGGTTTTGGTTTTCAACACGGCGGGCGCGGATCGTTTTGCCGCTTGCCAGCATTTCATCGATGAGACGCTGGCCAATGCTTTGGCGGTCGGAGATCTCACAGCGCCGTTAAGCGGTCCTCATTTCTTTCAAACGTATTCATTTTTTGACGACGTCGAGCCGGGCGAACCGTTCGAGGCGGCCACGGTCTTCGTGCCGCGCTGGCAGGTGGCGACGCGAGATGGACGCACGGTCGCGGTCGCGAATCTCCTGGTCGATGCCGAAGCGCCGCTCGAAGCCTTGGCGGGACGAGTCTGGCGAGCGCGAAACAAGTTCACCGCCTTCGATTATGCCGCGCCGGATTTCAGCGAGTCGCCTCCCGCCCGCGCCTATAAAATCAGCGAGGTGGGCCCCGAAGGTCACTACGTCGAAGCCGTCGAAACCGCGGTGGCGCAAATTCGGGCCGGGGAGTTTCAGAAAATCGTTTTGGCGCGAGCAAAAGATTTATCGGCGGAAACCGTTTTCCATCCTTTGCGGGTATTGAATGGCCTGCGGGAAAAATTTGCGGACTGCTTTGCATTCTCGGTAGCCAACGGGGCCGGGCAGAGCTTGATCGGGGCGAGCCCGGAGCGACTATTGCAAATCCGAAAGGGAACACTGCTGACGGAAGCCCTCGCCGGTTCTGCGCGTCGGGGCGCGAGTGCGAGCGAAGATGCAGCGTTGGCCTCGGGCCTTTTGCGCAGCGAAAAAGACCAGGCCGAGCACGATTACGTCGTACGCGCTATCGAGGGCCGACTCAAACCAGCAGGCGTGGATTTGGAGATTCCGGCGCGACCGGTGTTGAAGCGCTTGGCCAATGTGCAACACCTTCACACGCCGATGCGCGCGAATTTGGCCGTGGGATGCCGCGCCCTGGATTTATTGGCGCGCTTGCATCCAACGCCGGCGGTGGGCGGCTCCCCGCGGGAAAAGGCGCTGCCCCGGATTCGGGCGTTGGAGTCATTTCCTCGCGGCCTATACACCGGTGCGCTGGGTTGGACCGATCATCGCGGTGAGGCTGAATTCTTTGTCGGCCTTCGTTCCGCCTTGATCGATCGCGACCGGGCGCGGCTTTATGCCGGAGCGGGCATCGTTGGAGGCTCGGAGGCGGCACGGGAAGAGGCGGAAACGGAGTTGAAATTTCGAGCCCTCTTCGAGGCATTGACCAGTTGAGGCGACAAAGCAGACGCCTTCGTGAGAACGCAGGCGTTTGACCTGGAAACGGGCCGAGCCTCCGTCTTACGAGCGCGCCCAGATCAGACCGGATTGCTTCTCGGAGATAACTCGTCAACTTCAAGCGCTTCGATGACTTCCGTGCCGCTCGATTTCCGCAACACGAACTCGCTCTGGTGTAGTGTTTTCGTGGAGACGCTGGTGCGCTGTGGCGTCCGGGAGGCGGTGATCTCGCCTGGATCGCGCTCCACGCCTCTGACCATTGCCTTCGCGCGCCATCCGTCGATCGAGGCGATCTCGATCCTTGATGAACGTTCCGCTGGATTTTTCGCCCTTGGATTGGCGAAACAAAAACGGCGGCCGGTCGTGCTGCTCTGCACCTCCGGCACCGCGGGCGCTAATTATTTTCCAGCGATCATCGAGGCGTGCGAGAGTCACGTACCTCTGATCGCGATCACGGCGGACCGTCCGCCGGAGATGCGCGAATGCGCGTCCGGGCAAACGATTGATCAGTTAAAACTGTTCGGCGGCTACGTCACTTGGTTCCACGAAATCGCGGTGCCGGAGCCGTCGCTTCTTCTGTTGCGCTACCTCAGGCAAACCGTCGCTCATGCGGTCGGGCGCGCGCGCGCAGGCGGCCCCGTGCAACTGAACGCACCGTTCCGCGATCCCTTGCCGCCGATCGAAAACGAGTCGGCGAAGTCCCTCACGAATCAAATCGGCGCGGATTTTTTTGAGCACCTTGAAGCCGCCGAAAAAAGCACGACGGCTCCCGTGATTTGGCAGAGACCAACCACGACCCGCGGGCTCATCGTCGCCGGTCCTGATGATGTCACCGATCCGATGGCTTACGCTGCCGCAGTGCTGAAGTTTTCGAAAACCCTGGGATGGCCTGTGCTAGCGGATGCGCTTTCCCCGGTGCGCCATCATGCCGGGCCCGGCAGCTTCGTCGTCGCAGCTTACGACGCGATTTTACGCTCACCGAATGCGGCGCGGGAACTCATGCCGCGTTCCGTGCTTTGTCTCGGAAGCTGGCCGACGAGCAAGGTCCTGCGCGGTTGGTTGGAAGGGTCCGGAGCCGAAATTGTGCTCGTGAGTCCGCAGATCGAGAATCGCGACGCGCTTCACGGAAAGACGCGGCAGATTGTGTTGAGCGCAGAAAATCTCGCGGCCGACTCCAGCCGCGCGGGCGACCCGGCCTACGCGGAGGCATGGATGAAATGCGAATTATCCGCACAGGCTGTTTTGACCCAGGAGTTCAAGACTAACGCTTGGCATGAGCCACGGGTTACGCGGGAACTGGCTGCATGCTTGCCGGTGGGGACGCCTTTCTTCGTCGCAAGCAGCATGCCGGTGCGCGACGTCGAATACTTCTGGCCGGCGAACGATCGCCGCGCGCAATTCTTTTTCAATCGCGGTGCGAACGGGATCGATGGGACGCTCTCAACCGCCTTGGGCGTCGCTTACGCAAACGCGCCTGCGGTGCTGCTCACCGGCGACCTTGCGTTGCTCCACGACACCAACGGTTTTCTCCAACGGACCAGTTTGAAAGGAAGCCTGACGATTGTCCTCGTGAACAACAACGGAGGCGGGATTTTTCAACATCTTCCCGTGGCGGAGTTCGAACCGCCTTTCGAAAAATTTTTCGGGACGCCCCAAGATGTCGATTTTGCAAAGCTCTGCGCGGCCTATGGCATCGAGCATCGCGTGATAGAATCTTGGCTACCGTTGCAAGACGCTTTGAAAGCTCTGCCGGCAAGCGGCATCCGCGTGTTGGAAATTCGGACGGATCGGCGCAGGGACGTTGCCTTTCGCAAAGCGCTTTTCGCAACGGTGGCGAAGCAGGTTGGGTGATGGAGTGGCCCGTCTCGTGCTTCCGCCCGCGCGCGTTGACGAATCCCGGCATTCGATGCGATAGCAAGCCTCCAAAAGCCGAATCAGTTTCTCAGACACAGTGCGGTCAGCGTGTAACCATCGGTAAAACGGAATTTTCCGCGGAAGGCTGACCGACCGATTCGCTCGGCTACCTTTTCGTTTCGTAAGGCGACGTCGAAACTGCGTGACTCAAGATCGGGCGTTATACTCGCTCCATGAAAATCGAGCCATTCGCCGGTCATCGGGTATTGCAGTTTGAAAAACGATTCTTTGGCGGAGAAGAACAGAGTCGCCCACCTACGTTGTTCTTCCTCTTGGTTGAAGTGCCTTAGCCAATCGATTTCTTCGGTCACGAAAAGGGATTCCCAGAGATCGGTTCCGACCGCCGCGCTCTGTTCGATGTCGAGGCCGATTCCGAGCCACTCGGATTTCGGCGCCACCACCGCCACGGCGAGATCGCCGCAGTGCGAGATACTTCCCACCGCGTCCGGTGGCCAGCGCGGTGAGCGATCGGCATTCATCGGAATGGCCGAGGTTTCTTTTCCGATCTGCGCCAACGCGCGGCGCGCCGCTACGCGCCCGGCGGCGAATTCATGCTGTCGCTTCGGAACGGCGCGATCGATTGCGGAGGCTTCTTCGACATGCAGCTCGCTGAGCGAAACAGCAGCAGCAGATTGAACGAATAGCCCACATCCCTTTGGAAAAAGGGTCGCTAGCTTTTCTAAAATTCCCACACGCACCGGATCGTCTCGCAGGTCCATGGTGAGCGAAACCGTTCCCGCTCAGGACGCGGATTCTTGCGCGAAGACCTTTTGAATGATCACGATGTCGTCGCGCGTTATCCAACCCGAATTGGTCCAAAACGCCCGTCCTGCATGATTGTCCGCATAGACGAAAATACTGCAGCGCGGGATCTGTTCCGCACGTAGTTCAGCGAGGCAAGCCTCGATCAGCGCGCGCCCGATTCCGCGTTTTTGAAATGGTTTGTCGACGGCCAAGTGGTGCAAGTAGCCGCGCCGACCGTCGTGCCCGCACAAAACGGCGCCGACAATTTTTCCGTCGGCTTCTGCAATTCTACTCAGGCCGGGGTTTCGTTCGAGAAACTTTGCGATGCCTTCGCGAGAATCTCCATCGCCCAGGCCCATCCCGTCGCTCCGTAGCCATAATGCGAATACGGCATCGTAGTCGGCGATGACCAGCGGACGAAGCGTATAGCCGGAATTTGCCACAGGCTTAGAGCTGCACGGGCAGGCCGATCTCGATGATCTGCGTGGGTAGAATCTGGTAGTAGTCTTTCACCGGGGTAGCATTGCGGCTGAGGAAGGCGTAGAGACGTTTTTGCCATTCCCACATCTTGGCGTTTCCGCCCGTGATGATCATCTCGCGGTTAAAAAAATACGTCGTCGCCGTCGGATTGATCGGCACGTTTCGTTCGCGAACTCGGTTGACCAACGATCCGACGTCGGGCGATTCCATATAGCCGTAACGACCCACGGCGCGCCAGACTCCTTCGCCCATCTCGTCGACGGTGAGACGTTCTTCGTCGTTCACTTGAGGAACTTCGGACGTGGCGATGGTGAGCAAGACGACCGTTTGATGAAGGCACTTGTTCGCCTTGAGATGGTGGAGCAGGGCGAGCGGCGTTCCTTTGGGCGTGGCCACCATGAAGACCGCGCTGCCCGGAACGCGCGCGATCATTTTGCTTTTGGCGATGCTCGAAAGTTCCAGCTCGGTGATCGCGCCTCCGTAAACCTTTTCTTGAATTTCGTTACGACCGCTTTTCCACGTGTACATCACCGCGAGCACGCAGAGCGCGATCGCCATGGGCAGCCACCCGCCATCGACGAATTTCTCGAGATTGGCGCCGAAAAACGACAGATCGAAAATCATGAACGCAGAACACAGCAGCAAGGAGCGCCAGTGCGGCCAATGCCAGAGGCGGCGCGTCACATCATAAAACGCAAAGGTGGTGACGGCCATCGTGCCGGTCACGGCAATGCCATAGGCGGCGCCGAGCCGGGTGCTGGTCTTGAACTCAATAACGATCCAGATGGCGCCGATCGCGAGAGCCCAGTTGACCAGAGGCACATAGATCGTGCCGGAGTGTTCCGCGCTTGTATGCAGAATCCGGAGACGCGGAAAATAGCCGAGCTGGATTGCCTGCCGCGTGAGGGAAAAGGTGCCCGAAATCAGGGCTTGGCTGGCGATGACGGCCGCGGCGATGGACAGACCGACGAGACACAGGCGGGCGCTGCCGGCAGGCGCGAGGGCGAAAAAAGGATTAAGCGTGTCGTTCGGATGGGAGATCGCGAATGCGCCTTGGCCGAAATAGTTGAGCGTCAGTCCAGGCAGAACGATGAACGTCCACGCTTGCGAAATCGATTTTCGACCAAAATGGCCCATGTCCGCGTACAAAGCTTCCGCGCCGGTAATCGTGAGCACGACACCGCCCAAGATCGCCGCGCGATGAGGATGTTTCAGCAGAAAATCGAGACCATACGCCGGGTTCAAGGCGCGGAAGACGATCGGAGCCTCCTTGATATGCCAGACCCCAAGGCCCGCCAGCACGAGGAACCACAGCAGCATGATTGGCCCAAACATGCGGCCAATGGCGTGTGTGCCTTTGATCTGGACGAGGAAGACGCCGGCGAGAATCACCACCGCGATCGTCACGGAATATTTTTCGAAATCGGGACTGAAGCTGGAAAAACCTTCGGCTCCTGAAAGCACGGTCATCGCGGGCGTGATCACGCCGTCGCCGTACAAAAGCGCGGCTCCGGCGAGGATGATGACGGTCCCAAAACTCAGCGCTCGTCGTTTCTGTCCTCCGCGTGCCCGGTCGCCTTGCGAGAGCGCGAGCAGAGCGAAAATACCACCTTCGCCATGATTGTCCGCGCGGGTGACAAACATCAGGTACTTGAAATTTACGGCGAACATCAGGGCCCAAAACATCAGCGAAAGAATGCCGATGACGCCGACCGTGTAGTCGGCTTTGGAAACTTCACTCAGACACTGTTGCAGCGTGTAGAGCGGGCTCGTTCCGATGTCCCCGAAGACGACGCCCAGTGCACCGAGGCACATAGCTATTGTCGCTCTCGATCCGTGCTGGGATTTTGAATCAGACATGCCCAGACAGCTTCACTAGGGAAGCCCGTCCCTGCCAGCAGTTTCGTCGTCCGTGGAAAATTTGTCCCTGCTCGGCACGCGATTGACCCAGGCTCCTTTCTCCCTTCGTTTTGGGACATGAGCGAAACTCATTGGAAGAACGTAAAAACGTATTCAGACATCATCTACGAAAAGGCGGATGGCATCGCGAAGGTGGCCATTAACCGCCCCGAAAAGAGGAATGCTTTCCGCCCGGAGACCGTTTTTCAGATGTATGATGCGTTTGCCGACGCGCGTGAAGACCCCTCGATCGGCGTTGTTCTGCTGACCGGCGCGGGACCGCATACAGATGGCAAGTACGCCTTTTGCGCGGGCGGCGACCAGAGCGTCCGCGGTCATGCCGGTTATGTCGGCGCCGATGGCGTCCCGCGGCTCAACGTGCTGGATTTGCAGAAATTGATTCGTTCGATGCCAAAAGTCGTGATCGCGCTTGTCGCCGGTTACGCGATCGGTGGCGGGCATGTTCTCCATGTGGTCTGCGATCTGACGATCGCGGCCGACAACGCGATTTTCGGTCAGGTTGGACCGGGAATGGGGAGTTTCGACGGTGGTTTCGGGGCGAGTTACTTAGCGCGCATTGTGGGCCAAAAGAAAGCGCGCGAGATTTGGTATTTGTGCCGCCAATACAGCGCCGAACAAGCCCTGCAAATGGGCTTGGTCAACACGGTAGTGCCGGTCGACCAACTCGAAAACGAAGGCGTGAAGTGGGCGCAAGAAATCCTCAACAAGAGTCCGCTGGCAATTCGTTGCTTGAAGAGCGCGTTCAATGCCGATGTCGACGGTCAGTCCGGCCTGCAAGAATTGGCGGGCAATGCGACTTTGCTCTACTATATGAGCGACGAAGCGAAGGAGTTTCACGGCGCACAGCGCCAAAAACGCAAAGCCAACGCGCGGAAGTTTCCGTGGCTGCCTTGAGCGGTTCGATGGTCGCCGAGTCCGCCAGAATTCGGCGACCTGCAAAAGGAGAAAAAGCTATGCGAATTTCTTTGCAGTTGGCAGCAGCGTTTGTTCTCGCTCTTCGGCCAGCGGTGCGAGCGACGCCAGCCAATCGGTGAAGTGTTTTTTCACCCGGATTACCGCTAGTATTCCCGAGGGACTTTCCGCCGGAAATTTTTCCACGAGGTCGACAAGTTCCCAACGCACGCCAACGAGCGGAGTGGCACCAGCGCTTTCGATCAGCGCGCGAAGATTTTCCGGTTCGAAGACGTGGAAATGAATATTGATTTCCTTTCCTTCGCGGACCGCACTCCAATACGCGTTTCGCAAAGCTTCTTTCTCAACCGCTACTCGTTCAGAAGGTGTGGTTGGCGAATAGGTCGACCAATCGAGATTGCTCACGAATTCGTCGATATGTGTTCCGTCGATGGCGGAGGTCCCGGTGGTGAAGTCTTGGAAAAAGTGATCCACGGGAGTCGGGGTTCGATAGCGATCCCAGGTATAGCGACGGTCGGGCACGACCATGTAGATGATTCCGCCCGGACGCAGCACGCGGTGCCATTCGACGAGCGCTTTGATCGGATTTGCGACGTGTTCAAGCACGTGCGAACTGGCTACGTACTCTAGCGAATTGGATTTAAACGGTAGTGCGATGGCTTCGCCTTCAAAGTCCGCAGTGCACCGTTCGTTGCCGAAGTATGGGAATTTATCGATGTAGATGGGAGAGATTCCCGGCAGCGGCGATTTGAATGCTCCAATCTCTGCACCCAATCTTTTTCCAGATAGCCATTGGTTGATCTTTGCAAGCTGCTGCATGAAGGAGGCAAGGTACTTATCTCCAATCCATCTGGCTAGCGCATTGATTCGCAACGAAATTTGCTGAAGCGCCGAGCTGTTCTCTGCGACGACACGACGGCGAAACTCGCTTCAATTTTGCGTGGCTTCCCGCACCGCTTCGTCGGGACGTAACACCTCGAAGACAACCGCGCCGAGCAGATTCTCGTTGAGATATTTAAACGATGCTCGCCCATAACCGCCTTCTCCCCAACTGGGACCATAGGAGTTTCTAAAAATGAATTCGATATTCTCGATCTCTCCGCTAGGGCACGTATAGCCGACCAAGGTGACTGCATGACGATAACCCGGGATCGGCGTTTGCGTATTCAACCGCCCATTACGTGACGTTCTTTCAGACGGCCAGCTCAGGCCAATGGGCACGGGAACGTTCTCGTTTAGAGCCTGGATAATGTTGTCCAGGCGGTCGGAGTTTTCGAGGCCGGGGATGTAGTGAATGAGCAGCTTTCTGCGCATCGAGGAATCACGAATAAGTTCGGAGGACGGTGCCGGGATTTCGCCGAATTTGCCGGAGGTGTTTGGCATGGCCGATTGCGGAGCGATGCCGAAGACGCTGAGCGACTCGAGAACCGCGCCATAGGAAAATCCCATGTCTCGTTCGCTGGCGTCGTGATCCTCGGCCACCTGATCAGGGCTGATGAGAGTCGGAGCGCGCTTGAGTGTTTGGCAGGTGGCCCAGATGAGGTAGTCCTCCGACAATTTCTCAGATTGCCCGAGAAGCTGCGCGTTTTCGAATTCGTAGGCGCTCACGACAGCAAATACGGTGCAACTCGGACGACGGCCCTGATTTTTGATTTCGAGCGAGAGTTCTCGGAAGCGAGGGCGGAGATCGACGGAGGGGCGGATCGAGGGCGTTTTTCCGAAACTTGCCAATAGCCGCGAAAACTTTGCCGACGCTGCGGCATTGGCCGATGCAGTTTCGACCATGCGACGGAAACGAGCGAGCTGTTCCACGCGGTGCTCGGCCATTGCAATGTGCGCGTTGGATATCGCCTCACGAGCCGGCTGATAGCCGAAGGCCTGCTGCAGTTCGGTGGGAAGTTCGTGGAGCGGAATCGACGCGATTCCGTCTGCATCCGAGATCAAAATACTGCGAACGGTGACTTCGCGTACGCGGACGTTGAGATACACTTTTTTGCCAGCGTGCAACTCTGAGAAGGTCGCGCCCACTCCGAGCGTGGGCGTGGGGGAAGCCGGAGGCAATGTAGGCTTGGCCGGAACAATCGTCGGTCTGAGGAGCGCTGGCGTCGGAGTCGGCCCGAGCAAAGTCGTGAGGACTGCGGAATCACCGCAGAGAATACCTCCGGTAAACAAGCTCAGTACGACGACAAAGACGGACTTCACGCATTATTTGGCAAAAATCATCCGAGCCCGGCAATTCTCCATCGGTGAAGAAAACATAAAAAAAGCGCGACCGAAATGGTCGCGCTTGAAAGTGAGAAAAGCGGGGAGGCGCTTATTTCTTGGCGAGCGAGGCGCGGAGGTCTTCGAGCTGGCCAGAGGAACCCAGCTTGTCATTGCGACTTGCGATGAACTTCGCGTATTCGTCGATGAAGATCTTGCCGGCCGGACGGAAGTCGAACTCGGAAGGTTTGTCGCGGAAGAACTCGCGGTGAACGCGGGTCCAGACGAGACGGCCGTCGGTGTCGATATTGATCTTCGTCACGCCCAACTTGGCAGCCGGTAGGTACTCATTGATGTCGACGCCGGCGGAGTCCTTGATCGAACCGCCCGCAGCGTTGATGCGGTCGACTTCTTCCTTCGGAACACTCGAGCTGCCGTGCATGACGAGCGGGAAGTTCGGCAGACGTGCCTTGATCTTTTCCAGGACGTCGAAGTGCAGGGACTGCTTGCCCTTGAACTTGAAGGCGCCGTGGCTCGTGCCGATCGCGCACGCGAGGGAGTCGCAACCGGTCTTTTTGACGAAGTCTTCGGCTTCGGCGGGATTGGTGAGTGTCGCGTGGCCGTCTTCGACTTTAATGTCTTCTTCGACACCACCGAGCATGCCGAGTTCGGCTTCGACAGAGATGCCTTTTTTGTGAGCGGCTTCGACCACGCGCTTGGTGATCGCGACGTTCTTTTCGAATGGATCGTGCGAGGCGTCGATCATGACGGAGCTGAAGAAACCGGAGTCGATACACTCGTAGCAGGTCTCTTCGTCGCCATGGTCAAGGTGCACTGCGAAAATGGCTTCCGGGAAAATTTCGCCGGCGGAGCGGATAATCGCTTCGAGCATGCGCTTGTCCGTGTATTTGCGCGCGCCTTTGGAAATTTGGATAATGAAGGGTGCTTTCGACTGAATGCATCCCTTGAACAAACCCATGGCTTGCTCGGCATTATTGATGTTATAGGCGCCAACGGCGTACTTTCCGTAGGCGTGCTTGAAGAGCTGCGCGGTTGTGACGATCATAGTTCTAAAAGTTGGCCAAAAGGTTCATCTAAGAGCGCGAGCCGGGGGGCGACAAGGGCAAAAAAATAGCTTGGGTGTGCGTCCCTGGGAGCACGGACATTCTGTCCGCTAACCAACTTCTCGTGAGCGCAGCTCACTTCATTCTAAAAGGCGGCGAATTTCGCTGTCCTGAGATCGAATCAGAGAGCGAAAATGGAGCGAGCTCCGCTCGCGTTAAAGGACGGCGGACAGGATGTCCGCGCTCCCAAGGGACGCAGCTTCTAATGTTCGCTTAATTCGCCCCGGGACCGGCCACGCGCACCACCGGACCGGGTGCCGCCGTGCCACCGCCGATCGGGGTCGTACCGCCGTTGATCGGCGCGTTCGTCGCGCCACCACCCGGAGCTGGTTGCTGGTTGCGCATCTGCTGGAAGATCGCGCGCTGCGCCTGCTGCTCTTGCTGAAGTTGTTGGAGTGCGGCGACCTGGTCGGGATTGAGCACGGCGCTCGCTGAGGCGACGGCTTGGTCGGTGACGTTGAAGCGCGGTCCGTTGGGACCTGCGCGAACGACCTTATCCGTGTTGGTCGGAGGCGCAGTTTGGGCCAAGGCCTGCACCAACTGATCTTGCTGATCCTGGCTAAGCGGACTCGAAGAATAGCTTAGGCGCTGCTCGAGCTGACTGACCAGATTTCGCTCCGGCATGGTCTGCTCATACTGCTGATATTGTTGAAATCCGTCCGCTCCTATCGCCGACGCGATGTTGGCGTCGATTTCGGCGTTGGTTTGCGCAACGAGCTGTTGAAACGCGGCACGGTCATTCCGCGGATCCAAGCCTTGGGCTCGGGCCGCCGCCATCACGTCGCGCATCGAATCCTGTTTTTCAACGAGAAGATTTTTGAATTTCTCAAGCTGTTCGGGCGTCAGTTTCAGGTTTTTAAAGAGCGCGGCATACCGTCCATCGAGCTGGCCGCGTTGCTCGGCCGCCATCAGCTTCGCGAATTTGGGGTCGTCCATCATCGCGAGAAAATCGCCCATGCGACCCTCCGGTCCACGTCCTCGCCAGCGCGCATTGCGGCCATCGGCCACTTCGCTCGCGTGGGCTTCTTCCGCTTGGTGACGCGAGGAAGCCAATGCGCTTTCTAGATCGCGGGAGCGTTGCTCGAGCGCGGTTAACCGTTTTTGCCAATCGCCATTCAACTTGGTGATCGCCTGCTCATTCGCGTCTTCGGCGGAGAGCAGCTTTTCATGCTGCTGCCACGCGAAGATGCCGCCGGCGATCGTGGTTAAAGAAAGCAGCCCAATGAGGTAATTTTGTTTGGCAGACACGATAAGAAAGACGCCTCCGGAGCCGGAAGGTTGCACGCCCGGTCAACGAGGCGGGAATTCGAACTCCGCCTTTTTCTTGTCTTTGGATAAGGTCAGGTAGGCGCTGAAGTTCGATCCGCGCTTCGAAACGAAGCCGTCGATCAACTCTGTTTTCCCCGTCTCCAGCAGGCGCTCGACATCGTCAGCGGTGATTTCCTTTTGGCAAACGGAACGTTTCACTTCGAACACGATCCGTGGCGTACCATCGGCGTTAGGTTTGTTCACCACGAAAGCGTCTTCGGTTTGGAGCAATTCGCCGTCCTTGTGCGCTTTGCTTTCGCCGAGCTTTACGGCCTTGGTCAAGTCGCGCGGAGCTCTCGTTTTTCTCGGCTTGGCTTCGCCATTCGGTCCCTTCGCGGCGGGTTTCCGCGGCGGGAACTCCCAAGAAATCTTGGCGCCGGCCCGCACGAGAAATGCGTCGAAGGGGCGGCCTTTTTTGGAGATGAAACCTTGGATCAAATCGGTCTTACCCTTTTCCACCAACTGGACCGCGTTCTCGCGCGTGATCGGCTTCTGGCACATCAGGCGTCCGACCTGAAAAACGTTTTTCCATTCTTCACCTTCGCGCTGGCGCAGAACGTAGCTGGTCGGGGCTTCGCATAGTTCGGCGTGGGTCGCCGGATCCGTCCAAATGGGTTCGAGGGCGTTGATGTCGAATTTATTTCCGAAATCGAGTTCGGCTTTGCGCTTGGTTTCGTCTTTCGGGTCGTTCACCAACCGGATTGTCGCCGGGAAGCGATTACCCGTTTTCGTCGAGACAAAGCCATCGAGCGGGCCGACAAAGCCGTTGGTTACGAGTTCGCGGATTTCAGTTTCCTCGAGTTTTCGACCGCTCATCACCTTATAAATCGTGAGCACTCCATCACGCGATTTGTAGGCCCGCAGCGTTTCGAACAGGGGCTTGCCGTCGGTGGGTGACGGGATGTCGGTTTCGCGTGCCGTCGACGCATCTTCTTCAAAGGTCTTCGTGCGGTCGACGATGCCTTTGGTCACCTCAACGATTTCGCCCATGAATTGGTCGCGTGGAAATTTTCCCTGCTCCATCTGGCGCAGTTTATATTCCCACTCGCCGGTCATGTCGGGCTTGGTCAACGCATCCGCTTTCACGGCGGCCAGAAATTGCAGCAGCGATTCCGCCTTGGCCGTGGGGACCAATTCGCGTTGCTGGCGCTCCATGTACTTCTGATTGATCA
>Ga0068856_100001525_pt1 | contig 24270 bp, 27 predicted proteins | sample KBSCornC62_FD_66595 | JGI IMG/M metagenome (GOLD analysis project Ga0068856, IMG submission 66595) | Corn rhizosphere microbial communities from Kellogg Biological Station, Michigan, USA - KBS Corn C6-2 | ecosystem: Host-associated > Plants > Roots > Rhizosphere > Soil ... | reverse complement strand
ACGCGCCGCCGACGCACGCCGTCGTTGGCGGCGCGCGTCGGCGATCGGTGTCGCGGCGAGGGCCGTCGTCAAGGCGACGGATTCCAGACCGGCCTGCCGGCGGCGTCCTTGATCTCCTTCGTCCACGCGTCGGCGATGAGTTTCGTGACCGATTCCGGCAGCGGCACGTAGTCGAGATCCGTCGCGAGCTTCTGGCCGTTACGGAACGACCAGTCGAAGAACTTGAGGACCTCGACCGCGTTCTGCGGCTTGTCCTGCTTGACGTGCACCAGGATGAAGCTCGCGCTGGTGATCGGCCACGCGTTCCGTCCGGGTTGGTCGGTGAGGATCTGGTGGAAGCCGGGCGCATTCTTCCAGTCGGCGTTCGCGGCGGCGGCCTGGAACGTCGCGTCGTCTGCCAGCACGAACTGGCCGTCGCGATTCTGCACGGATGCGTAGGTCATGTTGTTGCGCTTGGCGTACGCGTATTCGACGTAGCCGATCGAACCCTTGATCCGTTGCACGTAAGCGGCGACGCCTTCGTTGCCCTTGCCGCCGACGCCTTCCGGCCAGGACACCGCCGTGCTGCTGCCGACCTTGGTCTTCCATTCGCTGCTGACCTTGGACAGGTAGTCGGTCCAGACGAACGTCGTGCCGGACCCGTCCGAGCGTCGCACTACTGCGATCGGGTCGTCGGGCAGCTTGAGGCCCGCGTTCAGGTCGGCGATCGCCTTGTCGTTCCACTTCTTGATCTTGCCGAGATAGATGTCCGCGAGCACCGGCCCCGTCAGCTTGAGCGCGCCGGGGGCGATGCCATCGACGTTCATGATCGGCACCACGCCGCCGACGATCGCCGGAAACTGCATCAGCCCCGCGCTTTGCAGGTCTTCCGCCTTGAGCGGCATGTCGGACGCGCCGAAGTCGACGGTCTTCGCCTTGATCTGGGCGATGCCGCCACCCGATCCGATCGATTGATAGTTCATCCCGTTGCCGGTCTTCGCCTTGTATGCTTCCGCCCACTTCGCATAGATCGGATAGGGAAACGTCGCACCTGCGCCGGTGATATCGGCCGCATGCGCGCTGACTGCCATCGTCAGGCTCGCGGCGGCCGCGAGCAATCGGTTGATCGTGATCATCCTGTTCATCTCCTGTCCTTGTCCCGTTGGCGGGCATTGTGAAGACCGCAGATGACAGTTCGATGACAGGACGGTGACGGGGCCGTGACGGGCTCCTGACACGGCGCGCGACCCCGCTGCCGAGCGCTTCGGCGCGGTTTCGCGACCGATTTTCCCCATTTCATCCGGTTGGCCGCCAATCAGTCGCAAACCGCTGTGCCCGTATGGGAAACGGGATCAGTGTTCGTTCCAGAGCAGGACGCGTGAGTGTGCGGGCCGCGCCGGAAGCAACGACCGACGTGAGAAGTCGGGCAGGCCCGTGAATCGAACCGCGCGACGTCCGCTCGCCGTGCCGAGCGGAATCCGGCGATTCACTGTCCATGGAGATCGATATGAGTCCGAACCTGATTAGCACCTCGCTGTTCGCCGGCGCGGCGGTCGCGATTGCCCTGGTTATGTCGCCCGCCGCCTCGGCCGCCCAGCCCGACACCGATAAACAGGACGCGGCGCCGATCGTCGTCGCTCAGGCACCGGCACCCGCGACGTCCGCGCGCAGCCTGGCGGTCCCGCCCGATGGCGGAGCCGTTCACCTGCGCGGCGTGCGCGCGGCCGCGATGCAAGGGCCGGACGCGCTGCGGCGTTACACGTTTCGCACGCGGATGATCTACAACTACGACTACGAGGATTGGGCGCCGAAGCCGTAGGTCCTGAAGAGACAGTTTCCCCCTCACGCCGGCGTCGGTGGACGTTCCCGTTCGCCGGCCGGCGTTTTTTTGACCCTTGGCCGGGTTCCGGGGGAGCGGCATGCGCGCACCACGCTTCCCGAACCCCCGGATCGACGCCACACGCTCCGTTTTCCCCGTTTCATCCTGCCGGCAGACGCCTGGTCGCACGGCTCTTGGCGCCGTGCCTGCGGAGGATCATCGTAAGTCCCAGAGCACGCGGTGGGCTGGCGCGCGGAGAGCGGTTGCGCCTCCCCACCCGCGAATGACTCGCCGTGCCGAGCGGATTCCCGGCGGTCCACTGTCCATGGAGATCGAGATGAATCCGAAACCGATGCACAGAAACCTGTTCGCCAGCACGGCAGTCGCGATTGGAGTCGCCGTTTCACTCACCGCGTACGCTGCCCAACCCGATGCAGCCGGCAACGTGGCGCCCATCCTTCTCGCGCAAGCGGGAGCGCCCACGTCGACCGCAGCGATGCAAGGTGTCGCCATCGATCCCGATCTCGGTGCGGTGAACCTGCGCGGCGTACGCAAGGCCGCCGCCCAAGGTCCGAACGAGCTGCGCCGCTACATCTTTCGCACGCGGATGATCTACAACTTCGACTACGAGGACTGGGCGCCGAAGTCGTAGCACGCAGCCAGCGATTCCCCCTCACGCCGGCCACGCGGACGCCACGTCCGCGCGCCGGCGATTTTTTTGGCCGCGTTTCGGAAGAAGACCCATTTGCGTTTCTCGACACACGCCCTATTGCAGGTGGCGCGGATTCGTCGGGGAGGTGGCCGAGTCACACCCTCGAAATCCCGATCCGTCGCATTTCGCGCAGTTCGCCAGCGATCCCCCTACACTAACGAAGTAATCGGTGCGTCGACATCCAGAGCGAGAGCACGTGCCCGCGACCAACTCACGCCGTTGGAACGCCCGTCCGTTGGATTCGCACCAGGAGCGCGTGGCCGTCATGACACCGTCCGCTCACCGGTTCCGCGAGCGTGCCGTGGAAGCCGATCGGCTTTTGAGAATGCAGCCCCGCTGGCTTGCTCCCGTCACGTGGCGCCTCGTTGGCATGGCGCTACTCGTGGCCGTTGCATTGGTCGCACGCCACGTGTGGGACGCACTCACAAGCGGCGAAGTCCCGCTCGGGCACTACTGGCCGGGCGCGCTGCTGCACGTCAACGCGTACGTGGTCGCCGCGATGACGATCGTATTCGTCGGCGCGTTTCTGGTGAGCCTCGGCGACGCCCGCGGATGGCGGCCAATCGCGGTCGCGGCCGCCGTCGTGATCGGATGTCTCGCGTCCGGGGCGTTGCGCGTGGTCGACGAAAGCGACTACCTGCGCTACGGCGTTTCGTACCACGCCGCCCTGCTTTTCTATGCTCGCCAGGCGTTTCCCGGCTTCGCGCTCGCGGCAGCCGCGTGGTACTTCGCCGACCGCGGTACGCGCCGCCTGGCTACGCTGCGGGAGCAACAAGCCGCGCGCGACGCGCTGGCAACGCGGATGCTGGAAGCGCGGCTTTCGATGCTCGAGGCGCAGGTCGAGCCGCACTTCATCTTCAACACGCTCGCCAACATCCGGCGGCTCGCCAAGACCGAGCCCGCGCGCGCCCGTCGCATGGCGGAACGCTTCGCAGCGTATCTCCGAGCATCGCTGCCGCAAATACGCGGCCCGACGGCGACACTCGGCGACGAGGTCGATCTCGCCTGCGCCTATCTCGACGTGCAGAAGGTGCGGATGGGCCGAAGGCTCACATGGACGGTCGACGTGCCGGCGCCGCTTCGGATGCATCCGTTTCCGCCGATGATGCTGATCTCTCTCGTCGAAAATGCAATCAAGCACGGGCTCAATCCCGCGGTCGAGGGCGGGACTATCGATATCCGCGCCCGCGCCGGTGACCAAGCGCTGATGCTGAGCGTGGCGGACACCGGCGCAGGGCTTACGCGAGCGAAGGGCAGCGGCGTCGGCTTGTCGAACATCCGCGCACGCCTCACCGCAATGCACGGCCGCGCGGCGCGCCTCACCCTTGCCGCGAACGTGCCGCACGGCATGGTCGCGACGATCGCATTACCCTTTGCCGAGTCCGCGCGCGAAGAGGTCGCGCCGGCAGTCGCGCTCGCGTCGTAGAAGGCTCATGGCCCGCGGAGTTCATCCACAGCATCCGGCCAGGGGCACGCCAATGCATGCCTCGGTTTCGACCGTGCGCGGCATCGAGGGTTCGAACCTGCGCCGGCTGGCTGGCCTGACTTGGGCACGCGTCGGCTGGACCTGCGCACTCGCCGCCTGGCTCGCGCTCAACTCCCTTCCCGCCGTTGTCCTCGATACGTATTACCGATTCGACGTCCCGATCACGGCGTACTTGAAAGAGTTCGTCATTTCCCTCCCGGGCTCCCTCGTCATGTGGCTCGTCATGATGCTGCTCGCCACGATCGCGGACAATCTTCCGCTTCGCGGGATGGCGCGCGTGCTCGCTTTCGCGCTGGCGATTGTGCTCGGCATGCTGGCGCTTCCCTTCGAGACCTGCATCCTGCTGCGTTGGAACAACCGCGAGGTTTGCGCGGGCTTTCCGTCGTGGTCCACGTTTCCGGACTTGATCGATGTAGGCGGGTCTTTTGCGTTCGCGGTCGTTGTAACGATCATCGGCATCATATGGACTTCGTATCGCCGCGACGCCGCCGCAGCCGCCGCGCTGCATGAAGTCACCCTGGACAGAATAAGGTTGCAGCGGCGCACGCTCGACGCCAGTCTGAAGGCCAGGCAGGCGCGCGTCGAGCCGGAATTCCTGCTCGATAGCGTCACGACGATTGCCGCGAGCTGCGCGGACGACGCCAACCGCGCCGAGCGCATGATCGACGAGCTCGTGGTCTATTTGCGTGCGGCGCTGCCCGACGACCGCGAGGCGTCATCGACGCTCGGCCGAGAACTGCGCATGGCCGAGGCGTTTCTAAAGCTCATGTCGCTGCGCACCGGGGAACGCGTACGGCGCGCAGTCGAAGTGCCGGCCCAGTTGCACGCCATACATATCTCGCCGGCGTTGCTGCTGCCCCTCGTCGCGTGCCTCGTACCGCATGGTTCCGCCATCCCGGCGGACGGCATCGACGTACGGATCGAGGCGACGCTGGTTGGCGACGATCTTCGCATCGTGATCGCGCGCAGAGGGAAGGCTGAAGAAGCGGCGTCGAGTCAGCTTGCACTGACCGAGCTGCGTGGCCGTCTGCGCGATCTGTACGGCGACGCGGCATCGCTCACAGTCGGTACCGCGGCCGGCGATGCGCAGGCCGTCCTCGTCCTGCCACGCACGCTTGAACCCGTCGGCGAGCCGAGTGCAATGCCGGAAGAGCGCGTCGGTGCGCCCGACATTACGTTCGACCCTGCGTATCAGGGAGCATGATGGCTCGCGCTGCTTGCACGCAGCAACACAGGACCGTGGAGCGAACGCCCATGTAGCGGCGACCACGTGCACGAGGGGAGGTGCAGCATGAGTCGGCAGCAACGAAAACCGCCGGTTCGACGGGCGTGGCTTGGCGCGTGGGCCGGCGCGCTGGCCGCGACCGCCACGCCTATCGGCGCGCAGGACCCGGACCCCGACATCCGCGGCACGCTGCGCATCGACGTCACCGGCTCACACATCAGGCGCACGGAGTCGGAGAGCGCGCTCCCGCTGCAGATCATCACGCGCGAAGAGATGATCAACGGCGGCATCCAGACGGCGCAGGAGCTGCTCGAGCGGGTGAGCGCGAACCAGTCGTTCGGCAACTTCAATCCGGCGCAGGGTATCGGCAGCATAGTGCACGGCTACACGGCTGCCTCGTTGCGCGGGCTGGGATCGGAGCGCACGCTGGTGCTGCTGAACGGGCGCCGGCTCGCGCCCTATGCGCTCTCCGGCGGCGACGCCGTTGACTTGTCGGGTATCCCGCTCTCGGCGATCGAGCGTGTGGAAATCCTCAAGGATGGTGCGTCCGCGATTTACGGCACCGACGCGATCGGCGGCGTCATCAACTTCATCCTGCGAAAGGACTTCAAGGGCTTCGAAATCTACGGCGATTACTACGTCACCGAACATCCGGGCGGCAACAGCAATCGCGCCAACGCAACGCTCGGATACGGCAGCCTCGACAACGATCGATACAACGTGTTTTTATCCGTCGACTACTTCAGCCAGCAGTCGCTCGCGGCGCGCCAGCGCGACTTCTCGCGCACCGCGTATGTCCCGTCGCTCGGGCGCGACTCGACGAGTCTGGCGCCGATTCCCGCGAACATCCTGCAGTCGGACGGGTTCGGCGAGGTATGGGGCTTCAGCGGCATTCGCAACCCGACGATTCCATTTCCCGGCGGCCCGATGCCCAATTCGTGCCTGTCGCCTTATTCGTTTCCTGCGGTCGATCCCGCCACTCCCTGGTGCGTATTCGACGCCGCTTCGGTGATCGATACGATCCCCGATTCCGAGAAATTCAATGCCATCGGTCGTTTCACCTGGCAGGCGACTTCCAGTGATCAGGTCTTCGTCGAGGGCACCTACTACCATGGACGATTCGTTCAGCGCATCGCGCCGACCCCGCTCTTTTCGCCGTTCGAGTTCGGGGACTACACGCTGCTGCCGTCCTCACCCTTCTACCCCGCGGCCTACGTCGCCAGCCTGCCGAACGGCGACCCGACGCAACGGCTGGAAATTCTCTACCGTCTGCTCGAACTCGGGCCGCGCGTCGATCAGACCGTGGCGGACCAGTGGACGGCGCTCGTCGGCATGCAGGGAACGCGCATCGGCTGGGACTATCAGTGGTCGGCGAACTGGGTGCGCAACCAGCAGAAGAGCACGTACGTCAGCGGATACATCGACGGTACCCGGCTTGCACCGCTCATCCACTCCGGTGTGGTGAACGTGTTCGGCTTCAACACGCCGGACATCGTCCAGCAGTTGCGCGAGACGCAGGTGTTCGGTCCGGCGAACGACAATCGCGCCAGCAACTACGGCGCGGACTTCAGGATGTCGCGCGACGTGCTTGCGCTGCCTTCCGGGCCGCTGGCGGTCGCCGCCGGCCTCGAGGCTCGCCGCGAAAGCCTCGAGCAATTGCGCTCGGAGTTGACGGCGTCAGGCAACGTCCTCGGCACCGGCGGCGAGATGCCGTCGATTCCGACGGTGCACCGCACCGTGTGGGCGGCCTTCGCCGAAGCGAACATTCCGGTGCTGCGAAACCTCGAAGCCGACCTTGCCGTTCGCTTCGATCACTACAGCGACTTCGGCAGCACAACGAATCCGAAAGTGTCGCTGCGATGGCAGCCGGCGAAGAATGTTCTGCTGCGCGGCGCATATGGCACCGGCTTTCGCGCGCCGACGCTGTCGGAGCTGTTCCAGCCGCTCGGCGCCGGCATCGCGGGGGGATCCGATCCGATCCGCTGCCCCGTCACGGGCTCGGAATTCGACTGCAACGCGCTCTTCCACGCAATCGACGGCGGCAACCCGGCATTGCAGCCGGAACGATCGACGCAGTTCACGGCCGGCATCGTGCTCGAGCCCGCCGCAGGATTCTCGGCGAGCCTCGACTACTACGACGTCGAGATCCGCAACCTCGTGCAGCTCGTCGACGAGACGACGATCTTTGACAACTACGCGGCGCTTGGATCCTCGCTGATCGTGCGCGGACCACCGGATGCGGAGTTCCCGGATCTTCCCGGTCCGATCGAGCTGCTGAAGCGCATCCGCTGGAATCTCGGCACGTTGAAGACGTCCGGCATCGATGTCGATGTCCGGTACCGCGCCCCGACGATCCCGATCGGCCAGTTCACGCTCTCGATCGACGGCACATACGTGCTCGACTATGAATTGCGCGGCGTCAACAGCGCGCCGTTCCCCGCCGGCGCCGGGCAGCGCGGCCCGTTCACCGGAGCAATCTCGCGCTGGCGGCACTACGCAGCGATCGACTGGACGCACGGGCCGTGGGCGGCGACGCTCGCGAACAATTTCCAGCTCGGCTATGGCGAGCCGTGCATCCTCGACGACGAAGGCAATTCGCTCGACGCGTCCGGATGTCTGACACGTCACGTCGGCGCGTACTCGGTCTGGGACGTGCAACTGCGCTACAACGGCTTCACCAATACAACACTGACGCTCGGCGTGCGCAACCTGCTCGACACGTCGCCGCCGCTCACCAATCAGACGTACGCGTTCCAGGTGGGGTTCGACCCGACGTACGCCGACCCGCGCGGCCGAACGTTCTATGCCGCGATCGGTTACGCATTCAAGTAGCGGATCCGCCAACTACGATCCCGCATACCCCGATCCGCGCGGCGGCAGGACGTACTACGCACACCTGCGCGACCTCTTCAGGCAAGTGATGCAATGTCGTCGCCCGCGCGCTCCGGCGCGCCAGGAATCCGTCCGGACCCGCGGCACGACCGCGGGAGTTGCTTTCCTACCGGCCGATTGACTGTTCTATGGTCGACATGATATATACGCCCATATGAAGACAACCGTAGAGATTCCCGACGCGCTTCTCGAGGAGGCGCGCAAGCTCGCAGGACGGACGGGCACGACATTGCGCGTGCTGATCATCGAAGGCCTGCGCAACAGCATCGCTGAGCGCCGCCGCGCCTCGGCATTCAAGCTGCGAAATGCGAGCGTCCCCGGCGATGGCCTTCAGCCTGGCATCGAAGCGACCGACTGGAATCGGATCCGGCAGCTGGCGTATGAGGGTCACGGCGGGTGATCGCAGTCGACACGAACATTCTCGTATATGCCCATCGCCGCGATTCGACCTGGCACGATGCAGCATACGCACGGATGACCGAGCTCGCGGAGAGCCGGTCTCCGTGGTGCATTCCGTGGCAGTGCCTACATGAATTCATCGCGATCGTCACGCATCCGAGGATCTACTCGCCACCAAGCCGGCTCGCCCAAGCGATCGATCAGATCGATGCGTGGCTCGAGTCGCCGAGCGTTGTTCTGCTCGCCGAAACGGATGGCTATTGGCAGACGCTGAAGTCGCAGTTGGAGGAAGGGCGGGTGACCGGTCCCATGGTGCATGACGCGCGGGTGGCGGCGGTATGCCTGCTCCATGGCGTACGTGAGCTTTGGACCGCAGACCGCGACTTCGGGAGATTCGCGGAACTGACCGTGCGCAATCCGCTGGTTGCGTAGCGCCAGGTCGACGTCACTCGCGAGCATGCGAGGCGTGATCCGCTCGCAAGCGGTCGTTCGCGCATTGGACCGCTACCTCGACGCGGAAGGTGTCGGCGTCGACGAGGACCGCGCCGGTCCTGAGCTGACACGCGGTCAGATCAATGTCTCTCCCGGGCGTACGCGCGTAAAGACGACCGGGATCGCCTCGACGGCCAGCGCGCCGCCGTCGCCGGCGCGAACGCGCGTGTAAGCCGACGTCGCGAGGTCGCCCGGATCCGGAAAATCGGAACGGTAATGAGCGCCGCGTGAATTCTCGCGCGCCTGAGCCGCGCGCACGATGACGCGTGACACGTCGACGAGGTTCGACAGATTGAGCCAATCGTGCCACGTCATGTTGAACGACGGGTCGCGCGCGATGTCCGGCAAGCGGTAGCGATCGAGGTCTTCCGTGAGCCCGGTGAGAACGTCCGCTGCGCGTGACAATCCCGCGGCGTCGCGCACGATGCCCGCGTCGTCCCACATCGCCGTGAACAACCGCTCGCGGATCGCTTCCAAGGCCCCCGCGTCGGTTACGGCGCCGGACAGCGTGCCAAGCGGCAGCATCGCGCGGGCGAGACTCGCCTCGAGCGCGGCCTCGTCGGGATCACGAAGCGAAGCGCTGCGACGCAGCGCATCCGCCATCGAATCGCCCGCAATCCCGCCGAACACCGTCGAGTTGGCGACGCCGTTGCCGCCCAAACGATTGGCGCCGTGGACGCCACCGGAATCTTCGCCTGCGACGAACAGGCCTTCGCGTTCCGTCGCGCAATCCGTCGCAAACTCGACGCCGCCCATCATGTAGTGCGCGGTCGGCACGACTTCGACGCGCCCCGCGGCGAGATCGAAACCGCAGTCGGCACAGCGCTCGACCATGCCCTTGAACTGGCGCCGCACGCTGTCGGGCCCGAGATGGCCCATGCTGATGTAAACGCCGCCGTTCGGCGTCGTGCGGCCGGCGCGCATCTCGGCGAAAATCGCGCGCGAGACGATATCGCGCGTCGCGCGCTCCTCGCGCGGATCGTATCGATGCATGAACCGGTTGCCGTCGCCGTCGAGCAGGTAGCCGCCCGCGCCACGCAATCCCTCCTCGAGCACCGTTCCGGTCATCCGCGTGTGCGCGCCCGCCAGCAAGCCGGTCGGATGGAACTGCACCATCTCCATGTCGCGCAGCGGCAAGCCGAACCGCAGCGCCATCGCTAGGCCGTCGCAGCTCTTGTCGCCCGATGGCGTGTGGAAGCGGTACATCGTCGGGCCGCCGCCGGTGGCGAGCAGCACGGCCTTCGCCTGCACGAAGAGCGGCCTCCCCGTCCGGATGTCGATCATCAGCACGCCGGCAAGCGCGCCGTCGCGTGCCCCGATGAAATCGAGCGCGCGATGCTCCTCGAGGCGGCGGATGCCGCGCGCCCACACCTGCTCGGCGAGCCGGCTCACGATCTCGATGCCGGTCAGGTCGCCCTTGTGCACGGTGCGGTCGAACGTCTGGCCGGCGAACGCCTTCTGATGCACGGTGCCGTCGGGATTGCGGTCGAAAAAGCAGCCGAGCTCGTTCTCGAGCTCGTGGATGCGCTCGACCGCACCGGTGACGAGCCTCCAGGCGAGGTCCTGGTTCGGCAGCCATTTACCGCCTTCGATCGTGTCCATGAAATGGCGCTCGATCGAATCGCCCTCGGCCAGCGCGACGTTGTAGCCGCCCTGCACCATGCGCGTGCACCCGCACTTGCCGAGCAAGCCCTTGACGGCGATCGTGATGTCAAGCGTCGGGTCGGCCTGGTGCGCGTGCAGCGCGGCGAACAGCCCCGCCCCGCCGGCGCCGAGAATCAGGACGTCGGTCCTCGACCGCGCAATGTCCATCAGCGTCTGACGTTCAATGCCGCGAGCGCGGCCGCACGGCGATCGCGCGCCGCATGATCGACCGCGTCGTACAGGCTGCTGCCATGGCTGTCCATCGCGACGAGCAGCGGGCCGAAGCCGCGAATGCGGAATTGCCAGAGGCTCTCGGGGTTCAGGTCGTCGAGGTCGACGTCCTCGATCGCCTCGATCCACGTCGTCTCGAGCGCCGCGGTGCCGCCGACGATCGCAAGATAGACGCCACCCAAATCGCGGAATGCCGCGAGCGATCCGGCGCCGAGACCGCCCTTGCCGACGATGATGCGGACGCCTAGACGCAGCAGCGGCTCGGTGAAGCGCTCCATCCGCATCGACGTCGTGGTGCCGATGCACACCGGCGCGTAGCCGGTCGGATGCGCGCTCGACGGCGCGACCTTCTTCACGTTCGGTGCCGTGTGAATGACCGCTTGGCCCTGCAGATCGAGGCGCGTCGCGCGTCCCTTGTCGAACATCGCGATCTGCGTCGCGTCGCGTATGCCGAAGAGCCGCTGCTGCAACGTCACCGTGTCGTTGATGCGAAGCCGCCGGATCGCCTCGTCCGTGACCGGCATCGCAAGGTCGTAATGCGCCATTTTTCGAATGTCTTCCTCTAGACGGCTGCCGCGAGCACGCGATGGCGATCGATCCAGTACGCCCATGCGACGAACAGCCAGCCGGCGAGGCTCGTCATGGCGAGTGCGCCGACACTCGGTGGCGGCGGCCCGAAGATTGCGCCGAGATAGAGCGCGGCCAGCGTAATGACGAATGTCCAGAGCAGGATCTTGCCGAGCGCATCGCGGGCGAGCGTCGCGCGGACGTAGAGCCGGATGCCGGCCGCGAACAGCGCGAATTCGACGATCAACGTCGCAGGCAGCGAATTCCAGAGGCCTGCGCCGACGACCGGGCCTCCCGGCCACGTCGGCACGTCCGGTCGATGCGACGCGGCGTCGAGCACCCAGTGCGACAGCACCAGCGCGGCGAGCCACGCCGCGCCGCGCCAATCCTTGCGCAGCGTCCCGTAGGCGACGGCAAAGAGTGCTGCCCAGCCGACATCGGCGGCGAGGCTGTGCGAGTACGGATACGAGACGAAATCGAGCGGCGTGACGACGGTGATGCCCGGCCGGATCGCCACCTGCTCGATACCAAGCATCACGAAGATCGGCCAGATCCCATCCGCCCACTGCGCCGCCAGCACCGCCGTGCCGAGCGACGGTCGCGGCGCCACACGCTTCGCCGCGAACGCTGCACCGAAGTGACCGAGAAACATGCGGGGTGGGCGCCTTCCCCGTCAATAGCCGTATGCGACGTCCGTCTCGGTGAACAGCGCGCTCGCGCGCCGCGCCGAATGGCATTGCATGTTCACGGCGACCGGGTTCATCGTGATGTGCGTCGCGGCGAGCTCGACGTGCACGGCGAACGCCGTCGCGTCGCCGCCGAGCCCTTGCGGTCCGACGCCCAGCATGTTGACCGCCTGGGACAGCTCGCGCTCGAGTGCGGCGCCGTCGGGATCGGCGCACTGCGTGCCGAGCGGCCGCGTCGCGGCTCGCTTCGCAAGATGCACGCACCAGTCGGCCGTGCCGCCCACGCCGACGCCGACGATCGTCGGCGGGCAGGTCTTGCCGCCCGCGTCCAGCACGCAATCGACGACGAAGCGCTTGATCGCATCGATGCCCTCGGCCGGGATGGCCATCCGGAGCCACGAATTGTTCTCGGAGCCCGAGCCCTTCGGAATCATCTCGATGCGCAAGCCGTCGAACGCGTCGCTGAAATCGACGTGGATCACCGGGATGCCCTCGCCGCACGACGTGTGCTCGTTGCGGCGCGTCAACGGATGCACGACCGACGAGCGCAGCGGATGCTCGCGCGTCGCGCGCTCGCAGCCGCGGCGGATGGCCGACTTGAGCGCGACGCCGTCGACGACGACATTGCGGCCGATCGTCACGTTGTAGATCGGAATGCCGGTGTCCTGGCAGAGCAGGTTGTCCGTTTCCTCGGCGACGGCGATGTTGCGCACCATCACGCCGAGCACCGACTTCGCCGTCGTGTCGGTTTCCCGCGCGACCAGCGCGTCGAAGCCGCGCTTGATGTCCGGCGGCAGCATCTTGAGCGCGCGAATGTAAAGCTCCTTGGCGGTTTCTTCGACGCGGGCGGGATCGATGCGGAGCGTCATGGAATCAGGACCTCACTGGACTACCCTCCGCGCTGTCGCGCTTCGGGACAATTCGCGCTCGGGGCGGCCCTGCGCGCTCATCCGTTGAGCGCGAACAGCAGCGCATACGCGAGCGCGGCTGCGGCGGCAATCGCCAGCGCCGACTTCTGCCAGTTGGCGCGCCAGCCGACGAATTCGACAAATAGCAATCGTACGCCACCGGCCAGGTGCGCCGCGAGCGCGAGTACAAGGAGCGTTTCGGCGAGCTTGACGCCGGGTGCCCGCGTCCACGCGAGAAAGTCGTTCAACCGCGTCGGCCGCGAGAGCGCCTGCGACAGCACGAAGAAGTGCACCGGCAGGAACAGCGCCAGCACGATGCCCGACACACGATGAACGAGAAACGCCCACCAGCCCGAATGTTCGCGGGCGCGGAAGTCGCTGCGGCGCATGCCGATCATCCGGCGAGCGACGCGACGGCATAGAGGCCACCGGCGAGCAGGAGCAACGCGACCAGCCCGAGCGCGATGTCGGTGACCTTGCCGCGCAGGCCGAGCCATTCGTCGGCGATCGCACGCAAGCCGAGCGGCGCGTGGATCGCGACCGCGACGACGAACACCGCGTAGAACGCCGGCCACGCCGGATTCGCGTGCATGCGCGCGACGATCGCCTCGGCCGACAGGCCGCCGCGAATCGCAACGATGATCGACGCGAGGTGGACGACGACGCAGACGGCGAGCACAGCGGCGGACGCCCGCTGCAGCACGAAGCGCCATGCGGCCGCGCGCGTGGCTCGGGCCCCTGCGGCAGCATCGATTGGTGCGTCTCCGCGCGCTTCGATCATCCGTGCGCTTTGGGGCGGCCCGGCAGCGCTCACAGATCGCCTTTCAGCAGCGCGCCGGCGACGCGGCGCTTGAGCCCGGCAATCGACGCCGTGGGCGTGAGGTGCTTCGGGCAGCGCTCGGTGCACGACTGGTGCGTATGGCACGCCTGGCATCCGCCGTCGGCCGCGACGGCGCGCAACCGCGATCGTCCCGCGCCGTCGCGGACGTCGTTGACGAGCGTCCACGCACGGTTCAGCGCTGCCGGGCCGAGATAATCGGGTTTCCAGCCAACGACGTCGCACGATGCGTAGCAAACGCCGCAGCCGATGCACTCGATCGTCGTGTCGATTGCCCTGCGTTCCTTCGAGGCGGGTTCAACGCGCGCGAAATCGTCGCGGCGCGTCGCCGTCGGCACGAAGGCGCCTTTCGCGGCCGTCCACTTGTCGAAGAAGGGCGTCATGTCGACCACGAGGTCGCGCACGATCGGGAGATTGTTGAGCGGCGCAATCTCGAGGGTGCCACCCGCGGCGACCGTGTCGACGTGTGTGCGGCACGTCCAGCGCGCCTTTCCGTTGACGGTCATCGCACACGAACCGCACATGCCGACGCGGCAGGCATAGCGATACGCGAGCGACGGATCGACGTGGCGCTGCACGTGCGTCACGACGTCGAGGACCGTCTGCGAAGCATGCCTCGGCACTTCGTAGCGCTCGAACCGGCCGCCGGCGTCACCGCGCCAGATGCGCACGGGAAACGTCACAGCCGCCTCTCGGCTCTTCGTAGCCACGCAGGAAGCGACACTAGCGCGCGTTGATCGCCATCCGGTGTGCGGGATCGTTCCGGACGTGGACGTGGCGCTCGGTGGCGAGCTCCGTTTTCGCGAATTGAAGGAAGGCGCCGACGAGCTTCGAATGCATGCGCTCCTTCGGATAGACGACCGACAGGCTGCGCAGCAGCTGTGGCGCCAACGGCATGGATACGAGGGAGCCGTTGTCCACCTCGTTCGACACCGTTGCTCGAGACATGATGGCAAAGCCGATACCCGTCGCGACGAGTCTTTTGAGCGCTTCGGGGCTGCTTGCCTCCATCACCACGTCCAGCGCATCGGGTGCGAGTCCGCACTTCTGCAGATAGTTCGAAATCACCTCGCGGGTGCCGGAACCCGCCTCGCGGCTCACGTAGGCATGCTCGGTCAGCGCGGCGGCCGGCACGGCGCCCGGGCGCACGAGCGGATGCGAAGGCGCGCACACCACCTGCAGTTCGTCCTCGCAGCAGACATCGGTGACGAGCGAAGCCAGGTGGGAATCACCCTCGATGAACCCCAGATCGAGCGTTCGTTCGGCGACGCGCTCCTGCACCGCTTCCGAATTGCCGACGAAAAGGCGTGGGACGACGGTTCGATGCACGGCCTTGAACTCGCCCAGAATCCGCGGAAGCAGGTATTCGGCGATCGTGGTGCTCGCGCCGATCAGCAGCGGACCGGCTTCCTTCCCGCTCATGTCGCGCATACGGGCGTCGAGCTCGGCCGACAGCGCGAGGATCCGCTCCGCGTAGTCGAGGGCAACGATGCCAGCGGGCGTGAGAGCGATGCGGCCGAGCGTCCGATCGAACAGCCGTGCTCCGAAGTGCTCCTCGAGCTGCTTGATTTGCGCGGTGACGGAAGGCTGCGTCATGCACAGCGCGTCCGCCGCCTTCGTGAACGACAAATGCTTTGCAACCGCGTGGAACACGCGGAGGCGTCGGTCCGCCATCCCGGTCTCCTCCTGGAGACCTATTAAAGCACAGCGGATGCCGGGCGCTTGGCGCCCTTCGTCCCCTACGGCTTCTTCGGCGTCTTGTATTCGACTTCCTTCTGGAGCGGCTTCCAGATGGTTTCATAACCCACAAACCCCTTTTCGTTCGGCGTTTTCTGACGCGTCGTATAAAAACGCGTGTGGCCGTCAGGGACCCTGGTGACGGGTTTTTGCTCGCTCATGACTCACCCATTATTCGTGAAATCAGGATTGGAAGTGCAAGGAGCGCGGCTGAGGTCTGACGATGCCATGCGACACCGCCGCTCAAACCGGTCTCATCATCGACGGGTCGACGTTCGGCGCAGCGCCGATAGCTCCGCCGGCTTTCATCTCTTCCTCGGTTGCGTCGCGCACCGTCAGTATCTCGAGCGTAAAGACGACCTGCCTGCCGCAAAGCGGATTGTTGCCGTCGACCGTCAGCGTCTCGCCGTCGATCCGCGTCACGAGGAAGCTGCGGGTCTCGCCCCTGTCGTTCTCCATGAGGATGGCGGTCCCGACCTCCCGATACTCCTCGGGGACGTTCTCGATGCGATCGGTGACAACCAGCGACTCGTCTCTCGGGCCGAACACCCCATTGCCGTCGATGGGCAATTCGATCACACCGCCGGCGTACTTGCCTTCCAGCCCCTTGTGTACGGAAGGAGCCAGGATTTCATTGTGTCCGTGAACGTAACCCAGCGGGAACTCGACGCAGGTGAGGACGTGCCCTGACTTCCTGTCGGTCACTTTGTACTTGAGCTCGACGAACTTGCCGTCCTGGATGGCTTCACGCATGCCGAATCGGAGTCCGCTCAAAAGATCGACGCCGCGAAGACCCTGACCTCGCCGTCTTCGTAGCCGAGCACCAGCCTGCCGAGCCATTCGCCCGGCTTTTTCGTGCTCCGCTGCCGGTAGAGAACGGTCACGTGCTCGCCGCGGCGGATGATCCCGAGATAGTCGAAGTCTTCGGACAGGTTTCTGGCCAGCTCGCTGTTCGCGAACTGGTGATTCACGACGACCTGATTCATGGCAAGCGCCAGGGACCTGGCGAACTTCTGGACGAACTCTCCGTACTTGCCTTCGTTGGAGTGCTTGAGGAGATCGCGCCACAGGGGATCGGCCATGGCTCGTATCTCGTCATCGGTCAATTCACCAATGTTCACGCCGGGAGCTTCTGCCCCGAGGCATGGCTGCTCGTCGTCTGCTCCTCTTCCGCAACCAGGTGATAGCACGGTGCCCGCTCCATCGTGTATTCGCCGGTTTCCGGATCGCGGCGCGAAACGGTCAGCACGTGCCAGTTCTCGTCGTCCACCTTCATGGCATCGCCTCGGTAGTAGTAGCCTGGCCAGCGCGTCTCCTTGCGAAAGAGCGTGTGTTGCGTGACGCATTCCGCGGCACGGTGACGGTGCGTTAGCTCCCACGCGCGCAGCAGCTCGTGAAGGTCCTTCGCGGCCACGCTCTCGAGATCTTCCTCCATGAGCTTGAGCTTCTTGAGGCAGATGTTCAGGAGCTTCTCGTTCGTCATGTAGCCGACGGTATAGCCGCCGCAATACTCGTCCATCAGCTTCTGCAGACGGTCCAGTCCCTGCTGGGGGTTGATGTAGTGCGGGTTGACGGTGCCCGCCACGACCGCGTTGCGGTAGATCCGGTAATGCTCCAGGGGCTTGTAGATCTCGTTCCTGCGGCGCTCGATCTGCGCATCGGATACGACGAGGCCTTCGGCCTTGCCGTCGTCGATGTACTTGCAGGCAGCCTTCGCAGCGAGACGGCCTTCCGTAAACGAGCCGGATGAGAACGCGTGCGGCGTGCCGCCGACCGCATCGCCCGCGCCGAACAGGCCTTCGACCGTCGTCATGCGGTTGTATCCCCAGAAATAGTCGGGCGGGGAAACGTCCTCGGGACCCGAGCACCAGGCGCCTGAGCACGTCGCGTGCGAGCCCATGACGTAAGGCTCCGACGTCGTCAGCTCGGGGTTCTCGTTCTTGGGATCGACGTCGGTGGCAGCCCACAGAACCGCCTGTCCCACGGTCATGCCGAGGAAATTTTCCCAGCCGACCTCTTCCAGGTGAGGATCCTGGAAGGCCTGCATCGTCACCATGTGGATGGGACCGCGGCCGGCGGCAACTTCGCTGATGATGCAATGGTTGCGCAAGCAGGTCGGAATGGGCCGATGCGTCAGGTGCGACGCTTCCGGGTCGAGATACTCCTTGCCGACCATTTTCTGCAGCGCCGGGAACCACTTGGATTCGTACTCTTCGCCCAGCGCGTTTTGCGTATACGTCTTCAGGTGCAGGAAGTAGGCGCCGACCGGCCCATAGCCGTCCTTGAAGCGCGCCAGCACGATGCGGTTTTCCATCTGCGTCATCTTCGCGCCGGCATTGATCATGAGGCCGTAGGCCGACGCGGACGACCAGGGCGCATACCACGTGCGGCCGGCGCCCTCCCCCGTCGACCGCGGCTTGAAGATGTTGGAGGCGCCGCCCGCGCCGCAGATCACGGTCTTCGACTTGAAGACGTGGTAGTTGCCGGTGCGCACGTTGAAGCCGACGGCACCGGCAACGCGGTTCGGCTTGCTTTCATCCATCAGCAGATGCGTGACGCAGATGCGGTTGAAGACCTTGTCCGCCGATTTCTTGGCGGCCTCCGCCACGATGGGCTTGTAGGACTCGCCGTGGATCATGATTTGCCACCGGCCTTCACGCAGGTAGCGCCCGGTCTTAGGGTTCTTCATGATCGGCAGGCCCCACTCTTCGAACTGATGCACGGTGGAGTCGACGTGACGGGCCATGTCGAACAGCAGGTCTTCCCGCACCAGCCCCATCAGGTCGATGCGAGCGTAGCGGACATGGTCCTCGGGATTGTTCTCGCCCCACCGGGTACCCATGTAGCAGTTGATCGCATACAAGCCCTGAGCGACCGCGCCGGACCGATCGATATTGGCCTTCTCGGCAATGACGATCGTCTTGTCCTGGCCCCAGAACCGGGCTTCCCATGCTGCACCCGTGCCGCCGAGACCCGCACCGACGACCAGGATGTCGATGCCGTCTTCGATGATCGTCTTGTAGGCCATCAGTAGTACACGCCTTTCTGCAGCTTGAGGCCGGCGTCCTCGAGCGTGCGCAGGCCGCCTTCGTCCAGGCGGATGTATTTCGGCTCGTTGTAAAGGAGCTGGCTGTCCCGCATTTCCTTGCTGGGTGCGGGAACATCGGCGAGCTTGGGGATTGCCGTCCCCCAAGGCTTCGTGGTGATCGGCGACAGGAAGTTCTTTTCGGTGCCGTCCCGGAACCTGATCCTCCAGGCGATCGTGCCTTTGCGCTCGTCGCGATCGACGCGAACGCTGTGGCCGAGCGGGGCGAAATCCGCATATCCGCGCACGTCGATCGCATGCTGGGGACACGCCTTCACGCAGGAGTAGCACTCCCAGCACATGTTCGGCTCGATGTTATACGCGCGGCGATAGGTCGGGTCGATGTGCATGATGTCCGAGGGACAGATGTCGACGCAGTGTCCGCATCCGTCGCACCTCGTCATGTACACGAAGGTAGGCATAAGTTGAATCCTCGAGCTGCTCCGAAATCGAGATTGCGGCTAATAGTGACGGGGCGCTTCGCGCTTGATGCCGAGTCCCATGTCCATCGGAGCGTCTCGCAGCAATTCCATCGAGTGTCGTTTTTGTTGCTCGGGATCGTCACGGGTCTGCGTTGGCAGATTCTCGGCCGTGCCGTTGGCCCTGGTCACCCGTTTCTCGAAGGCTGCCGCCGGCTTGAAGAACATGTGCGCGAACTTCGACCACGGAACTCCGCCAAACAACACGATGGTCGCGATGATGTAGAGCCAGAAGAGCAGCCCCACGCCGCCGCCCGTGGCGGCCCAGACGGCTCCGAGCGTCACGCTCGCAAGCAGCGACAGGACGAAGAGGTCGGCCTTCGCGAGGCGAAACGGCGATTGGCCTTCCGCAGCGACATCCACGCGGATGAAGAACCAGAACCAGTAGCCGCCCACCAGCACCATCAAGGCGCCGATCCACCACAGCGCCGGCCAGATCGCCGGCGTTGCGCCCGTGGGGTAACCGAACACCATGACCGCCGTGGCCACCACGTAGAGGACGAATCCATACATGCCGAGCAGGTGCGCAATCCGGCGTTTCTGATTGCAGAATTCACCCGAGGCGAGCACGTCGACGACCGCGGTCTGCACGGCGATCGAGACCCGTTCACCACCCCCCAGCGCGCGGCCTTTGCCCTTCGCCTTGCGCATGTTGGCGAAGAAATACTTCGCGCTGCCCTTGTGGACGATGTCGAAGAGCGTCCCCGCAACCACGGCCAGCGCCATCACCACCAGGAATCCCTGCAGGAAGCCGGCAGGCAGCGACGCGCCCGCGACGGCGAACGGATTACTGTCGAGCATCATCTTCTCCTCCTCGCGGCGGATTCTACGAGGCAGAGCGCGGGACGCGTGCTAAAAAATCGCTATGTCCCTATAGGCGCAGCGTATGCAGGTCGAACCGCATGGCGTCGAGGTCGGCCAGCATCCAGGTCGGTGACGCGGCGAGACCGGCAACGGTGCCGGGATTGACGAGCCACGTCGCTCCTCCCTTGACGTTGCCGACCTGGCGGATCTCGGCGAAATGCGAGTGCCCGCAGCAGACAAGGTCCCAGTCGCCGGTGCACGCCATCGCGTAGCCGTAGTCGGGATAGTGGACGACGAAGATGCGCCTCCCGCCGAGGTCGAGGCGCGCATCGCCACCGTAGTACTGCAGCAAGCCCTCGCTTTGCTGCGCGACGCGATGCAGCATCTGCGGGTCGCCGATATTGTTGCCGTGGATGAGGTGCACCGGGAGGCCCCGCTCGAGCGACGGCCGCACGGTTTGCGCGCCAATGAGATCGCCGCAATGGACGATCGCCTCGGCGCCCTGCGCCTGCGCCTGCTGCACCGCAGCGGCCAGCATGTCGGCGCGGTCGTGGCTGTCGGAAATGATGCCGATCTTCATGCTTGCATTATCGTGGACGCGGCTCGGCTTCCACAATCGATTCCGCCTATCGGCCCATTGACCGATTTCATGCGCGCCCTTGCCGCCGCGTGTTAGCTTCGGTGGCGATGTCCACGCTCGTTCCTCCGCACGGAGGCCGCGGCCTGCGGCCTCTTGCGCTCGCCCCCGCTGATGCTGCCGACGCCGTGCGCCGGGCGCAGACGCTGCCTCGCCTCACCGTGAGCTCGCGCGAAAAGGGCGACGTCATCATGCTGGGCCTCGGCGGGTTCACGCCGCTCGACGGCTTCATGTCGCGCGCGGACTGGGCCGGCGTATGCGACGACATGCGGACGAGCGACGGCACGTTCTGGCCGATTCCGATCACGCTGTCGACCGATGCGCAGACCGCGCAAGCCATCGCGGACGACAGCGAGATCGCGCTGATCGATCCGGACGGCGGCTCCGTGCTCGCGCTGATGACGGTGAGCGAGCGATACCGCATCGACAAGGCGCACGAATGCATGTCCGTATTCCGCACGACCGATACGGCGCATCCGGGCGTCCAGATGGTCATGCGTCAGGGCGACGTGAATCTCGCGGGCCCGTTGCGCGTCGTCTCCGACGGCGGCTTCGCCCGGCAGTACGGCGCGCTGTTCATGACGCCGGCGCAGACGCGAGCCGAATTCGAGCGACTGGGCTGGACGCGCGTCGCCGCGTTCCAGACGCGCAATCCGATGCACAGGTCGCACGAGTACCTGGCGAAGGTCGCCATCGAAGTCTGCGACGGCGTGCTCGTCCATTCGCTGCTCGGCAATCTCAAGCCGGGCGACATCCCGGCGGCGGTGCGGACGAAGGCCATCTCGGTCCTCATCGAGCGCTATTTCCGCGCCGGCACCGTCGTGCAGGCGGGCTATCCGCTCGACATGCGCTACGCGGGACCGCGCGAGGCGCTGCTGCACGCGGTGTTTCGCCAGAACTACGGCTGCTCGTATCAGATCGTCGGCCGCGACCACGCCGGCGTCGGCAGCTATTACGGCCCGTTCGACGCCCATCGGATCTTCGACGAGATTCAGCGCGGAGCACTGGCCATCCAGCCGCTCAAGATCGACTGGACGTTCTGGTGCTATCGCTGCGGCGGCATGGCGTCCGGAAGGACATGCCCGCACGACGACGCCGACCGGTTGCTGGTCTCCGGAACGAAGCTGCGCAAGTGGCTCTCCGAAGGGAGTGCAGTGCCGCCCGAATTCTCGCGCCCGGAAGTGCTCGAGATCCTGCGCGAGTACTACGCGGGGCTCGAAGAAAGCGAGAAGGTCGAAGTAAAGCTCACCGGGCATTCCGCCCGCTGATCCACGAGCGCCGATCGGACTGATCGCCACCACGCGTGGCGACCGTGAGCGCCCGCGCCGCTACGGTGCCTCGAATCGCGATCGTCGGCGGCGGTTACACCGGGGCCGCGGCCGCGGTGCAGCTCACGAGCGCGTCCGATGCGACCGTGGTCATCGTCGAGCCGCGCGCGCAGCCCGGATGTGGCGTCGCCTATTCCACGCGCGACCCCGATCACCGCCTCAACGGCCCGCTCGACAATCACCTCGTCGATCCGGGGCGGCCCGGCGATCTGCGCGACTGGTGCGAGAAGACCGGGGTGCTCGAGCGCGATCCGCAGGCGCTGGCCGCGAACGGCGCCATCTATCTGCGTCGCGGCGATTTCGGCGCACATGTCGCCCATACGCTTGCCGAACGATCTTCGCGGATTCGCCATCGGCGATGCCTGGCAACAGCGCTGCGCACGAAGGGCCGCAGGTACGAAATCACGACGTCGGACGGCGGCACTCTCGGGGCGGACGCGCTCGTCGTTGCGACGGGCACCGGTGGCTTTCGACCGCCTGCTCTGCTCGCGAGGCTGGGATCGCACGCCGCGCTCGTGCACGATCCTTTCGAAGCAAGCTCCCTACAGTCGATTGCCGCCACGGCGCGAGTACTTCTCGTCGGCGCCGGACTCACGGCGCTCGACGTCGTGTCGACGTTGCTTCGGCAGGGGCATACCCAGCCGATTCTCGCAATCTCGCGTCATGGGATCCGACCCCGCGCACCGCGCGATGGCGCCGGCGAGACGCCGGTCACTGCGCTTCTCGCGAAAATCGACGGCGAGGTTCCGGATTACGTGCGGCGCGCCGTTGGCTCGGCGGGCGTTCGCGGTCTGTCCCGGGCACTCCGCGAGCGGATCCGCGATGCCGCCGCCGAAGGCATCGATTGGCAGACACCATTCGACGACGTGCGCAATGTCGTGTGGCAGTTCTGGCCGGCGCTCCCCGTCGAGGAGAAGACGCGCTTCTTTCGTCATCTGCGCGGCATCTACGACGCGCACCGCTTTCGCGCGCCTCCGCAAAACGACCTGATCGTGCGCGAAGGCGAGCGCCGGGGACGCGTCGTGTTCCGGCGGGGCCGGCTCGAGGACGCGACCGCCGCGGGTCGCCGGATTCGAATGACGTGGTGCGAAGAGACGCAGCGTCGAGCCACTGCCGATTTCGATTACGTCATCAACTGCACCGGTCTCGATCCGATGTTCGGCGCCGGTGACAATCCCTTTCTGAGCGACCTGATGCAGCAAGGGATTTTGCGCGCCGACCCTACAGGAATCGGCTTCGACGTGGATTCCGAATGCCGGCCGATCGGGCGCGATGGCTCCGCGTCGGCGCGGCTGCGAGTCGCGGGCCCGCCGACGGCAGGATCCCGCGGCGATCCGCTGGGCGTGATCTTCATTGCACCGCACATTCGCCGGATGATTCCCGGCCTTCTGGCGGAGATTGGCGCGTCGACACCGCTTACCTGAGGGTCCCCGACATCGCCCTGGTCAGCAAGCGGCGGAACGTCGGGCACTCCATGTGGCTTCGCGCCGGACACGCGGCTGCGTGCCGCAAGCCATCACGCACGGCGCTCAGCTTGCGGATCTTCCGGTCGACCTGTCGCGCCTTGTCTGCGAGCAACCGCCGATCGATCCGCGGCGATCCGCCACCCGCGAGCATGCGGGCGATCTCGTCGAGTGAAAGACCTGCCGAGCGTCCCAGTGCGACGAGCGCGAGCCGCTCCAGCACGTCGGGCTTGAATTGACGGCGCAGTCCGCGCCTGCCCACCGACCTGATCAGCCCCTTTTCCTCGTAGAACCGCAGCGTCGAGGCGGTAAGGCGGGCGCGCTGCGCCACCTCGCCGATGTCCATTGGCCACCCCCCTTGACTTCAAGTCGACTTGAAGTTGCACGCTAGCACCGTCGCCTGATGCAGGCAAATCCGGAGAAACGATTGGACTACCTGACATGCACGCTCGTCGTCGGCGTCGGCGCCACGGCAGTCATGGACCTGTGGGGGATCGCGCGGAGCCCGCTGCTCGGTTTTGCGCCGCCCGACTATGGGCTCGTGGGTCGCTGGCTCGGCCACATGGCGAACGGCCGCTTCCGTCACGAATCGATCGCGGCGTCCTGCTCCGTACGCGGCGAACGGCTGATCGGATGGACGGCCCACTACCTGATCGGCATCGCGTTTGCCGCCTTGCTGCTCGCAGTCTGGGGCTCCGCATGGATCGCCCGCCCCGACATCGGTCCCGCGTTGATCGTCGGCGTCGGCTCGGTCGCGGCGCCATTCCTTCTGATGCAGCCCGGCATGGGGATGGGCATCGCTGGGTCGCGAACGACTCGCCCCACCGTTGCACGTCTGCAAAGCTTTCTGACGCATGCC
>Ga0068856_100001521_pt1 | contig 24317 bp, 19 predicted proteins | sample KBSCornC62_FD_66595 | JGI IMG/M metagenome (GOLD analysis project Ga0068856, IMG submission 66595) | Corn rhizosphere microbial communities from Kellogg Biological Station, Michigan, USA - KBS Corn C6-2 | ecosystem: Host-associated > Plants > Roots > Rhizosphere > Soil ... | reverse complement strand
TGAACGTTGGGTGATGAAGGCCACGCACGGCGCTGGTATGGTTTTGATTTCAGAGCCCAATGGCACGACGAATCCCGACCTGGTGCGGAAGCTCTCGCGCCGCTGGCTCGCGACCGACTACTCACTCGTGTATTGGGAATGGCACTACCATCGCATTCCCCGCCGAATTGTTTTCGAGGAATTCATCGGAACGGATGACCAACCGCCGGCCGACTATAAATTCTATGTCATCCATCAAAAGGTTCGGTTGATTACGGTCGATGAAGGCCGCTTCACCGAACATACCCGCAACCTTTTTTATCCAGACTGGAAACCGATCGCCACCCGCAAAGGGCATGCGCCCGTCTCACCTATCGCACCACCTCGGCCAGCCGCACTCGAGCGCATGATCGCGGTCGCAGAGAAGCTCGCTCGCGATACCGATTTTCTCCGGGTCGATTTATACCAGGTCGGTGGCGAAATCTACTTCGGCGAACTCACTCATTCACCCGCGGCGGGTGACATGGATTTTGAAGACCCGCGACTCGATCGCGAGATCGGCCACCACTGGAAACTGCCGCAGCGCTTTGGATAAAATCAAACGTTTTAAATCATTCCATTACGACAGGGGTTCTGATTTCCCGCGAAAAAAAGCCGGCCCTCCAAAGAAGGCCGGCTGAATTTTTTCCACGTCGATCGCTTTACGGCAACAGTTGAAGCGCGCCGAAATGCGACGTATCCATGTAGTTGTTACCAACGGTGTCGTTCCAGGTCGCCACGCTCGTGCGAGTTCCCGTGCCCGCGCCGTCGTCGTTCACCTGCACGTCGAAACCGATGAATTTCGGTTGAAGCAACAGGTTCTTCCTCGTGGCGGGCAGCGAATCGACCGCGATGGCCGCTTCGACGACGTAGCCGGTTTTCGTTATACGTGTCGCCGATTGGATCTTGTCGGCAGATGCCGCGCCGCCAAAACTTTGTTCGTTGGCGAAGTTGATGCGGTATTGCGCGTCGTCCGATTGATAGGTCGTGGTCTGGCCGTTGTTGCCATCGATAAAGATTTCAACGGAATCCTGCTCGTAAGCGTTGGCGCTGGCCTTGCTCAGCAGCGGATCGGTTACTTCCGCATAAACGTATATGTGACCGGAATCCCACAACATGCGTACGCGCGCGGTCGCACCTGAAGAGCCGAGGACAAAGGTCTTGGTCTGAATTGCGCCAGCGAGTTTCCAGATCTTGTCTTCGTTGGCATCGACCACCGGTGTGCCGTGGAGCGCGTTCGTGACCTGCTTGTCGCTGATCATGCTGAGTACACCGAGGTTCGCCGAGCGTACGTCCTGTTGGTTGTGCGTATCGCTCCACGAGATTTGCTGGTTGAGTGCTGCGCTTGTCGCGCGGATGTCGAACGGTAAGGTGCTGCCGATGGCGAGCGTTTGACCTGCGGGCAAGACGGCGAAGACCGCGTAACCGCTTTTGGTCGGCAGCGAAATGGCTTGTGCGCCGTTAGCCAGCGAGAGGCCGAGTTTCGTGTATTTGAAGTGTTGCGTACCGACGTAGATGTCGAGCGCGTCACCCACTTTGAGCGTTTTCTCAGTCACTTCCGCGTAGACATAAACCTTGTCGCCTTTCCACACCGCTCGGAATTGAGCCCAAGAGCCATTTTGGTTTGCGGATGTCAGCGGCTGAGGGGCGAGGGCATCCCAGAACGGCTCGAATGTGCCGACGAGCCAGCTCTTCACGTGTGTGACATTCAGTTTTTGCGGAATGATGGGCAACTGCGACGGATCGACGACGCCCCAATACGCAGGCTTCGCTTGCAACGTTTCGTCAAAGAAGAGTGGCTTGTCGTCCCGCGTGACGGGGAAGGTTTTCAACCAGCTCACATCATCCGACAGCCCCCAGACAGTGACGCTATTGATGATATCGTGCTGCTGGCGGAACAAGTTGAAGAAGTCGCGATAACGATAACCTTGGGTGATCAGTGTTTGCGGGTCGGGCTCCGTTGTTGTCGTGCTATCGGTATAAACACTCACATCCATTTCCGTGACTTCGTTCATCAATCCCATCCCGGCGAAAAGCTGGAGGGTTTGTTGGACATCGCTGATGGCCGGGTAGGCGATGTTGACGTGCATCTGATGGCCGACGCCGTTGATCGGAATGTGGCGGTTGATCAAACCTTGCACCTCGGTCTGGAGCGCGGCGCGCTTCGCGGGCTGATAGGTATTGTAATCGTTGATGAAGAGAGCCGCCCCGTTGGCGACTTCGCTCGCGTATTGAAACGCGTAGTCGATATACTCCGGTCCGATGATTTGCAGCCACGGCGAATTGCGAAGGCCGTTCGGCTGGCTTTCATCAATCACCTCGTTCACCACGTCCCACGAATCAACGATGTCCGCATAACGTGCGATGACCGTGTGAATGTGGTTTTGCATCCGCGCCAAAAGCAGCGCTCGGTGGGCCGAATTACCGGGCTGCAGCGGATTGCCGGAGCTGTCTTGGAACACCCAAGCCGGGACTTGTGAATACCAGATCATGGTGTGGCCGCGCATGCGTAGACCGTGCGCGCGCGCAAAGTTGGCCAACTGATCGGCGCGGGTGAAGTTGAAGTTGCCTTCCGTCGGCTCGGTCGCATCCCACTTCATCGCGTTGCCCGCGGTGAATTGGCTGAAGTGTTTTAACAACAGATCTTGATACTCACCACTGAGCTGTTCCGGCTCGATCGCCGTACCAATGGAAAAATAGGGCGCGAGAACATCCTTGAGATTCGGGATGTTCGTTTGAATCGGAATCGGCGGAATATAGGTCAGTTGAAAATCGTCGACATAGAATGAGGACGTGCCCGCGTCGGACTCGATGTAGAGCGAAAGTTGATCCACATCGATCCCAAACGTGTATTCAGTTTCTAGATTCACCCAGTTTCCGTCGGTGACGGGAGTGTTGCCGACGACCGTATAAAAGTTCGTCACGCCGGCCAATCCGGCCTGAAGGCTAATGCGCAAGTTACACGCGGTCTGACCGGGCTGGAGCCGGACCCAGGCAGAGACGAGGTATTTCGAACCCTTGTGAAGTTTGCAGAGCGCATTGATACTAGGGCCTTGCCAGGTTGCGCCGCGATCGGTCACGGAAAGCACATGCGTGCCGGACACCGCGGGAGCAACGACGTTGGCGAGGACAGCCGAGCCGCGACTGCTCCAGCCGTCGTTGCCGCCATCTTCAAAGTTCGTCGAAATTCCGCTTTGGTCGAAAGGTTCAGGGCAGGACGGCGCGCTAAGCGCGGTGATCGAAAAGTCATCGAGGTAGTACGCCGATGTCGGGTCATCGCTCTCGACATAGAGCGTGCACTCGCTGTTTGCATCGGCGGGCAGCGTCAGGGTGCCACTGAGTTGGACCCACGCGCTGTCGGTGGTGGCGATGGGCGCGTTGATCTGTGCATAGGTCGTCGAACCACCCGTCGGTGTGCGCTCCAGGGTGAACTTGAGGTTGGATGTCGGCTGGCCAGCGACGAGGCGGACCCAACCATTAACCTGATAGGTTGCGCTCACCGGAATTTTGTTGAGCAGGTCGATCGCAGGACCATTCCAGCCGGCGGTGCGACCGGTCGTTTTTAGGCTCATGGCGCCACTGTGCGATGCTTCTGACGTGACCGTTAATGTGACCGGCCCGCGCGGCATCCAGCCTTGAACCGTGCCGTCCTCGAAGGTACTCGAGACGGATTGCGCGGAAGCCTGTTGAGAGAGAAATGTTGCGCAAGCAAAACACAAGAATCCGAAAAGCCCGAAGCGTTTGAACCACGCGATGGGAGCTGAAATGAAACCGGCCGACCGCGGCACGCGCGCCGGCAAAGACGATTGTTTTAACATAATGGCAGGTGAGCATCGCAGATTCAGGCGCCGCCCTGCGGAGTACCGCATGCGGACGGAGAAATTAACCATGAACACAACCTGGAGATGATAGGTAGTGCGGCTGAATTTCTCCGCGGGTGATGTGGGGAAGGCGGTTTGGGACGCCAGAACGTGAGAGCACGGCCACGTTTCAAGCGGGGATCATCCGCGGCAAATGACGGTCGGCTCTCACAATAGACCTTGCGAGGCGTGTCGGTTGTTTACACGACATGCGGCTCGCTTGGAATCATATAACATCTGTTCACGCTCGTCCGATTCAACCTGCCAGGCGCCTCGAGCTCTGCGTTTCCGGCCTTCTTTATGAAATTCCTTCTTCAATTTTTTCTGAGCGTGTTGTTAGCCGCCTCTCTTTGCGCCCAGGTGAAAGAGCACGGGCGGCTCCAGGTGAAGGGTAGTCAGATTGTTGGCCAAAACGGTCAGCCCGTAAGCTTGGCCGGCAACAGTCTTTTCTGGAGCCAAGAGCAAGGGCAGTTCTGGGATGCGCGTACGATCAAGTGGCTGAAGAAAGATTGGAAAATGCAAATCGTGCGGGCAGCGATGGGCGTGGAGTGGGGCGGTTATCTCGACCATCCGGATCGCGAGCGCGCGAAAGTCATCACTGTGGTCGATGCCGCGATTGCGAACGATCTCTACGTGATCATCGATTGGCACGATCATCGCGCGCAGTTGCACACGAAGGAGGCGATCGAGTTTTTCCAAGATATGGCGCATCGCTACGCGCATTCACCGAATGTGATTTACGAACTGTACAACGAGCCTATCGGCGACACCTCCTGGAAAAATGATGTTAAACCCTATTCGGAAAAAGTGATTGCCGCGATTCGGGCGATCGATCCGAAGAATCTAATCGTTGTCGGCTCCCCGCACTGGTCGCAGGACGTGGACGTGGCGGCGAGCGATCCGATCAAAGACCCTAACGTTGCGTACAGTCTCCATTTTTATGCCGGCAGTCACAAAGCGTTTCTCCGTGAAAAGGCGGTCGTTGCGATGAACAAAGGAGCTGCGCTGATCGTCACCGAGTGGGGAAGTTGCGACGCTAACGGCAATGGCGGTATTGATCGCGAATCGACTGCCGAGTGGATGGAATTCATGCGGAAATACCATTTGAGCCACTGCAACTGGGCGGTCTCGGACAAGAACGAGACCTCGTCGATTCTGGTCAAAGGCGCTTCGCCGAAAGGAAAATGGCGTGAGGACCAGTTGACGGAGGCGGGTAAATTGGTGCGCGATTACGTGCGCAACTGGTCCGACGCACCGCAGGTTGCGGACCAGCGGTGACGTGCGCGCCGCAAGGTGTGATCAGAGGTGGAGCAACTTCCTCTGCTCTTCGGAAACAGAGGAGCGTTGAAAATGAATCGATTTACGGTGTCTCCGAAATGCGGATACGACGATATTCCATCTGGCCGTGGTCGCTTTCGAGACCGATGGCGCCGGTTGCTGGAACGGGCATTGCGTCTTGGATGACTTCGCCATTGCACGTGCAATGGGCCAATCCGCCTTTGACCGTTACGACGATTTCATTCCAGTCGAGCGGGTGGTAATGTTGTAGGCGCGTGAACGGTCCGGCGATCAGATAGTCACGGCACTGCAGTTGAGGTTCGCGAATGAAAATTCCGCTGTCGGCATTGGGGCTGGCGCGAAACTCCAGTTTCAAAACGAAATCGTTCGGGAATTTCTGCGTGGTCCACAGCGTGCGATAAGCGCGAAGCACGGGAGACACCGTGACGACAAGCCGGCCATTCCGCGCGGCGTAGCGGTGATCGGTGGTATCGGTTTTGTCATGGAGATCGGAATCGTTTTCGTAGGTCCAGCCAGTGAGATCGTGACCATTGAAGAGCGGGGTGAAGTTGGCTTCGGGTTTGAAGTCGTCTGGCCAGACCGGAGCGAGGCCGAGTGTCTCAAAAATCGGCCGGAGTGCGCCGGCCCATTCGCCGTACCCGTGAACATTCGGATGAAGCAGGTCGGGAAAGATGTCGGCTTTGGCGTCGCCATGCACGTCAGCGAAGAGAGCCCAGGTATCGAGTAGCGTGACTTGCGGTTCGGTTTGAGCGACGTCGCGGTAGAGTTCGTTAACCTTGCGGATCTTCGCGGCTGGGCGGCGTTGGGATTCGGAGCTTGGGAAGACGGAACAGAGGACGACGGGGGTATTTGGATTATTGTTACGGATCGCCTCGAGGATCAGCTTCATGTTAGCCGCAATCGTTTCCGGTTCGGCCTTTTCATCGAGGTCGTTGGTTCCGATGAGGAGGACAATGCCCTTGGGATGGAGCGCAAAGACATCTTCGAGACGGATGAGCACGCCGCGAGTCGTGTCGCCGCTGATACCGCGATTGGCCGTTTTTATTCCCGGAAAGTAACTGCCAACATCGCCCCAATTTTGCGTGATCGAATCGCCGAGAAATACGATCGAATCCTGTTCCTTCTGAGCGCGGTCGGCCCAGCTTGCGCGTTGGGAGTGCCAGAGCGTTTTAAACCAGTCGTAGCGTCGGATTGGTCCGGTGCCTGGCAGTCCGACGTCTGTTTCTGGAATTGAAAATTGATCGCGCGGAGCGGGAGTAGGGGTCGCAGAAGCCGGTGTTGTGGCGGAAGCGGTGGGCTGAGCGAGAGACGCAACAGGAGCGACGGTTGCGGTGAGGAATAGAGACAGCAGCAGTGAGGGTAATTTCACATTTCGACCGTGCTCCGTCGCACGCAGGCGTCAACCCCTTGATCGACGCGCCTCCATTCAATCAGTCGCAGACCCAGATGATGGGGTTGGTTAGACGGCCCTCCATGCCCTCTTAAAAGGCTAAAAGGGGCCTGTCCCCATCGCGCGGGTGAAACTGCGCCGGCTGAGTAGCAGCCTGTCCCCAATTTCAGACCGCAGCAGGGATCACTTAGAGAGAACGCGAAAGGGGCCGCCCTCCATTTTGTTGTCTGTCCCTTTGAGAGGAGCCTGTTCCCATCGGCGGGCGAGCCGAAAAGTCGAGCTAGCGCTCTGTCTCCAGCCCAAGTTAATAGCCTGTCCCCAACTTCACGCATGGCATTACGCAAGGTTCGCGCGGCAAGTCATATGACGTCGGAGCGTGACATTCCTTTGTCTATTTTTTTGCAATAATGCTGTTGCCTGTCCCCATTCACCCTGCCTGCAAAATTGTTGCCTGTCCCTATCGCACCTCAAAGGGCAGGTCCCAAACTTGCCTGTCCTGATCGCTCACCCGGGACTCCCAGACTTGGACTCTGAGGTGAGCCTCTCCCTATCGCAGCCATGGAACTGCGCCGAAACCGCGTTGATAGCCTATCCCCAATTTCTGCCCGCGGTGGAGATCGCTAGAGAAATCGCGAAGAGGTGCCTTTAGGTGGGTGCCTGTCCCCCTTCAAAGGAGCCTGTCCCCTCGCAATCCGTTTTGTTGTCTGTCCTTTGAAAGGAGCCTGTCCCCATCGGCGAGCGAGCAGAAAAGTCGAGCTAGCGGCTATCCCCAGCCTGAGTTAATAGCCTGTCCCCAACTTCACTATGTGAAGCCTGTCCCCAACTTCATGTCCCCAACTTCAGGCCGTAAGGTCCGCGCGGCCTGTCATATCAGGTCGAAGGGAGACATTCATTTGTCTAGTTTTTGCAATCAGAGTGTTGCCTGTCCCCATTTACCCCTGTTCCCGTTCACCCCACCGGGGGGATGGTAGCCCGTCCAATTTAGGACCGCATCGGCAAAGGCCGGGGGACCTGTTCCCACTGGCGAGGCTCAAGGGTATGAGGAGGCTGTCCCCAATCATGGCGCACAGCAAACGTTAGCTGCCGGCTATGCCGATCGAATATGCCTGCTATGGCTTCGGGGCGACGGCACCGGTCGCAGCGGGGATCACGGGGGTCTGGACGTCGTTGCTGATGCGGTGAGCACGCCGCGAGGAGTAGGCGTCGCGCAGGGCGACGTAAGGATCGATCGCTCCGGCCTTCAGTCCGTCGTATTGATCCATCAAATCAGGCGACTCGTTGACGATCTGGAAAACTTCTACGCCGGTACGGATCTTCCACTTTGGAATGTAGTACACGGGATCCAGGAAATAACCGCTCAGGCCCAGTCCGATGCCGTCGCGCACGCTGCTTGGTCCCAGAATTGGCAAGACGAGGTAGCTGCCGTGACCGATCCCCCAAGAACCGAAAGCCAGCCCGAGATCGCTTGTCCGCTCTTGCATGCCGTGGATGTGATCCGCCGTGGTGGCGAAGCCTAGGCTCGTGACGGTGTTGACGACAAATCGACCTGTCTCGACACCGGCATCGGAAAAGTGTCCTTCCAAAACATTTCCCACGAACCGGGTGGGGAAAGCCAAATTGTGGAAAAAGCGGCCGAATCCGTGCCGTATCGGTAAAGGCACTACGGCCGCGTATCCGTGCGCGATGGGACGTAGCACGTAGTGGTATGCCCCGTCGTTGAATTTGAACATCGCGCGATTGAACCCTTCAATTTTATCGGGAATTCGAGGCGCCACTGTCGCAGCCGGATCTTCATCGTAGATGCTGCTGTCGGAGCTTTCGCCCGGAGCGGAAGGCGCCGGTGGCGCGGAAGGAGCAGGGGTTTGCGCTCCAAGTGATGAAACGAGCGCGACGCCGAGCAATAAACCGAGCAAGCTCAGGCGGTCACGAACCGACGACGAAAGCCGCTTCATGATTTCGCTCCCACGGGAGGAGGAGTTGGCGCCGTCGGCGCGGCCAATTTCGCCCGCAACGTTTTGAGCAAATCGTCCGCCGACTTGGTTTGGAAGTGCTCGTCAAACTGTTGGCGGTAGTTGCCAACCACACTGACGTTCTCGGCCAAGACGTCGTAGACCTTCCATTTGCCATCGAAAGGGGCGAAACGATAAATTACGTTTACGGTTTTACCTTCTTGCGACGCGGTCGAAACCACTTCCCAGCGTTCCGGAGCAATCTGCTTAGAAGAAATAATTTTGATGACGGGACGTTCGCCGGTGCTCAGTTGAGTGGCATAGGTGCGAATGACGAGGCGACCCAACAAGTCGGTCGCTTCGGTTTGCTGAGCCGGAGTGAGCTTCGCCCAATTTCTTCCAAAAGCACGCCGCACGATCGCTTCGATGGCGAAGGTCTCGCTCATCTTCGCGCGGATTTCCGGGACTTTCGCCGTAATCGCGTCTGGGGTCTGGCCAATGACGGCATCGACCACGCTGTTAAAGGTGCTCACGAGCGCGGGAGCGGGATCGGCGCTCGGAGCCGCGGCGTGAGCGGGTGACGCGGCCAATGCGAAAGTGGCGGCGAGCAAGCCTGTCACAAGAAACCGGATACTGGAGAACGCAGTCTTCATGTTCTATTTTTTGCTAACGCTACCGAAAGCGAAACGGGAAATAAGGTCCTCTAAATCGACAGAAGATTCGGTATCGACGATCACTGCGCCCGGTTTTAACTGCGTGCCGGAGGAACCCGGCTTGAGCGAAATGAATTTCTCACCGATCAACCCGGCCGATTTGATCGCGGCGGACGTGTCGTCATCGAGTTTGACGCTGGCGTCGATACGGAAAGTCACGAGCGCAGTCATGTCGTCAGGCTTAAGCGCGACCTTCGTCACTTCGCCGATGGAAACACCGGAAATACGGACGCTGCTGCCTTTTTTTAATCCACTCGAATTCGTAAAACGGGCCTCAAGCACTTCCGTATCGGGCGAGGCAAATCGTCCTCCGCCGATGCGGATGGCGAGAAAGGCTAATGCGGCAAGTCCGACGAGGACAAAGAAGCCAACGGAAAATTCGATGCGGCGGGTGTTCATGGGGAAGTGGGTGGTGCAGCCATTTCGGCTTGGTCTTCGAGTATCCAGAGCGTGGCGGGATTCGACACCATCGCGAGGCGGTACGAGTTCGCACTCCAGCGGTAACGGGTTGCTTGAGCCGGGGTGGAGAGGTCGTTCACAGGCTTCAACGCGCTGTCGATTTCTTCCACCACGGTATCCGTTTCCGCAGGGCCCACACCAAAGCCGAAGTGGCGCTCATCCAAAAAGTAGATCTGCCCGTGAGGTCGCTTTAGCTCGTGGATGCAGGCGACGGCAGCCTGGTAGCTTGCGAAACGGCGCAAGCCCAATTCCGATCCCGGCCGTCGACGCTCAGTCGCGCAGCTCACCACGACAAACTGTTCATAAGTGCGCCGCAGTTCCGCCCAATCGGCGAAAAGTGTCGTCCGCCCGTGTTGCCCCGCGAGTTCGCTGAGCAGTTCGTTGCGATGGTGAACAAATTCGAGCAGAGCGGGATCACGCGCGATTTCCAGATCCGTCGGCGGTCCGACAAAGCGCATTTGGCCTCGATCCATCCAGGCCACCCGGTCACTGACGAAGAGCGCTTCGGGAATATCGTGACTCACCATGAGCGCGGTGAAATCAAAGCGCCGCTGGTAGTCGGCGACCATGCTGAAAACACTGTTCTTGCGCTGCGGATCAAGGCCTGTCGTTGGTTCGTCGAAAAGAATCAACCGCGGCTGGGTGATCAAAGCGCGAGCGAGCGCCACGCGTTTCTGCATCCCACCGGAGATTTGGCTCGGGTACTTATTTGCAACATCACCCAAATCGAGGTCGGCAAAAAGTTTGAGCACCTTTTCCCGCGCGACACGTCGGGTCGTGCGCCCGGTTTCGACTAACGGAAGCGCGACGTTTTCCATCGCTGTAAACGAATCGAAGAGCGCGTTCTGCTGGAAAAGATAACTGAGGCGGGGCGCTTCCGGGGAGCCGCTGCAATTTGTGGCCGTGCGAGGCGGATGGCCGTTGATTAAAATTTCTCCTGCATCCGGTTTATGGATACCAGCAATGCATTTGAGCAAAACCGATTTTCCGATCCCGCTCTTGCCCATGATCGTGGTGATGCTGCCGCGGTCCACGCTGAGATTAATGCCGTCGAGCACGACATGGTCGCCGAACGATTTGCGGACTCCTCTGATTTCTAGGAACGGCGTGCTCATGGAGAAACTTGCACCGCCGTGATCAAATAATCCAACGCGAGCACCGCGATGCTGGAATAAACGACCGCGCGAGTCGTGGATTGGCTGACGCCGCGAGCTCCGGGTTCACTCGATCGGCGATGCGTGTTGAAACCTTCGTAGGAGCAAATCGCCGTGATGGTAAAACCGAAGACAAGGGCTTTGACAAATCCCCAACTAACATCGTGCACGTGCACGCTGTTATGGACGCTCTGCCAGTAAACGCCGTGCTCCTGACCCATCAAAACGACTCCGGTGATGTATCCTCCGACAATTCCGACGATGTCGAAAAAGGCGGTGTGGAGAGGGAAAATGATGAGCGCTGCGATGAGGCGCGGGCCGACGAAGAAACCCAGCGGGTTGATTCCCATCGTTTCAAGCGCGTCGATTTGTTCCGAATTGCGTTGAATTCCGAGTTCCGCTGCGAGCGCCGAACCTGCTTGACCAACGATCATCAGTGCCGCGAGGACGGGGCCAAGTTCACTGATGATGCTAATGGAAACCGTCGCACCGAGGGCGTATTCCGAACCGAATTTGGACAACGTGTTATAACCCTCGAGCCCCACCACGAGGCCTGTGAAACAGCCTACGGTTAAGATAATAGGCCAGCAGCGCACGCCCATCTCGAAAATCGAGCGCGCTAACTTCGAAGGGAAGGCCCGCAGTTGAAAGAGTGAGCCAAGCGCCCGCGCCACAAAAATGGAAAATCGTCCCAGTTCGTGAATCGAGTCGAGAGTAAGGCGGCCGGCGTTGGCGATCATGGTGTAGGCAGACGGTCGGACAGAGACAGGCCGACTATCGTTCCGTGAGGAAGAAATGCAGGAGATTGAATTAGGCAGTATTAATCTGGCGGAAACCTGGCGGGTGCCGTTTGCGGGCAATTACTCGAAGGTTATAGCAAACAGGTAAAAAATCCACTTCCCGGCGGATATTTCCTCACGCGGGCGGCTGAAGATTTCCCAACCGTTTCTGGGAGCCAAAAATTAGCCACTTGTGTTGTCGATCAGCCGATCCCGTTGAACCTGGAAGGTGAGCACTGCAACTGCGCGTTATTCTCGGGTGGGCCTCGAGGGCCAACGCGTAGGCGCCTTTCGAATACCCACGGATGCGCTGGAATCAGACGGTACCTACGAATGGGATCACACCACGCTGGTGGTGACGGAAATCGCGTCCAACGGACAGACCGGCGTAGGATACACCTATGCTGGCGCAGGCGTCGCCCTGATGATCGAGGAACAACTGACGGGGGTGCTGAAGCGTCATGATCTTTTGGATACGGAAGCGGTCTGGCACGATTGTTATGCTCAATTACGAAACGAAGGGCGCCAAGGCGCCTCCTCCGCGGCGGTTTCGGCCGTCGACGTAGCGTTGTGGGATCTGAAGGCAAAATTGCTCGGGGTGCCTCTGGTTAAATTGTTCGGGCAGGTCCGTGAGGCTCTTCCTCTTTATGGCAGTGGCGGATTCACGTCCTATTCTGACCGCCAGTTGCAACAGCAGTTTGAAGGTTGGGCTCAACAAGGGATCTCTCGCTTCAAAATGAAAGTGGGCCGGAATCTTGATCGTGATCCCGCGCGCGTGGGCGTGGCCCGCGCTACGATTGGGGCAAGCGCAGAACTTTTCGTCGACGCGAACAGCGCTTACACCTGTGCGCAAGCGCGCGAGATCGGGGAGCGATTCGCGCAGGAGTTTGATGTACGATGGCTCGAGGAGCCGTTGCTGCCCGAAGACATTGGAGGGATGCACTACCTCCGGGACCATTTGCCCGCGGGAATGGAGTTGGCGGAAGGAGAGTATGGTTACGATGTCGACTATTTTCGGCGTCTTTTAGCGGGACAGGCGGTCGACGTGGCCATGGCGGACGCCACGCGCTGCGGTGGCATCACAGGCTTTTTCAAAATTGCCCACTTTTGCGCCGCCCAGCATGTACCGCTCTCGTCACACTGCGCCCCGGCGTTGCACGTGCATCCGGGCTGCGCGGTCGAAGGGTTGCGGCACGCAGAATATTTTCACGATCACGAACGGATCGAGCAGATGCTCTTCGAGGGAACACCTATGCCAGTGAAGGGCGCGCTGTATCCAAATCTCAACGTCGCTGGGCATGGCTTGATCTTTAAATGGAAAGACGCGGAACGCTACGCGGTGAAATATGGTTAAAAACCAAGAGCCATTACACGGGGAGGAGATCGAAGCCAATGTCCACGACTTGGACGAAATGGATCCGCCCGTTTCTTCAAGTGCGGAGTCATTGCAGGAAACGCGGACCGCTCACGCGCTCTCGGTTCGATCGGAGGTTACTGTATTGGTGAAGTTGTTACACGGATTTTGGCAAAGGCCCTTGGCCGAAAAAGCCGCGATCGCCCGCGAGCATTTGCGCGATGGACGATTTCAGCGCAGTCTTTCGCTCGTGGCGGGCGCTTCCAGTCTGCTGTCCGGAATGGAAGTGACCTACGAACATTATCGTGGGAGTTACGGCCAGAAGATCATGTGGACGCCGGTGATTTTAAGCACGGCTCTCGCGGGGACGGGAGTCCTGGGTTGCCTCAGCCCAAGGTTAGCGCGTTCATGGTTGCGTTGGACCGCCGTTGTCACCTTGGCCGATTGCGCGATTGGGTTTGGTTTTCATGTGCGAGGAATCGCGCGCAAACCCGGTGGTTGGAGAATGCCGGTGGCTAATATCGTGATGGGGCCGCCCATTTTCGCGCCGCTTCTTTTTGGCGTGAGCGCGTATCTCGGTCTGATCGCTTCCTTCCTGCGGCCTGAGGAGGCGGCGCCGTTGGACGACACCAAGCAGCCCAGCGGTGGTGCGCGATTGGCCACCTGGAGCGAAGACATTAGGCACGGTCGTTTTCAGAAACATCTTGCGCGAGCGACGGCGTTGAGCGCGTTTTTCAGCGGCTTCGAGGCATTGTATTCACACTACAAGACCAACTTTAAATACAAGGCGCAATGGACTCCTGTGATCATTGCGCCGTTATTGATGGTTGCGGCTCTGGCATCGATGAAAAGTAAACGCGTCGCGCGAACTGCGCTTCCAGCCATGTCGCTGTTAGCGGTCGCCGATGGCGCGGTTGGATTCTATTATCATGCGCGCGGCGTCGCTCGCAGGCCGGGCGGTTTAAAGAAACCTGTCTACAACGTGATTTATGGACCGCCGATTTTCGCGCCTTTGCTTTTTGCGGCGTGCGGCGCGCTCGGATTGTTAACCCATTTCATGCGAAGGGAGGACCGGTGATGACGGAAAAACGCAATCACGAGAACCCCAAGCAGCGATGGCCGATCGAGCCCGAAACGCACCGTGCCTTGCCGCCCCGCGAACAGCCCGGCTATTATCCAGGTTATAGAACGCTCGATCAGCAAAAGGCGTGGGACGAGGCGACGCGTCGAAAGGTCTTGGAGCGCGTTGAAAAGATTCCGCCGATCCGTTTTTTCACGGCCGATGAAGCTCAGTTGATGGCGGTGATCGCGGACCATCTCTTGCCGCAAGACGATCGCGTACCGGCGCGGAAAATTCCGATCGTCCCCGGGATTGATGAGAAGCTTTTTCACGGCCGCACTGAAGGATACCGTTTCGAAAAAATGCCTTCGAACGGGAATGCATATCGCCTCGGTTTCAAAGCCGTCGAACAAATGGCAATGAAATCTTATGGAAAATCGTTTCTTCAACTCGCTTGGGTCGAGCAGGAGGAGTTGTTGAAATCGATTCACGACGGGAAACCGAAAGCCGGTGCAGATGAAATTTGGGCGCAGATGGAGCTGCATCGATTCTGGGCCTTGTGGATGCAAGACTGCATTGGTATCTATTACGCACATCCCTGGGCGTGGGATGAGATTGGCTTCGGGGGTCCGGCGTATCCTCGAGCGTATATGCGTTTGGAAAACGGCGAGCGCGAGCCGTGGGAAGTGAATGAAAAACGGTATGAATGGGAGGCTCCCGAGGCAGTTCTTTCTGATCCAGATGAAAAAGAAACGGCCACACATTCAGAGCATCCGGCTCAAGGGCAGGGAGGGACGCATTGAAAACGCCATCGGATATTGAAGGCGCGGGACGAGGGGAGCCGCACCGGTTGGGATCGATGCAGACGGTCGACTTCCCCATGACTCGTTATAACGAATCGGAAGAAATCGATTATGTCATTGTGGGCGTCGGCGCAGCGGGTGGCGTGCTGCTGCAGAGACTTTCGCGCGCTGGATTTAAGGTGATTGGCTTTGAGGCGGGTCCTTTTTGGGACACCGAGCGCGATTGGGTGAGCGATGAAACCGGATCACATAAACTTTATTGGGAAGATCTGCGAATCACGGGTGGCAAAAATCCGCTGACCTTCGGCGCGAACAATAGCGGCCGCGGGGTCGGAGGTGGCACGGTGCACTGGGCGGCGTTTACTCCACGCTTTCATCCCTCCGATTTCGAGGTCTATACACGCGACGGCGTGGGCGCGGATTGGCCGATTAGCTATTCCGATCTGAAACCCTATTACGAACTGATGGAGATGGAACTGCCGGTGGCGGGGCCCGCCTGGTATCCGTGGGGACATCCGCATGGATACGCTTTTGCCCCGCACCCGACGGGCGGGGTTGGCAATACGTTGGTCAAAGGCTGCACGAAGTTGGGGATCGGTGTTAGCGTCGGCGGCCCGGTCGCAATCCTGAGCGGTTCTCGCGGGAAGCGACCTCACTGCATTTACCGTGGCTTTTGTTTACAGGGCTGCAAAGTCGGAGCGAAGGCGAGTACCTTAGTGACACACGTGCCCGATGCGATCGCGAATGGCGCTGAGATTCGCGATTTGTGTATGGTCTCACGAATACAGTATGACCGGCGCACGAATCGTGTATTGGGAATCCACTACATCGATCGCGACGGTCGAACACGTTTTCAAAAGGCGAAAGCAGTGATTGTCAGCGGATATGCGATCGAGACCCCGCGGCTCTTACTCAACTCCGCTTGCGATGGACAGGAAAATGGATTGGCCAATTCGAGTGGAACAGTTGGGAAATATTTGATGGCGCAGGCGGGCAATGTGATTTTGGGTCGGTTCGACGAATTGGTTCGGATGTATAAAGCGCCGCCCGCGCACGTGTTGACGGAGGAGTTCTATGAAACGGATGCGCGTCGTGATTTCGCGCGAGGCTTTGCGATCCAAACCGTCGGCCCTTTGCCAGTCGCCTTTGCTAAACAAATGATGGCGGCGGCGGGAGCGTGGGGCTGGGGTTTGCGACGCGTCATGATGGACTATAATCATTGGTCGGCCTTTGGTTTGCTCGGAGAAATTCTTCCGTCGGCTGACAATCGCGTGACACTGTCGGAGGAGCGAGATCAGTACGGATTGCGCGTTCCGCACGTGAATTTTGATCTCCACGATAATGACAAGAAGCTGATCGAATTTGGGAAAAAGAAAGTTGAGGACGTGATGCGGGCGGCGGGTGCGAAGGAGATTGTACAGGAATCCCGTTTTGCGCATCTCGTCGGCGCAGCTCGCATGGGCAGAGATCCTGGAGCGAGCGTGGTCGACGGTTTTTGCCGCAGCCATGACATACCAAATCTTTTCGTTTGTGACGGAAGCGTGTTGCCTACGCAGGGCTCGGCGAATCCCGGGCTGACGATCCAGGCGTTGGCCGCGCGAACGGCGGATTACTTGATCAGTCAAGGAACGAGAATATTTTCTTCTGATCGTCGAGAAATGATTGCGCCGCCAGTGGGAAAAAAGTTTGTGCCGCCAGATACGTTTCTGGGGGGCGCGCCGCGGGCGCGATGATAGTCTATCCGAAGAGAAGACCGGTACGAAGAGCGCGACCGGGCGGTTGCTAGTACAATCGAGTCTGGGAATTCGAATCCGGTTTTGATCGATTCGTTGCGGCATTCTGGCAGGATCAAGAGCGCAGAAACAAATGATCTGCCAGAGTTGTTAACTCATCGAGCTTTCGCGTAGGAAGCCGGTTTTGGCTCAAATCGCGGGCTCCACAAATATATGGCAATGAACTCTACTTACGTGTTCGCCGCTGTCATTATCCTCATGTTTTGCATGATGATCTTAACTTACAAGGTGATCATCCGACTTCTCGGCATGGTCATTATACCGAATAATGGCGTTGGGATTGTGACAAAGAAATTTGGATTGAGCGGCAAAAATTCTAATTTGCCCGATGGCAAATTAATCGCGCTCAATGGCGAAGCCGGCATTCAGGCGGATACATTATCTCCGGGGCTACATTTCGGCCTTTTCCCGTGGCAATACTCTGTTCGCGTGGAGGCTTTTACTCGAATCGAAGAAGGCAATATTGGGGTGGTGGAAGCGCGTGACGGCGTTCCGCTGTCGAATGGGCGCGTGTTGGGGCGCAAGGTTGAGTGCGATTCGTTTCAAAATGCCCGTGAGTTCTTAGTGAACGGTGGTCAACGCGGACCGCAGATTGCGATTATTCCGCCCGGCACATACCGCATCAATACGGCGCTGTTCAACGTACGCGCGGATGTACCCATAAAGGAAATACGCGAAAACAAAGTCGGTATCGTCACGACGAAGGAAGGCCGTAGCATGCCTGCCGCCGAAATCGCTGGCCACACGGTGGAGGGCCACAATTCCTTTCAGGACGGCGAGAGCTTCATCGAGGCGGGTGGCTATAAAGGATTGCAGGAGCAGGTGATCCAGGCCGGGCGTTATTTCATCAATCCCGAGTTTGCGACGGTCGACGAGGTTGACATGACCGAAGTGCCGATCGCGCATGCCGGCGTCGTCATCGCGTACGTTGGCGAGCAAGGGGAGGACGTTACGGGCGACGCATTCAAGCACGGAAACTTGGTCGAGAAGGGCAAAAAAGGGGTTTGGAATGAACCGCTCGATCCGGGTCGGTACGCGATCAACCCGCGCACTCACAGCGTGGCCAACGTTCCGACGGCGAACGTGGTGCTGAACTGGGCTAACGGAAAAAGTGAGTCACATCGCCTCGATGAAAAGTTATCGACGATTACAGTGCGGAGCTCGGACGGGTTTAAGTTCAACCTAGACGTTTCTCAGATCATTCACATCCCGCGGAACGATGCGCCGAAGGTCATCGCGCGTTTCGGCAGCATGGTAAATCTCGTGACTCAGGTGCTTGAGCCTACGATCGGCAATTACTTCCGCAATGCGGCGCAGGGATCTGACGTGATCGAATTCCTGCGCTTGCGTTCACAACGCCAAAAGGAAGCCCGGGAGGCAATTCGTGGGGCGCTTGAGGCGTATAATGTCGGGGCGGTTGATACGCTGATTGGTGATATTGTGCCCCCGGAAGATTTGATGAAAACGTTGACGGACCGAAAAATCGCGGAGCAGGAAAAAGTGACGTATGAGACCCAGCGTTTAGCGGAAACCGTGCGCAAGGAACTCGAACAGGCCAAAGCTGTGGCGGCGACGCAGGCAAAGGTCGTCGATTCGGAGCGAAGCGTCGCGATCGCGGAGTTCGCTGCGCAAGCTGCGATCAAGCGTGCGGAAGGTGAGGCGCGATCCAAAACCGCGATTGCAGAGGCGGACGCGACGGTGTTGAAAACGGTTGGTAGTGCTGAAGCTGAAAAGACGCTGAAGATCGGTTCGGCGGAGGCGCAAGTGATCGAACAGAAAGTTCAGGCGACGAATGCCGAGAGCTTTGTCGCGATCGAAGTGGCGAGAGCGCTGGCCGCAAGTGGCCAGAAACTCGTCCCCGACATCGTAGCTGGCGCGCAAGGCGGCGGGTCGACCCTTGTTGAGGTCTTGATGGCCAATATGTTCAAAGACCTCGCGTTGAAGGAAGCGCGCCCTGTCGTCGCGGCGGCAAAGAGCTAAGCAGCGACAGGGGTAGTGTTACTCGCGGCCACAAGTGAGCCGCTCAAGATTTTGAGCGGCTCTTTGGTCGATAAGGTGGAACTGTCCCTCCCGTGCGACATGTCCCTCCCGTGGGGAGAGGCCAGATTCTACGGGGACGGGCATCCTCTAAACATCCTCTATGGGGACAGGCACTCGTCGAGCTGGCTAACACGCCACGGAGGCTCGCGTCCTCTCGTGCTGATTCTACGGTTCACGGGTACGGTTGTACGGGGACAGGCAACGGGTTGTACGGGGACAGGCAACCAATCCCGGGCCAGCAGGAGGGGTATACCGCCTGAGGAGTATTTAGAGGGACAGGCAATAAATCTTGCGGTTGGCAGAGTGCGTGCGCGAGAGACCAGGCAGCACGAGAGAGGGGCAGGCAGCGGGATGCGAGGAAAGGGACAGGCGACCGGCCTCTGAACAGTCCAGTAGTCTTTGGTCTTTGAAGCATCCTTCATGGGGACAGGCAACGAATCCCGGCCTCAGCAGGAGAGGAACGTCCCCGATGGGGGCAGGCACTCATCGAGCTGGCTAGCACGCCATGGAGGCTCGTGATTTTACGGGGACAGGCATTCTACGGGGACAGGCAACGAATCCCGGGCCAGCAGGAGGGGTATACCGCCTGAGAAGCATTTAGAGGGACAGGCAATAAATCTTGCGGTTGGCAGAATGCGTGCGCGAGAGACCAGGCAGCACGAGAGAGGGACAGGCAACGGTATGCGAGGAAAGGGACAGGCGACCGGTCTCTGAGCAGTCCAGTAGTCTTTGGTCTTTGGGACGGGCCAGAGCGAGGGGTTTAGGGACAGACAAGGAGGGATCACAGGGACAGGCACGAAATCTCGCGCCCAGCAGAGTCCGTGCACGAGAGCCGAAGGATTTCGCGCAGCGATAGATGGGACAGACGACTGTTGTCCGAACGGCGAGCCGGCCTTGGTCTTTGGGGTGGGCAAATAGCTGTTTAGGGACAGGCAAAGACGATTGTGTCGCGGAAGGACTTTCGAAGGGGATGGGCTCCGAGCAACGCGATGCGCGATCTAAACGTCAGTGGTCAAAAACCTCTGATCTAAATATTTAAAAATAGACAAAAGAATAAACTTAGTATCATTGTACGGAGTGAGATTAAGGCGGATCAAAGTTTCGGCGGGAGAGGCGATTTATCACTGCATGAGTCGAACGGTGAATGGTGAATTCCTTTTCGCTGCCGAAGATTGCGAACTATTTCGGGTACTCATGAGAATCGTTGGCGAGTATTGCGGCGTTGAAATTCTGACCTACGCTATTTTATCGAATCACTTTCATCTCCTGGTGAGAGTGCCAGAAAAGCAGGTCGTAAGTGACGACGAACTCATACGCCGCTATCAGGTACTTCATCCCGGACGCACTAAACACCATTTGGCTAGAGTCAGCGCTATCAAAGCCGCTTTGGCTTCTAATAGCTCAAATGGGCAGATGTGGAGGGAGAGGCAGCTTCGGAGGATGAATGATATCTCGTTATACTTGCAGATGCTCAAACAAAGTTTCTCGCGAGAATATAACCGACGTCACGGGCGATTTGGCACGTTATGGTCCGAGCGGTTCAAAAGTGTTCTAGTCGAACCTGGAGTCGCCTTGCAGACAGTCGCTGCATACATCGACTTAAACTGCATACGAGCGAGACTCGTGGAAGATCCAAAAGAGTATCGATTTTGTGGCTATGCAGAAGCGATTGGTGGAAGTCATGATGCTCGGGCTGGCATCGCTTGGATTCTTGGGCAGCCATGGGCGATTGCGGCAGGGGCGTACCGATTGATTTTATTTGGTTCAGGTTCAGCGCCGCGATCTCTCAAGGGGCAGATTGGTGATAAAGCATTCAGTGAAGCGATGCGATCAGGCGGGAAATTAACCGCGTCCGAAATGCTGCGTTGCCGGGTGCGGTACTTTACGGATGGCGGGATCTTAGGCGGGAAGCGCTTTATCCAAGACGTCGCCGAAAGGTCTCAAGGATTCTTAAATAAAGCTAAATCGTTTACACCCGTCCTTGATTGGAAAGAGCTATTTACTTATCGAAGGCCACGCGGGTGTGCGTTGGTATGACAGCGCGAGCAGCGTACTGCCGAAGATTAAGGTGAAAAATACGCAACTCCTAGGCGTATTGGGAGATCACGCTGCGCGGCGTGTCTAGGATTTATGACGCGAAGGCTGGTTAATACTCTGCACTGGGAGAAGGTCGCCCTCGTTTTTGAAGGAGATGCCGGTTAAGCCGTTCGAAAAATCTCCCGTTTAAAGCTTGGTGCAATCTCTTGCCCGTCTCCGTCGCATCCGACGTTTGTGCCTGTCCCTTTTGGGGAAACGGGAGTCTATCTCTTCGTTTTCGGCTGCCGTGCCGAGTAAGGTTTTCCTTTTTCTGCGACCATTGAAATGGGCGCTGATGGCGTTCGATTCGAAGGTGAGGTCCGTGAACCAACGGTGTTGCGGCGCAGCGAGACTTTCGAGTCGCTCGGCAGGGTCGGAGAAATCAACTGCCACGCTTCCAGTCCGAATCCCGCCGCAAGACGTTCAACCGTTTCCAACCACAACTGCTTTTTCCGCCCGGCCTCAACCTGCTGGTAAAACTTGTAGTTCAAACCAGCGATCTCAGCGAATTCCTCCTGAGTGAGTTGATGGCGCTTACGCAATTCGCGTAGACGATCGCCGAGCAGCTTAACAGTCACGCGAAGATTCTAGGCAGTTGGCACTTGACCTCACACCCAGTGATCGCTGGTGTGAGCACCGTTGCTTTCTGATCGCGACGCGGACGATTTGAACGACTCCGAGTTGCGAGAAGAATCGGCGGGAACTTTTCAACAGCTGCACGACAGCCGCCTTCATCGGCACCCATTTAATGATTTGTCCTTTCTTCGCGTCTTCTTGCCGCGACCGGTGGAGTGCTGTCGCCACAACTCACTGCAAATTTGGATCAAGATGTACATAGGCAGCACCGTCCGTGTCCGGTTTGCGGTGCAATTCCAACCCACGAATTGTGTTCTACGTACGATCGCGGTCCATGGAACCTCACAACTTGTTCGGTATGTGACTTCACCTATCTCGGAAATCCGCCAACCTATGAGATGATCGCCTCAACGTTCGCTTGGGAGAAAACGTCAGTGGCGGAAGAAGCTCGGCGTGTTGCCAGCCGTCCCGTACGCAAGAATCTTAGCACCGCACTGGGAATGTTGAGGAAGAAGGTGCTAAAACGGGATAAGCTGCTCAGCCTCACTTCCAAGATGAAGTCCGGACCATGTCTCGATCTAGGCTGCGGGAATGGATCTGTGCTCTCACGACTTCCGTATCGACTTATCCCATACGGAATCGAAATCTCGCCTGCTCTGGCGCGCGCGGCGAACTCAATCGCTGCGAGGCGAGGTGGGTTCGTTCTGACAACAAATGGAATCGAGGGGCTAGACTACTTTGCCTCGCGTTTCTTTTCCGGCGCGCTGCTTAGCGCGTTCCTTGATCACGAAATATACCCGCGCCGACTCTTGCTAGAGTTGAAACGCACGCTTCAGCCCGGAGCCATCGTCATCATTAAGGTGACCAACTTCGAAAGTATTAACCGAGTTGTTCTGGGAAAAGAATGGTGCGGTTTTCGCTATCCAGATCACGTAAACTATTTTACGCCCTGGACACTTTCTTACTTAGCCGCTCGATGCGGTTATTCGGTATTGCGATGCAATATCTTCGATCGGTGGCCCTTTTCAGATAATCTGTGGGCAATCTTGCAGGCTTAAGTGTGCAGGCATGGGAGGCCGCAGCAGTGGCCAACGTGGGTTGTTAACGTAGTATCCTGAAACGTTAAAATCGCCGCATATCATTGTCTGTCCCCATCGATCTTTAAGGAATGTAGGGGAAGAAGGGACGCGATGGCCGAATGCGAAATCAAAGCAGAGGATCTAGAATGTGGAAGCGGGCCAAGATTGTTGCCTGTCCCCATTGATGTGAGCGCAGGCCTGAATGTATAGGTGGGGCGTGGACCGCTGCGGTGGCCATGTGAGGTCAACATAGAGGACCCCTAGGACGTTGAAACGCGCCAACATTGTTGCCTGTCCCCATGGATAGTCCCCATGGATATGGCGGCTGGCCCATCCTGCTCAGGCAGCTCCTGTCGGGGCCATGTTTCGCCTGTCCCTCTCTGCAGTTGCCTGTCCCCGACTAAGACCGCGGAATTCCACTCCGCGGAAAAACACGGAGTGGACGCAGGTGAGATTGGACTCGCTTAACGGCTCGCGTGAGCCGGCTGCGCGTGCGCTTGCTTCTGACCGCCTTGGCTAAAGCCGGCATTGCGATGCGCGTGCGGAGCGTGCCGTGACTGCGATGAGCGACGATGCTGCGACGGATGAGGACCGCGCGATTGCTCGCCTTGAGACCGCTGAGACAATCCCTGACGATGGCCGCCGTGGGTCGAACCGTGCGGACGGGGTGTGTTTGTTGCCTGTCCCTGTTGGGCTCCGAACTGCGGACGCTGGCCTCCGCCGTTGTACTGGCGGGGAGCGTGGACTGGGAGCGCAAATTCGTGCTGCACGTTAACGGGGATGGTTTTGCGAATCAAACGTTCGATGTCGCGCAACTTGTCTCGCTCTTCGTAATCGCAAAACGAAATCGCTTTGCCTTCTGCGCCAGCGCGCGCCGTGCGCCCAATGCGGTGCACGTAGGACTCTGCTTCGTCGGGAAGGTCGAAATTAACCACCAATGAAATTCCTTTCACGTCAATGCCTCGCGCCGCGATGTCGGTCGCAACCAGCACGCGTGAGGTGCCTTCACGAAAAGAATCCAGCGCGCGCTCGCGAGCGCCTTGCGACTTGTTGCCGTGAATCGCTTCAGCACGAATCCCATCACGGCCCAAATTCTTCGCGATGCGATCAGCCCCGTGTTTCGTGCGAGAGAAAATCAAAGTCAGGCCATCGTTGTTCTGATTGAGAAATTGCACGAGCAAGCGATGCTTGTTGTCGCGAGAAACGTGGCAGAGGCTTTGATCAATCCGCTCCACCGTCGAGGCCACCGGAGTGACTTCCACGCGCACGGGATCGCGCAAAACGCTTTCCGCGAGCTGGCGAATTGAGCCTGGCATGGTCGCCGAAAAGAGCAACGACTGGCGTTTATGCGGGACTTTCGCGATGATGCGTTTCACCGACGGCGCAAAACCCATGTCGAGCATGCGATCAGCTTCGTCCAACACGAGAATTTCAACCTTACCGAGATGCACATGACGCTGCTCCATCAGGTCGAGTAAACGGCCCGGGGTCGCAATCACGATATCTGTCCCAGCCGCCAAACTGCGGATCTGCGGGCTTTCGCCAACGCCGCCGAACACGAGCGTGTGCCGCAACGAAAGATATCGGCCATACAGGGCGATGTTGTCGGCAATCTGCCCAGCGAGTTCGCGCGTAGGGGTTAAAATGAGGGCCCGCGGGAAGCGCGGTTGCCGAACGACAGGATTGCTCGAAAGCAAATGCAGCATCGGCAAGGCGAAGGCAGCCGTCTTGCCGGTGCCAGTCTGAGCGATACCAATAAGATCGCGGCCTTCCAGCAGCGAAGGAATCGCTTGGGCCTGGATCGGCGAAGGGTGCGTGTAGGCTTTGTCAGCCAACGCTCGTTGAATAGGCGCGGCCAACGGCAGCGCCGAAAAAAGAATTCCGGAATCAGTCATAAGAGACGTTCGCTCAAGGC
>Ga0068856_100001520_pt1 | contig 24326 bp, 26 predicted proteins | sample KBSCornC62_FD_66595 | JGI IMG/M metagenome (GOLD analysis project Ga0068856, IMG submission 66595) | Corn rhizosphere microbial communities from Kellogg Biological Station, Michigan, USA - KBS Corn C6-2 | ecosystem: Host-associated > Plants > Roots > Rhizosphere > Soil ... | reverse complement strand
TCGGCGATCAGAAGGTCATAGCTAACCTGGAGCACACCTGCCCCATCACCACGATCGAGAAACCGCCAACAGAACAGCGGCCAGGTATCCGCCGGGCGGATCTCATGTGAGATCCGCTCTCGCTCAGCCTCGCAGGCGACCTCGAAGTCCTCGGCTCCCGACAGGTCGACGACCTCCACCTCGTAGCTCGGCACCTGAGAGAGCACACGCTGGCGGCCGTCTGGGTCAATTACGATCCGCAGCGCGTCATGCCGGACTATCAGCCGATCGAGCGCAGTCTGTAGGCGCTCGAGATCTAGGTCCTCGATCTCGATCTCGACGTAGAAGTGACACGAGACGTCGCCGAGAGCAACGAAGCCAGTTCGACCGACCCAGTAGGCGTGCTGGATATCGGTGAGCCTGAAAGGGACATCTTCCGGGCAGCGCGGCAGCTCACTGCCTCTGCCGCCATTGGACGAGGGCACCTTGCCGATTCTCTGCTCGACAGCCTCCTGGCCCGAGCCGTCCTCTAGCTGGGCGAGGAGGTCCCCAAACGTCGGTTGCTCAAGCAAGATCTCCTCCGGGATCTCAACCCCGACCAGACTCGCCAGAGCACCGGCAATCTCAATCGAGGCGAGCGAGTCCAGCCCGACCTCCTCAAAGGTGGCATCACGCAGGGGCAGCTGAGGTCGAGTTCCGGTGCGGGCGGCGACTTCGTCACAGAGCCAGCTCTCGATGTCAACCGTGGTCATCCCGCCCCCGTCAACCAACGCTAACGGTCGCAACCGGTTGGAAGCGACCTGCGTCGAGCATCTGTCTGCAGCGGTGGCGCTGGATCTTTCCGCTGGGCGTCTTCGGCAGGCTACCGCGCGGCAGGAACATGCAGTCGTTGAGCGGAACGCCCGCCTTGGTCATTGCCAGGGTCGCCGCTTCGTCCGCGATAGCGTCGAAATTGACGTCAGCGCTCTTCAACTCGACGCATAGAGTCAGCCGCCCTGCACCGGTGCCGGCCTGCTCGACCACCGTCGAACACCCACGACGCACCCCGTCGAGCGCGTCAACGGCGGTCTCAATCTCGCGCGCGTAGACCTTCCGGCCACCGATTGAGATGACATCGTCCATACGGCCGACTGGGTAGAGATAGCCGTCGGCCACAAAACCGAGGTCACCGGTACGCAGAATGCCGTCCTGGAAGCGTTCTTCAGTGCGGGCTGGCTCACTGTAATAGCCGATCGACAGCGATCGAGATTTGACCTGAATTTCGCCGAGCCTGTCGCTGGGCACGCCGGGCAGCTCAACGCCGAGGCAGGGAACACCCGAGCTGACGATCCGGGTGGCACCGTCGCTGTCGGAGGGAACCTCCTCCAGGACTCCCTCGGCGAGCGCGATCGCATCGAGCGCCAAGGAGCGAGGTGCCTCCGCAAATGGCGTCGCGGTGACCGCAAGCGTCGCCTCGGCCAAGCCGTAAGCAGGCATCAGCGCCTCCTCCGGGAAGCCATGAGGGCCGAGCAGCTCGTTGACCAGGCGCAGCGTCTCCCATTCGACTCGCTCGCCACCGATGATGCATACCTTGGTCTTCAACTCTCGTGGGGGACCTCCGGAACGATAGGAGCGAGCAGCGAGGTGCAGAGCGGTATTGGTTCCAGCAGTGAGGACAGCCCCAACCTCTGCCATGTCGTCGAACCAGGTCCGCGGCGCCAACATGAACCGTTCCGGCGTGGACATGTATAGGCCGCGGTCTATCACCCAGGCGGACAACAGCTGCCCGAACAGGCCCATGTCGTGTGAAAGCGGCAGCCAGGTCACACCAACGTCGTCTTCGGAGAAACTCCGACCGGCGATCATCTCCCAGTTCAGCATCACTTGAGAGAGGATTGCCTTGGGGGTCAGCATGCATCCCTTGGGCGCGCTGGTGCTCCCGGAGGAGAACTGGATGAAAGCCAGCTCATCGTCGCCAGGTGGCGAGAGTTCGACCTTGCCACTGTCGGCGAAGGACTCCCAGGAGCGCACACCCAGCGCCAGAGCCAGATCCTCCGGCAGCAACTTCAGCATCCGCTCCTCGATCAAGAACAGCGCTGGTTCGAGCTGCTCGTGGATCGAGCGCAGCTGCTCGCCGTACTCCTCCAGTCCCATACCCCGCGCCGGTACCGGAAGTGAGGCAACGACTCCTCCCGCCAGCCAAACCGCGAGGATGCCGCGAACGACCTGTGGCCCATTGGTGAGAACAGCAGCGACGCGGGAGCCCGGCTCGACCCCGGCTCCCCTCAACCCGGCGGTCATTTGCTCTGCCTCGCGCACCATCTCGTTCCAAGGGTGCGCTTGGTAGCCGTCTCCATCCCAACAGTGCAGCTCCGTCCTGCGAGCTCCGACGGTGATCCCGTCCCAGAGGTTCGTTGCATCTTCGGGCATAACCGTCTCCTCTCTAGGTTGCGTCCGGCGCGCGCGAAGCCACAACGGAGCGCTCGTGCCGGTTCCGGATCCGCTTCTCTTGGGCTTCCCTGCCCACTCGCACGACATCCCAGGCGAGGCCGACCTTCTCAAGCAGCGCGATGATTGCGGCGCTCACATCGACCTCATACCAGCGCAGTCCGTGGCTGGCCGACCGCGGAAAGGCGTGGTGATTGTTATGCCAGGCCTCGCCGAAGGACGGCAGCGCTAGCCAAGCCACATTGCGCGATTCGTCTCGAGTGGGGAAACGTCGCGAGCCGAAATAGTGGCCAACGGAATTGACCGCGTAGGTGACGTGGTTGCCAATGAAGATTCGAACTAGGCCACCCCAGAGAACGCCCGTCGCCGCACCAAGAACACTCCCCGTCAGGGCCAGACCCAAGAGTCCCGGGAGAATGAGACCTCCAGCAACGAAGAGGACGAAATGCCGGCTGATGAAGCGGACATCTGGATCACGGGCGACATCGGGGCAGTAGCGCAATGGGTCGGAGGTGAGGTCTTTGGCAAAGAGCCATCCCAAATGAGCGTGCCAGAGCCCGCGCAGAACGCCGCGCAGGTTCGGGTCGTGGTCGAGGTGGGGACTGTGTGGGTCGCCGGGTTTGTCCGCTAGTTGGTGATGACGACGGTGGTGAGCGACCCAGATGATCGGCGGGGCCTGCGCGGCCATGGCCCCCGCGGCAACAAGAGCCATCCGTACACCGCGCCCAGCCGCGAAGGAGCGGTGGGTCAGGAGGCGGTGGTACCCGATTGTGATTCCAAGGCCGGTAATCACATTGAGAACCAGCAGCAAGACAATGTCCCAGGGACCGACCACATGGTTCCAGCCGAGAACGATCGCGATCACCACCCCGACTAGAGGCATGATCGAAGAGATCAGGATGAAGTAGTAGTGCTCACGCCCATCCATGGGTCATTCACGCTCCAGTGGGCAGCCGAGACTGATTGGCCAACTGCACCAGCTCGCCAATGGTGCTCAACTCGCTCACGTCGCTGCCGTTGAACCGAACACCCTTCTCTTCCTCTAGCCGGAAGACGATGTCGGCCAACTGCAGGCTCGAGAGGTCGAGGTCTTCGACCTTGGTGTCCTCCGTTAGGACGAGATCGCGACCCCGGCGACTTCTCAGGGCGTGACGCACGAGCGCGGCAATATCCGCGAGGGTGACCTCCCCCTCCGCGAGGGTGACCTCGCCCTCCGTGTTGTGAGGCGCCGCGTTCATGTCGCCAGTCTGCTTTCCAGGCGCCGCCAGTGCAAGGTTTGGGCAAGCGCACACAGCTGACTTAGTTCAAAGTCGGCAGGAATGCTCAGGCCGGGTCGGCTGCGTACTGCCGAATGCCTATAGCGGTGCTTTGGGCCTCGCCTGTCACGTACCGCCTTGCAAGCTCTCGGCGACGGATCTTGCCGCTGGTGGTAACCGGAATGCCGCCCGTAGGGAGCACTGCGATGTCGCTAACTCGAATGCCGTGCTGCTCGATTACGGCTTCCTGTATGCGATCAACCAGCGCATCGAACGATTCCTCATCGATCGGATCGTCGACCTCGACCGCAACGAGAACCGCATCCTCTTCTGTCTCAGTGCTGAGATCAGAAACAGCCACCCGACAGTCGTCCAGAAGATCGCTACTCTCGCGAACCGTCGCCTCAATGTCCTGTGGGGCATGGTTTATCCCCCGGACGAGGATCAACTCCTTCCTGCGCCCAGTTACGAACAGTTCGCCGTCGAAATGAAATCCGTCGTCTCCGGTTCGGAGATAGGGCCCCTCTCCATTCGCGAGGATGGCCGCGAACACGGCGTTCTCCTCATCGCTGCCCTCAATGTAACGCTCCGCCACTGCTGGCCCCGAGACCCAGATCTCGCCGATTCGCCCCGGTGGCAATGGCTCTCGCACCTGTGGGTCGACGATAACCACCTCATGGCCGGCGGCAACCCAGCCGTGGCCTATGAGTCGCCGACCGTCCCTATCTCTACTCGGGACCGCGCAACCAGCCTGCAAGTCCTCGCGTTCAAACGTGCGTGCACGAGCACTGCTGTTCGGCTCGACGGCGGTGACCACCGAGGTTGCCTCCGCAAGTCCGTATCCGGCCGTGAAGGCTGTGGGGTCGAACCCAGCGTAGGCAAATGCGTGTGCGAACCGGTCCAGGGTGTCGGGCTTGATCGGTTCCCCACCACTGATCGCGCAAGACCAGCTTGATAGATCAAGTGTTGGCAGATCAGCTGCGCTTACGCGGCGCAAGACATGGTCGTAGCCGAAGTTGGGGCAGCCAGATATCCGCGCACCGAAGCGGGCGATGGTGCGCAGCCAGCACGCAGGTTCCATAACGAAGCGAAGCGGCGTCAGGAACACTGACCTGGTCTCTGCGTAGAGCGGCTGCAGTAGGGGTCCAACGAAGCCCATGTCGTGGGACATCGGAAGCCACGAGACGCACACCGGGGAATCGGTCACTGGGTAAAGCTCACATTGAACTTCGAGGTTCGCAATTAGATTCTGCCCAGTAAGCGCGACTCCGCGTTGGGCAGCAGTCGACCCCGACGTCGCTTGAACGTAGGCAAACTCAGGCTCCTGTCCACTTGGCTCGAGGGGTGAAGGCTCACCGTCGTCGACCACAATCCAGGTTAGATCAGGGGCAGCGCTCAAGCCTATATGCGCAAGACGAGGTCCGACGAGCACTGCCTGGGAACCGGTCGCCCGTGCAGTTCGTACAAGGCCGTCCACTGCGGTTCCCGCGCGACCAAATTCCGGCACGTGCCCGGAAACCGGCGTGACACCTGCGTAGAGGCACCCAAACGTCGCCTCGAGGTAGCGGCGGCCTGATGGATAGCCGAGCACTATGCGCGAGAGTTCCCGCGCCTCCCCGGCAATAGCCGCCGCGACGGTCAACGCACCTGCGCGTACATCGGCAAACGTAACGTCGTCGTTGGAACTCTCGCCTTCGGTGAACGTGTAGCCCACGCGATTTGGAAAGCGACGTACCCCCTCGTCCAAGAGATCGAGAACTGAACCCGCCCCGCTCCTCAAGGCTGTCAAGGTGCTGGGCCCTCCACCGCAAGGGCACCACCGGAACTCGACGGGCCGGTCTCCTCTACCGGGATTTCGTGTCCGCACTGCGGGCACAGCAAGACCGCCGCACTCGGGTCCACCGTCGATATCTCTCCATCGTCCTGTTCCTGCCGCTCTCCCTTGCGTGCCGCTCGGAGCTCAAGCCGCAGATCAACAATCGAGAGCCTCTCCTTGCTCGCATGATCAAGCCACCGCTCCTGTTCGCCGACCGCCAGGGATGCAACAGTCTCGTGGTGGCTCCACGAGAGATTCTCCCGACGTCGGGAGATCTCGAACCTCGACGCGACGTAAACCATATTCATCAGAGTCTGACTGTCGTACCCCGTAATCGAGGCCGCGCGTGCGTAGCGTTCGCCAAACTTGGTGTTCCCATATCGAATCCAGTCACCCAACCACCATTGACTGCACCGGCCCATTGCTCCCAAGTTTCGACCAGCGGCAACCCAGTCAGCCAACTCCAAGGTGCCGTTCACAACCCAGGCAACCGGGGTAATCGACGCGGCTCTAGCCTGACCCTTCGTCGTGCTCACCAGGTCGGGTGTCCTCACACCTGGTGCCGCGACATCGTCGACCGTTGCCCCTCCCACGCCTGCAGCCATGCGCGCATTCTCCCATTACTTTGAACCTCCAGACCACGACTATGTGCGTCAATCCCCAGGCACCAAGGTGCCAGAATGCGACAGCTACAGAGGCAGGCACCCAGATCGGCGAAGCAGTCCTCTCAGGCTCCTGATTGCTGCGGTTGCGACTCGCTTGAGAGGGCAAGCAGTTCCTCGACCCTCAGTGCCACCTGGAGTTGGACCGCGCAGGTCTTAATCGGCTGTCCCAAGATTGACTCAACCCTTCGCAGCCGGCGTTCAACCGTGCGCCGCTCGATCCCTAGGACAATCGCCGCATTCACCGCAGTTTGGTCTGCCTGAAAATAGGCCTGAAGGGTCTTCCGCAGATCAGCACCTGAAATACCGGAACCATCCAAAGGCGCGACGTAGGTTTCGACCAAGGACCTTGCCAGCCATGGATCTCGAATCGCTGCCGAGTCCAGAATAACGTCCCGGCATCTCGTAACCCGCCGTGGCTGACAAAGCATGGCTGGCAGCGCCAACCTTGCTTCGTAATGCGTTTGGCGCCATCCAGCAAGCCCCTGGCGAAGCTCGCCCACCGCAGCCGACACGGCCATCGACATATTGGCCGCGAGCCAATCGCCGACATTGGCGGCCTCCAGTCGCTCAGAGCTTCCAAGCCATGCCCACGCGGTTTCGTCGTCGCGTGGCACATATAGCGTCTGAAAGGGCGACTCTGCACCGAACCGCCGAGCCATCGTCGCGGCGCTCTGGCCAATAAAGATCGCGCCGACGTGCCATCGGTCGAAGTCGTATCCGACTTCTGACGGAGGCATAGGGCTACCGTTTTCGAGCAACTGGACGATTTGATCCGCGTGCTGCTGCACCGCAGAGCGACCGACACTATGAAGTTCATCTCGATACTCAGCAGCGACGAACTCCATCAGACGATCCACACGAGGGCCCTGCTCACTCAGAATCTCGCACACGAGCTTGCTCGGCATCCCGTCGGACTCTGCAAGGATGAACTCCTCGAGCACCTTGTTCCCAGCCGCGTAGCGCCGCATCACCGTATCGAGACCGACCCCCTCACGAGCAGCGCGGCGTGCCTGTTTTGCAGTCTCCGAGGGAATTGGCACATTCGCATGGCCTCCCGCCTCTATGTCCTCAAGCGCATAGCGCAGCGCGGATGCTCCCGCCGCTTCGAGACCGACTGCATATGTCGGGTCTCCGCTCTTTGGCGATCCTGGAAGGTCTAAAATTCGACTGTAGATGGCTGCCTGGATCTCCGAGGTGCGGAGATACAGTCGGCCGACCAGTTGCGTGCGCAGTTCTCGCGGCGACATACGTTGGCGCTCGGTGGGTCCGGCCATCAGGGAAAGGACCACCGCATGCTTACCCCCAGTTCTGCTCCCGTAGAACGTTTATCTTCCCCGCCAGCTACTAGGCGACCTTGACCGTACCCAACCGACGATGAGCCAGCAAATCCTGAACGTGATCTCGCGCCTTTTGCCCACCCCTACCGTCGCGTATCGCTCACCTTGTGCTTTGGACCCGGGGCATTGGCTGTGATCGGACTCACCTCGTTGGGTCACGCCAGCCGGAGCATTCTCCACGCATGGCCATGGCCATTGGGGCGTGAAGAACTGATATCGACTTGCGCTCCGAGACCGGGGGCCACTCCAAATGGCACGAGCACTCCTGGGCAGCTGCAATTCCCGGAGCCAGAGCGTCAAATCATGAAGCGCGGCCAAGTCGTCGCTGATGTAGTGAGGGTTCAGCGTTGCCACAGGCCTACCGCCAAGCGATCCATCGCGTCACGCATGGGAGCTGTACAACGCGCTCCATTTTCAGATGGAGAGAAAGACCACTCGCGGCGGTGATAGTGGCACGGCTTGTCGTGCATCCGCGCTACAGCCGCTCGCCGACTCACGTTGCCACCGCTCCAAAGCGCTCGACATTGGTGCCTTCTTCCCAGGCAAACCCCTCGCCCTTCTTGGCGTTGTACAGCGCTCTATCGGCATGGGCGAAAACCGCGTCGAAGTCGAAGGGCTCTCCTTCAACCGAGGCGCTCACGCCACAGCTTGCCGTCACGGCAACCCTTGGGCCGGTGCTGGCCTGACCGATGACGGCTCGCGCGTCTCGGCCGACGCGGCACGCGTGGGCGATATCAGCACCAGGGACGAGGACCAAGAACTCGTCTCCCCCAAGCCGATAGATCAGGTCATATGCCCGCAGCCCGCTGCGTAGCTGATAGGCCACATCAACCAGCACGGCATCCCCGGCCTCGTGGCCAAGTGAGTCGTTCACGCGCTTGAATTTGTCCAGGTCGAGATACACAACGCCAACCGGCTCCCTGGTAAGGGCCGATTGATGTTCGATCTCCCTCGCGCGGGCCCGAAGTGAGCGACGGTTGAGCAGGTTGGTGAGCGGATCGAGGATGGCCTGGTCACGATGCTCTACGTCAGAGGTCATCAACGGGGTCGAGAGCCCTGCGCCCGCCACGACCACCCCTATAGGTGCAATGAGCAAGAGAGGGTCGGCAGCTACGCCGCCGGCGTCGGCGCTCAAGGCAACCGCGATCATCAAGGCGACAGCGATCGCCCCGCCCGCCCAAATCCCGTGCATGGAGAAACGCGCGCTCAGAGTGGCGACAGGAATCGCCAGCAGGACGAGCAGCGAGACCGCCGTGTCGCCAGTCAGAGCCACACTTGCGGCGATGATTGCCTCAACGGCCGCCCATGCTCCGAACATCCAATACTCCGGATGCGAGGCCCGGTCGGTCCGGGCGTCGGCTAGACGAAACGCGGCCGCCGCGACGAGCAGCGGGAGAAACGTCCACCAGCCCGTCCAGGGTCCAGCCGCCAGAAGGGCCAGAGCAGCGACCATGAAGACTCGTAGGCGGATCGGCCGCAGTCGGCGATCCATGTCCAGCATTCGCTGGCGAGCTGTGCCGCTCGCAACCAGCCATGAACGCTGAGAGGCTGGAAGGGGCGCGGGGCGATCGCCGCGGCGGCCGTCCGTCACTTTCCAGCCACCAAGGCGAGTCGGCCGCTCCCTTGCGCCGCGCCGAGCTTCACCCGCCGAATACTGGGATCAGTGGCGACCGAGAAGGTCGCGACCGCCAGAATCGCCGCCCCAACTAACAGGGCGGCGCTCGCGCCTACTGCACCGAGCATCAGCCCACCGAGCAGGTAACCAAGCGGTACCAGACCGAATGAGCCCAGCTGATCGAAGGAGTTGAGTCGCGAGAGAAGGTGAGGCGGAGAGTGATCCTGCTTCGCCGTTTCCCAGAGGGTCTCGAACACGGCCACCGAAGCTCCGGCGAAGGCCGCCCCAACAGCGATCAGCCCGACTGGCGCGGTTGTCGCGAGCAAGATCAGGGGCGCGATCCAAAGGGCGACCACCGTCGTGGCCGCCGACAGGGGGTGCGCCGGCTGCCACTTCATCGCAAACGCTCCTCCGAGTAGCTCGCCCACCGCTAGGCCGGCAAGAATCAATGCCCACGCCTCCGGGCCTCCAAGAGACTGCGCAGCGACAGCAGGGCCGAAGACGAAGAAGGGCGCGAAGACGAGCGTGTTCAGCACCGCGAACTCCAACGCCACTCGCCAAAACCAGCCGAGTCGGCGAACCGCGGCCCACCCTTCGGCTATCTCGACTCCTATCCCCTGCTGCTCACTTGGCTCCTCGGCCGGGCTGGCGAACGGTGTCGCGAGGCCCTTGACCAAGAGAGCGCTCGCCAAGAAGGTTCCGGCGTCGAGGGCAAACGCCCAACCGGGGCTTCCCAGTACGAGAATCGCCGCGCCGAGCGCAGGGCCAACGATCCAGCCAAGCGATTCCGCCATCTTGCGAAGCGCGTTGGTCTTCTTCCTCTGCTCAGGCCGCACGGCCTCTGGCACGAGAGAGTCCATCGCCGGGTAGAAGAAGGCCGACCCGGCGCCGTGCGCTATCTGAGCGAGAAGAATCTGCCAGTACGTGGCATCGCCGAGGACCAGCAGGACAGCGATCGCTGCGCGCGCCCCAAAGCGCAGCAGGTCGGCGGCGACCGCCACCCGGCGGCGGTCGAATCGGTCGCCGATTGCACCGCCGAGCAAGATCAACAGCGCCATCGCCAATGACTGGACGGCGAGCGCAACCCCAACCTGGCCGTTCGAGCCCCCGATCCCATAGACGGCGAACGGCAAGGCAACTAGGACCATGCCGTCGCCCGTTATCGACGTGAGCTGCGCCAGGGTCAGGCGGCGCACCGGGGCTTCGCTCAGCGCAGAAGGGTCGAGATTGGCCACTACCCAGCCACCTCAATCCTTGCGCTTTCCATTCCCACGCCCCCCCGCTTTGCCGCCCTTGGCCTCCCGTCGTCTTTAAGACTATAGTCTATGTTCACGAGAGCGCGGCAGCGGGAGGCTCCCGCCCCGTGCCTTCGACGCCTGCCCAACTTGGAGTTGCAATCGCCGGTCTGCGCGAAAAGCGCGGACTGAGCATTGAAACGCTCGCTGCAGCTGCCGGCATCCACTTCACCTACCTGTCCAAAATCGAAAACGGCAGAGGCAATCCGAGCTGGAAAGTTGTCGGCAACCTCGCGAAAGAGCTGGGCGTCGAGATCGCTGAGCTCGATCAACTCGCGCGGGCTTAGGCCGTCGAGTCCTCGCTCTTTTTGTCTGGCAGAAGAGAAGCCGTCTGCAGTACTCTTGCGTGGTAGCTGACTACGATGCTGTCCGGCCTTTTCGGCAGGTCGTGGCTCAAGTCGACCGGATCGAGTGACCGCCGTTCGTCCTTCGCAACCAAAGCCAGGATTCTGAGTCGCACTGGATGGCTGCGCGCGAAATCCTGAAGTAGCTCCAAGCGCGCAGATCCGCAGCTGTGCATTGCCGCTCCGTTCTTCTACCCCCCGTCGATCAACAGCGAATAAACCCCCACCTTTTTGGTGCTGCGGGACATAAGTGCGGTCGTCGTCATTGCTTACATCGGCGAGTAGACGGATAAGAAGACATTTGTCGGACATGGGCAGCTCAGGTGCCCACTGGCGCTGGAGTGCTGACGTGCGCCTCCAGCGCCAGTGGGCGCCAAGACAGTCCACCGCTCCCGTGGCTGGATGAGAACAGCTGGAAAGTGGCGACTAATCCTGACTACTGCACGGTTCCAGATTGGTACTGGTCCGTCAAACCACATTTACTGGACGCCTAGCTGGAGCTTTCCATCGGGAGGTCACTAGCTGGCTGGCCGGCGCGGCTGCGTGTGAACCCTAGTACCGCGATCACGGTAGAGGGCGCCACATGGTCTTCTCCCGCCTCTGCCATTCTCTTGTTGGACTGGACCTCGATCTGCAGCTGTCGCTTAATCGTTTCGGCTTGCTCTTCCGCGGCCTCTTTCCGTCCTTGAGCATCGAGGTTGGCAGCCTTCCACCAGACGCGCATGTCGGGATCGGTGCTCATCTTCCCTACGTGAACTGAGGCCAGGCCCTCCCCGAACAGGTTTCGAAGGCCCGCGGTAGCGATCGCCCGTTTGTCCTCGTCTGGGAGAACTTCCCATTCCTCGTCGCTGAGTTCTGGTCTCCTCACAGCGCGATAGAAGTGCTCCACTGCTCCGCCTCGCGGTTCGGTTTTCACCAGCTCGATGCAGCCGGCCTCAAGCAGCCCCTTGACGTGATGGATCACCTGGTTCAGATCCTCGCGGATCTCCTTGGAGACTTCGTTGGGGCTGGCAACCCGTTCGTTGAAGATCGTCAGGGCGTTGATGCGGATTCGGTGCCCCACCGCAAAGGCCGCCATCTCCACGAGGGACTTGCTCCGCCCTTTCTCTTTTGTCGCCACGCCATCTCCTTCGGATCTAGGAATTTCCCGGCACTAAAGCGCTCCAGACCATAGACGTGCCCTTGCGCCCAATGAACCCTGGACGCAAAGTTCTTCCTAGACGAAAAGTCTTTCCTTTGTAGCTTCACCTCCATGCCCGGCAACGGGCCGGGCGCCCAGTCCGAGGGGAGGTGAGCTACGTGAAGATCAAGGCCATTGATGCGGTTATGCCTGCGCTCATTTTCAAGAACAACTAGGCGGTGAGCGCCGCTAGGTAATGGGCCGGTCCTGATCGTCAGTTTTAAGGGGGTTGGGATCGGCCCCTGTCGCTCTTAATGCTTCTTTAGGGGCTTGGCCACGACCTCGTCCAGCCGCTGACCCCGGCGCCCATGGTTGCCAGCCTGGTTTACCGAGGCTAGTCTGAGCGATAGCAAGCTCTTGAGCGGAAAGTCATCCCTATGCGTCGGCCACGGATCAAGCGCACGACAGATCGGCTGGAGTCGCCCAACGGCGACCTCTACCTAATGCGGTCTGGGATGGGCAAAGACATCCAGATCGAGCAACCGGACAGCAAAGGGCGACGGTTGATCTATGCCCTAGAGGGCGAGCACACGCGCGAGGAACTCGAGGAGCAGTTCGGTGAAAAAGCAGTCGAAGACGTCCTTGGCCAGCTCGGCCAGCTCGGCGTTATAGAGGATGCCGCCGATGACGATCTCATCGACGACGATGTAGCCGCGCGCTTTGATCGTCAGCTGCGCTATTTCAGCGATGTCTCGACAGGGCCAACACCTTCGCAGTGTCAAGGCAAGCTGGAACGCGCCAAGGTCGCGGTCCTCGGCGTGGGTGGCCTTGGCGGCTGGTCGGCACTGGCTCTGGCCTGCTGCGGAATTGGCGCGATGCTCCTGGTTGACTTTGACCGTGTTGAGTTGACCAATCTGAACCGCCAGGTTCTCTACGGAGAGCCTGATATCGGCCGAATCAAGGCGGAGGCAGCAGCGGAGCGGCTTGGGTCTTTCAATTCGAGGATGCGCGTCGAGGTACTTACGAAGCGGCTTGAGAGCGAAGCAGAGATTGCTGAGGTGATCGAGGGGTATGACGTCGTGATCAACGCCATCGACTGGCCCGCACACGATGTCGAGCATTGGGTCAACTCGGCCTGTTTCGGTGCTGGGATTCCCTTCATGTCCATGAGCCACTCCCCGCCAATCGCCCGGGTGGGGCCGTTCTACGTGCCAGGCGTGACTGCCTGTTACGCCTGTCAGGAGATCGGATACCGACGCTCGTATGAGCTGTTTGACCTCGCAATCGCACAGCTTCGAGCCAAAGCATCGCCCGCTGCGACGCTCGGGCCGGCTTGTGCCCTGATAGGTGGCCAAGTAGCCCTCGACCTCATGCACCATCTCACCGGTCTTGCCGAGCCTTCCACTCTGGGCGCCGCCCACATCTACGACCTGCGGACGATGGAGCTCAAACGAGAAGCCGTTGCTCCGGAGCCGAGCTGTCCCGTCTGCGGCGAGGCAGCACCAGATCGGAAGGTCAGCCGCTAGTCCAGGTCGGAGCGGCGCGCGATGTAGACGGCCTTCGTGTGCGCGGATTCATCGAGTGGCCGCTGCAATCCAATGCCATCCACATGTTGGCCGGCGACATCGACGACTTCAAGACCCGCGCCCCTAATCGCCTCCAGCACGTCCTGTTCAGGAAAGTGACGCTGCCGATGCCGGTGAGGGTCAACCACCGCGCCCGCGCCCTCAACTGCAAATCGCGCTTCCCAGATAGAGCCGGGGGGTACGTCGACCGACGTAAGCCCCTGTCGGACAAAGCGCACCCCATCTTCCTCTAGCGCCTCGCTCGTTGCAAAGAAGCTGCGGTATGCGAGCAGGGTGCTGACATCGAACAACAACAGCCCAGACGCTGCCAAGTTGTCTCGCATTCCCCTGAGTGCCGCCTTGAGTTCGTCTTTATCCAGCAGGTAGTTCACAGCATCCACGAGTGCCCAAACCAGATCGAATGCGCCAAAAACGGGTAGGTCACGCATGTCGACAACCTCGAGCCGAGCCGAGACGCCGACCTTCTCTCGTGCCTGCGCCACCATTGCCGGCGAGATGTCGCAGGCAGTCACAGCCCATCCTCGCGACAGCATTGGAAGGAAGCTCTTGCCCGTCCCGCATCCGACATCGAGCAGTCGGCGACCGACTAGGCCGTGCTGCTCGAGCGCCGGTAGGAGTTCCTTCATCAGCGCCTCGTACCTGTGGTGCGCGGTGAAGTCATCGTAGGCGGGCGCGATCGCCTCGTAAGCAATACGAGCCCCCCCATCTCGATTTTTCAGCTTCCCCACCGATCCGCCCCTTACTCGCCTCGCGAGTCGGCGATCGTCTCCATCCGCAAGACGAGGTCGCTCAACTTGACGTCGAGGCCCGTACAGATGCGAGCGAGGGTGGTGAGCATGGGGTTGGTCATTCCTCGCTCCAAGTCGCTGACAAGTTGAAACCGCACTTCTGCTTTGTCCGCAAGCTGCTCTAGCGTGAGATCCGCTTCTTTGCGCAGTTCCCTAACCGCTTCGCCCAGAGCCATATGTAGAGGCGAGCGGGGTTTGGTGCGACGGCGGGGCGGCATGGTGTCCGGCAGCCTTCCCGCCTGCGGGCAAAGTTGTTATCCGTTTGAGCGGAAAACCTCTAGTCTCTGACTTACCGCCTGAATACCCGAACTCAACCCTCAACCGTCATCCGCCGAAAGATCTGCTGCCCGCCGAGATCCTCCTCACAACGACAGGGAATGCCATCGCAAGGGACCATGCGCAAGCGGCCCGCCTCCTCTCCCTCGCGGCGGGCCGCTTGCGCTTCAGCCGCAGAAGCAATCCGGACGGCCAGTTTTTGGCAAAAAAAGGGACGGCTCGATTTGCATCGCGACTCTCCTCGACGGAGAGCGAGACGCTGCTCGCTCTCCGTCGATCCACGTGCCTGCCGCTTCTATGGTCAGTCTCGACCTGCTTCTGCCTGGATCGCGATTCGTCCTGCTGGACCTCCTCAGCCTCCGCTACCCATCCCAATCCACAATCGGCCGGCCGGTCCTGGGCAGAATCTGGCTCACGAATTCGACCAGATCGCCACCGTTGCAATCGCCCGGCTTGTTCACCCAGCCGGCAATCCTGTCGAGCGCGTCCTCAGCCTCAAGCATCATGTCGATGGCCGGAGCGCGCCCGGGGCGCTCGTCCTCCCATTGCGCCCCGCGCTGCTCCCGGCCGCAGTCAGAACAGGAGAGCCGCACACCACCGAGTCCCTCGGCCGTTGGAGCAGAGTCAAGGATCAACGTTCCGTCTTCGATAGCCGAGGCAGTCGCAACCAGGATTGCGTCTCGCTCGTAATTGATCTTTGCCGAGCCGCAGGATTCACATCGCATTCGCGGCCTCCAGCGCATCGAGGGAATCTTCGAGCCAGTCGGCCGCTGGGCCGCCGTAGAGATCCCACATCTCGTCCACCTCGACCTGGGCGAGCAACTCCGGGTTGATCTCACGACCGTCTCGTTCGACGAGGACGCCGGCGATCACGCCGAGAAAGCAATCCTCGAGCGGCCCATGCTCCCGCAGGCAGTTTGGGCAGCGAACATCGGGCCAAGCTGTCACACGGGCGATCGCTGACCAGCGGATTTGGACGTCGCCCAGCCGAACCCCACGCAGGCCAACGAAGCGAAGACGGCCAATGGCAATCGGCTCTCCTTCCCGGTGATCTCGATGAAGGGCGACCTGGCGCCGTCCCCTCTGGCTCGCCTGCCAAAGCTCCGCGATGAGCCACGCTCTGCGTCGAATCTTCCTAAGCATCGGCCCCCGTCCCGTCCGGCTCGAAGTGATCCGCTTCCTCGCCCTAGACCCAAGGCTGAAAGCGCGCCAGCTAGACATCTGCGCCACCTCCACCGGCAGCGGCAAGAACGGGCCCGTCGGGTCCGTTTACGTCATCGACCTCCTCGCCGCATGCGAGGCAGAAGATGTCGGTCAACTCACCGTCATCGCTCAGAACCATCTGGCCCTCGGAGTCAAGGCCACACAGGTCGTAGCGATACTCGACTCGCAGACTGCCGGCCTCCCCGCAACGGGGACAGCTACAGCTCCCGACCGTGCGGTGATCAAGGCCGGCCTCGAGCTGGCGCACGGCCTCAACGGCGTCATTGGCGATGCCGAGGGCGCTTGTGAGGATCTCCACCGTCCTAGCGAGCGCGTCGTCGCCGTGCCAGAGGTCGCTCGTCGCCAGCTTCCTCAGTTCCTCTGAGTTGGCGGCAACGTGGGCGTTGGGGTGGGCAGTCGACAGGACCGTGATCAGGGCTACGTCGGGGTCCCCGACTGCACTCGGGTAGATCAGGATCTCAAGGCCACTGGGAGTCTTGAGGATCCCCGCCCCGGCCAGATCGGCCATCAGGCGGTTCAGGTCATCGGCGCTGGAGAAGGCATCGAGACACCCGAAGGATGTCTCGAGCGCGTCACGCAGTGGCGCCTCTTCGATGCGGAATTTCTCCGTCATCAGAAGCCGTGTTCCCAGCGCGGCCACTTGGCGCTCTCGGCGATCTCGATCGCGCGCTTGGCCACCTGGCCGGGAATAGGGCGAAGGAAGGACTCCTCCCGAGCCCCTTGCTCGGGGTCGAGCGCGATGGCTTCATCGATCACCACCACGCGGTCGACCGTGCCGTCAGTTGGATCGACGATCACCTCGAGCGGAACCGTGTAGGCAACTTGGACGCGGTAGTCGACTTCGGTCTCCTCGCGTCGCTCGACTGCTTGATCAGCCACAGACTGCTCCTTTCAAGTGCTTGTTGCCGGACCGTGTCCGGCGTGGTGGGCGCGCCTCAAGCCGCGCAAGGAAGGCGGTCGGCGCCTGTCGGCCATGCCCGGCTCTCAGCTCTCCTCCTCGAAGCCGGCCGCCTCAAGCACGCCTCGGACCGCGCGCAGCCGCGAGATCACGTCGCAGACCTCAGTCGGCGCATCGCCGTGGCTCATGCCGCCGCTGATGTAGACGATGGCCCCGCGAACCCGGAGCTCGCTGATGTCGATCCAGTTCGCGATCGCGTCTTGCAGGCCCTGCAGGTCCCTGTAGAGCTGCTCGCGGACTTCCTGCAGCCGCTCCGGCTCGGCGGGATCGACGCAATCGAACTCGTCGAGGTCCTCGACGTCCTCCGGGCCAAGATGCTCGATCGCACGCCGGGCGGCCTTGAAGTCAATCTCTCGGCGCTCGTCGACGATGAGCGTGTGAATGATGAGGTCGGCGCTCAAGCTCCACCTCCCGCCACGACTGGCTGGCTGTCCTCGCTAAAGCGAAAGCCGAGCTGGTGAAAGCGGGTGATCATGTTCGGCATGCCTCGCAGCTCCAGCTTGCGACGCAACCTCGCCGCGTGAGAGTCGATCGTCCGCCGGCTTCCACCCGGCGCTCCGGCAAAGGTCTCCTCGAGGAGGTCCTTGTAGGTGAGGATCCTGGCGGGCTCTTTCGCCAGCGCGGCCAAGAGCCTGAACTCGCCGTCGCTCAAGTAGAGCTCGACGCCCTTGACGCTGGCCCGTCGGCGCCGGTGATCGATTTCCACGCTTGCGAGCGTGCCGTGAGCTCGGGCGCCGGATCTCGGCGCAGCCGTCGCGGTGCTCACGCCACCGCTCCCGCGCTCATTGCGGCCGCGGCGCTGTCGCCCAAGGCTCGCTGATCGAGGACCTCCTTGACCCGGGCAAGGACAAGGTTGTGCTCTCGGCCCCTTACGCAACTCCACGGCCCCCCTCTTGGCCCGTCGCCCAGCGGCCCACTCTCCCCCACGGCGCCGCTGAAGGACGAGTGGCCGGCGTGGAAGTCGAACGGGAAGCGGAGAACCACCTCGAAGCTGTGGTGAAGCTGAAGCGAGTAGAACCCCGAATTGGCATATGTGTGTTCGACGACGAGGTCGAGGTCTCTGTCCTCGGCCAACCTCCTCATCGCCGTCGTGAACTTCTCCTGCATGTCCATTGCGTTTTCCTCCTTGAAGTCAGCCCGGCCATAGCCGGGGGTCAGCTGCTCGCCCCGCGCCTCATGCATGCCCGATGCGGTGCGCCGAGTGAGGAAGCACTCAGGCCGGCGCGTCTTCTGGGCGCATGACGCCAATTTCGAGCGCCTTGCGCAGCCGCAGCAAGGGCGCCAGGTTGGTCATCGGAGCACCTCCAATCCGCCACGAAGCACGTCCGCCACAACAAGCGTCGGGTGCTCCGCTCGCATCGCCTCCTCGGCCGCCGCGCTGGTGGCAACAACCGCTTCGCCGAAGCGCTGCGGCTCGCCGCCTTCCTCGGCGTCGGCGTAGGTGCCGATGACGGTGAAGAGCGAGCTTGGCGTCTCCTCTTCGTCCTCCTCGACCTCGCCTTCGGCCGCATTGCAGACGGGGAAGGTGCTGAGCAGCTCGGCCCATACCTCCTCGGGGGCAAGAACGTGTTCTGAGTCGATCACGTCGTTGGGCTGGACGAGACCGCAGACGGTCCGATAGGCGACCGGGCTCAGCGCCAGGTGCACCGCCGCCTCACCCCCGCGACGCTCAACGGGCGCGCTCCCGGCGGAAGTGGTGCCCATGCGCGCAGCGCCGGCGAGCCGGAAGCCGGGCCTCCATCCACATCCGGCGCAGGAGACGACGAGCTCTGACTCCATTGCGACCGGGTGGCCATGGAGAGAGTCGTTCAAGCGGGAGAACTCAAGGCCGGTGACCTCCAGCGTTCCATCGGAGCACCGCTCGGCAGCGGTGAGGTCGAAATAGACCTTCGTCGAGGCCTCCAGTCGCCCCCCGCAGTGCGGACAGGCGAGCTCGGGTCTGGTTTTTGAATCGCTCAAATCAGCCACCTCCTCGGTGACGGCGGCGGGCGCTGTGCACCGCCGCCTTTCGCTTTGCGGCCCTTCGGCTTGCCGCGGTCTCCTTGGAGCGGGCGCGGAGAAGCTCGGCTCGCACCAGCTCAAGCATTCGCCGCCGCGCCACTGGGCTCTCGTGCTGCGCGGTGGCGCGATCGGAACGCCGAGACCCCGTCATGGCGCCTCGCCGCCGGCCGACAGCCTCGTTGCCGCGAGCAGGCTGGCGATCGCCGCTCGCGATCGCTGGGCCTCGATCGTGGTGCGCTGCTCGCGCAGAGCCCGCACCTCCCAGGCGGGCTCGACGAGGGTGTTCGCGCAGCCGATCACGACCTGGGGCCCGAGGCCCCAGATATGGGCGTTGACCGCCAGGCCGGCGACCGCGACTGCAGAGATGTCACACCCATACCAGCGGAACTCGTGGGGGTCTTTTCCTTCGGCGCGCAGCATCTGAGCCGCTGCGCGCAGCAGGCCGCCGGTTCCCGCCGTCGGGTCGCAGATCGAAGACCCGGGCGCGACCCCCGGGAACGAGATGCGCGCCATCACCTCGGCGAGCGCCGGAGGCGTGTAGAACTCGCCGCGCGCCTGCCTGGCGCTCGGGCTTTGCATATGCGTGTAGAGGTGACCGAGAAGGTCGACCTCGCGCAATGCGTCCAGATCGAGCGTCAGCTCGAGCAGCCCGGCCTTGACGCTCGCTCGAGCGAGCGCTCCGGCGCCGGCGAGGAGGCTGCGATCCAGGGGGTCGGCGTTTAGCCACTCCCCGAAGGGCCCACAGCGGAAGGCGAGCTCGGGCCGTGCGATCGTGAACATGCACCAGACCTCGCTGAGCATCTGGGCGATCTCCTCATCGCTCGAGCCGAGGATCCGCTCGGCTGGGTCCGGGCCCTCGTTGTCGCGTTTGCCGAGCAGGGCGATCGCGGCGATCACCCCGACGCAGACGCCGACATCCGAACCGCCGCCGACACCATTCCACGCGTACTCGGCAGCCTCCGCGACCTTGTGGACTTGGGTCAGGCGGTGGCTCATCGCCAGCGAGCCCGGCCACGGGAGGTGGGCGTCCTCGAGCCCACGGGCAATCGTGTCTCTCTCATCTGGGTCTCCTCTCAGTAGAGATGCGCAGCGCGGCTTGCGACCGCGCTGCGCCCTTCGGTTCGCTCAGGCGCGGGCGGCGAGAGAGCGGCGCGTGGAGTAGCTAGGAGCCATGGCTTGCCCTCCACTCGGCGCGCACCTGGGACTCGGGACGTGGCCGCTTTTTGCCGGCGTTGCGCCGCACGGCGCACTCCTCGCCGTCGCCACAGCGCCAATGCCAGTAGCGGCGGGCACCGTGGGCGCCACCGCGGTGCGATTTATCGGCGGTCTGGTGACCGCAGACGATGCAGGCCCCTTGCAGCACGAGCTCAGAGCGCACCGGCCGCGACGGGCTCGGACTCCTCGCGGGCCGGCTCCTCCTCGCCGCCGCCCTCGGGAATCAGCTCCAGCGCTTCGGCGGAGACGTCCTCGCTGCGGGCGAGCCGGTCGCGGGCCGGCTCGGTGCCCCGCTCGGGTACCGTGAAGCGCGGCCGCAGCTCCTCGGCGCGCTCTTCGCCGAGGCAGGCCTCGGCCTCGTGCCAAAGCGCTGCTGGCGCCAGGCCCTGCAGCTGCTCCTCGCGCCCCAGGGTGTAGGGGAGTTCGAAGTTCGGCCGGGCGGCGGCGCCGAGCACGCTCTGATCGGCGAGGATCGCCGTGGCACAGGCACCAAAGAGCCGGCCGATCAGGGCCGGACCGCTCGTCGCCTTGCGCAGGTCGGCCTCCAAGAGCGCGAGGACCTCGTCGATCGAGGGGTACTCCTCGACGATGCGGGCGCTCCCCCGAGACGGACGAACGTCGCGTTTGAGCCACGCTTCGCGCACCACCCGGTGTCCCGCGGCGAGGTCACGGCCGAGGTGCTCGAGCATCAGCGCCGCGATCACCCGCGCCTGCTCGAGGCTGACCTCGCTCTGGTAGTCGAAGCGGTTGATCAGCTCGCGGTCGAGGTGTGCATTTGAGCTCCTGGCTTTGAGGGCCTCGGCCTTGCGCCGCTCGCGCGCGGCTTTCGCGTCCTCGCGCTCCTCGGGCATCTCGACTCCTTCGCGGGTGGGAGCGGCCTCGCCGCCGCTCTCCGCGAGGGTTGCGGCGGCGCCACGGGCCCAATCCGCGGCAAAGGCTGGGTCGACGAGCACGCCGGAGCGCCGGTAGGCGCCCTCGCGATACTCGAGCAGCACCTCAAAGGCCCGAGCGCGGTCGACCTCGGCCTCGGCGACCTGGGCGGTGCGCAGCTCCCGCGGCACCGAGACCAGGGAACTGTCGACGTCGGCAAGGGCAGCCTCGACGTCGGCGAGCGAGCCCTCTGCGACCAGGCCCTGGCTCGCCGCGGTGCGGATCCGCTCGGCGACCTCGTCGAGGTTGACCGTGTCGTGGGGCCCGAAGGGGATCAGGAACGTGGCCTCGGGCTGGCGCTCCTCGTCGGCGAGGCGCCGCAACGCGGCGGCGGGGTCGTTGTCGAGGGCGCTCTGGCTCTGGGCACCGCTTGCCACCCGCTCGGCGAGTGCTTCGGCGATTCCCGGCGCCTTTGCTGCGATCGGAGCCAGGGTGGCCGCGTTTCGCAGCGTCAGCTCCTCGCGGGCGAGGCGATCGCGCACCCCCTCGGGGAGCCCCAACAGGGCCATCCGCCTTTCGGCGAGCGTCAAGGAGATCCCAAAGTGCTCGGCGGCACCCTCGAGCGTGAAGCCGAAGCTCGAGATCAGACCCGCGAGAACCTGCGCCTCCTCCAGTGGAGTGAGACGCTCGTGCAGCGCGTTCTCATCGAACGCCATCGCCAACCGGGTCGGCTCGTCTAGCTCCTCGCCTTCCTCGATCACCATCGCCGGCAACCGCGGCCGACCCGCCCGGATGGCCGCCTCGTAGCGGCGTTCGCCTGCGATCAGCTCGTAGTCGTCCTCGCCAGTGCGGCGGACCAGCACCGTCTGAAGAGTTCCCATACGCCGGGTAGAGGTCGTGAGCGCAGCAAGCGCCGGCTCGGGCTTGCTCTTGCGGGGGTTATCGCCGGGGCGTATCTGCTCGATCGGCAGATAGCGCAGGGTTCGCTCGTGCTCGCCCAGACCTGGCTCGATCTGCTCCTGGCCCTCGATGTGGACCGGGGGCTCAATGACAGTGGCACTACTCATCGCCACCTCCTTTGGTTAGTGAGTCCGCGGCGCCTGGCGCCGCCTTTTGCCCTCAACTGGCGCCAAGCGCCTCGACCGAGGCGCCGCCGATCACCGCGGCGATCTCCAGCGGCTCTGAGACCGCGACGCGAGCGCTCTCGCCATGGGCGCGCGGCTCGGTGCCGATCCCGGCCGAGACGACGCCGCAACCGGCGGCGCGCAGCTCGGCGATGTTTCGCTCACCGGCCTCCGCCCAGGGCTCCGATGTCCAGTAGCCGTCGCCGATCAAGAACAAGAGGCGAGGCCGGCGGCGGTCAGAGAGCGGCAGCACCGCGCGCAGTAGCTCGATCCCCTCGCCGACCTCCTCTGAGCCGCCGAGCGCCGAGATAACCGGGACTTCGCCGAGTCGACGACCGGGCCCGCAGAGCAGCTCCGCCTCGTCGCCGAAGAGCGACACCGCGGCGCGCCCGCCAACCTGCTCGACAGCGCTGTGGGCGACCCAGAGCACCGAGCAGATCTCGCCCTCGTGCTTGTGGTTGGAGCCCGAGACGTCGACCGCGATCCCGACGACCGGCTGCCAGAGCTCGGCGAAGACGGTACGGCGGGTCACAAAGGCCCGCCCCCGCACCGGTGCCCCGCGGGCGAGCTCTGAGGCCTGGCGCATCGCGCCGCGGCCCGAGAAGCGTCCCGGCGGGGAGACCCGGCCCTCGCGGATGAGGCGTTTTGAGCGCGCCTCGCGCAGGGCGTGAGCGAGGCGGCGCGAGGCCACACGCTCGATCGCGACCGGCGGGCGCCCGCCGGCGTCGGGGATGCCCGGCCCGAAGCCAAAGCCGTGCCCCCCGCCAAAGAGCGCCAGCCGCTTCGCGGCGGCCGCGCCGCCTTCGGCGATCTCACGGGCAAGCTCTCGCAGCTCGGGGTCGACGCCGCCTTCGCGGGGGTCCAGCTCGATCGCCTCACCGCGGGCGCTGCGCTCTGCCTCGGCCAGAGAGCCGCTCGCCTTCACCCAGCTGGGGGCACCGTCTTCGGCGCCCTCGCCCTCGCCGGCTTCGTCGGGATCCGGTGGGGCGAGCTCCTGCAGGCGCCTGGCTCCCTCGATCAGCGCCGGCACGGCCTCCTCGTCCTTCGCGGCGCAGACGGTGGCGACGATCTCCTTGACCGCCTCCAGATCTGCCTCGCCCAAGACCTCGGCGAACTGCCTTTCGCTGTCGCGGACGTCGCTCGCCCGCAAGGTGCCGGCGGGAACGCGTGAGCAGATCAGCGCCGCGCCGCGCGCCGCCCGGGCTCGGGTCATCGGCGCCAGGGGCTCGGCCGGCTCGTGCTCGAGCAGGATCTTGGAGATCGCGGCACGCAGGTAGCGCTGGGCGCGCGGAACCCCTTCGATCAGTCGCGCCTCCATCCGACCCTCCTCGAGGCGCTTTGCGTCTTCGAGCAGGTCCTCGGGCACCGCCTGCATCTGTCGCGGCGTCGGGGTGTGCTTGACGTGCCCGCACTCGTGAAAGAGGACGCCGAGCACGACGACGAGCGCCTTCAGCTCATCGGGGCCCGGTTCGAGCGGGATCTCCTCGGGATCGCAGCCGAGCAGCTCGCCGTCGATCAGGATCACGTTGGTCACCCGGTTGACAAGGCCGGCAACCGGTGCGGAGGCCTTCGGATAGCACTTGACGAGGACCCCGCTGACGATGCTGAGCGCCGCCTTGGTCAGGGCGGCGCTCGCCTTGCCCCAGCCGCCGGGCAGCGCCGAGGGCTGGACGCGTTCGGCGGGAATCCGCTGGAACGCCTCCTTCCAACCCCCCACTATTCGACCCGCAGGGGGTCGAGTGCGACGCCCCCGGTCACGAAGGCCTCCAGGGCCTCGCTGAGCGCCCCGCGGGACTCCTCAGGGCAGACGCCGAGCAGGTTGCGTGCGGCGATGAGGGGATCGAACACCGCGGCGATCGCCTTGAAGGCCAAGAGCTCGCGCAGCTGCGGCGCCCAGGTGGTGGGTCCCGCCTCGCCCGGGGCGATGCCGGCGAGCGGGTCAGCTGCCTCGAGTGCCTGGTTTAGCTTCGCGGCCGCGTTGACGGTGTCCGGGGCAACGCCGAGGCGGCGAGCCGTCGCGGCGTCAAAGCCGACGTAGACGTGGATCGCGCAGCGCGAGGCGAGCGCTTCAGAGAACGTCGTCCCCGGCAGGTTGGGGTTGTAGGCGATCACCGCGCCGAAGCCCTCGCCGGCACGGACCACCTCCCCTCCGCACTCGTTCAGGGTCAGCTGCCGGCGCGAGTCAAGCGCCGGGAAGACGCGGCTCTGCACCCGGGGGTCGCCCTGGGTGATGTCGTCGCCGAACCAGACCTTCGCTTCGCGAAGCGCGCGGGTCAGCGAGCCATCGCCCCACTCCCAGCCCGATTTCGGGGCGGGGAAGTAGGTGCCGATCAGGTCCTCGACCTGGGTGCCCTCGCTGAACTCCTGGGTGATCACCCGGCCCTCGCCGAGGGCGGCTTCGACGAGGGTCGTCTTGCCGGTCCCCGGCGG
>Ga0068856_100001519_pt1 | contig 24326 bp, 15 predicted proteins | sample KBSCornC62_FD_66595 | JGI IMG/M metagenome (GOLD analysis project Ga0068856, IMG submission 66595) | Corn rhizosphere microbial communities from Kellogg Biological Station, Michigan, USA - KBS Corn C6-2 | ecosystem: Host-associated > Plants > Roots > Rhizosphere > Soil ... | reverse complement strand
CCGATCGCGCTGGAGAGATCAAAAGCGTTCCTGACCTGATCGATTTCGACGAAGGACGAATCGAATGATAACGCGGTGAAGCCGCGAACCGAGTAGAGCGAGAGGCTACAAAGTAGCCGCGCTCGTGAGAGCGCGGGCCTTCGTCGCAGTTGTCTGAAAAGGCCGCTTTCGCAAGCAGGCTGTTGCTTTGCCTACTTTCCCGTTGGCTCGGGCGGCAAAGAGCGCAGGAAGGCGAAGAGCGCTTTTAGCTCCGTATCGCTCATTTGGCCGAACACCTCCGGCATGACGGGGCTCAGCTTGTGCCCTTCGGGTGTCGTGTGCGTGCGCAGCGTGCGGAGAAAATCGGCTTCGCTCCAGTTCTTCAGATGACCGGTGTCGATGGGCGTGAGATTCGCCGCAGGAGGCCAATCCGGCGGGCCTTTGGCGATTTTGCCGCCGGAGAAATTGGGGTTGTGGCAACCCACACATGAGACGGCGACATAGCGTCCGTACTCGACAGATACGGCGGGCGTGACGGCATCGAAATGGACGGCACTATGATCGACGACGTCGGCGCCGAGCTTGAATTTGCCTGCGACGATCAGTGCTCGCGCTACGGGGCCCGGCCGCACCGGCACCGTTGCCCGGGCGACAGGCGGCATGCTTTTTACATACGCAATAATCGCGCCGAGATCATCCTCGGTGAAGTGCACGAAATCCTCTGATGGCATTAAAATCAAAGCCCGGCCCTTTGGGTTGATGCCGTGTTGAATCGATCGAATCCAGTCTACGGTTTGGTAATTCGACGTCACACCACCTTCGCCGCTTGTCAGATTCGGACCATACATGACGCCCATGGCGGGGTCATCGATGACTTTAGCGCCTCCGAAATCATCGCCATGGCAGGTCGTGCAGCCCCGAGTTTCAACGAGGTGTTTGCCTCGCGCGAGAGCCTCTGCGCTGGTCGGAAGTGTGATTGGGGCTGGCGTGAAAGCGTAGACGCGACTCAGGCGTCGATTGCTGGACCAATAAATAAAGATCGCCAACGCGATCAGCAAACCGACGAGCACGCCGAGGGCTTTCAGGATGAAGCGGAGGAGTTTACCCATGGGGAACGATTCAACATTTGACGAATGCCGCCAATCTTTTTTTCGACGACCGAGATGTCGGTTATTTATAACCGTCCAGGTGAGTCACAAGGCATCCATTCAGGCGTGACCTTGGGGGCATTCGGTGTTTGATGTGATTTTGGACAGGCGGTTTCGATGGCTTTGCTTCAACATTAGGTCTTCCTTGTTTATATCATTTCCTTGTTTTGTCCGGCACGCGTGGTTCGGGATACTTTTCTTCATCGGGTTTCTGGCAAATAGCCGGGGCGCGGCGACGACTTATTTGCTTTGCCGACCGCGATGGCAGCCGACGCAAACGGTAATCTCTACCTGATTGATAACCGCGTCATCCGCAAACTAACTTCGGCCGGACAGGTCACGACGGTTGCGGGTTTTGTCGACCCTAACGCTACGAGCACCTCGACGATTGATGGCACGGGGGCCGCGGCTTCATTTGAAAGCCCTTCAGGCATCGCCGTTTCTCCGTCCGGCGATATCTATATATGCGATTCGCAAGCCCAAGTGATTCGCAAAATGACCGCTGCCGGAGCGGTGACGACGGTCGCTGGAAAAGTTGATGTTCAAGGAGCAGCGAATGGTCCTTTCAACCAAGGGACGCTGTCATATCCGTCCGGGGTTGCGGTCGATACGGCGGGAAATGTTTATATTGCCGATTACGGCAATAGCCTTATTCGCAAAATGACACCATCCGGTGTATTGAGCACGGTGGCGGGCATCCCCGGATCCTCCGGACGCGTCGACGGCCCGGGGTGGAACGCGCAGTTCAGCGCGCCTGAAGCAGTTACTGTCGATCCGGTGGGAAACATTTTTGTTTTAGATGGAGATCACTCCATCCGCATCATTTCTCCGTCCGGAACGGTATCGACTTTGGTAACAAACGCAGGGGACGATGGTGATCCGGCTGATCTGAATTCGGGAGCGATTTCCATAAACAACCTCACGATGGACGCGTCCGGGAATCTTTATACAACCAAATATTCAAACCAATCGATCCTGAAGGTAACACCAATTGGATCCGTTGCATCGATGAATGTAACCGCGATGCCGGCGAGCATCGCGGCCCAAGTTGGCGCCACTGCGACTTTAAGCGTCTCTGTCACGAGTGTGTCGGGGCTTCACTATGATTGGCAGGTTTCTCCGAGCGGACAGTCTACGTGGAGCGATATTTCCGACGGCCCTCAATATTCTGGTTCGAATACAGCCAACCTGCAGGTTCTGAATCTACCACCCGCCGCTACAGGTTCCCGTTATCGTTGTATCATTTCCAATGGCGGTGCCGTGAACAGAGTGAGCGCGGTCGCTGTCCTGTCGGTGATTTCATCGAACACGGGATCCCGTCTCACAAATATTTCAACGCGTGCAAATGTCGGCATCGGTGCAAATGTCGAAATCGCCGGCTTCATAATCAGCGGATCGGGGCCCCAACAAATATTGATTCGCGCAAATGGCCCAGCGCTACAAGCGAGTGGGCTCGCCACGGGGTACTTGATGGATCCAGTGTTGACTCTTCACGCGACCGATCCCGCGGCTTCAGTGATCGCGACCAACGATAACTGGGGCGATGATCCATCGATGAAGAGCCAGATCGCTGCGGCCACCTCTGCTGTCGGCGCACCGGCATGGGGCGACGGCAGCAAAGACGCAGCCATCCTGACTTTACTGAACCCCGGCGGGTACACCGCCGTAGTGGAGAGCAAAGATGGCACGCAAGGTGTCGGGTTGATCGAAGTCTTCGCGGTCGATCCCGCAAACGGGGCAGGGAAGGTGATAAACGTGTCTTCGCGCACCGGCCTTGCGACCGGAGCAAATGTCCAAATCGCTGGTTTTATCATCACGGGCACCACCGCGAAGAGAGTCGTTATTCGCGCGACTGGGCCGTCACTATCGAAATATAATGTGTCGAATCCTCTCGCGGATCCGAAAATCGAGCTGCACAGCGCGGTTGAAGGGCAACCTCTTCTGGCAGTCGACGAAGACTGGGATGCAACGGCGCAAAGAGATCTGTTCAAAAGCCTGGGCGTCGATAACTGGGAGGTTGGTAGCAAGGATGCCGCCATCATCACTACGCTTCAGCCTGGCGGTTACACCGCGGTCGTTTCGGGCGCCGACGGTGGCTCAGGCGTGGCGTTGATCGAGGTGTTCGATGCCGATTCCAATTAAACCTAACAACACCCCATCCCGCTAGTTGAAAACGGATTGCGGATACTAGGGGAACCGCTGGAGGGCAATCGCGCACTTTCCGGATGCCAGGATAGGGAGCGCTGCTGGGATGGTTCGCCTGAGGGCGGCTGTGTGGTACGAACGAACCTTTGGGTCGCGGGCGGGTCAGTTTTGGCCTCGTAGTCTGTCTTTGTCCGCATCTGAGGTGTTTCAACATCCGCTATGTCGCTTTACGCGCCAAAACGGAAGATGAACCATCCCTTTTGGGGGCGAATGCCCTGCGCCGCGCGTCACTTCCAAAGGGTCATGCGCGGATTTGTCAGCAGATTGTTGTCGTCCGGTTAGATGTGCTCAGTGTTTCAATTTTTCATCTCCATGCTTCCCATAATCTCTCGAACCGTTACGCGCTTCACGCCGAAATCGTGGCAGGTTTTTACCGCTGCGTTTTTAATCAGCTCAGGAAGCGCGCTGGCCGTTTCGCCAACGCCTTCTTATACCTTCAGCCACTTGGCTGGAGCTTTAGCTGGGCCGGGCTCCATCGACGGAAATGGGAACGCCGCCCATTTTTTTAACCCGCGTGAAATCACCGGGGATGCGCAAGGAAACTTGTACATCGGCGATGAGTATAACTTCGCGGTTCGCAAAATCTCGCCCAGCGGAGATGTCACGACGTTAGCGGGCGATGTCGGCGTAAGCGGAGTGGTCGACGCAACGGGCAGTGCCGCGCGTTTCGGTGCGATTTTGGGTCTGGCTGTCGATTCGACCGGAAACGTCTATGTGGCGGATGAATCGACCGGTGTGAGAAAAATCACTCCTGCCGGCGCTGTGACCACCCTGGCTGGTCAGGCCAATACCTATTCGTTTGCTAACGGCACGGGCAATCAAGCGAAGTTCAATAATCCCACGGGCATCACGATCGATTCTTCGGGAAACCTTTATGTCAGCGACGCCGGAAATAATGTTATCCGCAAAGTCACTCCAGCGGGCGTGGTGACCACCTTCGCTGGCACCGTGGGCACCTCGGGGCATGCGGACGGGACTGCGACGACAGCGACATTTGTTAAACCCGGTCCGATCACGATCGACTCTGCTGGGAATTTATATGTCGCGGATAACTTTATCGGCATCCGCAAAATCACTCCAGCCGGCGTGGTGACGACTTTAGCCGGGTCGGTCACGACGTCGGGGTATTTGGACGCGACGGGGACGGCGGCGCGTTTTGCTGCTGTGACCGGCTTGAGCGTCGATCCGTCGGGAAATATTTACGCGGCCGACATCGGGAGTTCGACCGTCCGCAAGATCACGGCTGCAGGCGTGGTGACCACAATTTCTGGCACGGCGAACACATCCGCGTACATCGACGGCATCGCTTCCTCGGCGCTGTTCATCGGGCCAAGTGGCGTCTTCTACGACTCCGCCGGAAATCTTTTCATCACCGATGCGTCAGCGAATACCGTTCGCAAACTCTCCGGTGGCAATGTAGTTTCGACTATCGCTGGCAATCCGGCGTGGACCTCTTTGCAAGTTGACGGGACAGGCACGCAAGCGCGCTTCAATGCCCCTTATGCGGAAGCACTCGCTCCCTCCGGCGATTTGTATCTCATCGACGGATACGTGATTCGGAAAGTCACCCCAGCCGGCGTGGTGACGACAATCGCGGGCCATAACGGCCCTTCCGGGGCGATCCAAACCAGTGTGGATGGGCAGGGGACTGCCGCCTTGTTTGCCGTGCCGAGAGGACTCTGTGTTGATGCGTCCGGAACCGTTTACGTGACCGACAATGCGGAGATCCGGAAGATCTCGCCCACCGGCAATGTTACGACTTTCGCTGGATCAACGGCGCAGGGCTGGCATGACGGCACGGGCACGGCTGCTAAATTCGCATCGCCAGATGGCATTGCGATTGGACCAGACGGAAATCTTTACGTAGCCGACAGTATCGAACACATGATCCGAAAGATCACCCCAGCGGGAGAGGTCACAACCTTTGCGGGGACCTTAGGGGCTAACGGCCACGTCGATGGTGCCGGCTCGCAGGCTCAATTTGGCGATGTCGGCGGAGTTGCGTTCGATTCGGCCGGTAATCTTTACGTCGGTGACGGGAGCAATGGTTTGGTTCGGAAAGTCGCTCCCGATGCGACGGTGAGCACCGTTACTATGTCGCAGCAACTTGGATACGTACACACGATTGCCGTTGATGCTGCGGGCAACATCTTCACCAGCGATAACGGCATCGGGTTGTATATGATTCAGACCGACGGCACGGTCAGCTCGTTGTGCAATCCGCTTCCCGACGATGTCGATGGTGTGGGTCAAGCCGCATACCTCAATGGCGTTGCTTCCGTGGTCGTGGATTCCACCGGCGCGCTCGATATCGCCGATTTGCACAGCGGAGCGATTCGCCGCGCTGTGCCGACCGCCAATGTTGCCGCAATCACGATCTCAGCCTCTCCCAGTTCAGTGACCATCAGCTCCGGCGCCAATGCCACGTTCACTGTCACCGCGACGAGCACGGCGGCTCTCCATTATAATTGGCAGGCACTCGCTCCGGGCCAGAGTCTTTGGGTCAACCTGACCAACTCGGGCAGCTTCAGTGGAACGACGACAGCCACGCTCACCATCACGGGTGCTACGGCGAGTCTGTCTGGCGTTCAATTCCGCTGCGTGGTCACCAACGATAGCGCGCCCAACGCCATTTCGGGCGCGGCGACCTTGGTTATCGGCACGACCACGAGTCAGCTTTCGGATATCGCGACACGCTCGCAGGTGAACACGGGAGCCGGGGTCGAAATCGCTGGATTTATTATCAGCGGAACGCAGCCCCAGACGGTTTTGATCCGCGCGAGTGGACCCTTTTTACAGAAAACGGGGATTCTGCAGGGGTTTCTCGCAGACCCCGTGTTGCAGCTTTACTCGGGCTCTTCCGTGCTGTTGACGAATGATAATTGGGGCGACGACCCGACTCAAAAAGCAATTATCGCGCAAGCGACAGCCGCTGTGAATGCGCCTGCTTGGGATGATGGCAGTAAAGATGCCGCAATCGTCACGACGCTCGCTCCGGGCGGCTACACGGCCATCGTCTCCGGCAAAAACGGCTCGAGCGGCATCGCACTCGTCGAAGTTTTTGCTCTCAACGCGAATATTACTGCTGGAACCAAGTTATCCAACATCGCGACGCGTTCCTATTCCGGAGCGGGCGGACAGGTTCAGATTGCCGGGTTTATCATTTCAGGAACGTCAAAAAAGAAAGTGTTGATCCGCGCGACCGGACCGACGCTCTCTACCCCCACCTATGGGTCGATCGATTCCAAGACGGTCTTGGCAGATCCTAAGATCGATCTCTATGACAGCCACCAGAATATCATTGCGACCAATGATAACTGGGATGCGAGCACCCAGCAGTCTCTCTTCAAAGCTCTTGGTGTTGATTTCTGGGCACCGGGCTCGAAGGACTCCGCGATTGTCATGACTCTCGATCCGGGTGGCTATACAGCGATTGTTTCCGGCGCCGACGGAGGCACGGGTGTGGCGCTAGTCGAAGTCTTCGACGCGGACGGAAACTGATCCGTTGCGCAAATTAGAATGCGATCGGTGCTCGCTGTTGAAGCTGGGCACCGATTCGCGCGGTTGGCCGAGGAGTTGGCAAATGACTCGATGCGCGTACGCTACCCGATGAGCGAAAACGACGGCGTCAGTTATCGACCGGATGCACACCGGTTTGAATACGTGCTCGGCGAACACGTTGCGGTGTGCGACTACGAGGACCGCGGCGACACTTGGGTTTTTAATCACACCTATGTGCCGCCCGCTTTTCGCGGCCAAGGGGTGGCGGCCAAATTGGCTCGAGCTAGTTTAGAACTCGCGCGTGCTCGCGGGAAGAAAGTGACTCCGGCGTGTAGTTATATCGCAAAGTATATAGAGACCACGCCAGAGTTTAAAGACCTGTTAAGTGCCAAATCTTAAGGCTTTTTAATCGACCTCGGCTGCGGTGTTTCGGGATCGCTTCAGTTGGCGAATCTCAAAGAAAGCGTCAGCTTCGTCCGCTCGACAAGAGGTGTGTGTACGGGCGGCGCGGCGCTTAGCCGATGCCTTCTTGCGAGAGATCGTTCATGCGGGATTCGGCGTCATATGCGCAGAACTCGCGTTCTTGTGAACGCCCCTAAAGCCGGAGAAGGAGACGTGGTGCTGATTACTGTCCCGTGTCTCCGTAGTATTCACGAAACCACGACACGAATTTCTGCAGACCGGCTTCGAGTGACACCTTGGGTTCGAAGCCAACTGCTGCGTGGATCCGATCGATGCTGGCGAAGGTCGAGGGCATGTCGCCGAGTTGAGGCGGCATGAGTTCGATATTAGCTTTTTTGCCGAGCATCGTTTCCAGCATTTCGACGAACAAGCGGACTTCGATCGGGCGGTGGTGGCCGATGTTGAAAACTTGATAAGGAGGGACAGGCTTCTCGACCGGCGGGTAGAGCAAGACCTTCAACGTGCCGTCCACGATGTCGTCGATGTAGGTGAAATCGCGAAGTGATTTGCCGTGATTGAATAATTTCAACGGGGCGCCCGAGAGAATCGCTTTCGAGAAAATAATCGGCGACATATCCGGCCGCCCCCAAGGCCCATAGACGGTGAAGAAGCGAAGGCCGGTGATCATGAGCTTGTGCGCATGAGCGTAGCTATAGGCCATGAGTTCGTTACTCTTCTTCGTCGCGCCGTAAAACGAGATCGGCTGATCGGTGATCTGATCTTCGGAAAATGGCACATGGGCTCCGGCCCCGTAAATGCTGCTCGAAGAAGCGAAGACCAAATGCTTCGGAGGATATTTTCGCGCTGCTTCGAGGATGTTGAGAAAGCCGGTGATGTTCGCTTCGACGTACGCGGCTGGGTTGTCCAAACTGTAGCGAACTCCCGCTTGCGCACCGAGGTGAACGATGTAGTCGGGACGGAAATGGCCAACCAGTTGGTGAGTCGCTTCGGCGTCGCTGAAGTCGAGTTTGAGGAAGCGGAATTTTTCCAACTTCTCGAGCTCACAGAGTCGCGCCTTCTTCAAATCGACCGAATAGTATTCGTTGAGATTGTCCACGCCAACGACTTCGCAGCGTTGCGTTTCCGCCAAACGGCGGGAGACATGATATCCGATGAAACCGGCCGCGCCGGTAACGAGTACTTTCATTTGGTGGGGGAATAGACGACTCCGCGGTGAAAATCAAAGGATGATTCAAAGCCCCCCGCGCGGAGTCTAATGCAGGATGATGAATGAAGAATGCAGAATGAGTGAACATCTGGACTGAAGCGGCAGGCTCCAGCGAAAAGACGAAGAGGCTGGTTTGGCGCCTGGTTTTTTCATTCTGCATTCATCATCCTGCATTCTTCACTAGGCCCGCTCGGGGGCGGCGTCTACGAAAGTGCAATCTTGCAGGCGGGCCGCTTCATCCCTCTGCTCGCGTTTTTCATGGCGAAGCATCCCGGCACCGTTTTCAGAGCGAAATCGCTCTCTCTTTCTTTCCTAAGCGAGGTTCGCGCATGAAGCCGACATTGTCCGTGGTCATTCCTTTTTATAACGAAGAGGAGAGCGTGGTGGAACTCTTGCAGGAGGTGCGCCAAGCTTGCCCCGACGCGGAAATCGTCGCCGTCGATGACGGCAGCAAAGATGCGACGCAGCAGAAGATTCGCGAATTTCCAGGCGTGCTGTTGGTCGCCCTTGGCCGCAATCTCGGACAGAGCGCGGCACTTTACGCCGGTCTTCAACAAGCCACAGGCGATCTCTGTGTCATGCTCGATGGTGACGGCCAAAACGACCCGGCCGATATCCCCCTTTTGGTTGAAGCGTCGGCGCAAGCCGATCTCGTCTGCGGTTATCGCAAGAATCGGCGCGACACCTGGAATCGCCGCGTCGCGTCACGGATCGCGAATGCGATTCGCCGCTGGTTTCTGCACGATGGCATTCGCGACACGGGATGCTCGCTCAAAGCGATGCGCCGCGAACACGTTCGCTTTCTCATCCCGTTTAACGGCCTTCACCGCTACATTCCCGCATTTCTGAAAAACGCAGGCTGTTCGATTGCAGAGGTGCCGGTTAACCACCGCCCCCGTCTGCGTGGTGTGTCCAAGTACACCATCGGCGGTCGCGCGTTGCGTGGACTGCGCGACTTGTTCGGCGTAAGTTGGGTGCTGAGCCGCCAGCTCCGTTTTCCTGCGGATCTGCGCGCGGGCGAGGCGACGCGCAACATTTTCGGCGGGACTCCTTACCGTCCTGCGAACTCCGCAGGCGCCGACGCGAAGACGAATTCGTCAGGCTCTGCTTCATGAACGAAGTGATTTTTCAATTCCACGGTTGGATCATTACGCCGTGGAAGATTCTCGGATTTATTGGGGTGTTCATGTTCGGCGGTCGCTGGCTCGTCCAATTTCTGGCGTCGCGACGCGCCGGCAAACCTGTCATCCCCCGTCTGTTTTGGTACATGAGCATCCTCGGCAGCCTGCTGCAGTTGAGCTATTTCATTTTCGGAAAAAACGATTCGGTTGGCGTGCTCTCGAATCTGTTTCCGACGTTCACTGCCTTTTATAATCTTTGGCTGGAGATGAAACATCGTCCGCCGGCCGCGATCGTTCCGGCAGCGGAAGCGAAATGAAGTGGGCGCTGCTCTATCAATTTCCCTGGGCCGTTTTGCGGGGGATTCCGGCGGTCTGGAAAGAGCGGGGGCGATTGCTGGCGGGCTTTTTCCTCATCTGGGAGGCGCTTTGGTTATTTTGGCATCGCTTCGACTACGCTGCGACCGGCTGGGCGCATCTGCATAGTGATCCGCGCTGGCTCGGAGTTGCCGCCCGCACCAGCTACTGGGGCGAACTTCACCGCGCGCCACTCATCCTCCTGGCGTTCGTCGGTCTGTTCGGTTTTTGGAAACACACGCCACGCCTGGGCTGGGCCGCGCTCGCGGGCGCCTTGGCCGGGTCGATCGGAGGCATTTTGGTCAATATCATCAAATGCGTTTTCGGGCGTCCGCGTCCATCGACCGGCCTGGCCGACGGGATCTATTGGCTTCAATTTGGCTGGGGTCACCAATCGTTTCCCTCCGGCCACGCGACGCATTGCGCCGCGATTGCGACCGCCGTCACGGTGCTTGCTCCTCGTCCCGGGATCGCGCTTTGGGCCGGCGCTCTTTTTGTGATGTGGTCGCGTTGGTATTCGGAGCGGCACTACGTAAGCGATTTGTGGGGCGGCGCGGGACTTGGAATCACCATCGGTTTAATCGTCGGCTGGTCGGCTCGCTTGGCTTGGCAAACCTGGATTGCGAACAAACCGGGCTTTTCGGATAAGAACGACGCTGTCACATGTTAACGGATACATCTGCTCCCACCGCCGCTCGCGTGCCGAATCACTATCGCTGGGCGCCCTGGTTTTTGCTTCTGCTCGTGCTGGCGATGACGCTGCCCGGGACGGATTGGCTTCCGCTGGTTGATCGGGATGAGCCGCGTTTCGCTACGGCCACGCGCGAGATGATGGAACGGTCGGATTGGGTCGTGCCGACCTTCAACGGCCAGTACCGCTTCGACAAACCGGTTCTGACTTATTGGTTGATGCGGGTTGGGTATTCGATTTTTGGATTCACCGAGATAGGGGCGCGTTTGCATGCCGTCATCGCTACGATCGGCCTCGTGCTGGCGACCTGGTGGATGGGCCGGCGTTGGTTCGGCGAACGGGTGGGCTTTTTGGCGGCGGCGATGCTCGCGACCTGTTTGCAGGTGTTCATTCATGGGCGTCTCGCGCTGGCGGATATGCCGATGATCGCCTGCGTCGCGCTCGCGTGTTTCGCGTTGAAGGAACGTCTCGAGGATGAAAAGCCCTGGCGCCGCAGCCGCTGGTGGTGGCTCCTCTACCTCGGACTTGGCGTCGGGTTTCTCGCTAAAGGCCCCATCGTTTTGGCCGTGCCCATCCTCGCTGCGCTCTTGTTTCGCTGGGTGCTCTGGCGAAAACCGCAGGCTTGGAGCCGGCTCGCTGTGCTGCCGGGAATTGGCTTGGTGCTCGTGATCGTCGGCGCTTGGGGCATTCCCGCGCTCGTCGAGACGCATGGACTTTTCTGGAAAGTCGGCATGGGCGAGCATGTCGTTCAGCGTGGTTTCGAGAAATTTAATGGCCGCGGTTATACGCCGTTTTTCTACCTCGCGACCGCGCCGATGAGTTTGTTTCCCTGGATCGCGTTCATTGCGTTTTTGCCCTCCGTCCTGAAACGTTGCTGGAGCGAGCGGGTGGCGTGGCTCACCGCGTGGTTAGGGGCGCCGTATATCATCTTCACGGCTTATGCCACGCAGTTGCCGCATTATGTTCTGCCCGGATTCCCCGCGCTTTTCACGTTGTTAGCCCTGGGCTTGACCGCTGATGAAGAAACGTGGCCGAGCCTCGCGCGTAATGTCGCATGGGCTTTTTTGGCCCTGATGGGAAGCGGTTTAATGGGAGCGCTGTTACTCACTCGCACCACTGAGCTGCCCGCGGAGATCGAACCATTGCGCGACGGGCTTACAGGCATGGTCGTCGTGCTGCTCGGCTTTGTTTTTGGTGCACTCGCATTTCTCGTGCATCGCGCGTGGGCCAACGGACTTGCGGCCATCGCTATTGTGGCGGTCATCGTCGGCGCGGTCGCGATGGGCCACGGACTGCGACGCACGAGTTTGACCGTGCCATCCCAGCATTGGGCCGCGCATTTTCCTTCCACGACGCATTTTGTCGGCGCGGGTTTTTCCGAGCCGAGTCTGGTTTTCTATTCGCACCGTCAGTGGGATTTTCCGCAAGACGCTGCGGCTTTGGAAAAAGCGCTCCAGCAACCGGGTGGTCTCGTGGTCGTGACCATGGTCGATGAAGTTGACCCACTGCAGTTTTTCAAAGCCGGCTTGGCAAAACGATTCGGGAAAATTCCCAAACCGATTTCTTACCATCCGGTTGCGCCGGAAATTTCCGACGTGCTGGATCGCTACGCTCCAGGCCATTGGGAACCGCATGATATTGCCGGATTCAATCTTGGCCGCACGCGCTGGCAGCACCTGCGGATTTGGATACGACCCTGACACGCCTGTAGTATTAAATTAGCTATTGAATGGCGAAAAACCTCAACTAGAGCTTGCGCCGTTTTTGTCTCTCCATTCGGTAACACTCATGAAGATTAATGCTTATTTGAAACCCTCGTGTGGTTGGTCGAACGGTGTTCGCGCCATCATGCGAAAATATAATCTTCAATACACTGACATCGACATCATCAACGACCGCGCGAACTACGCGGAGATGGTGCAAAAGTCCGGTCAACCGCTTTCTCCCTGCGTCGAAGTCGACGGCGTGATGTTGGCAGACGTATCCGGCGAAGAGGTCGAGAATTACCTTCTTTCCAACGATCTGGTGAAACCGAATGAAGTGCGTCCCGAGACCGCCACGAACGCCGGCTGCTCCGACGAAGAGCACGCGAAAATGGCGCCGAAAACGGTCCGCTTCTTCTAACAAGAGCCTCAACTTTCTCCCAGGCCGGCTCTTGCACATGCAGGGCCGGCCTTTTTTGTGCGCCTGTTTTTATCTCTGACTCTTTTCGCTTTTACAATCTCTGGCATCCGGTCTGCAGCGACCCGCCTCGGCAGGCACAATCTTGCCGCTCTTTTGCGAAGCGCTGTTGACCTGATGCACCTGGTTCCTGCTAGTATCGCCCGATTTTTCGTCTGAAACTCTGCTTATGGCCAAGATCGTTCCATCTCCGCTCTACCGCTCTGACTTCGAACACGATGCCTGTGGCGTTGGTTTTATTGCAAAACTGTCGGGTGAGCGCTCGTACGACGTCATCAATCGCGCGATCACGGCCCTGAAATCGCTCGCCCATCGTGGCGCCATCGACGCCGATGCGATCACCGGCGACGGCGCGGGTATTCTCACGCAGATCCCCGTCGAACTTTTCCGCGAGCACCTGGAGAAAAAGAAGAAGAAACTTTTCCGCGACCAAGACCTCGGCGTCGGCATGATTTTTCTGCCGCGTGACGACGAATATTCCCAGTCGCACTGCAAAAAGATCGTCGAGTCCGCGATCAGAGCGGAAGGCCTCGCCTGGCTTTGTTGGCGCGATGTGCCGACCGACGATTCCTGCCTCGGCCGCAAGGCGATCGAGACCAAGCCGCTCATCGTGCAAGCCCTCGTCGCCCGCAAGGACGAGATCAGCGATGACGAGTTTGAACGTAAACTTTTCCTCGCGCAAAAGACGATCGAGCGGAAGGTCATCGAAGCGAAGATCGACGGGTTCTACATCTGCTCGTTCTCGTCGCGCACGATCGTTTACAAGGGCCTGCTCAACGCGCCCCAGGTCCGCAAGTTTTTCACCGACCTGAAGTCGCCGAAGTTCACCTCGTCGTTCGCGGTTTTCCACCAGCGCTACTCGACGAACACGTTTCCGACGTGGCACCTCGCACATCCGTTCCGGATGCTCGCGCACAACGGCGAAATCAACACGATCCGCGGTAACCGTAACCTCATGCACGCGCGCGAGCGCGGCACCGCATACGGCGTGTGGGGCGAACGTTTCCACGATCTCAAGCCGCTCGTTCAACCGAACATGAGCGACTCCGCCTCGCTCGACAACGGCCTCCAACTTCTCGCTCTCGGCGGGCGTGATGCGCTGCAGTCCGCCATGTTCATGATGCCGATGGCGTGGGAAAAAGATAAGAAGCTCACGCCGGAAGCGCGCGCCTTCTATCGCTACCACGCTTGTATGATCGAGCCATGGGATGGCCCGGCCGCGATTGTCTTCACCGATGGCAAGGTCATCGGCGCCGCGCTCGATCGCAATGGTCTGCGGCCGGCGCGCTTCAAGATTTACGACGACGGCTATGTGATCCTCGCGTCCGAAGCTGGCCTCGTGCACGACTTCCCGGGTAACGTCATCCGCTCTGGCCGTCTCGGACCGGGCAAGATGATCGCGGTCGATCTTCAGCAGAAGAAGTTTTTCGACGATGCCGAGTTGAAGGCGCGTTTCACCAGCGATCCACACTACCGCGAATGGTGCGATGCGCACTTGGTCAACCTGCACAAGTTCGCGACCGCTAAGGAAGCGCCTGCCGCGAAGCCAACTGCTTCTGAAGGCGATGAAGACGTCGCACCGGTTGTTCCGCCCGTATCCGGAGTTTCCCTACAGCAGCAAATTGCGTTTGGTTATGACATCGACGAGATCGAGATGATCATGACGCCGCTGGCTGAAGGGGTGGAGCCGACGGGATCGATGGGCGATGACACGCCTCTCGCGGTGCTTTCGCGCCGTCCTCGTCTGTTTTATCAATACTTCAAGCAGCTCTTCGCTCAGGTGACGAATCCGCCGATCGACTCGATCCGCGAAAAGTCGGTCATGTCGCTGACGATGTACTTGGGCGGCCGCCTCGGTCTCTTCGAAGAATTCCCGAAGACGAGTGGGTACGTTGAACTCGATTCACCGATTCTGCAAAGCCATGAAGTTGCGGCTCTGTTCAATGTCGCGTTCCTCAAGAATCGCATCGTTCGCCTGAATGTCCATTTCGACGCGGCGAGCGGCCCGGATGGCTTGGAAGCGGCGTTGAAGGATTTGGCTTTGCGCGCTCAAACCGCGATCGAAGCCAACAACGCGAAGGTCATCATCCTCTCCGATAAAGGCATCAATTCCGAGAAGGTCGGCATTCCGATGTTGCTCGCGGTCGGCGCCGTGCATCAGCAGCTCGTGCGCTCGGGTCTGCGCTTGAAGTGCGATCTCGTGGCCGAAACCGCTGAGGCGCGCGACGTGCATCACATCGCCTGCTTGCTCGGCTTTGGCGTGAATGCGGTTAACCCGTATCTCGCGCTCGATCTCGTTGCGGAACTCGCTTCCGCCGGAAAAACCACGAAGCCGATCAGCCCCGAAGACGCGCGCAAAAATTACAAGAACACGATCGACGCCGGTCTGCTCAAGGTCATGGCGAAGATGGGTATCTCGACGCTGCTCAGCTACCGCGGCGCCCAAATCTTCGAAGCACTTGGCATTTCGCACAAGGTCATCGACGAGTGCTTCTCCGGCACACCGTCCCCGATCGGTGGTATCGATTATCGTCAGATCGCCGAAGAAGCGATTCGTCGCCACGAACGCGCATTCCCTGCGCGTGACTCAGCGGATCCGGATAACGTCGGCATCGGCGGCGCCGCTCCTGCGCTTCACAACGAAGGCTACTATCGCGTTAACAAGAAGGGCGAAGGCGAGTTCCACGGTTGGAACCCGAAGTTCGTCGCTTCGATGAACAAATTCCTGCGCTCGAACTCGACGGAAGACTACGCCGGGTTGCGCACAACGGCGGACGAGCATCAACCGATGGCGATCAAGGATCTGTTGAAGATCCGCTTCACCGGCCGCGTGCCGGTGCCGGTCGAGGAAGTTGAGTCGATCGAAGATATTCGTCGTCGCTTCACCACCGCGGGTATGTCGCTCGGTGCGCTCTCGCCTGAGGTCCACGAGACACTCGCGATTGCGATGAACCGCATCGGCGGCAAATCGAACTCCGGCGAAGGCGGCGAAGATCCGGCGCGTTTCTCGATTCGCGAAAACGGCGACAACGCGAACAGCGCAATCAAGCAGGTCGCGTCCGGGCGTTTTGGCGTTACCGCCGAATATCTCGCGAACGCTAAGGAAATTGAAATAAAGATGGCCCAGGGAGCGAAGCCGGGCGAAGGCGGTCAGCTTCCGGGCCACAAGGTCACGGGTCTGATTGCTCGCCTGCGTCACAGCGTGCCCGGCGTCATGCTGATTTCGCCACCGCCGCATCACGATATCTATTCGATCGAAGATTTAGCTCAGTTGATTTTCGACCTGAAGGAAGTGAATCCGCGCGCCAAGGTTTGCGTGAAGCTGGTCTCGTCCTCTGGCGTCGGCACCGTCGCCGCTGGTGTAGCAAAGGCATATGCGGACGTTGTGCTCGTCTCCGGTCACGATGGTGGCACGGGCGCTTCCCCGATCGCTTCGATCAAGAACGCGGGATCCGCGTGGGAAATCGGCGTCGCCGAAGCTCATCAGGTGCTGATGATGAACGGCCTTCGCAATCGTGTCGTTCTCCGCACGGACGGCGGCATGAAGACGGGGCGCGACATCATCATCGCGGCGATCCTCGGCGCGGAAGAATACAACTTCGGCACCGGCGCGCTGATCGCGGCGAGTTGCGCGATGTTCCGTGTTTGCCATTTGAATACATGCCCGGTCGGCGTCGCTACCCAGCGCGAAGACCTGCGCGCGAAATTCCGCGGCAAGCCGGAAAACGTCATCAATTATTTCAACGCCGTCTCCGAAGACGTGCGTCATTATTTGGCCAAGCTCGGCGCTCGCACGCTGAACGAAATCATCGGCCGCACCGAATTGCTGGAGCAGATCGACGATCCGGCGAATCCGAAGACCCGCATGGTCAACTTGTCCGGCATCCTGCATAACCCGGACCCGAGCAACGAACTCGAACGCTACCACACGCGTGAGCGCAACGAGCGTTTCGGTAACGAAGGTTCGCTCGACGAAGCGATCTTGCAGGAAGCGCGCGACGTCATCCTCGGCAAGAGCGCACGCCTCGTCGCTCGTTACAAGGTCACCAATGTCAATCGTGACATCGGCACCTACCTCTCCGGTCAAATCGCTTATCAACGCGGCAACGCGGGTCTGCCTGCGGGCACGATCGATCTCACCTTCAACGGCAGTGCGGGCCAAAGCTTCGGCACCTTCTTGGTGCAGGGCGTGCGGCTCACCTTGAACGGCGAGGCCAACGACTACGTTGGCAAGGGCATGAACGGTGGCGAAATCATCATTCGTCCGTCGAATGCGGTGAAGTACGCGTGGAACGAAAACTCCATTGTCGGCAACACCTGTCTCTATGGTGCGACCGGCGGCTCGATGTTTGCCGCGGGTTGCGCAGGCGAGCGTTTCGCCGTTCGTAACTCCGGTGCGACTGCGGTGGTCGAAGGCATTGGCGACCACGGTTGTGAATACATGACCGGCGGATTAGTCGTGGTGCTCGGTGGCGCGGGAAGCAATTTCGGCGCCGGCATGAGCGGCGGCTTGGCGTTTGTCTACGACGCGAAGGACGAGTTCTCTGCGCAGATCAACCCAGGCATGATCGGCCTGGAGCGACTGAATCAGCAGGAAGAAATCGATAGTTTGAGGAAGCTGATCGAGATCCACGCGAAGTTGACGAAGAGCCCGCACGCGAAGTCCTTGCTCGAGAAGTGGGAGACCACCATCGGCAAGTTCTGGAAAGTCGTTCCGCATCCGCCGATCGCCGACGCGCCAAAGCCCTTCTTCGCCTTCGACAGTGCGAAGGTGCCGGTCACCGCGTAACGCGAGCGCTACGAAAACGTTTCGATTCCGGATCTGCGAAAAGCGGATCCGGAATTTTTTTTTGACCAAGCTGGTCTGTCCTCGAAACACGGACATCCCGCCTGCCGACTCATCAATCGACCGAAGGTCGTGGCTAGAATGAGAAAGCGTGAGCTCCGCTCACTCTAAAATGGTTGGCGGCCATGATGGCCGCGCTTCCAGGACAGACTTCTGGAATATCTGCACTCGCAGGGTATGAGACCATTCGATTACCCTAATGAGCGATCTTCCGGTGCTTCTTTTGACTGGCGGCTCAAGCGAGATTCGCGGGAAATCGTCCTTCCCACTATGCGTTCGTTTACCCTTCGTTCTGCGATTTTTATCGCGCTGCTAGCTTTTCTTCTGTTCTCGCGCGCGTCCGCCGAACCTTCCTTCAAAACTCCCGTCACTTTTGAAGAGGCTGATCGCCGAGCGGGAGAGATTCTTGCGAAAATGAAGTTGGAAGAAAAAGTCCAACTCATCACTGGCTCGAACGGCTTCTATATCAAAGGATTTCCTCAGTACGGTATGCCGGACTTGATGATGTCCGACGCGACCGCCGGCGTGCATATCCGCAATAATTTGCCGCAGCACATGGAGAAATCGACGGCGTTCCCTGTTCCGATCGCGTTAACCGCAACGTGGAATCCCGGCCTGGCCTATGCCTATGCGCATAGCGTCGGCGAGGAATGCCGTGCCGGCGGCATCGCATTTCTTCTCGGGCCTGGCATGGACGTTTATCGCATCGCTCAATGCGGCCGAAATTTCGAGTACTTCGGCGAAGACCCTTATCTCGCCTCGCGTATGATCGAACGCTATGTGGCGGGCGTGCTCGATACGGGCACGATCCCGACGCTGAAACATTTCATCGCCAACGAGACCGACTTTTATCGTCGCACCTCGAACTCGATTGTCGACGAACGCACACTTCACGAAATCAATTTGCCGCCGTTCAAAGCCGGCGTTGCCGCCGGTGCGATGGCGGTGATGACTTCGTACAATCAACTCAACGGCGAGTATTGCGGCCAAAGTGAATACGTCATCACGGAGCTGCTGCGCAAAGAGCTCGGATATCACTGGCTTTTGATGAGCGACTGGTGGTCCGTGTGGGATGCGGAGAAAATCATCAAGTCCGGCCAAGATTTGGAAATGCCCGGTGAGAAATACCTGAAAGGCGACGCGTTGCGTCTCGTGACGGAAGGCAAAGTCCCGGTGGCGGATATTGATCGCATGTGCCGCGACATCATGCGGACCTGTATCGCGATGGGACTCTACGACCGGCCCGTGAAGGACGACTACTTCCTGCGCACGCTGCCAGAACACAAGGAGATCGCTCGGCAAACGGGTCGCGAAGCTGTCGTTCTGTTGAAAAACGACGGCATTCTCCCGGTGAAAAAAGACACCGCGAAGAAGATTTTGTTAACGGGCCTGTTCGTCGAAAACCTAGCTCGCGGCGGCGGCTCCGCAGACGTGGATGGATACGATGTCGTGACGTTGCTGCAGGCATTGAAAGATACCTACGGCTCGCAAATCGAGTATGTTGAAACGCCGACGGACGACCAACTGCGTCAGGCCGATCTCGTTTTCCTGAGCACCGGCACGTTCGACAGCGAGGGCTGGGATCATCCCTTTGCCTTGCCGGAGAAAGACGAACAGGTCGTGAAGCACACGGTTGAGTTGAACCCGCACACGGTCGTGATCGTGAACGCGGGAAGCGGGATTCAGATGACGGGTTGGAACGATCGCGCCGCGGCGATCGTTTACGCGTGGTACCCCGGTCAGGAAGGAAATCGCGGCCTCGCCGAAATTTTGTCGGGCCAGATCAGCCCCTCTGGAAAACTCCCCTTCACGATCGAGAAGCGTTTCGAAGATTCACCGGGCGCGAATTATATTCCCGCAGGGGAGAAACTGTATTCGGGCTGGGAGCAGGACAACAATATGTCTCATCCCATCAACAATATCGTCTATAAAGAAGGCGTGTTCGTGGGTTACCGGTGGTACGAAAGCAAAAAGATTCAGCCGCTTTATGCCTTTGGGCACGGCCTTTCGTATACGAAGTTCGAATACAGCAAATTGTCCGTCTCCCCGGCCACGATCCGTCCCGACGGACGTGTTGCGATCGAAGTGTTGGTGAAGAATGTCGGAGCCACGGCGGGGGCTGAAATTGTCCAAGTCTACGCGCATGAAGCGCACGCTCCACTGCCGCGCCCAGAGAAAGAACTAAAGGGTTTTGCGAAGGTTTCGCTCAAGCCCGGGGAGAGCCAAATCGTGCGCGTGCGGATCGAGGCGAGCGATCTCGGGTACTGGGATGTGAAGACGCACGGCTGGGTGACCGATGCTGGCAACTACGATTTGGCCATCGCGTCCGCATCCGACGACGTGCGAATGCATGGTGCGGTGAAAGTGGAGTGAGCCGACTTACGTCGCAACAAGCCGTGTACTTTCCGACATGGAGTGCGGCGATTCATCGCCGCACTCAAAGGAGGAACTCAATTCGCTTTGGAAACGTAGCAGCGGTGCATCGGGACAAATGAATTTGCCCGGCTCAGGCGATGATGAATCGACGTATTTGATGTCGGAACCGCTGCGAAAGAGATTGGGTCGATTTGTTACGGCTTGCCGGAAATCCCTGCGGGCAAATCACTCCGTGGCTTTTCCGGCTTTGCATCTGCTGGTCGGCCGGTGACGGCCGTGTTGTGCATGGCGCGTGTAACTTCGACTTCGAGTTCGTTCGCGCGCACCTCGGCCGCCGGGATGATATCACCGCGGTGCGTGTTCGTTAGCCGATCACGGACACGTTTCTCGCCGTCGGCATCGGCGCCGTGCTTCGTCGCGACAATGATCCACGCTAGACCTTCCTTGTAATCGCGGGGAATGCCTCGTGCGCTGACGTACATCGCACCGAGATTGTAGGCCGCTTCTGGCACACCGGCGAGGGCGGCTCTGCGATAGTACTCAATCGCTTTGGACGCATCGACCGGGACGCCCTTGCCTTCTTCGTAAATTTTGCCGAGCCGAAACGACGCGTTCGTTTCGCCCGCAGTCGAAGCACGCTCGAGCATGGCGATGCCTCCGGCAACGTCTTTAGGAACGCCGTCTCCGTTGACCATCATTTCACCAAGCGCGGCGAGGGCAGGAGGCTTCCCCGCCTTGGCATCTTTCTGCAGCTCGCCCAAATCCGCCCACGAGTCGCCTGCGGTCGACAGAAGAATAGGAGCCTGGTCCTTTTCGGCTCGAGCCGAGGCTCCAGCGAAGAAACCGAGAGCCAAAATCGACAGCAGACAGAAGCGAGCTGAACTCATGGTGAAAGTTGTCATGGAACGAACGCTCAGACCGCAGCGGGGGAATACGGTGCCTCCAGAAACGCGCCGGCTTTTCGGCCGGCGCGTGAAAACGAAAGGAGATTATTCCTTCTCTTCCTCACTCGTCGCGACAGAGGAGCCGCCGACCACCGTTACTTTTTCCAAGACGGCCTTGGTGATCTTTTCGGCGAGCTCGGGGCGGTCCCGCAGCGTTTGTTTAGCGGCGTCGCGACCTTGCCCGATCAGTTCGCCCTGATACGCGATCCAAGCGCCCTTTTTCTCCAAAATCTTATGCTCAATCCCGAGATCGAGAACCGACCCCGTGCGCGAGATACCCTCGTCGTACATGATGTCGAATTCGCACTCGGTGAAAGGCGGCGCGACCTTGTTTTTCACGATTTTGATCTTCGTGCGATTGCCCACCACTTTGCCATCTGGGGTTTTGATCTGATCCTTGCGACGGATGTCGATCCGCACCGACGAGAAAAACTTCAGAGCGCGACCACCGGGAGTGGTTTCGGGGCTGCCGAACATGACGCCAATCTTTTCGCGAATCTGATTGGTGAAAATGCAGATGCACTTCGTCTTGCTCACGACCGCGGTGAGACGGCGCATGGCTTGGCTCATCAAGCGAGCCTGTGAGCCCACGGTGGCATCGCCCATTTGACCATCGAGTTCAGCTCGGGAAACCAAGGCGGCTACGGAATCGATCACGATCACATCGATCGCATTCGAGCGAATCAGCGTTTCGGTGATATTGAGGGCGTCTTCGCCCGAATCCGGTTGAGAAACAAGCAGATCATCGAGTTGTACACCGACGACGCGGGCGTACTTCGGGTCGAGTGCGTGCTCGACGTCGATGAACGCGGCTAGCCCGCCGCGACGTTGGGCTTCAGCGATGACGCTCAAACAAAAGGTGGTTTTACCGGAAGATTCCGGACCATAAATTTCGACGATACGACCGCGCGGAAGACCGCCGACGCCGAGAACGAGATCGACGGCGAGCGAGCCGGTCGAAAGCGTTTCGACCGTCATTTTTTTGGCATCGCCAAGCCGCATGACGGAGCCTTCGCCGAATTGTTTGGTGATGGCGGAGAGCGCGAGATCGATATTTTTGTCGCGAGCGTCATCTTTGACGGCAACGGAGGCTGAAGCGGTTTTAACAGGAGCGGCTTTGGACATGATGGAACGTTACGTTTTGATTGAAATGGGGTCGCGCAAGGGCAGGGCAGAGCTTGCAAACTGAAGAAGGCGACAAAGCTGAGGCAAGCGTGGACCGCGCGCAACGATCAGGCCGGAAAAATCCGGTGGATCAAGCCCACAACGCTAACGCGGATTTTACCTCGCGCAAGCCGCCACGTTCACTGTTGAAACGAGGTTGCAGGGTGTCCGTCAATAAAAATTGACAACATTAATTATTAATGATCCGCCTTCTCCATGCGGAGGCAAAGCGGATCCGGCGGACTTGGCTTAACGATCCCGGGCTTAGCGCCGGCGGGATTCGACGCTGACCACCAGCTTGCCGGAACGCGGCAGCTTCGTGATCGCGCATTCTCGGGTCGTGCGGGCCTTGCTCGGCGTGTAAAGCATCCAGGCGCGGCGCGCTTTAGTGGCTTCTTCTTCGTCGGTGAACGAAAGCTGAGCGCCCTGCTCGAGCTGAGTGGCGTAGTATTTGTAACGACCGTGTTCGCGCCAATCGCTCTCGAGGACAACCTCCGGCTTGTCGTCGGATTCTTTGCGGGGGATGAGCAGCCAGAGATCCGGCAACGTCTGACGGACGTGCAAACGCAGCTTCAGGCGGTGCCGTTCACAGTAACGGCGGAAGAGTTTAAAAAAAGTCGGGTACTCCTTAACCGAGTGGATTCCAATCGTTTGACCTTTCGCCATCGCTTCGACGTAGAACTGTTTGTTCGGCTTGATGGGCGCGTTTTTGTCAACGACCGGAAATTCCAAAAACTGATGAGACGACGACTCTCCCATCACTTCGAAAGGGCTGTTGCTGGTGCTTTTCTTTTTGGCGCGGGCGGCAGTGGGCATGGCTTATCGAGTAGTCTCCATTTTTCTTTTCGCAATCCGTTCTAGTGAGAAAAAAATTGTCAAGGTATACGGTTTAGTACATCAACCGGCAATGATGCGTGCGGGAGGGCACCTTGATCAGCCGGGAGGCTGGTCGTTTAAGACGTATGTGCGTGTACAAAAGTTGCGCGCTTCGGCGGAGCTTTGTCAGGGAACAAAACAGATACACTTGCCTCAAGTATCTGATCACAAGGCAGTTGTCAGAGAATATTTTCGAAAAAATTTAATCGGAGAATTTTTTCAACAAGGCGGTGAAACGTGGTGTTTGGCCGATTTTGCCTTTTGGCAAGGAAATGGAGCTGCCGCGTCGGTATCGGATTCCTCGATACAGGGAAAAACTCGATTTCTGACCATCTTAGGAAGGGGGGCGCTGCAAAAATGAGAGAAAATTTGCTCGCGGATTTGTCCACTTACTTGAACGAGCAGTTACTCGGCCAGACTGAGGCGATTCGAGAGTTTGTGACGACCTTGGCGCTCGCCTTGCAGGGGCGAAGTCGTCCGGATCGAACGCTTGGGCTGATTTTTTTGGCCGGTCCGACGGGCACCGGTAAGACCGAGATGGTTCGTCTTGCAGCCAAGTTTTTTCACGGGGCCGACGCCGAAGTGCATTTCCATCGGTTAGATATGGCGGAGTATCAGCACCCTGACTCTTTGCACCGCCTGCTCGGCGCACCGGGTCAGCCCGCTTTGCTCGGACAAGCAATCGATCGGCTGAACGCTGCCGCCGGAGAGAAAGGGTCGGCTTTCCTGCTCTTTGACGAGATCGAGAAAGCATATGCCGATTTGGTAACCATTTTGCTCTCATTCGATGCGGCTCGGTTGACGACAAGCGATGGGCAAACGCGTGACCTTTCGCGCCTTTTCGTGATCGTGACAAGTAATGTCGGCGCGGCACGGGCCGCGGACCTGCAACACGCGCCTTACACGGCCCTGCGTGACGAAGTGCTCCTCCAAGCGGAAAAACGATTCCGTAAAGAGACGTTGGCGCGATTCGATGCGCGCATCGTGATGAACCGACTCACCTATGATGTGCAGCGGGAGATCACCCAGCGGCTGCTGGAAAAAGAAATTCGCGAACAGACGCAGTTTTTGCGTCGGCCACTCGAAGTTGGGCGAGAGGTGCTCAATTTTCTGATCCGTGAGGGATTCACGCCCGACTTGGGAGCGCGAAATCTGCGCGCAACGGTCGAGCGCCACGTGGGGCGCGCGCTGCTATCCTGGGTGGCGCAAATGGAAGACGAGCAGGCCGGTGATCGGTTCAGTCGGACCTTGATTCTTCGAGAAAATCGCGCGGCCCGACAGTTGGAGGCAACTCGGGTTGCCGACCAAGT
>Ga0068856_100001513_pt1 | contig 24373 bp, 22 predicted proteins | sample KBSCornC62_FD_66595 | JGI IMG/M metagenome (GOLD analysis project Ga0068856, IMG submission 66595) | Corn rhizosphere microbial communities from Kellogg Biological Station, Michigan, USA - KBS Corn C6-2 | ecosystem: Host-associated > Plants > Roots > Rhizosphere > Soil ... | reverse complement strand
TCACGCGTGCGCAGATCGTGGCCACGCACGACGCGTCGATTCCGGTGCTGCGCTGGGCCCAGCCCGACGCTTACGCGATGCTCGCCAAGCATCTGCGCGAAGCCGAGTGCCTCGAATGGTGTGAGGCGACGCTCAAGCCCGTGCTCGACCAGCTCGCCAAGAACCGCAGCCACTTCTACGGTCTCGACTTCGCGCGCAAGAACGACTTGTGTTCGTTCTGGCCGCTCGCCGAGCAGGACGACGCGACGCTGCGCACGCCGTTCGTGGTCGAGCTGCGCAACATTCCCTACGAGCAGCAGAAGCAGGTGCTCTTCTACATCGTGAAGCGGCTGCCGCGATTCCGCGGCGGCGCGCACGACGCGACCGGCAACGGCGGATACCTCGCCGAGGTCGCGATGCAGGAGTTCGGCGCGTCGCGCATCCAGGCGATCGCGCTCTCGGCCGGTTGGTACATCGAGCACATGCCGCGCTTCAAGGCGCACTTCGAGGATCGCACGATCTCGACGCCGACCGACGTCGACATTCTCGCCGACCTGCGTTCGATCAAGCGCATGAACGCCGTGCCGAAGGTTCCGGACGACGCGCGCACGACCGGCGCCGATGGACTGCAGCGCCACGGCGACGCCGCGATCGCGTGCGTCCTGGCGACCTACGCCGTCGAGATGATCGACGCCGGCGAAATCGAATACACCCCCGTGCCGCAGCACACGCGGGGCTTTGACAACGTGCGCAAGGAAGACGATCAGAACGACGACTTGCGCGTACCGGAGCCGCAGGCATGGTGAGCATCGTCGACGTCAATGGTCAGCCGATCAGCACGGCGGACATCGCCGAGCCGCAGACGGCGAAGCTGCAATGGCTGCAGCACGAGTGGCAGGGCCACCCCTCGCGCGGCCTCACGCCGTCGCGCCTGGCGCAGATCCTGATCGCGGCCGAGCAAGGCGACATCATCGAGCAGTACCAGCTGTTCGAGGACATGGAGGAAAAGGACGCGCACATCGCGTCCGAAATGAGCAAGCGCCGGCGGGCGATCTCGCTGCTCGATTTCACGATCCAGCCGCCGCGCAATCCGAGCGCACAGGAGAAGAAGGCGACCGATCAGCTGCGCGAGCTGCTCGCCGAAGTCGAGGACATCGAAGAAATCACGTTCGACACGACCGATGCGATCGGCAAGGGCTTCGTCAACCAGGAGATCGAATGGGATCGCCAGGAAGGCACGTGGTTTCCGAAGACGATCACGCACCGTCCTCAGGAATGGTTCCGGCTCGTGCGCGGCTATCGCCAGGGAATGCGCCTGCGCGATGGCGGTGGCCCGGATGGCTTCGGCTCGCCGCTCAACACGTTCGGCTGGATCTCGCACACGCACAAGGCTAAGAGCGGCTACATCGAGCGCGCGGCACTGTTCCGCGTGCTCGTGTGGCCGTACCTGTTCAAGAACTACACCGTCGCGGACCTCGCCGAGTTCCTCGAGATCTACGGCATCCCCCTGCGAATCGGCAAATATCCGTCCGGCGCCAATCCGCAGGAGAAGGCGACGCTGTTGCGCGCGCTCGTCAACATCGGTCACAACGCAGCCGGCATCATGCCGGATTCGATGGCCGTCGATTTCCAGAAGGCTGCGGAGGGCGATCCCGGTGCGTTCGAGCTGATGATCGATTGGTGCGAACGTTCCGTCAGCAAGGCCGTGCTCGGCGCCACGCTCACCAGCCAGTCCGATCGCGGCAGCAATACGAATGCGCTCGGCAAGGTGCACAACGAAGTTCGCAAGGATCTTCGCGACGACGACGCCAAGAAAATCGCGCGTACGCTTACTCGTGATCTGCTCTACCCGATGGCGGCGCTCAACGGCTTGGCGCCGAACGGCATCCGCCGCTCGCCGCGTTTCGTGTACACGCTGCAAGAAGCCGAGGACATCACTGTCTACGCGACGGCGTTGCCGACGCTTGTGAACTTGGGCATGAAGATCGACCGCAAGCAGGCGCAGGAGAAGCTCGGCTTCGAAGAACCGGAATCCGACGCGGATCTGCTGAAGCCGACGCAGTCGGCGCCGGCCGAACTCAAACCCTCGCCCGTGATCCAGAACTCGGACCTCGCCGCAGCCACGGCACAGATCGCCGCGGCGGCGCGCGCCGCGCTCACCGGCGACCCGCCGCAGCAGATGGCACCGCTGCTCGACGCGTCGCTGCAGCCTGCTACGGACGCGTGGATCAACAGCATCAAGTCTCTCGTCGATCGCGCGAAGTCGCTGGAGGATGTCCGCGACGGTCTACTCGCGCTGGCGCCGAATATGAAGCTCGACCAGTATTCGCAGGCAATGCGCCAGGCGCTCGCTGCGGCCGCGCTTGCGGGCCGTTTCGAGATCCTGCGCGAGGCCGGCGCCGGTGGGTAATCCCTACTACCGCGAAGAGGAAATCTGCAGCAAGAAACTGCGACATCGATCGCAGTCCGTAGCGCTCGCTGCGGTGAAGCGCTGTGCAGGCAAATACGGCACACGGCGTATGCGTGTGTACCGCTGCGATCGCTGCGGCGGTTGGCATCTGACGACGCGCAACGCATATGCCTGACGTCAGCTACGGTACTGTGCCGTTCGCCGACCAGGTCGCGTTCTTTCGGCGGAAGATCAACCTACCGACGAACGCGTGGACGGACATCTGGGAATCCGAGCACGATCACGCCTTCGTCGTCGCCGGCGCCAACCGCGACGACTTGCTCGCGGACTTTCGCGCGGCGATCGACAAGGCGATTTCGCAGGGCACGACGCTCGAAGAGTTCCGCAAGGATTTCGACGCGATCGTCGCGAAGTACGGGTGGAGCTACACCGGCGGTCGCAACTGGCGCTCGCGCGTGATCTACGAAACGAACCTGCGCACGAGCTACGCGGCCGGGCGCTATGCGCAGCTGCAGGCGGTGAAGTCGATCCGGCCGTATTGGCAGTACGTGCACAGCGATGCGGTCGAGCATCCGCGTCCCCAGCACCTGGCCTGGAACGGCATGGTGCTGAGCGCCGACGATCCGTGGTGGAACGAACACTATCCGCCCAACGGCTGGGGATGCCGCTGCACGGTGCACTCGCTCGGCGAGGACGATCTCGCGCGGCTCGGCAAAGACGGCGCGGACGAAGCGCCGGCGACGGAATACAAGACCGTCACGGTCGGCTCGAACGGCCCGTCGCCGCGTACGGTCGACGTGCCTGACGGCGTCGATCCGGGATTCGGCTACGCGCCGGGTCAGGATGCGTTCGAGAGCTGGCTCGCGCCGCAGGCCGAAGCCGCGCTCGAAGACGGCGCTGCAGAGGTCACGTGGGAACCGCTCGCGGAGCCGCCGGGTGAGGATCTCGCGCCGCTGCCGCTCGCGGACGGCCCCGATCTCGGCGAGGTGCTGCACAACGAAGGCGAGATCGCCGATGCCGTGCGCGATCTGATCGGCGGCGACGGCGCCGCGTTCGACGTGCAGGGCCTGCCGGTCGCCGTGTCGGCCGAGGCGCTCGCGGCGAGCGCCGCCGATGACACGGCGACGACGCCGTATCTGCCGCTGCTGGCGGATCTGCTGTCGAATCCGGCCGAGGTCTGGTATCGCATGGAGCGGAATTCGGCGAGCGGCGCAACGCGCGTGCGTGCGACGCTGCTCAAGGCATTCCAGCTCGGCAAGGGCAAGTCCGTCGTCGTGGTGGCGAACGAGGTGGATGGGCTGCTCGAAAGCTGGTCGACCGTCCCGGCCGACGACGCGCAGGCCATCAACGCGCAGCGCGTTGGCCTGCTCTGGTACGGAGGCGACTGATGGCCGGCGCGTTCATCACCATCAAGCTCGACGGCCTGGAGGCCGCGATCGCGGCGCTCGACCGGCTCGGCCAGATCGACGGGAACAAGAAGCTGCTCTTCGCTGACATCGGCGAAGGCTTGCTGATTTCCACGCGTGAGCGCTTCACCAACCAGGTCGCGCCGGACGGGTCGCCCTGGGTCGCGCTCAGCGCCGCCTACCGCAAACGCAAAAGCCCCAACGCGGACAAAATCCTGATCTGGCACGGCGACCTCAAGGGGACGCTCGCGTACAACGCCACGGACGACGGGCTGGAATTCGGCTCGCCGCGGATCTACGCCGCGATCCAGCAGTTCGGCGGCGTCGCCGGCCGTGCCGAATCCTCCGCCAGTGCTGGCGCCGCGCGTGCCGCCAGGGCTGACGCTGGCCTGTCGACCTCTCGGGACTACAAGCCGTTTCAGCGACCGCAGCTCCCGGCACGTCCGTTCCTCGGCCTCTCGGCCGAGGATTCCGACATGATCCTGGCCAAGGCCAACCGGTTCCTCGAACGGCAGGCCAATGGGACCGCGTAAGGAGAGCGCCTACGGGCCTAAAAACCGCCCGACCCGCCCCGAAGGTATTCCCCGCAGGGGGCGAGGCGCTTTTAAACGGGTTTTAAACGCCTTCCCGGCCCGGTTGCGGGTCAGGTCGGTTGCGGCTATCGTGCCGGCCACCGGGGTTTTGCGATTTTCGGACCAGGTTTGGACACAAACTAATCAGGTGGGAGTGGGCCGTGGAGACCATCGTTCTGATCTGGCTGTTGAGCGCCCTTCTCGGTGCCGCGATGCTAAGCAAATACAACAAGGCTGGGACCGGCTTTTTGTTGGGACTTATCCTGGGCGTGTTCGGGTTGCTTTTCTGCCTCTTGATCCGAGCCGGCGAAAAAGCGAAGGTCGAGAAGCAGCGTCACGACGAGCAAATGGAAGCGCTGAAGTCAGTCGGTGCGGCCGCGCCGGCGATGCAGTCGCCGCCGTCAGGCGAGCAGCGGGAATGTCCGTTTTGCGCTGAAATGATTATGGCTAAGGCCAGAGTGTGCAAGCATTGCCAGCGCGACGTTCAGCCAGTCGCCGCCTGACAATCTGCAGCATTAAAGCGCTTTAAACCCGAGGTGAGGGTGCGCCTGCACAGACTGTGCAGGCCATGCGCCGACTTGCCCTCGTTTCCGCTATCGCGACTGCGATCCCGTTCGCCGTCTGTTCCTCGGCTCAGCCCGAGAACGTCGCCCTTGCGGCGTGCGCGTTTGCGCTGCCGACGCCGGGCGCCGACAACCTGATCGAAATCCAGGTGACGCCGGACGGCGAGTTCAAGCCGTCCGATGGTCGCGACATGAAGGTGCCGGCGTGGCGTATGAACGCCGCGGTGGCGTCGAGCGCGATCGCGCGCTTCAACGCGCGCAAGACCAAGACCGTCATCGACTACGAGCACCAGACGCTTCGCAAGGAAGAGAACGGCCAGCCCGCGCCCGCCGCCGCCTGGTTGCAGTCGCTCGAATACCGCCCCGGCCAGGGCCTCTTCGCCAAGGCCGAACTCACGCAGCGCGCGCGCGAAGCGATCGCAGCGGGCGAATACCGCTATTTCAGCCCCGTCTTCACGTTCGATCCCGCGACCGGCGACGTCCTCGACGTCCGCATGGGCGCGCTGACGAATTCCCCGGCCATCGACGGCATGGAGCCGCTCTCGCTCCGCGCCGCAGCCACGTTCGGCATCCACAACTCCACCGAGGTGAAACCCATGAATCGTCTCCTGCTCGCCATGATCGCCTGCTCCGTCCTCGGACTCGGCAAAGATTCCACCGAAGACCAGGCCATCGCGGCGCTGTCCGCTCTGCAGCCGAAGCTCGACGAAGCGAAGAAGCTGCGCGAGGCGCTCGGCATCGGCGAAGCCGTCGCTTCCGACGCGGCGATCACGGCGTGCACCGCGATCAAGACGAAGGCCGACGCGGGCGGCACGCCCGATCCGGCGAAGTACGTGCCGATCGGCGTCGTCGAAGAAATCCGCACGCAGCTCGCGGCGCTCTCCAGCGAACGGCTCGGCGACAAGGTCGGCCAGGCCGTCGAAGCCGGCCTCGCGGACGGGCGCCTGCTCGCCGCGCAGAAAGACTGGGCGCTGGATCTCGGCAAGAAGGATTTCGCGGCGCTGACGAAGTACCTGGAAACCGCGCAGCCGATCGCGGCGCTCACGGGCCTGCAGACGAACGGCCGGCATCCGGTGCAGGCCAAGAACGAACACGGCCTCACGCCGGACGAAATGGCCGTCTGCACGAGCTGCGGCCTGACGCCGGAACAGTTCGCCAAGGCGAAGCCGAAGGCGGCCTGAGCCCACCCGCTTTCATTCCTGAAACCTGAAAAAGGACCGCTGCGATGACCGCCGCAACCCAAGACCGCAACACCAATGCGCGCAACGCGCGCGACTTCGGCTTCCCCGTCGCTGCCGCGAAGAAGATCTACGTCGGCACGATCGTCGCGATCGACACCGCCTCCGGCTACGCGAAGCCGGGCGCGACGTCGACGACGCTCGTCGCGGTCGGCGTGGCGCGCGACTTCGTCGACAACTCGGCCGGCAACGATGGCGACCAGATCGTCAACGTCGCGCGCGGCTGCTACCGCTTCAACAACTCGGCGGCGGCCGACGCTATCACGCTCGCGCAGTACGGCACCAACTGCTACATCGTCGACGACAACACGGTGGCCAAGACGAACGGCGGCGCGACGCGCTCCGTCGCCGGCGTCGTGCGCGACGTCGACGCCCAGGGCGTCTGGGTCGAGTTCTGACCGCGCACGCAACGACCCAACTTCCAGGAGACCATCCGTGATCCTCAATCGTCAGAATTTGACCACCCTGGGCATCGCGTTCAACGCGGCGTTCAGCAACGCTTTCGCCGGCTATCAGAGCCAGTGGGGCAGCATCGCGACGCAGGTGCCGTCGAGCACCGGCAAGGAAGAATACGGCTGGCTGAACCAGCTGCCGGGCATGCGCGAATGGATCGGCGATCGCCAGATCAACAACCTCGCGCTGTCGAACTACACGGTCAAGAACAAGCTGTGGGAATCCACGATCAAGGTGCCCGCCGTCTCGATCGAGGACGACAGCTATGGCGTCTACTCGCCGCTGTTCTCGGAAATGGGCCGCTCCGCTGCCGCGCATCCGGACCAGCTGGTGTTCGGTCTGCTCAATGCGGGCTTCACCACGCCGTGCTTTGACGGACAGTATTTCTTCGACGTCGATCATCCGGTGCTCGACGCGAATGGCAACGCGCAGTCGGTGGCGAACACCGATGGCGGCGCCGGCACGCCGTGGTTCGTGATCGACAACACGCGCGCGCTCAAGCCGCTGATCCTGCAGATGCGCAAGCCCGTTCGTTTCGTGACGAAGACCGATCCGGCGACGTCGGACGAAGTCTTCAACCGCAACGAGTTCATCTACGGCGCGGACGGACGCTACAACGTCGGCTTCGGTCTTTGGCAGTTCGCCTGGGGCAGCAAGCAGGCCCTGGACGAAACGCACCTGACCGCCGCACTCGCCGGCCTCGGCAGCCTGAAGGGCGATTTCGGCAAGCCGCTCGGCATCACGCCGAAGCTGCTGGTCGTGCCGCCGTCGCTGCGCGAAGCCGCGGACAAGCTGGTCACCGCGATCTACGGCGCGAACGGCGCGAGCAACGTGCTCGCCGGCCGCCTGCAGGTCTTCGAGTCGGCCTGGCTCGCCTAATACACCCCCGCCGCGAGAGCGAAGGCTAGCGGCGGCGGCGCAGGTAGAGCGCCGCCGCCGCGATGCTGAAAGCGGCCACAAAGACGGAGCAGATCCATGCCGAAATTCAAAGTGCAGTCCAAGCCGGAGCGCTTCCGCCGCGCCGGCATCGAGTTCACGCGCGAAGGCGTGGAACTCGACAGCGAGAAGCTCACCAAGGAGCAGATCGAGGCGATCAACGCCGAACCGAATCTGACGATCGTCGGCGAAGACGCGCCGGTGCCGGCCGCTTCGAAGAAGGCCGCGAGGTAACCGCGCGCCATGTACCTCACGCCCGCACAACTCGCGGACCTGCCTGGTGCGATGGAGGTGGCGCAAGCCGCCACACCGCAGCAGGATCGCACCGTCGATACGCAGCTCATGGAGCTGACGCTCGTCGGCGGCGATCGGTCGGCGTACAGCGCGGGCGATGTCGCGGTTGCTGACGCGGTGCTGAGCCGTGTCAACAACGCGATCGCGGAGGCGAGCGGCTACATCGACGGATTCCTCGCGCGGCGCTACGTGCTGCCGCTCGCGTCGCCGCCGGCGATCCTCACGTCGTTCTGCCGCGCGATCGTGCGCTACAAGCTCAACGCGCACCTGGTCAGCGACGAGAAGACGAGCCCGATCGCGCGCGACTACCGCGACGCGCAGACCACGCTGCAGCAGATCGCGGACGGCGAGTTCTCAATCGGCGTCGACGATCCGCAGAGCGCGGCCGAGGCACCGCTCGATGTGCAGTTCGATCCGGGGCAGAAGGTGTTCCACCGTGACGCGCTTCGGAACTGCTGATGGCCGACAGCACGGGTCCGTTCGATATCGGCACCGTTGTCGCGCGCCTGGACAGCGGCTCGCAGCTGCTCAAGGGCGTGCAGGGAGCGGCGGAACTGGCCACAGCGCTGCAGGCGGGGGCGCCACAGACGCCGATGGCGTATGTGCTGCTCGCGCACGAGACATCGGACGACACCTACGGCAGCAGCGAACTGCACCGGCAGACGGTGCACGTGCTGATCAACGTCGCATTCGCTGTGCGGAACTACCGCACCGCGGATCTCGGTGCGCAGGTCAAGGACGACTTGCGCTCTGTCGTCGCGGAAGCGCGGGAACTCTTGCTCGGCTGGATGCCGACGCAGGTGCCGGACATCAACTGTAGCGGCTTCGATCTGAAAGGCGGCAAATTGGAAAGTTATACCAACGCAACCGTCTGGTGGGTCGAAGCGTACCAGCTCACTTATTTCATCGAGGTCACACCGCAATGAGAAACCGCATCCCGCAGAACGAACAGAACGCGTCCGCTGGCAACGCGGGCGCTGCCGTCACGCCGCAGACCGCGAAAGCGGTGGAACTTCCGACCGAAGGTGGCTCGTATCACCGCCTGCCGGACGGCTCGCTCGAGCGTCGCAATCAGACGCCGAAAGACGACGCCGAAGCGCAGGCGCAGCTGCAGCGCGACGCCGAAGTCAAGGCGCTCCATGCGCAGGCGATCTCCGCGGCCGCGCCGCAGCCGGCGGCCGAAGCCGCGCCGGAATCCGCGCAGGGCTGAGCGCGCCAACGAACCTCGATTTCTAGGAGACAACCATGTCCTTTACTCGCTTTGGCACTCGCCAGGTCCTGCTCAAGCTCGAAACGACCGAAGGCGTCGATCCCACGCCGACCGGCTTGCTGAATGCGGTCAAGACGTTCGAAGCCGATCTGTCGATCGACTCCGACACGGCGTCGCGCACGCCGGACCTCGCCTGGTTCTCGCCGGACGAAAAGATCGAGGTCGGCACTCGCGTGAAAGCCACGTTCAAAGCCGACTGCCTCGGTGCGTCGACGGCCGGCAACGCGGCGCCGATCAGTCCCGTGATGCAGATCTGCGGCTTCGCCGAGGTGCTGACCGCGGGCACGAAGTCGGACTACAACCCGATCACGAACAGCATTCCGTCCGGCACGTTCTGGTTCTACCAGGCCGGCACGCTCTGCAAGTGCGTCGGTGCTCGCGGCGAGTTCGAAATCAGCCGCGCGCCGAACTCGTTCGGCGAGCTGATGTTCACGCTGACCGGCATCGTCGAAGACGACGCGAACGTGTTCTCGCAGACCGCGATCCCGACCGTCGACATCAGCGCGTTCCGCAAAGTGAACCCGATCGTGCCGGCGACCTGGTCGGTCGTGGTCAACGGTTTCAACGTCGAGTGCGTCGGCAATTCGATCAAGGGCAGCGGCAACGGCGTGAACTACATCCCGACCAGCGAGAATGGTCGCGTGTATGTCACCGACCGCAAGCTCGACAGCTGCACTCTCTCGATCCTGCTGCCGGATCTGACCGCGTTCAATCCGTGGGCGCTGGCCCGCGCCGGCACACGCATGGCGATGGTCGACACCGTCGACGGCGGCGCCACGCTCAAGTCGAAGATCTCGGCACCGGCGATCCAGTTCTTCCTGCCGAAGAAGCCGTTCAAGAATCTCAAGGGCGGCACGCAGGTCGACATCCCGTACGCGTGCTACCCGACCAGCGCGGGCAACGACGAAATCCAGTTCGAGTTCACCTAATCGATCGCCGCGCGCGCACGCCCGCTGCGATCTTTCGAGGCTGGCGCAGTGCCAGCCTCTCTTTTCAGGAGCAGACCATGTCGTTCGTCAAGACCAACCGCTTCAAGCGCACCATCAAGTTCAAGGAGCCCGGCGGCGACTCGATCGATCAGATGATCGAGCAGTCGTTCGTGGCCGAGTTCGAAAAAGTCCCCAACGACGAACTCGAAGAGAAACGGCTCGCAACGCCGGGCGGCTACGTCCGTGATGCGTGGCTCGCCAAACGCGCGCTCAAGGCTGCGCACGACGTCAAGGAAGGCGACACGACGCTCACCGGTGACGACGCGATCGCCGCTGTGCTCTCCAACTCGACGGCCGTCGGCGCCATCGCGAAAGAGTACACGCGGGCCATGCATGAGGGCATCGCCGTAAAAAACTCCGCGACGTAGCTGAGTACCTGGTGCGCGGCGTCGTCGCTCGAAGCGACGACGTCGAGCGCCGGGAGCAGCTACGAAAGATGGGCGTCACTGACGACGCGATCGACGAATACCTCGAAAAGGAAGCGAAGGAACGCGGCGAGGACATCGGCACGGACGTGCTGGAGGAAAACTGGGATGCGGTGTGCGTCTACCAGCACTGCCTCTGGCAGACGCGGCAAGACCTGGTCGTAACGCTCGGCGGTGCGCACACGAAGACGCGCTACGTCGGAATCAGCCCGCAGGAGATCGAGGCGGCTGCACGGATGCTCAAGGTTGTCGACGACGGGACGCTGCTCGGACGCGTGCGCACGATGGTCGACGCAGCGAAGACACACTTGAACAAGGATTAAGACATGAATATCGCCCGTTTTTTGCTCGTGTGTTCCGCGCTTGTGCTGCTCGCCGGTTGCACAGAGAACCGCTGGCGCGCGCAGGAAGCGCAGTCCTACTACACGTCGCAGCAGCAGCTCGCGGCGACCCGCAAGCCGCTCTTCGAGCTGAAGGCGCAGCCGGGGCAGACGATCCAGCTCTCCGGCATCGAGTCGCTCACCGTGAACGATCCGCGCGAGCAGAAAGTCGACGCCTTGCCCGAGCACCGAAACCAGCTGCTCGACTCAGCGGTGAAGGTGCTCTCGATCGCCGCGCCGCTCGTCGGCGCGAAGATCGCGGCCGATGGCGTCACGAACCTCGTCGACGTTGTCGGCAAGAATGGCGGCGATCACAGCGTCACGAACATCACCGGCAGCTACAACTCGCAAGGCGACACGCTCAACGGCTCGATCAAGGGCAACGTGAGCGGGAACGGCGCGGGCGTCGGCAACGTGTACCACGACAGCAGCACCGCGATCGCGGGCAACGGCAACGCGGCCGGCACGAGCAACAACGTGCAGAACGGCAACGACAACCGCCAGAGCAGCTCCGGACCCACGACGGGCGGTTCGTCGAACTGCAGCGGCGGCTCGGGCAGCTCCGGAGGCGGTGACGGCGGCACTGGAGCCGGCACCGGCGCTGGCGCGAGCGGTTGCACGGGCGGCCCGGCGGGCGGCTGATCCCCGATGACTGATTTCGTCGTCGCGCTCAAGATTTCGGGCGACGGCAGCGGCGCCGCCGCGGCCGCGAAGGAAGTCAGGGCTGAAATCATCGGCGTCGGCGACGCGGCTGCCCAAGCCGGCGCTGCGTCAGCGACCGGCTTCGAACAGGCCGAAGAGTCGCTCGCATCAATCGGCGCGACGGCGGAGGCGGCAGTCGCGCGCGTTGGCGCCACGACGGATGCGCTTCGCGCGCAGTTCGATGCGTGGCAAGCCGAAGCCGCCGTCGTCCAGGAATTCATGGCGTCCGAGGCGGAGAGCCTCGACGCCGTCATCGAGCGTCGCATCGCCTACAACGATGCACTTCAGGTCGGCATCCTATCCCAGGAGGAATTCGAGGCGGCGACCGCCGCGCTCGCGAAACAGGAAGCCGCGCTGATCGCATCGTCCGAGCGATACGCGCAGCAGATGGAAACGCTCGCGCTCAAGTACGCCGGCGCGAGCGCCGCCGCCGAGAAACTCACAGCCGATGAAGAGCGCCTCAACGCTGCGCTTGCGTCAGGGATCATAAGCGCGGAGCGTCACGCGGCCGCGATCGAGGGCATCAACGCACAACGCGCCGGGTTGCAGGCGGAAGCCGCCGCGGCGCAGGGTGTTGCGAGCGCAATGGAGCAAGTCTCGTTCCAGAGCGCCGGCGCGCGACGCGAAATCGGCGTTCTCGTCGGCGAAGGTGTGCGCGGGAACGTCGCGCGCCTGGAAGGCTCCGTCGTGACGCTCGCGAACCGCACCGGTTTGCTGTCGCTGGCGTTCACCCCAATCGGGGGCCTGGTGCTCGCGGTTGCCGCCGCATTGGGCGTTGCAGGCACAGCCTTCATCCGATCTGCCCACGAGCAAGACGACTTCAACCGCGCGCTGATCTCGACAGGCCAGTACGCCGGCACGTCCGCCGAGCAGCTGCTGCACCAGGCCGACGCAATCGGCGCGTCGACAGGCCGCTATGGCGACGCCGAGAAAGCGGTCCAGAGCCTCGCTGCGTCCGGGCGCGTGCTCAGCAGCGACCTCGGCGTCGTTGCGCAGGGCGCGGTGGATCTGTCGGTCGTAACAGGCCAGAGCATCGAAAAATCCGTCAAGGATTTCGAGAAGCTCGCCGACAGTCCCGTCAAAGCCGTCGAGGAACTCAACAAGCAGTACCACTTCCTGACGCCGGCGATCCTCGATCAGATCGCGGCGCAGGAACGTGCAGGCGACGCCGATGGAGCGGCAGCGACCGCGCAGCGCGCGTTCGCGGCGGCGCTCGCGCAGCGCGCGGCCGAGGTCGAAAAGTCGCTCTCCGGCATCACGCAGTGGTGGCACAACGTCCAGGCCGGCGCGCATTCCGCGTGGCAGGCGATGCTCAACGTCGGCGACAATTCCGTTGACGCGCAGATCGACGACATCCTCAAGAAGATCATGCAGCAGCAGGATGCGCTGGCGAACCTGCAGCGCATCGGCGAAGGGAACAGCAACGATGCGCAGAACCGCCGCATCGTCATCCAGCAGCTCACGGAGCAGTACAACGCGCTGAATAAGACGGCGCAGGCGCAGCGCACCGCGAACGCTGCGGCGGATGCAGCGGCCGACGCGGATCACAAGGCAGCCGACGCTGCGCTTGCGACGTCCGAGGCCGCGAACAAACTCGCCGACTCGATGAAGAAGCGCGCCGATTCCGCGTCGCTATCGAACGTCCAGCAGGTACAGGAGGCGATCAACGAACGTGTCGCCGCGCAGGCCGCTGTCGATCACAAGACGTCGATCGACGATTTGCGCGCGAGCGTGGAAAAGGAATTCGAACCGGCGATGAAGTCCGCCCAGGCGGCGGACGCGAACGCGGCGTCGAAGAAAGCTGCCGCCGAAGCCGCACGTCTCTGGGCGCAAGATGAAAACACGCTTCAGGAAGTGCTCCGGAGCGCGGAAAAGGAGGTGCAAAAAGGACTTGGACTTGCCGACCAACTCGCTGAGAGCATCGGCGGCCCTCTCGCATCAGCCCAGAAAAAGTACGACGACGAGATCGCGCAGTTCGGCAAGACCTTCGAGGCGCTGAACACCGAGCTCTCGAACGGCACGATCTCTCAGCAGAAATACGATCAGCAGCTGGATGCTGTGATCGACGGCACCGACAACGCGACAAAGGCATTCGAGCGGCAGAAGGAAGCGATCCACGCACGCCTGGATGTGGGCGATGCGCTGCTCGCCAAACTGCACGACGAACTCGAAGCACAGCGTGCCGGAACAGACGCCGAGCGAGCTTGGCAGCTGGTCGAGAAGGCTTCTGAGGAAGCCCTCGCGCACATGACCGACTTGTACGGCAAAGCCGAGCCGACACGCGAAAAAGCGATCGAGGATATCAACGCCGAAAAAGCCGCTCTCGCAGGTCACGTGCAGGCGCTGCTCAACGATAGCGATGCGCTGAAGGCCAACCAGGCCGTGATGAAGGATTGGGCCAACATCACGGAGAGCGAAGTCGGCACCGTGTTCCAGGACATCAACAAGGACATCCTGGAAGGCGGCAGTGTGATGAAGGATCTGGTCAACGTCGCCAAGCAGACAACCGAAGCGATCTTCTACGAATTCGAGAAGCTGCTCATCATCAACCCGCTGTTGAAGTCGATTTTCGGCACCGGCGTCGTCGGCAACCTGCCGGACGGCAGCAACATCGGCGGATGGCTCGGCGGCCTGTTCGGCAATGGCACCAGCGGCGCTGGCGGCGGCGGATTATTCGGCGGCGGCGGCAGCGGCTCTATTCTGAACCTGATTGGTGGCAACGGCAGCAGCCTGTTCAACACCGTTGGAGGGTGGCTCGGCTTGGGCGGAGCTGGCGGCGCGAGCCTCGCCGGCAACGTTGCAGCAGGCGGCATCGACCTGTCTGCGGCCGCTGGCGCGGGCGCTCCACTGTTCGACGCTTCCGGCGCCACGCTTGCTGGTAACTCGGCACTTGGCGGTGTCGATCTTTCCGCGGGAGCTGGTGCGGGCGGAGGCGGATTCGGACTCGGTAACGCAGCGCCGGTGCTCGGCGGCGCGCTCGCGGGATGGCAGATTGGTTCGCAGCTCGGCGGCACCGCAGGTGGCGTACTTGGCGCGGCCGGTCTCGCCACGGCCGCGTACTTCATTCCTGTCATCGGTTGGATCGCCGGCATCGCGTCGCTCGTGAATTCGCTCACCGGTGGCGACGTATTCGGCACCCCTTACAAGCCGACCGGTGTCACGGGCACGAACATCTCGATCGGGCCGAATGGCGCGACGGCGGAAGACTTCTACCAGGAGCACAAGCACGGCGCGCTGTTCAGCAGCGGCCACTACAAGAACGTCGACGTCCCGACGCCGCAGGATCAGCAGGACGGACTGAATCAGTTCTTCGACAGTCTCAAGGAAGAGATCAAGCACGACGCGGATCTGCTCGGCACACAATCCGGGGACATCATCGGCGGCACGTTCCAGCAGGTGACCGACAAAACCGGAAAGGTCATTTCGCAGCAGTCCGAAGTGCTAGGGCAAAAGTATACCGAGGACGCAACGCACTTCCAGGAACGCGTCGAAGCGGTCAACGAAGAAGCGCTCCTGCCCGTCAGCGATCAGCTGACCGCGTTCTTCAAACAGTTCGACTCGAACGCCGACCGGCTCAAAGACGCCGCCGACATGATGTTGGCGGCGCAGATCGACATCAACCGCGGCATGGGCCTGCTCGGCGATGCCGACAAGTCCGTCGTCGACGTCGGCAACACGGTCAAAGATTACCAGCAGGGCAACGAAACACTTTCGCAGACGTATGCGCGCCTCCAGGGCGAAACGCAGGATCTGAAGAGCACGCTCACCGAGCTGGGCTTGACGGTCAACAAGGACGGTGCGGATTTCGTCCAGTTCGCCGACTCGATGACGCAAGCCGCGGGCGGCCTGAACAATCTCGATTCGCTGTGGGCGTCGTACTACCAGAACTACTACAGCGACTCGGAGCGCTCCGCGCAAGCGATGTCGACGCTGCAAAAGAATTCCGCTGATTCGCTGCATGCGATCGGCGAGGATGGCGTCACGTCGATGGCGCAGTTCCGCGCGGATTTCGAGCGCGAGCTGCCGAACTTGACACCCGAGCAAGTCGTCGAATGGCTCAAGGCCGGCGACGCGCTGGCCAAGTACACCGACGCGCTCAAGGCGCAGCAGCAGGCGATCGACCAAGCCGACCAGGCGTTCGTGCAAAACTTCGCGCAGCTGGTGCAGAGCACGCAAACGCTCGCGGCGCAGCTGTTCGGTTCGGCGACCGATCAGATCAAGCAGAAGATCGCGGACCTGCAGGCCAAGTCGGCCGCATTCACCGCGTCGACGGGCCTGATCGACTACAACGCGAACGCCCAGATCGCGCAGCTGCAGTCGCAGCTCACGCAGCAAGAGCAAGCGCAGATCACGCAGCAGAACCTGATGGGCGCGACGCAGCTGGTCGCGGACTTCGGCAAGATCGGCGCGGTCAGCGGCGAAACGCTGGAGCAACTTGCGACGCAGTTCAACGTGCCGCTCGACAAGCTGGAGCAGTACCTCGGCACCGACGAGGCTGGCGCCGACAAGATGTACGACCAGCAGGTGCAGGCGGCGAAGGCCGCGGCAGAAACCGCGCTCAACACGAAATACGGCGCGGAGCTGCTCGCCGACATTCTCGCCGAGGAACAGGGTCGGCCCGATCCATATTCCGCGGACGATCTGCTGAGCGCGAAGACTGGCCTGACGATCGCGAGCACGACCGGGGACACGAAGCCGGGATCGGGCACGAACCATTTCGGGCGGCCGCCGAACACGGCGACGACGGACACCGGATCGCCGGCGATCACGCCGGCGCAAGTCATTTCCGGTTCCGGCAGCGGCGATCATCTGACGCGCGCCGTATCGAGCGGAAACAAGGACACCGTCTCCGCGATCCAGGCCGGCAACGCGCTGCTGCAACGCATCGCGGACGCGCTCGACAACAAAACGGGCCAGGTGCAGTCGCTGCAGCGCACCGGCCGCGAAGCGAGCTGGTCGAGGCGCTGACATGCAGCGCACGATCTTTCTCGTCGAGGCGTACAACAACGCGGACAGCGAAGCGCCGCTGACTCTGAAGCTCAACCGCCCGAACGGCACGATCTATCGCACACCGACCTCGGGTCTGCAGCTCGAAGGCGACGGCGGCACGCCGCCGTACACGTACTCGGCTACCGGCATGCCACCTGGCATCGGGGCTCCCGATCCAGCGACGGGCATTTTCCCGACCGGCACGCCAACGACGATCGGACATTACGTCGTCACGTGCACGGTCACCGACGCGCTGCTCAATTCGAAGTCGTTCAAATTCGCGATGGATGTGAAGTCACGTCTATCGGTGAGTGCCTACCCGAAGGCCAACACAGAACTCGGCGTGCTCTACAGCGACGGCATCGGCATCGCCGGCGCGACCGGCGCGCTCACGTTCACGGGCACGGGGCATAACGGCATCACGCTCAATACCGCGGGCCATTTGAGCGGCAATTCGACGTCGACGGGAACACCGCTCTTCTCGACGACGGTGACGGATGCGGGAACCGGTGACACGCTCGCGATCAACTTTACGATCGCGATCCGGCCGCAGTTCACGCTCAGCATTCCGACGCTGCAGCCGGTCGTTGATGTGCCTTTTACGGCCGTCGTAACGTTCAACAACGGCTATTTTCCCGCCTACCTGATTTCGTCGATCACAAACCTGCCGGCGTGGTGTTCCGCGACGATCGTGCAAGGCATCGTCAGCTCCGACGGGTCGATCAGCCAGCCGCCGTACCTGATCCTGCAGGGCACAGCGCCGTCGTCGTCATACACGCAAGCGCAAACGATCATTCCGCTCACGTTCCGCATCGTCGACAGCCTCGGATTCCTGCGCTCGACGGTGCAGAACATGGTGGTCATCAATTCGTCCGCGCTGCAGCCGGCGCAGGACGGCGCGAGCGTCGGCAACACGGGGCCGCGCACCCTCAATTTCAAAGGTGCTGTCGTCAGCAACGACGGCGCTACCGCAAACATCGACCTCAATGCGTCGACGGGCACTGGCGTCTACATTTCTTCGACGACGAACGTCGGCAACGTGTATACGGCGACGCCGGCGACGGCACTGACCGCCTACGTCTCCGGCAAGCAATACACCGTCACGTTCAACGCGACAAACACCGGCTCCGCGACACTCAACATCAGCGGCCTCGGCGCGAAGATCATCAAGTTCAAGGGCAACAATCTGGGCGCCGGGTTCATCACGGCGAACACCACGCTCGAACTGATCTACGACGGCACGAATTTCAACGTGATCGCCGCCGTCGTCGATTTCTCGCAGCTCAACATCACGGGCACGCAGAGCACTGCCAACGTGCTGCGCGGCGACGGCACGCTGAGCAACGGCGTGAGCGGATCGTTCACAGCGACCTCGTTCGGCATGACGCTCAACGCGCTTGGCACGGTCAGCACGACCGCGTCGCCCAACTTTACGAACGGCGGCTGGAACACCGCGACCCTGACGAGCGCGACGCCGTGTGCGATCTCGGCGTTCACCGCGCCGGCGCAGGCCGGAACGCTCTGCGTGTTCGAAGTCACGCAGCCGTCTGCCGGCGTCGCGACGACGATCAGTAGCTGGCCGGGCGCCGTTGTCGGCTCGCCTCCGCAGCCGACCGCCTCGCTTACTGCGAAGACGGTGTACCTCTTCTGGTACGACGGATCGTCGTATTTCTTCGTCGGCAGCAACGCCGTGACCTCGGGCGGCTCGATCACGACGATCACGTCGTCCACGACGCTCACCGCCAACAACAAAGGCAACTACGTCAACGCCAACGCGCTCACGCCGCTGCTGCCGTCGTCGCCGAGCGCCGGCGACACCGTGCGCGTCATGTTCGCGCCGGCGGCGACAGTGACCTCCTGCAGCATCGATCCGAACGGCGGAAAGATCCGCGGACAGAGCGGCGTGATGACGTGCGACGTGACCGACTTGAACGGTGACCTGGTCGGCTTCGACCTCGTGTACCTCGATGCAACGAACGGCTGGATGTACCAATGACGGGGCAATCGCAATTCCTAGGTCAACGGATTCTCACCGTAGCGATCACGGCGACGAACGCTGCCTATCCGATCCCCTCGTGGGCGAAGGCGTTCGACTTCACCCTGCAGGGTGCTGGCGGCGGTTCGGGCAACACGGCGAGCACCGGTGCGAGCGGTGGCGCAGCTGCTGGTGCGACGCTCGACGGGTTTGACGTTCCGGTGAATGGCGCAACCACACTCAACGCGCAAATCGGCGCCGCCGGTCAGCCTGGCTCGAACGGCACTGCGGGTGGCGCGTCGAGCCTGACGATCAACGGCGTGACGTATACGGCACCAGGCGGACCAGGCTCTACCGGCAACGGCGGCACGACAGGCAGCGCGGGCGCTACGGGCGCCGGCATCGGCAACGCGGCCGGCGGCACCGCAGGCGCGGCCACGCCGACTGCTGGCGGCCGTGGCACGACGGCCGACTTCACCTGCTACTCGGGCGCTGGCGGCGGCGGCGGCGGCGGCGCGGGAGTGAACGGCTCCGCCGGCGGCGGAATGCTCGCCAACAGCGGCGGCGCTCAAGGTGCTGGGTCCACAAACGGCGGCGGCGGCGGCGGCGGCGCTTCGCGCTTCGGGCCCGGCGGAGCCGGCGGTGCGAGCGGCGCAAACGGGAATTCCCCGCCAGCTGGCGCGTGGGGCGCGGGCGCCGGCGGCGCCGGCGGCGGCACGAAAACCGGAGCGGCCGGGATTCAAGGCGTTCTGATCGTGACGTTCAAGGGCTGACCATGTTCCGAAACACCGCCGTCCCATTCGACGACAACGCGATCGGGCCGAGCCTCGCGCTCTCGAACAGCAACACGACGCTCGCCACGTCTGCGACCGTCGACGCGCATCGCATGTGCCGTTCGCAGTACGCCGCGAGCCAGCAGAGCAGCGTCGAGTTCTACGTGTATTCGCCGAACGGCTCAAACCCGGCCGTTACGGGCACGCCGCCGCCGGTCACGCTCGGCGTGGTGAACGGACTCGCGTCGCTGACCGATTACGTCGGCGCGGACGCCAACGGCTGGGGCCTCGATGCCAGCGGGAACGTGTGGCACAACGGCGCGATCCTAACGACGTTCGCGAGCGGCTTCACCCTCAGCTCGTACGTCACCGTCGTCATCGACCCGACGATCGGCGCGCTTTGCTTCAAGGTCGGCAAGCAGGTGCTCGGCGTCATCAACATCGGCGCAAGCGTGGTCGTGTACTACGCGGGATCGGTCAGCGGCAACGCGCAGGATTTGGCGATCGACTCGAACGCCGGTCAACTGCCGTTTCAAGATTCGTCCGGCACAGCGGCCAGCGGCTGGTTGCACACCAAGATCGGCATCACGCCGCTGTTCCTCGCAACCGAGCCGTTCATCGCAACGCCGGCCGACGAAAAGCCGAACCAGAAGTATTACGGCGATCTGACCCGCTCCGGAAGCACCGGCCTCAACATCGGCCGGCGCATCAAGCCCTGGCCGTGGGGACCGAGCGCCGAGCTGGCGTTTGGCTTCGACAATTCGACGCTTGTGCAGATCCCGATCGACGATCCGCTGCACCTGTACGACGAGCTGTACAACGCGCGCGACCAGCTGGTTCGCATCCGGCGCACGCTTCAGTACACGAGCCTCGCTGCGGCCGAGGATCTATTCAGTGGCGTGATCGATCGCTGTGAGCCGAACGGCAACCAGAAAAAGACGCTGTACGTCGGCGGAAAATCGCTGCTGCTGGACAAGCAGCCGCTCCGCGCGCGGTTCGCTCCGGACGCCGACCCTTCGATTGCCGGGAAATTCCGTCCGCTGACTCTCGGCGTGCGGCGCACGCTGCGCGCGACGCTGATCTCGCAATCGAACAGGTCCTACGCCTGGTCGGATGCGCCCGAATCAGCGGTCGGAAAACTGCGCGTCGCCGGCAAGGAGATCGCGCTCGGCATCGACGCGGCCGCGACGCCCGACGTCGAGGGCTGCACGCTCGTCGCCGATCCGACCGGCCCGTTTACCGTCGAGGTCACCGACTACGGCGGCGTCTACACGACGTCGAGCACGGATGCGCTCGCGGGCTCGGGCGTCTTCGGCTCGATCGCGGCGCAGGGCAACGGTCAGCCGACCGGATGGACCGGAAACGGAGGCTACGGATCGCAGGACGCCGCGAACACGCTGTTCCAGGTCAACGGCGCATCGCCGAACAAATTCGTGCGCCAGGCGCAGAAAGCGTTCGCGGTCTACACGCTCAAGCACAACACCTACACGCTCGCCGCAGGCACGAGCTACTCGCTGCGCGTCAACTTCAACCAGGTGCCGTGGTATGGCGTCGGCGTCGACGTCAACGGCGATCCGCTGACGATCCTGCCGGCCGTGCTCGTGGTCGGCGGCTATCCGAACTCCGACAGCAACGGAATGATCCAGTTTTTCAACTTCGCGCGCACGCAGCTCACCGCGACGGGCGCGGTCATCTTGACCGTGACCAATACGCAGACGGTCGCCGTTCCGCTCGTGATCGGCCTGCTCTGCAACGCAATGCTGCAGGGCTGGAACGGGCATTTCTCCTACTTCGACATCAGCGACATCGAAATCGTCCCGCTGCCCGCGCTTCTGCAGAATGTGGCGCTCGCCGATCCGCCGCTCGATTACATGCTGCGCAAGCTGTATATCGACCGCGGCCCGCTGCGCGAGCAGGACTACGACGGCACCGGCGCCCAGGCGATCGACGCCGCAACCGGCTACGGCTACGGTTGCCATGCGACGCCGAACGACACGCCGTCGATCGCGAAGCTCGCAAAGACGCTGCTCGATTCGTGCTGCGGCGACGATTACGACGCGCGCGATGGACGTGTGTCGACGATGCGCCTTTGGCCGCCGGAAACGGCGACGTCGGTTGCTGGCACGCTCACGGTCACAGACCAGGTGCGCCAGCAAGGCCAGGACGGCACGTCGATCATCCGGTACGACGACTTCGCGGAGAACCTGACGGACGGCGCCAGTGGCTGCCCGAACTGTGACCCGCTGACCGACTCGGATTTCAGCAACGTCACGACGAACGACGTGCCGATGCCGGTGCGGCAGCTGCTGAAGCAGCCGTATCAATGGACGGTTCGGTCAAAGGCGCCGCTCGATCCGCAATACGACCATGCGCGCGGCGCGCTTCCTCTGCAGACGCAGTTCGATCAGGAAACCGATGGCGAGGCGGAAATCACCCGCGTGTGCGGCGAGCTGTATTCGGTGCCGCGCGCTTTCTACACCGGCCCATTCTTCATGCAGATGGGTCGTAAGTTCGAACTCGACGAAGTGTGGTTCGTTGTCGATCCGGAAGTGAAGGGACTTGAGGACGGCAAATTGCTGCTCATTGTCGGCGTTCTGGATATTAACGAGATCTCCGCCAGACCGGTTTTTTGGGGGTAAAAAATGTCGCTTTACACAGGTTATTCGATCCCCAAACCCAGCGCGTTCGCTCTCGTCGGTAGCGGCGCGAACGACTGCGCGATCCTTACGCCGTGGGCGGATATGTTCAACGGCCGCTGCCAGGACGCCACGCGCTTCCGCTGGATCAGCGGCGCGCAGACGACGGGCAGCTTCATCAAGCTGCAGTTCACGCTCGCGTCGCCGATCGTCGCCGGCATGGTTGGGCTGTTTGGCCTGCGCCTGCTGGACGCAGCCGGCAACACGTTCGCCTCATCCGCCGCGCTGCGCGTGGCGTTCACCGGCAAGCGCGCCGGAGATCCGGACTTCACCTACGCGCTCGGCGGCAACACCGCGACGCAGCGCTCCGTGAAGCGCTCAGACGGCAGCTACGCCGTGATCGGCATCTGTGACCTTGGTCTGACGCCGATCGTCGGATGGCAGCTCGAAATCTGGAACGATCAGAACGGCGTGCCCACACTACCGGCGCAGGCGTTGGTCGACCTGGGCAAGCCGTTCGTTTGCCCGGCCTTCGATCAGACGATCGACGGCGACTGGGAGCTGACGCCGCCGAATGATCAGGTTCCGGTCTCACCGAACGACCAGCCGTGGCCGAATCCCTATCCGCCGGGCCGCGTGCTTTCGTTCTCGCGTCGCCAGATGCCGTTCAGCGATGCCTACGTCGACGGCACGAACCCTTGCTGGCAATCCCTCTGCACACTCGCCGGCAACGGCGATGTATCCGTCATGGTTCCGCGCTGGGGCAAGATTGGCGCGCTCGACGCGGTGTCGATGCACGCGACTGCGCTGTTCGGCCTCGCGAAGTTCGGCCCGCTGAAGCGCACGCCCGGCGGCGACTATTTTTCGATCAGCGGCACGATGAAAGAGGTGCCCGCGCTACTCGCATAAAGAGAGCGGCCGGCGCGTGCTGCAACACGCACCGGCCCTCGAAAACACGGGAACGATCCCCGTGAGCCGAGCGAGGCTCCCGCCGCGACGTCGCAGCGGCGTGATCCTCGCGATTTCACGTCTCACCGATGGAGATTTTTTCCGATGGCTCGACCGATCGTTCCCTGGCCCGGCGGAAAGCGCCGGCTCTTGAAGCACCTGCTCTCTGAAATCCCGAAACACCAAACGTACGTCGAGGTCTTCGCCGGCGGCGCTGCGCTCTTGCTCGCCAAGGAGCCGTCGCCGGCGGAAGTCCTCAACGACATCAACGGCGAGCTGGTGAGGCTGTACCGCTGCGTCCAGCACCATCTAGACGAGCTGGTGCGCCAGTTCCGCTGGGCGCTCGTGAGCCGCGAAATGTTCCGTTGGGCGCAGCTGCAGCGACCGGAGACGCTCACGGACATTCAGCGCGCCGCGCGCTTCTACTACCTGCAGAAGCTGGCTTTCGGCGGTAAGGTTTCCGGTCAAACGTTCGGAACCGACGCCCAGCACCCTCCGCGGCTGAACCTGCTCCGCATGGAAGAGGATCTGAGCCAGGCGCACCTTCGGCTCTCCCGCGTCACGGTCGAGCAGCTCGGCTGGCGGGAATGCGTGCAGCGGTACGACCGCGCCGACACGCTCTTCTTTTTCGACCCTCCTTACTGGCAGACCGAGGGCTACGGCAACGAATTCGGCCGGGCTGAATACGACGGCCTGGCGGCCAGCATGGCGTCGCTCAAGGGCCGAGCGATCCTGACGATCAACGACCATCCGGAAATGCGGCGTGTGTTCGGCCAATTCGGACGCCGGCGCGTCGGGATTCGGTACTCCCTGGGAGGCATGCAGCGGGCCAAGGCGGCCGCCGAGCTAATCTTTCGGACGTGGTAGGCTTTCGGCCTGTTTCAGCGACCGAGGGGATCGGGTATGGAAATGGAGAAATACGAAGAAGCGACGATGATCGAACTGCACGATCGGCCGCTGGTGCTGGCGGTTGGGGGTTACAACAGCGTCGAGTTTGAGGCCGGCGATTTCCAGAACGGCAGCGAATCGTACGAGTTCGACGGCGCGGTCCTTGCGGAGCTTGCCGGGCACTTCGGAGTAAGCCATTCGTCTATTACCCTCACGATGCCTGACGGGAGGCCCGACAGGCGTCCTTTGTCGAGCGGCCTATTCCCTGTTGTGCGGAGAATTGTGCCCGTGTTCGGCAGCCGGGACAGCTCTTATGACATCACCAGGCTCCTGGGCTGGGTCGAAGGTGAACGTCTACTTCACGTCCGTTTTTTCGCCCGGGATGCCGAAGGCGGCGAGTTCCAGCGCGACTTCACGTATTCGGGCAGCTTTTCGGTGTGGTGGAAGACCGTTTGAGGGCGCTTTTATCTGCCCTGGGCGATTTCGCAGACCATGTGTCCGCGTTTCGCAAACCAAATGTCGCTTTACAGTGGCGATGGGCGCTGCA
>Ga0068856_100001512_pt1 | contig 24373 bp, 21 predicted proteins | sample KBSCornC62_FD_66595 | JGI IMG/M metagenome (GOLD analysis project Ga0068856, IMG submission 66595) | Corn rhizosphere microbial communities from Kellogg Biological Station, Michigan, USA - KBS Corn C6-2 | ecosystem: Host-associated > Plants > Roots > Rhizosphere > Soil ... | reverse complement strand
CATGCCGTGATTAGTATTGGTCATACCAACCCGCATTATGTAAAACGATTGGAAGATCAGTTGCACCGAATAGGTTTTTATTCAAATTCAGTTGAGATACCCCTGCAAAAGCAATTAGCTGAAAAATTGGGTCATGTGTCAGGTTATGAGGATTACCAGTTATTCCTTTGCAACTCAGGTGCTGAAGCTAATGAGAATGCATTAAAGCTTGCCTCTTTCCACAATGGCAAAAAGAAAATCATCGCTTTCCGCAAATCTTTTCACGGACGGACATCACTGGCTGTTGCCGCTACTGATAACCCAAAGATAGTTGCGCCGGTAAATGAAACTGATAATGTGATCTTTCTGCCCTGGAATGATGAAGCTGCTCTCGGGCAATTATTTGCAACAAGCGGAAACGAAATATCGTCTGTAATTATCGAAGGCATCCAGGGTGTTGGCGGTATCAATGTAGCTAACGAAAGCTTCCTGCAAAAGATCAGATCACTTTGCGATCAGCATAATGCCGTATTCATCGCGGACTCTGTTCAATGCGGATACGGACGGACAGGCAAGTTCTTTTCGCACGATTATGCAGGCGTCAAAGCCGATATCTATAGCATGGCTAAAGGCATGGGTAACGGCTTCCCTATCGGCGGCATTATTATATCACCAAAAATCCAGCCTTCTTATGGTATGCTGGGTACCACTTTTGGTGGCAACCATTTGGCTTGCGCAGCCGGATTAGCTGTGCTGGAAGTGATCGAGCAAGATAACTTGCTCCAAAACGCCGGCGAGGTTGGCGAATACCTGATCACCGAGCTGAAGAAATTCGACCAGGTAAAAGAAGTTCGCGGCCGGGGTTTAATGATCGGTATCGAGTTGCCCGAAGAACTGGCTCATGTACGTAAAGAATTGCTTAACAAGCATCATATTTTCACCGGAGAGGCTAAACCAAATGTGGTCAGACTCCTGCCTGCTTTGAACCTGACGAAAGCACATGCCGACAGGTTTTTGGAAGCATTTACTACCATATTAAATCATTCAACTGTTACACAATAAAAACATCACCTCCCCTTGCAAAGGGGAGGCCGGGAGGTGTATGAAACTTTTTTCCTCAGTTCACGACGTTACCGACATCAATGCGCTGGCCAAAGAAGCGCTTGAATTGAAACGCAATCCGTATGCACATGCAGATTTAGGCAAGAACAAAACTATGGCTTTGATCTTCCTTAATCCCAGCCTGCGTACCCGCATGAGTACACAGAAGGCCGCCATGAACCTGGGCATGAATGTGATGGTATTGAACATGGATAAAGAAGGCTGGGCACTTGAATTGCAGGATGGCGCCATCATGAATGGCAGCACCGTTGAACATATTCGTGAAGCAGCAGCCGTAATGGGTGAATACGCTGATATTATCGGGGTACGCTCCTTCCCCGGACTAAAGGATCGCGAACTTGATTACAGCGAAGATATCTTCAACAAGTTTGTAAAATATTGCGGTGTTCCTGTAGTAAGCCTTGAGTCGGCTACTCGTCACCCGCTGCAAAGTCTTGCGGATTTGGTGACTATCGAAGAGCTGAAAACAAAGGCACGTCCCAAAGTAGTGTTAGCCTGGGCGCCGCATGTTAAAGCATTACCCCAAGCCGTACCCAATTCCTTTTCTGAATGGATGTGCAAGGCAGATGTTGATTTTACTATTGCTCATCCGAAAGGCTATGAGTTAAATTCTGATTTCACTCAGGGCGCTACCATTACACACAACCAGGATGAAGCATTAAAGGATGCCGATTTTATATACGTTAAAAACTGGTCGGCATATGAGCCTTACGGCAAAGTAACGGGTGGATATGACGATTGGATGCTAACTAACGAAAAGCTGAAAATTACCAACGACGCCAAAGTGATGCATTGTTTACCTGTACGCCGTAACGTGGAATTATCGGATGAGATTCTCGATGGACCAAGCTCGGTGGTGGTGCATGAAGCCGGCAACCGTGTTTGGGCTGCTCAGGCAGTATTGAAGAGAATGCTGGAATCTTTATAGTTGATTAAGTTAAGTGGTCGATTAGGTTGATTAAGTTTAGAATCGATAACCAATCAACTCGATCCAACTTAATCAACCTAATCAACTAAAAATGTACATCCCCTCCTTTAATAAATTTCCGGACGGACAGGAAGTAGTCGCTTTTATGCAGCGATACAGTTTTGCTACGATTGTAACAACAATCGATGGACTGCCTGTTGCTACTCATCTTCCGTTTTTAGTTAAAGAGGAAGGTGGGAAAGTCATCCTGCAATCTCACTTTGCCAAAGCCAATCCGCAATGGAAAGCAATCACGGAAAGCGCTTCACTGGTAATCTTCACTGAGCCGCACGCTTATATCTCACCCAATAACTACGAAACTGAAAAAAACGTACCCACCTGGAACTATATAGCAGTTCACGCATACGGACAGGCTAAATTATTGGATGGTGTTGAAGAAAAGGCTGAATTGCTAAAGCATACCATCAATACGTTTGAGGCTGATTACTTGAAGCAATGGCAAGGTTTACCGGAAGATTATAAACTAAAGATGATGAACGGCATTACCGCCTTCGAAATCGAAGTAACCGACCTGCAAGCCAAAAAGAAACTAAGCCAAAACCGGACGGACAAGGAAATCGACAATATCATCTACTCACTCGAAAAAAGTGAAGACAATATAGTGAGCGAGATCGCGGAATATATGAAAGGGCTGAAAAATCCTAATCTCTAATCTCCAGTCTCTAATCTCTACTAACGCGTCTCCGGGTCGGCCATGCGCGTCTTGGTATCAAAAAACCGCACAATCAGCCTGTCATCAGTATTGTGAGTGAGATATTTCAGCATCCAGTTAGCCATTACGCTCAACTTATTGGTAAAGCCTACCAGCGACATCAGGTGCACAAACATCCATATCATCCACGCTATAAACCCATGAAAATAGAGCTTACCTATATCGGCCACAGCCTTGTTTTGGCCTATAGTAGCCAGCGAACCTTTGTCAAAGTATTTGAAGGGCTCAGTCGGTTCGCCATTAATCAGGTGCAAAATATTTTTGGCGAGATGCTGGCCGGTTTGAATGGCAGGTTGCGCCATACCGGGTAAGCCATTCGGATATTGAGCGGTTATCATGGCTGACACATCTCCTATAGCAAAAACATTCTCGTACCCCACTACCCTATTGATTTCATCAGTTTGAACCCGGTTTCCTCTTGCAATGGTAACTTTTTGCAGTCCCTCGGGATAAAGACCAGTTACACCCGCTGCCCAAAAAACATTGCGGGATTTGATGACTTTGCCGTCACTAATTTTTATCTGATTGCCGTCGTATTCTTCCACATGCACGCCGTTGTAAATGGTTACGCCCATTTTGTGCAGGAATTTCTTTGCGCTTGCTGATGCATGAGATGACATGGCACCCAATACCACAGGCTTACCTTCAACCAGGTAAACCTCCATGTCTTCTGTTTTTAGCGAGGGATAATCATCAGTCAATACGTGATTGCGAATCTCCGCCAGGGCTCCCGAAAGCTCTACCCCCGTGGGACCACCACCTACTACAACAAAAGTCAGCAGCGCGTCCCGCTCCCCAGGGTCAGTCTGAATTACTGCCTTTTCAAGATTTTGAAGCATAAAACTTCGAATGTTCAGCGCCTCGCCTACATTCTTCATCGGCATAGCAAAATGCTCAATCTGCTTATTGCCGAAGAAATTGGTGTCGGCACCGGTAGCGATAACCAAATAGTCATAGGCTATTTCCCCGATGTCGGCGGTAATGGTATTCTTTTCAGGGTTTATTTTCTTGACATCAGCCAGGTTAAAGGTGAAATTTTTCTGCTTGCCAAAAATGCGCCTGAGCGGAAAGGCGATGGAATCGGCTTCGATGTACCCCATGGCTACCTGGTAAAGCAGCGGCTGAAAAGTGTGGTAGTTGTGCTTATCCAACAACAATACCTCAACAGGTTTATCCTTTAGTTTTTTGGCTAGATTGATGCCGGCGAAACCTCCGCCAATGATAACGACGCGTGGTCTGCCTGCTGTTTTTTTGAGCTCCATAGGGTATATTATTCGATCGAAAATAAGTATAAAACCTCTTTATTATCCCAACTGCCCACAGATTTAATATGTTTTAAATAAATACGACTGATTTAGTGTATTTTTATCGGCTCGGGGATTATCCTTGTGCATTTACTAATGACTAAACAGCAACTGCATATCATCAAGATCGGCGGCAATGTAATCGACAATTCCGAAAATCTGCATCATTTTTTAAAGGATTTCACCGGGTTGGATGGATACAAAATACTGGTACATGGCGGCGGAAAAGTAGCGACACAACTACAAGAAAATTTGGGTATTGAAACTAAAATGGTAGATGGCCGCCGCATAACCGATATCGAAACCCTGCGTGTGGTTACGATGGTTTACGGTGGACTAATCAACAAGAATATCGTGGCCCAACTACAACACTATGGCAGTAACGCCATTGGTTTAACGGGCGCCGACGGTAATTTTATCCGCACTAAAAAACGCCCGGTAAAAACGATTGATTATGGTTTTGTAGGTGATATCGATGATAAATCTATTGATCCCGAAAGTATCGGGAAATTGCTGGATGCGGGGTTCACCCCTGTCTTCTGCGCTATTACACACAATTGCGAAGGACAATTATTGAACACAAACGCCGATACAATAGCCTCTGCATTGGCAGTTGCATTATCGAAACTGTATGAGACAACACTCATCTATTGTTTTGAAAAGAAAGGCGTATTGCACGATATCAATGATGAGGAATCGGTGATCCGGGAAATCGATCCTGCAAAATATGAGGAATTGAAGCAAAAGCAGATCATCCACAGCGGTATGCTGCCGAAATTGGACAATGCTTTTACCGCCATCAATTGCGGCGTTAAAGCAGTGGTTATCGGCAAATCAGACGACTTGGGGCAACTAAAAAACAAACAACCTTTTGGAACAACATTAAGTAACACGAAATGAACGAGCAAAAAAATATAGCGATACTGGGTAGTGGCAACATCGGCCTTTCATTAGCCAAAGGCCTAGTTAAAGCAGGCATCTATCAGCCTGAACAAATAACATTAACGCGACGCAATGTAAAGGCGTTGTCTGCCCTGGCAGATAACGGGTATAACGTTACTTCAGATAATTCAAACGCTGTCAAAGATGCAGATATCGTTGTGCTGGCTGTCCTGCCTCAACAGTTGAACAAGCTGCTTCAGGAAATAAAACCTGCTATCTGGGAGCAGCGTCACTTGCTCATTTCCGTCATATCGGGCGTTACCTGCGGCGATATCCGTCAGCAATTGGATCTTGTGGATGTACAAGTAGTAAGGGCCATGCCAAATACCGCAATTGCCATTGGTCAATCCATGACTTGTATTGCCACTGATAACGCTTCTGCAGAAAACGTGAATATAGTTAAATCGCTTTTTGATACCGTTGGTGTTACCATCCAGATCAATGAAGAATTGATGACGTCAGCGACAGCACTTTGTGCCTGCGGCATCGCTTTCTTCCTGCGTTCTATCCGGGCTGCTTCACAAGGCGGAACCGAGATCGGTTTCCACGCGCACGACGCGCTTAAAATGGCTGCCCAAACCGCCAAAGGCGCTGCGGACCTGCTGTTGCAATTAGCATCACACCCGGAGCAGGAGATCGATAAGGTGACCTCTCCCAAAGGCTGTACTATCGCCGGTTTGAACGAAATGGAGCACAATGGTTTCAGTTCGGCGATGATTAAGGGTATAAAGACCTCGGCTGAGAAGGCAGGCGTGCTTTATGACAAAGAAGGGTAATCGACCCAATAGTGTTTATCGCTTAGATTCAGCCCTAATACTATAATCGTCAAGCAGCTCGAGCAGTGCGTTAAGATTGGCGTTGACTAAATCGATGTTGATGATGAATGGCGTTTTATCGGGATCAGACGAATAAAATATCCTGGCAAAGAATCTCTTAATTGGACTACCTATGTCGGCCAGATGCTCTTCCGGCTTATAAAGAATTAGATATAGGCGAGCGTTTTTTTCATATATTTCTTTGACATCCTCCCAGTAGTACCTTGTACCCGATAAAAAGTCATCAATGTATTCGTCGGTGATATTTAGAACCGTCTTTTTTGTAATGGCGAAATAAACAGGCCGGTAATAAGTTATAGATCTCACCAGCGCTATAAGTGCCCAGATAACATAGGTATAATGTAACGGGCCGGTTTTAAATGACGGATGAAAAAAGTTGACAAATGCCATTGCAAAAGCAAGGCTGATCAGCAAAAGATTCATCACGAAGATATTGCTAAAGCGGATCTTGAAGTTCATTAATAGACCAAGGTTTTTAGATTCATTTGATTTTTTGTTGTGCGATAAAGTTTAGAACATAAATATATCGCTTAGCGGATGCTTATTCCAAATAATAGTGCTTAATGCTATTCAGATCATCATCCAGCTCATAGATCAATGGAACACCCGTCGGCAGTTCAAGATTGATAACTTCATCATCAGTTAAATGATCGATGTATTGAATCAGCGATCTCAGGCTGTTCCCATGCGCCGATACGATCACATTCTGCCCTAGTTTGATAGAAGGAATAATAGTTTCCTGCCAAAAGGGCAACACCCGCTCCATCGTCTCGCTCAGGTTCTCTGTCAGTGGCAACTCTCTTTCTGTTAATCCTTTGTAACGCAGATCCTTGCCTGGATAACGTTCGTCATCCTTAGTAATGGCTGGCGGATGTTCGTGCGGGTCACGGCGCCATTTGTGCACTTGCTGTTCGCCATATTTCGCTGCCGTTTCGGCTTTATTCAGCCCTTGTAAAGCACCGTAAAAACGTTCATTTAACCGCCAAGATTTTTGAACAGGTATCCACAACTGATCCGTCTCCTCCAATATAATATCCAGCGTTTTGATAGCCCTTTTTAATACCGAAGTGTAGCCTATATCAAAAGCATAGCCATATTTCTTCAGCGTCACTCCTGCATGTTTTGCCTGTTTATAACCGTTCTCAGACAAGTCTATGTCGGTCCAGCCTGTAAAGCGGTTTTCGAGATTCCATAAACTCTCGCCGTGGCGTATTAGTACTAATCGGTGCATATGTGATAAAGGTAAAAGGATAAAGGGGAAAGGTAAAAGATATTTTTTCAGCAATAGTTCAATACATCTGAAGAAGTCTAATCAAAACTAAAAATTTAGTGATTATCAAATACTTAGCCAGGACATTGTTAAAAAAATCGGATGTATCATTCTTGCAATCGGTGAAATCATTTTATTATATTGCCAAGGTAAACTAACCAAAACCCACATTATTATGATACCAACAACACCGGTTCCGGCTAAGGACGGTACTGCTAATCCTGCCCCTTTAGGTCTTTGCGCGTTCGGGCTAACAACTGTGTTATTAAACCTTCACAATTCCGGCATCTTCGAGCTTAACTCGATGATTCTGGCCATGGGCATTTTTTATGGCGGCCTTGCACAGATCATTGCCGGTATTATCGAGGCCCGTAAAAACAACACCTTTGGGTTAACAGCCTTCACCTCCTACGGCTTCTTCTGGCTGTCGCTCGTAGCGTTGATCGTATTGCCTAAAATGGGATGGATAGATGAAACCTCCAACAACGGCATGATTGCCTATCTCGCCATCTGGGGTCTGTTCACCTTTGGGCTCTTTTTTGGAACGCTGAAATTGAACCGCGCGTTACAATTTGTTTTTGCATCTTTGACCATACTTTTTGCCCTGCTGGCCATAAGCCATGCAACCGGCAATGCCAGTTTGATGCATTTTGCAGGTTATGAAGGCATTGTTTGCGGCTTGTCGGCAATTTATACCGGTATGGCAAATGTGTTGAACGAGGTGTACGGACGAACCGTATTGCCCATAGGACCTGTTAGCAAATAGAATCTTGCCTAAAGACTTTAAAAAATATTATATCATTCCGGCTACACCGGAAGAAGTGTATATAGCTTTAACCAATCCCCTGACCATTGAATTATGGACAGGGGATGTTACTATTATGTCGACCGAACCTGGTTCGGAATTCTCCCTATGGGACGGCAGCATTGTCGGTAAAAACCTGGAATTTGAAGAAGGTAAAAAGATTGTGCAGCAATGGTATTTTGAAGGCGAACCCGATACCTCGATTGTAACGATCAAACTTCATCCGGCAAAAAATAATTCTACTTCCGTTGAGGTACGACATACTAATATCCCCGACAAAGAATACGATGATTTCGCATCTGGTTGGGATGAATACTACTTCGGCCCTTTAGCAGATTTTTTTGCCGACGAATAGTTTTGCTCAGAAGATACCGAGAATAACCCGCTCGTTGATCTTTCGTCCTCTTGGCGTCTTGTTTGATGCTATCTGCCGTGTACTGCCGTATCCATAAGTCCGTATCGTTGATGCATCTATTCCCCTATGCGCAAGGTAGCCTTTTATTGCCTCCGCCCTGTCTTTTGAAAGCTTCATATCCTCATCTGCCTTACCAGAGCCAGCAACGTATACTTCTATTTTCAACGATGGTTTTTTGCTCCTGAGCAAGTCAACCAACTTATTCAGATCCTCGAACGAGCTTTCGCTTATAACGGCTGTACCGGGATAAAATTCGAGGGTTCTCATGGTATTAGTCACAACTCGCCAGTCGTCAAGTGTCAACTCGGCTTTACTGGCATCCGGGCTGTTATCGGGTATGGGGCAGCCTGAGGCATCCACTTTTGTTCCTGCCGGTGTATTGGGGCATTTGTCGAAATAGTCGGGCACACCGTCGCCGTCACTGTCAGCGGAGTACTTGCTTGCAGCACTGTTTGCCGAAGCCAGGTCATTTGATAGCTTCACGTTCTTAGCGTATTCCTGGTCAAGTTCATCCTTTTGTTCCTGAAGTGACGCTTGCATAGCATTTTCACGGGCTTTATCCTGCATCTGCACTTCGGCCAGGCGACTCATCCTTACCAGTTCAGGCTTTGACCGTTTTCCAAAAACAAACTCCAGGCCAAGATGAGCATAAGAAAACCTGTCGTTAGTTGGGCCGTAAGCATATCCGTCAAGACGGTCGTCACCGGCAAAATTAACCTGGTAACCAAAATCAAGGTTGACGTTCGGCGTAATGTTGAATTTAAATCCGGCACCCACCGGTATCATAAACTCGCTTGAAGCAGACAGATAAGTAGGGCTGGTAAAATATGAATGCAAAGTAGGCGTGTAGTTCATCACTCCGACTCCCAATGATAAATAAGGCTGGATAATGCCCTGATTATGCTTATTATAAATATGCGCGATGGTAAAATTGCCACTAAAGCTGGCAGACCAGTTTACTTTGGTGTCGAACCCCGAATAAATAAAAGCGCCGTCCCCGTTTTTTTGCTGAGAATGATCACCTTTTATTTTGCCGGCAAAAAGGTCAGCTTGCAGGCCGAAACCGTGTGTGAGCTGATCTTTTATATAAATACCATAGCCCGCCTGAATATCGGGAGAAGTAAAATCTTGTCGCGAGTTGTACCCAATTAACACATAGGGGGTAGAAATGCCTGTAGAAATACCGACGGACCAGGTACGGTAGTCGGTTAAAGTCGGTTTTGGCTGGTTTGGATCAGCAGTTTGAGCAAATAATTGGCAGCCGATGGCAATGCCGAAGAAAAGCAAGAGGGCTTTTTTAAGCCTGGGTTTCATAATTGCGTAGGTTTAATCAAAGTAAGATACGCAATTTTTCCTAAAAGATAAAAAAATTTATTTGCTATCCGCTCAAGCGATAACGGAAACCATGGAGAAAAGCGGAAAAGTAAGATACTCTCCTCCTTGAATAATTGATTCCCGACGCCCCATATTAGCGGTAATTCCTTTGGTAAAGAGCTTCCAGGCCACTTCTGGGCTTAGTATTATTGTGGCATCAGCCACGGTTTCAGATATATCCTCTAAAACCCATTTGTGCGATTTCTTAGAAAGAAACCAACTGCGCCCAGCCTTGCCGCTAACGATAATTTTTATACTCGTTCCTTCTTTGGCTTGGACATCGCGGTAAGTATGCGGCAATCCGCGCATGAAAGTGCTGATACAAGGGTAATAAAGCTCAGGAGTCATTAAGGGCTCAGTTTTGCCCACCGCTTCCCTTATTTGCTGCTGATGGTGCCATTTCTCCGTATAATCACGGGCGATATGAAACCAGTTCAGTGATTCATCTTCGCCGGCCCATGCAACACTATAAATGGCGGGTGCGAATGGGGCAAGAGAAGCGTAGTAGTCGACATAACGCCGATTCGAATCATCCATCATCCTGATGATCTGCGCCGGGCTCACCCGTTTCATTGCATTTACCCAGGTTGCATTCAGCTGATTCAGGTATTCAACAAGATCACGATAACTGCTGATTGGCCCTGCAGGCGGAAGCGAATAACCTTCGAGCAGAGATACCGTGCGCATGTTGGTATCCAGCAAATGAGCCGCGACATCTTTAACGGTCCACTGTTTAGCGAGGGTGGGCTTGTTCCAATCGTCGGGAGGCAAGGAACGAAGAAGATCGATCAGCAACTCATTCAGTACCGGGAATAAATGCAGGGTCTGTATAGGTACTGATCGATCCATAAAGTGGGAATTAATGCGCGCTCTTTTCCAGCGCTTGTTCTATATCAGCCAGGATATCTTCAGCCTTTTCCAAACCAGTTGAGATACGGATCAAACCAGGGGTAATACCAACGGCCAATCGCTGTTCGTCCGTAAGTTTTGAGTGCGTTGTGCTAGCTGGATGGGATGCAATACTGCGGGTATCGCCAAGGTTGGCTGTAACCGAAAGCATCTCCAGTGCATCCAGGAACTTGCGGCCTGCTTCCAGGCCGCCTTTTAACTCGAGGCAGAATACGCCACCGCCGGCTTTCATCTGCTTTTTAGCAATATCATATTGTGGATGTGATGGTAAAAAAGGATATTTTACCCATGACACATGCGGATTGCTTTGCAGTGCTTCGGCTATTTTAAGCGCGTTTGCGCAATGACGTTCCATGCGCACATCCAGTGTCTCGAGACTCTTGCTGAGGATCCAGGCGTTAAATGGAGATAAAGATGGACCGGTATTGCGGCAGAACAAGTAAATCTCTTTTATCAGGTCTGCCCGGCCAACAATTATACCGCCCAGTACCCTACCCTGTCCGTCGATCCACTTGGTAGCTGAGTGAACAACCAGATCTGCGCCAAAATCAACAGGCCTTTGCAACAAAGGCGTAGCAAAGCAATTGTCGACGTTCAAAATCAGGTTGTGTTTTTTCGAAAACTTACCAACCCATTCAAGATCAATTACTTCCAACTGTGGGTTGGTAGGAGTTTCCAGGTAAACCATTTTGGTATTGGGTTGAACAGCGGCTTCCCACGCTGTATTATCGCCAGCGGGCACTAAAGTGGTGGTGATGCCATAACGCGGCAGGTATTTGGTAACCAGTGTAAAAGTGCTTCCGAAAACCGAGCTGCAGCATACTACGTGATCACCCTGTTTCAGCAATGGTAACATCGACGAAAATATAGCCGCCATACCCGTTGAAGTTGCAAAACCAGCCTCGGCGCCTTCCAGCGCGCACATTTTTGCAACAAATTCATCAACGTTGGGATTACTGAAACGACTGTAAATATTGTCGTCAGATTCGTCGGCAAAAGCCGCACGCATAGTTTCAGCCTCATCAAAAGTGAAGCTGCTGGTAACGTAAAGCGGGGTCGAGTGTTCCTGTTGCGACGACCGGGGTGTTTGAATGCGGATCGCCTGCGTAACAGGGTCAAGCTTTTTAGACATGGTTAATAAGAGTATAAGAGATATAAAAATGGTTAATTTTTACTGCGCCGGGTGCACAAACACCTGCGAAGTAATAGTGGCGCCAGAGCCCATCAGGGTAGCAGCAACCGAGCAATATTTATTGACCGAAAGATCGACAGCACGTGCCGCCTTATCCTGGTCAATATCGCCATAAAGGTGAAACTCAACGTTGATCGATTTCCACAATGATGGTTCCTTGCTGGTTTCACGTTCGCCGCTGATGGTCATTTTATAGTCCACCACGTCCTGGCGTTGTTTCTTTAGGATGCTGATCACATCGATAGCAGAGCAGCCACCAAGACCCATCAGCAAGGTTTGCATCGGGCGCACGCCAAAGTTTTCGCCGCCGCTTTCAGGGCTGCTGTCCATTTGGATAGAATGTCCGTTTTGGTCAGTGGCTACAAAGCCAAAGTCTCCATGTACGCGCGATAATTGAATGGTAGTCATGTCGTCTTTTAAAAGCTTCAAATTTACAACTTTTACGCGTGAATACTGTGTCTGCTGCATCGATTGGTACATAATTGTGACGTTTAGTAAATAATTCTCCTAATTTTAGCTTTGATGTAAAAGCCGGTTTTGTTGTTTATATCTCTCTTCTCTTGCGCAATATGCTTTGGTCAGAAGCACCCGCTGTCGTATGATGACCTTAGGTATATGGTCACCAACAACCTTCAAAAGACTGATACGTTTGTGATGGCAAAAGGTTATACGATAAAAACAAAGAATGGCCGAACCAATAACCGGACATGTAATTAATAATCAAGTGATTCACATATTGATATTGAAGTAAGACAGGATGGTTTGGTATTTTAGTTGCAATGTTGTAAAGTCGAAAAGTTGGAAGGTTATTACAGGCATGACATATTAATCTCTAATCTTTAATCTCTAGTCTCTAATCTCTGAAAAACCATGTTCACGAAAATAGGGGGTTTTGCATCGATTTTGCACATTTCGAATTTTGGGAAAGCTGTTTATCAGCAATTTATGGAAAAACAGGGGGTGGCGGGCGTGCAGGCATGAACACTTAGTGTACCGAACTAAAATCTTTTGATCCGAATAATTTACAAGTTAACAGGCTAATAAATGACACGGTTAATTGAGCACTACCTTGCTGCATGTAACCTTTTAACTTTACAACTTTCCAACTTTTCAACACCTGTCTTGAACCGGCACCACCAGTTTCAACGCCGACCATGTTTCATCAACGGCACAAACCTTAATATCTACAAGGCCAATTTCGATGGCGTAGTTGCGGATGATGTCTTCATTTATATCAGTTGGAACTTTAGAAGCCTTTTTGGGCCATGATATCCATATCATGCCATTCGATTTGATCTGCTCCTTCAATTTAGGAAGCAGGGCTTTATATTCCGGTGCACTTTTCGAAAAGAAATGAATAAAGTCGATCGCACAGTCGCCCGCGTCGTCAAAGCGCAAATTTGGCGGCAGATCGGTAAATAAAGAAAGGTAATGATCCGGAGCATTGATCAATTTGATGTGAAGGCCGTCTTTAATGCCAAGCTTTTTGGCGAGAGGCGTTCCTGAATATCCTGCAGTCGCCATCATAGTCTTATTTGATTAAGATGATGTTGAAGATGATCCACGTAATCCTGTGCGAGGAATTCAACTGTGTTTAATGCTATCGCATTTCGTCCGTTATCACATTTTACTATCCAGCGGTCTTCCGGATATTGGGATAATACGCTTGCGATTTGCGAATTTAACAGACGCCATAATTCTAATAAATTCTCCATTTTCATTTCCTGGCAATGCTGAACAGTGACCCATTCATCCTGGTGATAGACCAGTTTAAAGTTCTCCTCATAGGTACAGCGGATAAATCTTTGCAGGTTTATCATGGCGCTGTCGCACAAATGCCCTATAATTTCCTTATTCGACCATTTATTTGGCGCCGGCTTACTTTCCCAGTCAACCTGCTTGCTATGAACATGTTGTAAAAAGTTATCTATACAAGGCGTAAGGTTATCAACAAATTGAGGCATGATATGGAAAAGTTTGACCTAAAGATAGTGATGATTTGCACTACCTTCAAGCCCTGAACTAGATATGGCCCTTAATTACATTTGGATCGCATTCTTCCTCATCGCTTTTGTGATCGCGCTGGTGAAGCTGATATTTTTGGGCGACACCGACTCGTTTAAGGTTGTTGTAGACAGCCTCTTTAGTTCATCGCAATCGGCGGTAATGGACATTGCTTTACCGCTGGTTGGCTACATGGCATTTTGGCTGGGCGTCATGAACATTGGCGAGAAAGCCGGGGCCATCCGGTTTCTTTCACGCATTGTTGGACCTTTTTTTAGAAGAATATTCCCCGAAATACCCGCCGACCACCCTGCTCACGGCAATATATTGATGAGCTTTTCAGCCAACCTCCTTGGCCTGCTCAATGCTGCTACACCCCTGGGCCTGAAAGCCATGGACAGCATGCAGGAGGTAAATCCGAATAAGGAAGACGCCTCAAACGCCCAGATCATGTTCCTGGTACTGCTTACCTCGGGGATGCAGTTATTGCCGGTAACCATTATCGCGCAACGCGCAATTCTTCACGCCAAAGATCCTACGGACATATTTATACCCTGCATTATCGCCACCTATGCTTCGGCTGTTGTAGGCATGATCGCAGTAGCTATCAAACAAAAGATCAAACTTTTTGATGGCGTCATTATAGCCTGGCTTGGTGGAATTACACTAATCATCACCCTGATGGTATGGGGCATGACGCATTACCTTAGCAAAGAGCAAATTAGCACTGTATCAAAAGTGGTAAGTAATTTCCTGCTCTTATCCATACCGGTTGCTTTTGTTTTCGGGGGCCTTATCAAAAAGATCAATGTTTTTGAAGCATTTATTGACGGCGCCAAATCGGGTTTTGAAACCTGTGTCAAAATCATCCCTTATTTGGTCGGCATGCTGGTGGGTATCGCAGTATTTAAAAGTTGCGGGGCGCTCGGCTACATGAATGACGGTTTGCGATGGGCAGTCAGCAAGGCCGGATTAGATACCCGCTTTGTCGATGCAATGCCGGTAGCTTATCTGAAGCCGTTAAGCGGCTCGGGATCGAGAGCAATGATGATCAATACCATGCAAACTTACGGAACCGACAGCTTTGCCGGCCGTTTAGGATGCGTGTTTAATGGATCGGCTGATACGACGTTCTATATCGTGGCATTATACTTCGGTTCCGTTGGTATCAAAAAGATCAGGTACGCCATCCCTTATGGTCTGCTTGCAGACCTGGCCGGAATCATCGCCGCCATCTTTGTCACGTATTTATTCTTTGGTTAATAAAATTCCACTAAACCGTTGCTAATCACACTGAAAATCACCATGTTAAGAGAACCGAAACTCCCCTTACCCGGCAACTTTAACTCAGGCTCTTATGATACTGTAATACAGCATCATATTTTAAAAAAAATAAAGCATTTCAGAGCCGAAAATTGCAACAACAGATTTCAAGGTTTCGTAAAAAGGGAGAATTCTTGTGGTTTAGTACACGGTAAAAATTTTTAACGGTGCTTTAAGCAAGATGGATTGGGTAAACTATTTATTGCAAAAGTTGGGTATTAATGTCTAAGATCTACGCCAGAAGCATACTTCTAACGTCTCTGTTCTGCCTATTTATTGTCATAGGCGCATTTGCCCAAACAATTACCGTCGGTACTCCGGATGCCGGTCCCTATGCCCCGGGTTCTACGATCGCTGTTCCCATTACTGTAAATGATGCGTCTGGTTGCGTCGCCCAAAACAATACTTACACCCTTTATATGTCGGATGTTGCCGGCAATTTTGTCCCCGGAACCGCAATTGGCACCTATAACGGCTTTTATGCCACATTTGTCAATGGAAAAATACCGGCGGGCACACTTCCAGGTACTTATAAACTGGAGGTCAAATCATCGGCACCAGCTGTAACCAGCACGGTATATAGTTCCATAACCGTTGTCGCAGGTACCGGTGTAGTAGCGGGGACGACATCACAGGTTCTTAATCCCAATTACCCCGAAGTTTACGGGCAATGTAACGGAAGCGCGAACGCCCAATTTACCTTTACCAATAATTCAACAGCCGGCGCTGCAACAACAGCTACCTTTTATAACGAGCTGACTAAAACTGCCGAAGCCAGCAATGTGGCTATTCCTGTTGCAGGTTATACTTTTAACGCCAATACCGGAAATTATACGGTTTCGGTAAAAGCAACCAATGCCGGCGTGGTTGGCACCTACGATTACCAGTTAGTCAACAACGTGATCAATACCAATATCGGTTCCACAGGCAATTTGACAGTTTGTTTGATCAACGGCTCCGGCAGCCTTACGATTAACCTCGACGTTACGTCGTCGACAGGTCTGCAATACAACTATCCGGGAAATATTTACACCATAACCTGGGGCGATGGCTCGCCAGCTACGGTATTGACATTGTGCCAAATCCAGGCCTTAAACGCACAGATTACTCATACTTTCACCAAGGCATCTTGCGGCAACGCCGTGGTTTTCCAGGCCAGTAATGCTTTCTGTGGAAATATTGGCGCTGCACCAAGTAACAGCGCCAAAGTGGTAGTGCCACCAACCAACAAATTTACCGTACCTCCAATCTCATGTGCCGGCACACCGGTTGTCATCGCCAATCAATCCGATCCGGGTATAGATCCCAACACTTGCCAGCCTTCCACCACTAATTTATATACGTGGTCGGTTGATGGCGTCCCGGTGGCGCAGAATTACACACTAAGCCAATCCTTCACATTGCCCGCCACTACACCGGCAGGCTCTCATGTGATTACGCTGCACCTTCAAAATGGTAATGGCGGATGTACTGCCAGCGACGTCTCCCAGGATATATGCCTTCAAAATCCACCTCAGCCTATTTTTAGCCTGCCGTCGGGTACGGTATGTCTCAAAGGCGGCCCGGTAACGCCAAACAATACTTCAATAGTTGATAATGGCTGTGCAGGAGCCACTAATCAGTATACCTGGACAGTGACCGGGCCTGGCACGGCGACTTACGCAGGCGGTACTAATGCTAATAGTAAATCGCCGCAATTTGTATTTCCGGTTGTTGGTTTGTATCAAATTCAACTGGCTATTGCTACTTCCAGCAATTGCGGAACTGTTACCTCCGGGCAGCAAACTATTACGGTAAATGATGTCCCTACAGTATCGCTATCGCCGAACACAACACTTTGCGGAAGCAATCAGCTACTAACTTTCGACCCTAGCGCCGGCCCCACCCAAACTACAATGATCGGTACTGCACAGCCCCAGGCAACCACTTATACCTGGAAGATAACAGGTGGTGCATCTACCTTTCAGGGGGGAACAACCCTAAACAGCCAATATCCCCAGATATTATTTACCGACTTTGCCACTTATACTATTGAGGCAACCGAAACAAATAGCTGCGGTACGGTAACTAAAACGCAAACTATCAACTTTGTACAGGCTCCGACCGTATCAGCCGGGCCCAATCAAACCATTTGCGCGAGCAGCCCGGTAGCGACGTTAGCTGGTAAAATAACCGGCACAGTAACCAGTTCGGCCTGGGTTGGCGGAACAGGAACTTTCAATCCAAGCCGTAATGTACTGAGCCCGACCTATACTCCCTCTGCGGCGGAGATTGCCGCCGGACAGGTTACCCTTACTTTGCAGGCAAATACATCGTTGCCATCTCCTTGTAATATCATCGCCAGTAATATTACTATCACCATTACACCGATCGATAATGTAACCAGTCCGCCTGCTGAAACTATTTGTACCAAGCAGCCGGTCGCTTACAATATCACGTCAACCAGCGGTGGAAATAATTTCACATGGACAGCCTCGGTTACATCGGGTGCAGCAACAGGATTCACAGCTTCCGGAAGCGGCAGCACGATAAATGATATTATTACGGATAGCAGCCCGACTACAGCGGCAGTAGTGGTGTATAAGATTACGCCACAGAATAACAATTGTACCGGCAACGTATTTACGCTCACGGTAACCGTTGATCCATTGCCGGTAATCACCGCAGCGGCAGCCAGCTCTCCAATCTGTAGTAACCAGCCTGCTGATATCGTTCTAACGACCAATATACCCAACACCAGCTATACCTGGACGAGCACGGCTACCGCAGGTATTTCCGGCAATACCAATCAGGCCAACGCCGTGCAAACCAACGCCATACAGGATGTATTGGTCAATAATAGTGGCGCCGCAGGTACCGTAACTTATACCATTACGCCTTATAATGGCTCTTGCCCCGGCACACCAGTGACTGCCTCTGTGACTGTGCAGCCGCTACCAGTCGTGGCCAATCCGGGGCCAGATGACGAGGTCTGCGCTACTACCACTTATACCTTACAGGGCAATAACCCTGCTCCGGGAACAGGTAAATGGACAATTGTAAGTGGGCCGGCTGGCGCGAAATTTTCGGATGATACAAGTCCTAACGCCGTGGTTACAGGCCTTGTACCGGGTAATCTTTACCAGTTCCAGTGGACCATCACGGCTACACCTACCTGTCCGCCCAGCAGCAATGCTGTAAACATTAAGGTTGACTTGCCTACTATCGGTGGAACAACCGCCGGCGACGCAACCGTGTGTTCTTCAGGCAATAGCGGACAAATTACTCTTTCGGGGCAGCAAGGCAATATTCTGCGCTGGGAATCTTCCGTCGACAACGGCACTAGCTGGCAGCCAATTGTAAACGTCAGCATTACCCAGGATTATACAAACCTCACACAAACAACCCAATACCGGGCTGTAATTCAAAGCGGCAAATGTAACCCGCTGCCGTCAACGGCGACAACAATTACCGTTAATCCAGCCCCCATACAGGCCGATGCAGGCAAAGATCAGGCAGTTTGCAATTCAACGTTTGCGACACTGAGTGGTAACGATCCGGGACAGTTTACAGGCCTTTGGACGCAGACTGCGGGACCCGCCGCGACTATCGTCGCCCCCAGCAATCCAAACACGCAGGTAAACAACCTGGTAAAAGGTAATACCTATACCTTTACCTGGACAATAAGCGGTTTGCCACCTTGCGGAAATACCACAGCCTCAGTAAATATTGTTGTTTCAGCGGATGTTACGGCGAGCTTTACACAGGATAAAGTTCAGGGATGTGGCCCAACTACGGTTACCTTTACCAATACTTCTACCCCTGCTCCTACCGGAAGTTACTTATGGGATTTTGGTGACGGCTCAACATCACCGGCTACTACACCAACGCCTCATACCTTTGCACCTTCGCCTGATGGTAAAGAAGTGACTTATACCATTACCCTAACACCGGTGAGCAATTGCGATTTGAAGACGCCATTTACCGCAACAGTTAAGGTGAGTCCGGCTGTTCCGGTTGCGGTAATTAACCCGAGCCAGACGGCTGCCTGTGGCGGGTTTACGCTGACGGCTCAGAATTTATCACCCGGCAATAATGTCCAATACGATTTTTACTTAACCGACGGCGGTGGAAATATCATTCAGCATATCACCAAAACAGATAAGAGTGATGTAACATTCCAGCCAGTAAACCCAACAAAGGTTACAGACTATACGGTATACGTTGTGGCAACAGACCAGTGTGGCGACAAAGGCACATCGACACCAATTATTATCTCTGCCTCACCTTCATCGCTGGGTTCAATGGTGCAGATTAAAAACGATCAGCGCAATGTGTGCCTGGGCAGCCCAGTTATTTTCCAGAACATTTCAACCGGCGGTGACCGATTCACTTATACCATTTATGATTCCAATCAGCAGCCGATAACTACTATTCCCGGCGGCTCCGGCGATTTCAGCTACACGCCAACAGCACCGGGTACTTATTACGTTTCTATAACAGCAGGCAACAATGGCTGTGGCGACGCACCGGTTTCCGCCTTCAAAGAATTTACAGTCTACCCAATTCCCCAACCGGATTTTACCTATACCCTCAACGAGCACTATGATGTAATATTCACCAATATAACACCGGATGATGGCAACACACCCGCCTCATCCCTAAGTTATTTGTGGGCTTTCGGCGACGGGCAGGAGCGCCATGACACAGGCTACGCACCTTTCCAGCATCAATATAATTACGAACAGTCGCCGTTTACGGTAACATTGTACGCAACCAATGCAGCTAGTGGCTGCTCCGCATCGGTTACCAAAACGGTTGTGGTAAAATTCCTGGGCAACCTGTTCCTGCCTAATGCATTCACGCCGAGCAGCACCAATAGCGACATAAACCTCTTTAAAGCCAAAGGCACACAAATGAAATCATTCCACCTGCAGATATTCAACAACTTTGGCGAACTGGTTTGGGAAACAACAAAACTGGATGCCAACGGCTCGCCGGTTGAAGGCTGGGACGGAACGTTTAAGGGCCTTCCAGCGCAACAAGGCGTATATGTATGGCAGGCATCGGCAACTTTTGCGGATGGTACGGAGTGGAAGGGCATGTCATATAATCACTCGGTACCAAAACGTACCGGAGCAATACATTTAATACGATAAAAGATGAAGAATATAGCCCGGGGGCTCCTTTTATTGCTTATAATACTTCTGCATCGCATGCCGGGCTTTGCGCAGGACCATATGTATTCACAATTCTTCAACTCGCCGCTTTATCTCAACCCGGCACTTACCGGGCAGTTTGAAGGCGACTTGCGCATGAATCTTATTTATCGTAACCAGTGGACCAACGTACCCGGAACCTTTTCTTATTTATCGGCTTCTGTTGATTATAATGTTCCCCGTTTTGGGGGTGGAATCGGGTTATTAGTTACCCGCAGCAGCGAGGGAACAGCCTATCTCGATTTGACGAATATTGCGGGCTTATATTCGTATAGCGTCGGCACGGAAGATTTTGTGCTTTCGTTTGGCTTGCAGGCCGGCGTCACTAACCGAACACTCGACTACAGCAAACTTGTGTTTGGCGACCAGATAGATCCAACCCTGGGCATTGTTTCGGGCTCTTCGGCCGCAGCCGGATCATTTCCATATAACAACAAATTCTTTTTCGACTCTGGTCTTGGCACAAACCTTGCGATACATGACTTCAATATAGGACTGGCTTTGCAGCATTTGAACCAGCCCAACGAATCATTCACGGGTACACCTGTAAAGCTGCCTATACGCACAAACGCACATATCAGCTATCGATGGGACCTGAATGCCTTCGATAATTTATACGACGACGAGAAATCATACATCATCCCGTCGGTAGTATTTTATAAGCAATCCAATGCCGAATCTTACAGTATTGGGATGCAGTACAAACACAAGAGCGTAAATGTTGGTTTATGGTACAGAAGCGGGAATGAGACCGGGCCAAGTGCAGTAGTGGTTTCACTGATTTTCGACCTGTTCATTAATCGCGACGGAGGTGAAAAATTACGTTTTGGCGTAAGCCATGATGCTCCTGTTTCGGGTCTCAGCTACGGCAATACCGCAGGTACGCAGGAAGGAAGCATTGGGTATGAAACAACGCTTTCGGGTAGTGGCGAAAAATCACAACGATTTGAAGGCGCGAGCCGTTGTTACCAATTTTATTAACAGGTTGAAGGCATAGATGAACGCATATTTACAACAAAAGGCCGCTAAACAAAGATTTCTTCAAAAAGGAATGGTTGTGATAGTGGCTTTGTTGGCGATATTCCTGGTTTTTGTAGCGCGTTTTGCTTTATCAGACTCAAGCGAAGATATGACAAATGGCGCCCCGGTAAGTGCCGACGCTTACTCGATGGCCAAGCAATTTGTGAGACCAACGATAAAATCCGGCAACATTTCGTTCCCTGAAACTGGGTACCAATGCGCTGAAAAACCTGATTCGGTATTTGTGGTAAAATCTTATGCCGAGGACAAAAATCAATCGGGCCCCAAAAATATCACCAGCTTCCAGATAACCTTGAAATTTGTGGGCGGCCAGGTTGGCGATAAGAAAAACTGGCGGATGATCACGCTTAACGAGAACTAAAAAAAGCACCCCATCCGCAAGTTGGCGGACAGGGTGCTTCAATCACTCTAAAACAATCACCTCTAAATTAAGAAGTCTCTTTTATAACGTAGCCCTGATGGACTTAATTATTGACCAAACTAAAATTATAGTCAAATATACGGATTAATGCTCGCCACCGCTCAAAATCAAGGCTATTTTGACCCTAAGTTGACAGAAAATCAATGTCTTAGCCCGCGTACGAAAATATCCACCAGCATTAATCTTTTTTGGTGAATTTCATCAAGGTGTTCCTTTTTTGGGAAGGTTGTTTTCTTGTATCCCATGGTGCCAACATGTACACCATGCAGCGCATCAAGTAAAAGGCCAACTACCTCGGCAGCGTTCTCAATACGACCTATCGTACCTTTTTCTTCTTCAAGCCTGATTGCATTCGTAAGCAGCTCAATTTCTGCCTGCCTTATCTGTTCCACTATGTCCCAAATGGTATCCGGAAGGTTTTGCTCATTCACACGGATATAATCGAGGAAATTATAATTGCTCAGGATAAAATTGTGATTGACGTCTATCTGCGCAACAAAAGCCTCTTTCAGGTCTTTGGTAATCGAAATTTTTTCCTTTACCAATTGCAAATACTCTTCCGAAAGTTTCCGGGTAACCGCAATATATAATTGGCTTTTATCGGGGAAATAATAATACAACAAAGCCTTCGACATCGACAAGGCACCCGCAATCTCATTCATCGTAGTCTTCGAATAGCCATAATGAAGAAACTGCTGGTAGGCTGCTTCTAATATTTTTTCTCGTTTAATATCCTGCTGATCTGTTACAGTGCTCACTTTAATAAGGGTATTATTCTGTATTCCTGACTTTTTAAACAAAATTATCAAAAATTCTATACATAATAATGTCATATTTACACTTGATGTGAGCGGACACAAGACTGTATTTTCCGGCGGATGAGCACACAAAAAAAGCCGCCGGGAAATCCCACGGCGGCTTTGCTATTATATATAGTTTGATTATGAAATACTGCTCATTTCAGGCTCGAGTTCGTGAACTTCCTCTTTCTTCTTGCTGCCGAACAAGCGCGATTTGATACGTACCCGGATGATGTACATACAAGGCACCACTATAAGGGTAATGATTGTTGCAAAACCTAATCCGAAGATCATAGTCCACGACAGCGGTCCCCAGAAGGCATTGTTATCGCCGCCAAAATAGATATGCGGCTTAAACGATGTGAACAATCCTGCGAAGTCTATATTGAAACCTAAACCGAGTGGTATTAATCCTAGTATAGCTGCAGTAGCCGTCAACAACACCGGCGTCATACGTGTACGCGCAGCCTCAACCACTGCATCGTGTAAGCTCGCGCCCTGCGATATCAGCATATCGGTAAACTCAACAAGCAGGATACCATTCCGGACGACGACGCCTGCCAGGGCTATAATACCAATACCCGTCATTACGATTGATATGGTCATTTTGAATATAGCCACGCCAAGGAACACGCCGATGATGCTGAAAAATATCTCTGTAAGTATGATAACCGTTTTACCTATCGAATTAAACTGCGCAATCAGGATAAGCAGGATCATACCACACGAAATCATCAGTGCAGTACCCAGGAAGGTAGCTGCTTCAGCCTGATCCTCCTGGCCGCCACCCATTCGGATAGCCACTCCTTCAGGGGCTTTAAAATTGTTGATGGCCTGCTGTATCGCTGCATTCACTTCATTAACGTTACTAGTTTTCAGCACATTCGATCCTAAAGTGATAATACGGCGCTGCTGCTTATGATTGATGTTTGCATAAGTAGTTGTATACCGCACATCGGTAAAGGCCGAGATTGGAACCTGACGAATAGAACCACCTGTCGCAATATCACGATATGTTATTTTTAGGTTTTTTATGGCATCGATGTTATTGCGCTGGTCTTCCTGCGAACGTACATCGATCTCGTAATTATCCTCTTTAGTGTTTCTGAAATCTGCTGCCTTAGCACCAAAAATAGTTGCACCCAATGCATCGTTGATCTGTTTTGTTGTGATACCCTCGCGGTTAGCGCGCTCGCGATCAACATCAAATACAATCTCAGGCTTATCAGCTTGCAAATCGGGAACTAAACCTTCAATCCCTGCGATACCCTGTTTGTTAATGTATTTTACAAGCCTTGCGCTGGTATTGACCAAAGTATCCAGGTCGTCGCCGGTGATTTCGATACTGATGTCTTTTTGTACAGGAGGGCCCCCATTTTCCTGGGCCACGGCGATCTTGGCGCCCGGATAGCCTTGGACAGACTGGCGGATACGCTCCATGACCTTTTTAGTATCCTTGCCGTTCCTCTTACCATATTCGGCAAACGCAACGGTTATTTTTCCTTTGTTAGGGTATTTACCCAGGTCACCATCCGTCGGATCGGTTACACCAACCGTTACGTTCGAGATGATCGAGGTTACGATGTCCTTATCCGGTTCAACAACTGCAGCCACTTTCTTTTCAAGTGTAGCCATCACCTTGTCGGTATAAGCCTGGTCCGTACCGGTTGGCATAGTCACGTATACATAGGTGAAGTTTGGGTCGGCAGCAGGGAAAAATTCAACTTTCGGACTGCGT
>Ga0068856_100001510_pt1 | contig 24379 bp, 19 predicted proteins | sample KBSCornC62_FD_66595 | JGI IMG/M metagenome (GOLD analysis project Ga0068856, IMG submission 66595) | Corn rhizosphere microbial communities from Kellogg Biological Station, Michigan, USA - KBS Corn C6-2 | ecosystem: Host-associated > Plants > Roots > Rhizosphere > Soil ... | reverse complement strand
GCTTCGATGCGCTGCATTTCTTCCACCATGCGCGGGCAAGCGGCTTGGCAGCTCGTGTAGAAGAGCGTGAGCACCACAGGTTCCCCTCGAAGTTCGCGCAAAGAAAAAGGCCGGCCCTCGTCGGTGGTGAATGAAACATCGAGTTGGTAAATCGATTTCGACGAAAGCGGGGCGGCGGTTGGATCTGCGGCGGCGGAAGAGGGGGGCGGGGGCGTCGGCTTCAACCCATCGGCGAAGGCAGTGGCGCAGGTAAGTACGAGGAGCAGCAGACCATGGCCCAAAGCCAATCGGAGCCCGCGTGTTCGCTTGATGCGGAAGCCGCCGTGTAAGGTTACTTTGAATACAGAGTCCATGCGCAGCGAAAGCCGAGGTTTTTGACGCAGTAGTTTGCCTTCAAGGAACTGCGGAATGCAGCGCGCATGAACGCGGGATAATTGCTTCGATCGGCGGAGCCGACAGAACCCGCGCCGCAAAACAAATTGCGGTCGAGGCCATTGTCCGCGCGCGATTCGCCGGTGACGAGGCTGCTATTGAAATCTTCGACCCATTCCCAGATCAGACCCTGCAGATCTTGCACGCCCAGCGCGTTGGTGGGAGTTGAACCGACTGCTGGCAAGATCGCGGGGGTAGGATGACCGAGCCAGTCCGAAACGTAGTCGGCAAAAGCCTTGTCTTTGGTCGAATCGAGCTGGGAGAACCCGGCGCTGTCGGCGCGCTCCCATTCGGCTGTGCTCGGCAGCCGCCCGCCTTTCCACTTGGTGTAAGCGCGAGCGGCAAACCAGGAAACGTACACGACGGGCGAAGCGGCGGGGGCGTTGGGGCCAAGCACGGTATCGCCCTTCCAATGAGCGAGGTAATCCGATTCGGCGAAAAGCGGACTAACGCGGCTCTTGCGCCATTGCGGATTGGCCAGCACGAAGGCGAGAAACTCGATGTTCGTGACGGGCCGGCGGGCGATGCGAAAAGGCGCCACGGCGGTGACGTCGGCGTCTTTGGGGCCGCGAAGAATGGGACGATACTCGCCGGCGGGAATGACCGGAGCGTCATCCGGAATTCCGGCCGGAGCTCCCGGCGCGAAGGAATGAGGCGGCGGTGTGGTCGCCACCGCGGGCGAGCTCGCCGTGATTCTCCCCGTCGCGCCGAAGATCGCGACGTGTAAGGAAAACACGGATACGGCGAGCAGGCCGAGGCGCATGATTATCTGAGATCGCTATGGACGCGACGAACGTCGTCAATCGTGACGCGGCCGAAATCGTTGCCAAAACTATTCATGACGAAGGTCAGCACGTCGGCGATTTGCTCATCGGTGAGCATTTGTGCAGGCATGACATTGTTGTAGGTCGTCCCATTGACCACCACAGGTCCGGTCAGGCCTTTGCTCACGATGCGAACCGCGCGGTCTCGATCTGCCTTCAAGAAGTCCGATCCGGCCAAAGGCGGGAAGACGTTCGCAATGCCCTTAGCATCTTGCCCGTGGCAGGCGAAGCACGTGGAGAGGAAGGTCTGTTTGCCGCGCTGGATTTGAATATCCTTCGTGATGTTCGAAATCTCTGGATTCTTCGCGATGGCGTCCTCGCGCCGAGCCACCAACGCAGCCTCTTCGCGCCGAGCTTCCGTGCCAGCGGGCGAAGCGGAGCCGAGATACAGTTCATCCACTTCCTTTCCGCTATAGATTCGCGCGTTTTCAGGACCGGCTACTTTCAACATGCCCAGTGCGCCTTTGTTGAAAGCGCGGGCCAACGCATGGTCCGCCAAAATGAAGGTGCCAGGCACGTCGACCTTAAAAGCAACGATGGCGCTTCCTCCAGGAGGTATGCTCGTGGTTTGAACATTGTGCTGCGTGATGACGGTGCCGCCTTCCTGATACACATCGTCGAAAATTTCGCCGATCACGTGAAATGAAGACGTGAGATTCGGGCCGCCATTTCCAATGAAGAGGCGCACCTTTTGTCCGACATTGGCGGTGAGCGCTTGATCGCCGACTAACGAGCCGACTGCGCCGTTGAAGACGACATAAGGCGGACGTTCGTCGTTCAGCTTGTTGAGATCGAAGAATTGCATGCCCGGATCACCGTTGCGGCCGGACGTGTAGACTTCCCCCTGCATGACATAATATTCGCGATCCACCGGAGGCAGGCCTTCCTTGGGCTCGACCAAGATCAGCCCGTACATCCCGTTTGCGACGTGCATGGGCACCGGCGCCGTGGCGCAGTGATAGATAAACAAGCCTGGGTTGAGGGCGGTGAAAGAGAATTGCGAAGAATGGCCGGGCGCCGTGAAGGATGAGGTCGCGCCACCACCGGGCCCGGTCACAGCATGGAGATCGATATTGTGCGGAAGTTTCGATGAAGGGTGGTTGTTGAGATGGAATTCAACCAGATCGCCTTCGCGCACCCGAATGAACATGCCGGGAACGCTGCCGCCGAAAGTCCAGAACGTGTAGTCGACGCCATCGGCCAGCTTCTTCACGACCTCGCGCACCTCGAGTTTGACTACCACGCGAGCGGGCGATTTGCGCGTGATGGGTGGCGGAACATTCGGTGCCGCAGTGAGCACGGCTTCGACCACGGGAAGATCCGCGCCGATTTTCGAACCGGCGCCGGGTTGCATCGTGGTGGTGTCCTCGGATTGCGCAGAGAGAGGATTTCCCGCGAAAAGGGCAAAAACGGAGGCGAGGAGTAGCCCGCTTCGCATGCCTGACAAGTTGGGCCGAACAGGGAGGTATGGGTTTTTCATCACAAAGAAATGGCTGAATGGAAGAGCTTCCGTGCATACGGAAGCCCAACGTGAAAACATAGCAAATGCCGAAGATTACTTAGGTGATGCCGGTCCAACGATGCCTTTTAACCATGTCGCAATGGCCGAAACAACGGACGTGTGCACTCGCCGTGGAACGCCTGACAGGAACTATAAGACCGGTGGATACGAGAGTCGCTTCTGGAAAGCAGCGACGTGACTCATCTTCCGCGGTTAGAAAAAATCGCGCCCCGTTGTCTGCGCGGAAACGAGCCGAGACGCGTTGGAGTGCCACGGTTCGCCACAATCGCGGTGGGATCAGTCGCACATGAGGCAGTCGGCGGGAAGGGAAATATTGGAGCGATCCTCCGTTCACCGACTGGCCTGGTGGGAAATGGTGGACGGTACAGGACTCGAACCTGTGACCCCGTGCGTGTGAAGCACGTGCTCTAACCAACTGAGCTAACCGTCCGCTGTCAGAAGGCGGAACGTTGAGGGTCTCCAAAGGCAAATCAACTCATTTTCTCGTCTTTACCGGGCGTAGACGATTCGGAAAAAGAGTGCGGCAGATTTCGCAGACCGTCCCATCGCAACCGCGAGCGGTGCAATGCTCGCGGCCATAATAGATGATTCTCAAATGGAGCGCGTTCCAGTGCTCTTCCGGGAAGAGCTTCTTTAGATCGCGCTCGGTTTGGACGACATTGCGTCCGCTGCTGAGTTTCCAGCGTTGGGCCAGACGATGGATATGAGTGTCGACCGGAAACGCAGCGTGACCGAAGGCCTGCGCCATCACCACCGACGCGGTTTTATGGCCGACGCCCGGCAAAGCCTCGAGCTCATCGAATGTGCGAGGCACCTCGCCTGCGTGACGCTCGACCAGAATTTTTGACAACTCAGCAATCGCTTTCGATTTCTGCGGCGACAGTCCGCACGGACGGATGATTTGTTTGATTTGTTCAACGGACAGTTTCGTCATCGCGGCGGGCGTCGATGCCGCGGCGAAGAGGGCCGGGGTGACTTCGTTCACGCGCTTGTCCGTGCATTGCGCCGAAAGAAGCACCGCGATGAGCAAGGTGAATGCATCCCGATGATCGAGCGGAATGGCAGGCTGCGGGTAAATTTCCGCTAATCGCTTGTCGATGTAGTCGGCGCGTTCGCGCGGCGTTTCGAACATGGCGAGGATAGCGATCTTGGAATCTGCGCGCTGTGCAACAGGATTAACAGCAAATCCTAACGAACGAATGGGGTGAACCGTTGGGCGCCTTGCCTTTGCGACCGCGGTGCATCTCCTATAAGTCATGCACTCACGTCGCCAATTTGTCCGTTCGATCGCTGCCGCCGGTCTCGGCGTTTTTGCTGGTTCTTCTCTCAGTCGCCTGATCGGCGCGGAGGCCACGCCTGAGCGCAAACTCGGAGTCGCCTTGGTCGGACTCGGCAGTTATTCCACCCACCAGCTCGCGCCTGCCTTGCAGGTGACGAAACACTGTCGTCTTGCGGCCATCGTGACGGGGTCACCGGAGAAAATTCCGATCTGGAAAAAGCGTTATAATCTTCCTGATTCTGCGGTCTACAACTACGAGAATTTCGACCGCATTGCGGAAAATCCTGACGTTGACATTGTTTATGTGGTCACGCCCAACGCGCTGCATCGCGAGTTCGTGGTGCGCGCGGCCAAAGCAGGGAAGCACGTGCTCTGTGAGAAACCGATGGCGACATCGATTGAAGATTGCGACGCGATGATCGCGGCGTGCCGAGCCGCGAACAAGCAATTGGCGATCGGCTATCGCCTCCATTACGAGCCCTACAATCTCGAGATGACGCGATTGGGAACGCAGGAAGTCTTCGGGCCGCTCAAGCACATCAACATGGATAACGGATTCATCGCGAATTTTAACAATTGGCGATTCCACCACGAACTCGCGGGAGGCGGGCCCCTGATGGACATGGGCATTTATTGCGTGCAGGCGGCCTGCTACGTCACAGGCAAGGAACCCGTTTCCATCACCGCGAAAGAGTTGCCCAAAAAGCGGCCGGAGTTTTTTCAGGACATCGAAGAAACGATTACCTGGACGATGGAATTTCCGGGCGGATTAAAGGCCGATGGGCGCACGAGTTATAATGAGGAAGCGAGCCTGCTCCACGTCGATGCGGCCAGCGGCTGGTTCGAATTGCATCCAGCTTATGGATACCTCGGCCTGAGAGGCCGGACGAGCAAGGGGCCGATGGACCTGCCCCACACGAATCATCAAGCCGTGCAAATGGACGCGTTTGCGAGCGACCTTTTCGCCAACCGGCCGAATATCGTGCCGGGCGAAATGGGGCGCCGCGACGTTCGTTATTTGCTCGCGATTTATGAAGCTGCGCGCACCGGCAAAGCGGTCCCCGTGTAAGGATTTACGCGCGAAACGCTCACTCCTGGGGAATAACCCCTAGCGGGAGATCGGTTAAGCATGTGAATCTTACGTGACCGTCACTTTTTTGCTCCCTCCGGGACAAAGTAAGCGTCAATACAGATGTGAAAATGGCTTCGGTTGAACAGACGTTGGTTGCAATCATTGAAGACGATGCGGACGCAGCATTTCTTCTGCGTCGTTTGCTGCTCAAGACGGAGCTGCCCCACCACGTCGAGCATCTCGATGACGGCGAGAAGGCGTTGAATTTTCTCACCACTCGATTCGATCAGACTCAAACTGACGAATCACCGGATCTGATTTTGTTGGATATTAAAATGCCGAAGCTCAACGGCTTTGAAGTGCTGGAGTGGATACGCAGCAAGGCGCATCTCGCGGTGCCGGTGATTGTGATGACGACGTCGGATGATCCCAACGATCAGCAGCGAGCGCTCGATCTGGGCGCGGACGCGTTTGTTTCGAAATTCCCCAGTGCGCCCGAGTTTCGCGAACTGGTGATGAAATTACTGCGGGCGAACGCCGCCGCATAATTTCAAAGCGGGTTTTCTCCTCTGAGAAGATCGCGCTCGGAGCCGCGTTCGTAAGAGCCCGGCCCCTGCGCCTGTTGCGCTTAACGCCCCTCTTCTCGCGAGCGAACGCGCCCACCTCGGACCAAAGCGAACGGGAAGCGTGGAAAATAAAAATTGACAATTAATATAATATTTTACCAACTCGTGCTCTCGTGAAAATCGGGAGGGAAAACAGGGCTGCGGATCGGTTGGTCTCATGCGCACGCAGAGGCTGGCATAAGGGTTTCCGGGCGGAGAGGAGCGTGCCGATCGGTCTCGCCCTTGCCTGGGCCGGGTGGGGCGCAATTGCGGCGCAGCGATTCTCCGCGGATTCGCACGGATTCGTTTTCGGCACGATTCTCGGAATCTCCGGAATGGCACTCGTAGTGCTCTCCCGGATACCCTGGCCGCGATCGTCGCCGGTATCGGGGGAGATTGACCCACTGGCGACCCGCGCGATCATTCCTGCCGGGCCGCGCAAAATGCGGACTTTTCGCGAACTCGCGCCGGAAGCTCCGCGCACGACGAGCCACCCGAAAAATTGATTTTTCAGAGGGCCATTTAAGGCCGCTCGCCGGGCGTTTTCGGTCGGATTTTTTTTCGCAATCGCGACTTCCGGGGATTTTCCCAGGGGAGAGAATGGGGGCCTCGGACAGCAAGCGAAAATTGGGCGTTTAATTACAATTTTTTAGCCACTCGGCGATTGACGCTCCTTTTACGTTTTACCACATGTTGTGGCTATTCCCGCCAGGCACCACAACCGGTTGTGGTCAGTAAGACGTGAATAAGTTTCAACAACTTCGGCTCGCACCCATCGTCCGCACGTCAAAAAGGTCCTGGTTTATCGGCGTTTCATCCACCCCAATACCCCGCCCGTCCTACTCCGTCTCCATCATGCAGAAATCGTTTCAAGTTGGTTCAAAGACATTCATCCTCGACCAGGCCAAGGCCGAAGCCGCTTTTGCGGCCAAACGTGTCATCAATGGCCGCGCGTCCATGACCTTCAACCTCCTCCCGTTGAAGTACCAGTGGGCCTATGACCTATATCGTACGATGAAGGCGAACCACTGGGAACCGGAGGACATCCCGATGGGCAAGGATATCGAACAGTGGCGCGACGAGAAAGTCGTTAGCGACGTCGAGCGCTGGATTATCCGTATGGGCATCGGTTATTTTTCCGCGGCCGAAGGAATCGTGGGTGACAACATCCAGCACGTGGTTCGCGAATTGGTGACTGCTCCCGAGTTGAAGCTCGTGCTCGGCCGTCATGCGCATGAGGAAAACATCCACGCGGACTCGTTGCTCTACATGATCGCCTCCCTCGGGATCAATCCGCACGAGTGCGAAGCAATGTTCGAAGACATCCCGACGATCGTGAAGAAGAACGAGTTCGTCACTCGCATCTCGAAGCATCTTCGCCGCGATCTCGATCTGACGGTGCCGGAGAACAAGAAGCTGCTGGCGCGAAACATTTTTGTCTTTGGCCAGTGCATGGAAGGAACCCAGTTCTACGGATTGTTCGGCATGATCTTGTCACTCTACCGCCAGAACAAATTCCCGGGGATCGGCCAGATGTTCCGCTACACGATGCGCGACGAATCGAATCACATCGAGGTGTTCCGGAATCTCTTCATGGACCTCGTTGAAGAGAATCGCGAGATTTGGACGGCCGAGTTCAAGGAAGAACTCCGGGCCACGATGAAGGAGGGGGTCGACCTCGAAAAAGAGTTTATCCGCGACTGCTTGCCGGTGGACTCGGTCGGTCTGCGCAAAGACGAATTTATCACCTACATCGATTATATCGCCGACCGTCGCCTCGAGGGTTGCGGCCTGGCTCCGCTTAACCCGGGCGTCAAGAACCCGCTGCCCTGGCTCGCGGAAATGATGGATATCAAGAAGGAGCAAAACTTTTTCGAAGGTCGTGTGACCGAGTATCAAAAGGCTTCTTCCCTCAAAGTAGCGAGCGACGACGAGCTCTAAGCTGCGTTACCGCTGTCCCCTCAACTTTGTTTCTTTTCTTCTCTGATTAACGCGAATTTTCATCGCGTTTTCTGACCCCGTTTCTCGCCCCATGCCGATTTTTCGGCATGTTTATCGACCGCACTTCACGCCTCTTTTCCTTTTCGTCCGCCCACCTCGATGAATCCTTCGCTCGCTCAAGACCTCGCCCTCAAACGCACGACTCAAACCCCCAAAGATCAGAAACCTAATTTTGCTTGGCGCGATCTCGTGCCGACCGACGCTCCGTTGGTTCCGGAAACGTTCGTGATCACGCCGCGCGGGGAAGAGCGTTTCGATTTGGCGGAAGTTGCCGACACGATCGGACGAGCCCTGACTAACGTTCTGCTCGCTCGCGGCGAGAACAACATTTTCACCGAGGGCAATCGCGCTTTCATCGCCCGCATTGTCACCGAAGTGGCTGCGAATTTGGCCAATGCCGCGCTCCGCCAATCTCCGCTGCGACTCACGCTCAACTCGCTTTACGAACTGATTGAGAAGACGCTGGTCGATAACAACGCCTACGACGTCGCGAAGAGTTTGTTGCTCAATCGCTCGCACAAGCTGGTGGATCACGCTTCCGCCGCCGCGACCGTCCGCGTTATCCGCCGCAGCCACCAGATCGTGCCGTTCAACGAGCAGAAAATCGAAATCGCCGTCCGCAAAGCCTTCCTCTCGCTCCAGCGTGACTCAAGTGCGGCGTTAGAAATCACCAAGGCCGTCGCAACGCGCGTGCTCTCGTCGAAACAATCTTTTGTCCACATCGAAGAAATTCAGGACATCGTGCAGGAAGAGTTGATGAAAGCCGGTCATTTCAAAGTCGCCGAGCAGTACATCCTCTATCGCGCGCTTCGCACCAGCGCTCGCGTGGAAGGATCTTCCGATTCGACCGCCCCGATGGTTCCAGCCGTGGCCCAGGGTGCGATGATCATGGTCAAGAAGGCCAACGGTGAAAGCTACCTGTGGGACCGCGCCGATTTGCAGAAGCGGATCGAGTTCGGTCGCATCGGCCTCGACCTCTGCCTGACGAATGAAGAAATCGAGGCTGAGCTGCTGCGCTCGATCTTCGACCAAATCACTCAGAAGGATCTCGATGCGACGATCGTTCTCAATTCCAAGACGCTGATCGAAAAGGACGCCGATTTTGCGAAGTTCGCCGGCCGCATCCAGCTCAGCTACATTTACGAAGAGGTGCTCGGCTGGGAAATCGCGCGCGATGGCGTGGGCAAATTGAAGGACGCTCATCAACGCGCCTTCAAGAAATACCTCGAGCACGGCGTCGCGATCAAACGCCTCAATCCGCGTTTGCTCGATTACGACCTCACTCGTTTGGCAGCGGTCCTGGATCCGTCGGCTGATTTGGAATTCGATTTCCTCGGCATCCAGACGCTCTACGATCGCTACCTCATCATCGACAAGACCGGCAAGTCGGCTCGTCGTCTCGAGACGCCGCAATTCTTCTGGATGCGCGTCGCGATGGGCCTGTTCATCGATGAGAAGGGTGACCGCGAAGAAAAGATCGGCGCGCTTTACAGTCTTTATAAGAGCCGTCGTTTCTGCAGCTCGACGCCGACGCTGTTCAACTCCGGTACGCTCCACTCCCAGTTGTCCTCGTGTTATCTCTACTACGTCGACGATTCGCTTGAAGGCATCATGTATCGCGGGATCGCGGAAAATGCGTTCCTCGCGAAATGGGCCGGCGGGCTCGGCGGTTCGTGGACGGCGGTGCGTGGCACCGGCGCTTACATCGCGGGCACGAACGGCGAATCTCAGGGCGTGATTCCGTTCCTCAAGTTACACAACGATCAACTCGTGGCGGTTAACCAGGGCGGAAAACGCAAAGGCTCCGGCTGCGCCTACCTCGAATCGTGGCACAACGACATCTTCGAGTTCCTCGAACTTCGCAAGAACACCGGCGACGACCGCCGTCGTACTCACGATATGAATACGGCGAACTGGATTCCCGATCTCTTCATGAAGCGCATGGAAGATCGCGGCCAGTGGACTCTCTTCCGTTCGAACGAGGTCAAGGATCTCCACGATCTTTACGGCAAGAAGTTCGAAGAGCGTTATCTCCATTACGAGAAGCTCGCAGAACAGGGAAAAATTCAGGGCCAGAAGATCGAAGCGATCGAGCTTTGGAAAAAGATGCTCTCGATGCTCTTCGAGACCGGCCACCCGTGGATCACTTTCAAGGACGCTTGTAACGTGCGTTCGCCGCAAGATCACGTCGGGGTCATTCACTCGTCGAATCTCTGCACCGAGATCACGTTGAATACCTCGAAGGAAGAAACCGCCGTTTGTAATCTTGGCTCGGTCATCCTCGAGACCCATCTCGATAAGAACGGAAATATCGATCACGAAAAACTGCGCGAAACGATTCGGATTGCGGTTCGGGCGTTGGACAACGTCATCGACATCAACTTTTACCCGACCGAAGCCGCAAAGGTTTCCAACATGCGCCACCGCCCGATCGGCCTGGGCCTGATGGGGCTGGCGAACGCCCTCTACATCAAAGGCCTTCCCTTTGCCTCTGAAGGCGCGGTCGAGTTCAACGACGAAGCGATGGAGGCGGTCGCCTTTTACGCGTACGAAGCGAGTTCCGATCTCGCCGCCGAGCGTGGCACTTACTCGACCTACAAGGGTTCGAAATGGGACCGCGGTCTCTTGCCGCAAGATACGCTCGAACTGCTCGAACAAGAACGCGGCCAGGCCATCGAAGTCCCGCGCACATCGAAGATGTCTTGGGATGTCGTTCGCGCCAAAATCGCGAAACAGGGTATGCGCAATAGCAACGTGCTCGCGATCGCTCCGACTGCGACGATCTCGAATATCACTGCGACCTCTCCCTGCATCGAGCCGACCTACAAGAATCTCTTCGTCAAATCCAACCTCTCGGGCGAGTTCATCGTCTTGAATCCGTTTCTCGTAAAAGACCTCAAGGCCCGCGGCCTCTGGAACCACGAGATGATGGATAACTTGAAGTACTTCGACGGCGAGTTGAAGGACATCGACAGCATTCCGGAAGATCTGAAAGCGAAGTATCTGACGGCTTTTGACATCGATCCCAAATGGATCGTGGAAGCCGCCGGACGCCGCCAAAAGTGGATCGACCAGTCGCAGTCGGTTAACCTGTGGATCAAGACGCCGGATCTGAAAACCCTCAGCCACATGTACCGTCACGCTTGGCACGCGGGGCTGAAGACCACGTATTATCTCCGCAGCCAAGGCGCTTCGAACATCGAAAAAGCGACCGTGCAGGTGAAGAAGGAAGTTCGTGGCGTCACCGCGGTCGCGGCCGCGGTGAAAGCCGAAAGCCTCGAAGCCTCTGCCGAGATCACCGACCTTGACGCCGCCAAACCGCGTCGCGAGTTCACGGCGAGCGAGAAGCTGGCTTGCAGCATCGAAGCGATGCGCAATGGCGGAGAGTGCGAAGCCTGCCAATAAGAGAGAGTCATTCCGTTTTTCAACCCCGCGCGAGCCACCCTCGCGCGGGGTTTTGTTTTTGTCGAGTGGCTGCATTTGCATCCCTGGAACGCCTTCCACTCCATGCCGGAATGGGGACTGGCACCTACGGCCACTCGCTTGACGTATAGCCGGGAGCGCTTTCCGTGCGCCTATGCGAGCATCACATTATTTCGCAGCCGTGGCATCCGTCCTGGTTACCACCGCCGTTTGGGGAATGGATAATTCTGACCTCATTAAATTAAAAAAAGGTGCGTTCGCTGACGAAACCATCATTCACACGATCGACCGACAACCGGCGGACTACGATACAAGTCCTAAGGCGCTCGCTGATCTGAGAGCCGCCGGGATTTCGGAAGCGGTGATCAATCATGCGCTCGCCAAACAGGCCACTTCTGGTGAACAGACCGAGGCCGTTGCGCGCACCACGGCTTCCTTGCCACCTCCCGCACCGTCCCCGACTCCCTTTCCATCTCAGACTCCTTCGCTGACCCCATCGCCATCCCCCACGCCATCGTCATCCCCCACGCCGTCGCCATCACCATCACCGTCACCGACTCCCTCGCTAGCTCCAACTCCCTCGCCATCGCCCGCGCCGGTGTCTGAGAGCGTGCCCCCTGCAACCAATTCCGCGGTTGCCGTTGAAGCTCCCCCGGCGGTCCCAGTTGCGGTGGCGAGTCCGGCGGAGCCGAGCCTCTTCGACATCGACTCGCCATCCATTGCGCCACCCCTGGAAGAAATTGTGCCGGGTAAAGACTACTTCACGCGTTTCAGTTTCCACGAAGAAGATCAGACGTATCTAACAACCAACTACGGACGGGGAGAGCTCGTCCCGATCAATACGCCCGTTCACGTCGTGGCGATTTCTTTTCGGAAAATTGCGCTGAAACGATTAGACACCGGGGAGTCGCTCTACATCGAGAACGTCGAGAAATACAGCCGCAGGACCATCGCGCGGATCGCGACCGATCTGCTGTCCTCGGTCAAAACACCGTTGGACCGCTTGGCGCCTCCATTGGTTGCGGCCATTGAAACCGGCGAAATGAGAAAGGGGATGACGAAGGAGCAGGTGTTGATGGCACGCGGTTATCCGCCGGGGCATGAAACCCCGTCCATCGATAGCGATCGCTGGAAGTATTGGAGCAGTCGTTTTATCACGCAGACCATCGTTTTTACCAACGGACGTCTCACCCAAGGGCGCGGCATCCCGTAACGACTTGGGACCACACGCCAGGACGTGACTGCTAGGGAATAAGCCGGGTGCGACGGCGCTCGGCGAATTCTCAAGGCGACGGCGCGTTTCTTTGTCTTCGATTTTCAGGTATTCAAGAAATGGATGCACTACGCCCAGCAGATGAATTCGATGGGTCACTTAATGCAGAATTTTGGCGGTAGTTGAAATCTGGCTACGCCGGATACTTCCGGTTTTTCGACGCAGGGTTTCCCTGGGTCTGCCTCGGAAGAATATATTAGGGAGAATGCTCCATATTATAAATCGCTTTAAGAAATAGACAAAAGCGATTTTTATATATAATCATTAATACCGCGGCGGGACAAACTGTTCTGTTAGTCACTCAGGTACGGGTGTTTATCTATATGCATACCGCATGCACATAGCCTGGGCAAATACACGCCATTTTGTCGCAATTTGCATAAGCGCTGAAGCACTTTCTTAAACGCAAGCTAGCGGCAAAATTCTTCCTTTTGAGAGGGGAGGAGCGAAAAACTTGGGCTGGAGTTTCGAGTCAGCACGCGCACCTTGCGGGGCACTCGCGGAGTTCTTGGGAACTCCTGTTTGCTTCTGACGTCTGCCGGCTTCCAGCGCGTATCAGCAGTATCGTTCTTCGAATTTTTTTTAATCGTGTCACTCGCGTACGGAATTCTCGCTCATAAAAATCCTCACCAGCTCGAACGTTTGTTTCAGGCTGTGTATCATCCTGAGGATGTTTTCGTGCTGCACGTCGATCGCCGAGCCGAACCGGCTCTCCATCGAGCGGCGCAAAGATTGGCTCATAAGTACGGTAACGTGCAGGTGCTGAAATCGCGGCCCATCGTGTGGAGTGGCTTCGAGATGGCTCGCGTTCAGATGGACGCGATGGCCGAAGCTCTGCGCATGGATTCGCAGTGGACGCACTTCATCAATCTCACGGGCCAAGATTTTCCGATCAAGTCGCGTGAGCAAATCGTTGGTTTCCTCAACGCATCGCCGCGCACCAGTTTCATCAGTTGGTTTGATCCGCTAAAAACGACCTACTGGAAAAATGCGCGCGACCGGATTTCGCGTCACTATTTCGAGTCCGCCTTCGTGCAGCGGCTTCTGTTTTTCCCTGGCATCGGGCGCCGCATTCGCTCGCTCTTCGATTGGCATGCTCGTCCCGCGCTTCCGTTTTATCGCAAGGAAATGCCGCAGGATTTCCAGTATTTCGGGGGCTCCAATCATGGCGTCTTTTCCCGCGAAGCTGCGCAGTACTTGAACGAAGATCCGCGCGCGCAGCGGATCATCCAGTGGTCGAAGCACACGCTCCACGCGAACGAGATCGTTTTTCAAACCGCGTTGTTGAACAGCCCGCTCAAACCGTTTTTGCAAAATACGGATCTGCGCGAGATCGATTTCAACCCGGCCTCACCGCACCCGCATATCTTCACCATCGGTGATATTGATACGCTGATTCATAGCAGGCAGTTGTTTGCTCGCAAATTCGACGAGTCGCTCGACCGCGAGGTGCTCGATCGGCTCGAGGCCCATCTACAGACGGCCTAGTTCCTGGGGTTCTGGTTCAGCGGGCGGGAGCTTAATTTTCGGACTGCTGGGCCGATGTTGGGGCATGCTATCTCGTGCTTCGACGAATTCGTTCGGCTCTAGCGAGCGCTCGGACGCGAACGCGTGAGGCGCACCGGCCATGAGGTTTCTGTTCATTCTGGCGGCCGTGATTGGTCTTTGGGTTGCGCTGAAATCCGCGGCACCCGCGAAGTGGCGCGGAATGCCAGCGCCCAAAGAGCCCATACAAGGAAGCGCTAACCTGCCCGATCCTTTTCGACGCGACCACGATACGATCGTTCCGCTTGCCACTTATCACGTGGAAGCCGTCGTCCTTTCGCGTGACCGTTACCGCTTCGATCGCGGGGCGGATATTGCGCCGGTCGACTTAGCCTTGGGCTGGGGGCCGATGAGCATCGCCAGCGTGATTAACGATTTGAAAATCAGTCAAGGCGGACGCTTCTACGAATATAGCTGGCGCTGCGAACCTCCGCTGGATCCGCAATCGATTGTTTGCCATTCGGCCAACACCCACTGCCTTCCGGCCAACGACGCCGTCCGCCGCGAGTTGCTCGCGGTTGGGCGTCACGATTGGGTGGAAATGGACGGCTACCTCGTGGAGGTTCGTTCGGATGACGGAGGCCATTGGCGCTCGTCGCTCACGCGTGAGGACAGCGGTGGCGGAGCCTGCGAAGTGATGTGGGTGACCGGTGTTCGATCCCATCACCTCTGAGGCGTGGGAGTAACGACCTCGTTGGCGGATGAATCTTCCGGCGTGACCGTGAAATCAAAATAGTCTCGGTAAAGAACGATCCTGAAATCTTTGGTATCCTTGACGTAAATACGCACGTGATAGTTTCCGGGCAGCAGGTAGACACCGAGTTTGGCTTCGTAATTGCCTTTGGCGTCGGTGACGATGCGCATGAAATCGTAGAAACGCTCGAGCGGCAGACCGGGGACGGGATCGATTAAAAGATTATTTCCTGGCGTTCCCGGCGTACCGTTTAGGGTCAGGACATACGCGTGATGGGGCGCGAGGCCTTGCAGGGCGATATGCGCTGCGAAACCTTGAGCGAAGCTCTGCTGATATTGGACGGTTCCGGCTGCACCGGGCACGGTTTTACCCCACGCGGGTGGCGCGACGATTGCCCCTTCCTCGCTGTAGCTTGCGCCTTTCGGCACGTCGCGGAGCGACAAGACGAAATCGCGCTGGGCATCGCTCTCGGTCATTCCAGAAATTTGCCCGTTGTCGGCCAGCTCTGCGATTTGGTTTTTGGCGAGCACGGCAAGCGTCTCGGCGCGGGCGGTGCCGAAAGCGATGAGTGCGACCACCGAAAGTAGAGTTGTGGTGAATTTCATGGGGCGATTTCAACCAACCTGACTCGCGACCAATCGCAAAGTCACACTTTCGCACTCGTTAGGCCAAGGCCAGCTAGCCGAGAATGGAACGTCGTCACGAGCCGAGCATCTCGACCCCAAGGGCTGAAGCGGTGGCTGCGGTCTATGGAGCCATTCAACGAGTTGCGGATACGCACCATCAGTGCATGCTTGAATTCCGAAGGACAAAGAGCGACGTTTTGACCAGGGTCGATTGGCAATCAATCGGCGCTCGTTGTAGAAGCTTCGAGTTTTGGTGAGGTCAGATGTAGGCGTTGATTCAATACATCCATTCTCCTAACCATTCTTTGCGGTGAGCACCTCGACCAAGACCACCCAGTCCGGTTTAACGGATCCTTCTGTCGACGCCAGTTATGGTGTAAAGCCGGTCGGTCTGCCCACGATCGCGGATTTCAAATCGGAGATCGCGGCGCTTTTCACGTTCGGAGACATGCGTCTGGTTTATCTCAATGCCACAGGCCGCCGTCGGATCGATCGAGAATTAACGCTCGACCTGAGTCATTTCGATCTCGCGGGATTCTTTGATACCGTCACGACGGATCGATTCTCTTCGGAAGTGTTGCTCAAAACCAAGATCCTCGGGTCCTGGGCTGGTCAATGCGAGTTGCGGGATGCGTGGGGAAGTCCTTTCTCGGCCCAAATTGCGCTGATCACGCTGCGGACGACGGAGAAAAGTAGTCCTGACTATCTTTATCTGGAGGCCGACCCGGTCGTGGCGCCCGAGGGACCGGTCTCGCCTTTCGTCGCGGATCGGGAGCTGCTGCGCGCTTTCATGAGCACGACAGAGGACGCGGTTTATTTTAAAGACAAAGAGAGTCGGTTCCTTCGGATCAGTCGTGCGATGGCAACTCGTTTCAATTTGAAGGATCCAAGAGAAGCCATCGGCAAAACCGACTTCGATTTTTTCACGATCAAGCACGCCGCAGAAACCTACGAAGCGGAAAAGCAAATTCTACAAACCGGCGTACCGATCATCGATCTCGAGGAAGAAGAGACTTGGGAAGACGGGCATGTGACCTGGGTTTCGACCACCAAAATGGCGCTGCGCGATGACGAGAACGATATCGTGGGAACCTTTGGCGTGTCTCGCGACATCACCACGCAGAAGGTCTTGGCCAAACAGCGGCAAGATTTGGAGCGACAGCTCGAATTAAGCAGCAAACTCGAATCGATCGGTCGATTGGCCGCCGGCGTCGCACACGAGATCAATACACCGACTCAGTACATCAAAACCAATACGGTTTTTCTTGTCGATTCATACAATGCCCTGAAGCGCGTGCTGGAGGCTCAGAAAATCGTGCTGCAAGCTTATGCGGCGAATGGCTCGTCTGCCTCGCCCGTCACGCCGGAAAGCCTGGCCGCGCTCGCGAAACTCGAGGATGAAGTCGATCTGGCCTACCTCCTCAAAGAGATGCCCGCTGCGCTTAATCAATCATTGCAGGGTCTGGAGCAAGTGGGCCGCATCGTCCGGTCACTTAAGGAGTTTTCCCATCAAAGCAGCTTGGTGAAGATTCCCGCCAACCTGAACGAGGTCGTGGAAAATGCCGTCAATGTTTGCCGTCACGAATGGCGTTATGTCGCAGACGTTGCACTTACGCTTCAACCGACCTCCAACCAAACGCTCTGCATTCCGGATCAAATTGGCCAAGTGATTTTGAACTTGGTCATCAATGCGGCGCACGCGATCGAAGACACCCTGAAGACGCGCAATCGACAAAAGGGGTTGATTGCGATCAAGACCGTTTTCACGGAAACAACGGCCGCAATCGAGGTGGCTGATGACGCCGATGGTATTCCTGAGACGGTGTTGCCGAAAATCTTTGAACCGTTCTTCACGACGAAAGCGGTGGGCAAGGGGACGGGCCAGGGGTTGGCAATCGTAAAGACAATCATCGAAACGAACCACGGTGGATCGATCGAGGTTCGAACCGAACTGGGCCGCGGTTCCACTTTCAGGATCGTGATTCCCATGAATTAGCCTCGCTTCGACTTTCCCCATGAACTCCCGCATTTTGTTCGTCGACGATGAGCCAAACTTGCTCTCGTCGTTTCAGCGTAGCTTCCGAAAAACACTCCAGTTCGATATCGCAGAAGGCGGGATAGAAGCGCTCAACGCGTTCGAAAAAAATGGGGCCTACGCGGTGATCGTGTCGGACATGCGGATGCCTGGTATGGATGGCATGGAATTGCTGGAAAAAATCAAAGAACGCTACCCCAGTACCGTGCGCGTGATGCTGACCGGAAACACCGACCAGCAAACGGCGGTCGACGCGGTCAACCGCGGGCAAATTTTTCGTTTTCTCAATAAACCGTGCGCGCCGGACGACTTGCTTCCGATCATCCACGAGGCGCTGGAACGGTATCGCTTGAATGAAACCGAGCAAAATCTGCTTTCGACCACGTTGGTCGAGTGCGTGAAAGTTCTGGCGGAAATCCTCGGCATGGTCGCGCCCGACGCCCTGGGCCGAGGCCAACGTCTGAGTCTTTCGATGCAAGTATTCGCGCGGTTCCTCAAACTTCCCAATGAATGGGAACTGGAACTCGGGGCGCTCCTCTCTGGCGTCGGGAACGCGTCGCTGCCGATTTCACTCTATCGAAAATATTATACCGAGGGAAACGTCACGCCGGCCGAGTCCGCGGTCATACGCGAGGTGCCGAGAATCGGATACACGTTGATCAATACCATTCCTCGACTGCATAGCCTGGCGGAAATCGTTTTATATCAAAACAAGTTTTTCGACGGCGGTGGATTCCCTGCTGATGGTTGCGCGGGCTCCGCAATCCCGTTGGGAGCTCGGATGCTGAAAATCCTGTCGGACCGTACCGATCTCGAAATGGACGGTATCGTAAAGAAGAAGGCGTACGAGGTGATGATCAGTCGCAAAGGCGTTTACGACGTAGGTCTGCTCGACAAATGTTTTCTCTGCTTCCCGGATTTTCTCAGCCAAACCATTTCCTCCGAACGCCGCGTTCTCAGTTTGCCGATCAATCGGTTGGAAAAAGACCAAGTCGTGGTCTCGGACATCCTCAGTAGTTCGGGCACCGTGCTCCTCAGCGCCGGGAGCAAGATCTCGGAAATGATTTTGCAGCGACTGAACAATCATAGTCTGCTGAACGACGTGCAGCAGCCCGTGTTGGTGCAATCCGCGACGTAGTGTTCCCGAAGCGGTATCCGGCTTGAGCTTGTAACATCCCCGCGCTTTTATCGGAAGAACCCCGCGCGGAATGGAGTGATCCTCATCGCTTCGCCGCGCTTTGCTCCGTTCCTTTTTGGTCCATTTATCATATGGCTTTTCTTCATGCTTGCCCGAGTCGTCGCGTGATTTTCGCTGCTGTTGTTCTAGCAAGCTCCGTCCTCGGTTCGCGGAGTCTTCTCGCCGCAGGAGCGGCTTCAACCGCCGCGGCGCGTTCCCAGGACATCCACTTTGAACCACTAGCGGATCGGCCAGTGGACGGAACTTTGATTCCTCTCTTGGCGACGGCGACGAGCGGCTTGAAGGTGCGCTTCAGTGTCGTCAGTGGACCTGCTCAAGTCGTGGGTTCGCAATTGATGCTTACTGGGCCCGGCAAGGTCGTGATCCAGGCTTCGCAATCCGGCGATGCCACCCACACCGCAGCCACGCCGGTCGAACGTTCCTTTCAAGCGCTCGTGCCGCCGACGAATTCCGCCGAGGACGCTCATGCTGCGAGTGCAGCGGCAGAGCAGCCTGCACAAACGGCGGAGTCTGCCGCGACCGCTTCGTCCACAGCCGAGAGTACCAGCGCACCTGCCACGGAGGCTCAGACGGAAACTTCATCCAGCGATGGAGCGCCTGCGTTGCCCGCCATGCCCGCTCAGACTGAGTCTGGCAGTCCAGCTTCCGCAGCCGCGCCCTCGGATCTGATTCCGAAAGCATTGATCGATGCTGCGAAAGGTCGAGTGGGTCCGGCGGCGGCAAATCAGCTTCCGGCCAAACTCGTGCTAACTCTGCCGGGCAATGTTGAAATGATTTTCGTCCGTGTTCCCCCCGGTCGCGGCACCTTGGGTTCAACGCCCGCCGAAACGGGACATCAGGCCGACGAGAATTATCACAACTACGCTGAATCACAGGGCTTCCTCATGTCGGCCACGGAGGTCACCCAGGCTCAATATGAAGCGCTGACCGGGCAGCGCCCGAGTTACTTTCGTTCCGATTGGCAGAGCCGCCCCGTCGAACAGATTCGATGGTCCGACGTGGCGCGCGATGGCAGCGGCTTCTTTGCGCATCTTAACGAAACCTTGCAATCATCCGGGCACGCGAATTTTTCGGCCGCGCTACCGACCGACGATCAGTGGGAATATGCCTGCCGCGCTGGAACTCAGACCTCGTACAACAATCGCACGGATCTGAATTTCCCGATCAACGAATCCACGATCCGCGAAATCGCCACGTATGGTGAAACGGAAACATCCGCGGTCGCGACCCACAGCCCGAATGCGTGGGGACTTTACGACATGCACGGAAACGTCGCGGAATGGACGCGTGAGGGATCACTGCGAGGCGGCTCGTTCCGCGACAGTCCGGCTTTCATCCGCTCTGCTTCCAAGCAGATCGGCAAGGCCGGAAGCAACGACCTCAATCGCGAAGCTGGTTTTCGCGTCGTGCTGTTGCCCTCCGGTGCAAGGCTCGATGTTCAGTGATTAACCGCGCCGAATGAGTCATGGCTCATTTGGCCGCGTTAAACCAAAAGTAAACCACGACGCCCGTGACCGAGACGTAGAGCCAGATCGGGAATGTGTACCGCGCAACTCGTCGATGAATCGCGAATCGTCCCGATAAGGAGAGAAAAAACGTGAACAGCACGAGCGGCAGCGCCGCGATCGAGAGCAGGATGTGCGACACGAGCACGGCGAGATAACCGCTGCGGAAAAAACCATGCGGCGGATAATGGCTCTCTCCATGCAAAGCGTGGTTCAGGATGTACGTGCAAAGGAACAGCGAGGAAAACACGAACGCCGTGATCATCGCGCGCTCGTGTTGCACGAGCTGGCGGCGCCGCACAAAGCGGTAACCGACGACGAGCGAGATCGCGCTGAGAGCGTTGAACGTCGCGTTGACCGCGGGCAAAAACGTCAAGCGCGTGGCATACTCGGCGGGCGGGATGCGTCCGTACACCAGCCAGAGCAGGAAGGCCATTGCCGCAATGCTCACGACGGCAATCAAAGCCATGGGCGTGCGCAGCGAGTCGCGCAGTTGGGTTTCGTCCAAGGGCTGTCGTGCATCCATTCCGTCGAGTTAAACGGCCCCGCACCTGCCGTCACGCTCACAGTGCGTGCCTGCAAACGATGGGCAAGACGTTAACTCCGCGTGGTTTAGTCTTGGCGCGATGAAAAAGCATTCACACGGTTTCGATCAACGCAGCGACTTCATCGCGCATTCTATGAACGAGAATATCCCCGTTTCGTCCTGGCACCGAGTTGTTTGGCCGAAGCTTCGCCATGTTTCTCTCTTCGGCGCAGTCGCACTCGGCGGTTGTGCCACCATCGGCATCACGCAACTGCAGGACACGGTTGGCAAGTTCGACCAAGCCGCTCACTCCACCGCGACCGCCGAAATGGCTTTTCTCGGCTCGGTCCAAAGCATCGACGAGCAAACACAGTTCTACCAAGCCGCTTTTTCGTACGCGACCAACAAGGAAACGAACTTCGATGTCACCGGTGATTTCAAATCGACGCTTTTAACCTCCGAGCAAATCGCCACCCGCAAAGCGCTGATGGACGCTTTGACGCTTTACGCCGACAAGATGCAGGCGATCGCCTGTGGCGACGATGACAAGCAACTCGATTCCAACTCGCAATCTCTCGCGAATCACCTGCTCGGGCTGGCCGCCGCAAAAAAGCTGCCCACCGGAACAGAAAGTCTCGATCGCGCAGTGGAAACCGCGGTCGACGCCGTGGCGCGTCTAGCCCTGGATCGGATCCGCGCGACGGATTTGCGGAAAACGGCGACGGACATTCAGCCGGATTTGGAAACGCTGGTGAAAGCGCTGCAGCAAGAGAACGACCCCTTGGGCAAGACGGTGATCGGTAATCTCGGTCAAATCGAAATCGAGCTTCGGACGATTGTCGCCATGTCGCATCAGCACGCGCCTGAAGATGCCGCGGGGACGTTTTTCGCGATTATGCAGAGTCGTAAGCTTTTAACGGATACAAACGCCCTGATGACCTATCCGGGTAACAGCACCGTGCCGGTCAAAGGCGAAATCGCGAAACCGATCAACGATACCCTTGGCGCCATTTTGAATGGCAATGAGGCGATCGCCAAAAAAGGGGTCGGTGGACTGGCCGCCGCTGCAACCGATCTTTATCAACGCGCCCAGACCGCGAAAGAATTTTATCAAAGTCTTGAGAAGAAATCCGAATAACCCCGCGTCATGCCTGCTCCTATCCCTTCTTCCGCAAACAGTGCCGGAGCGCCGCGCGATGCGGTTGATTCGCTCGTATCCCAGTTGACAATCGTGCTTGGACAGATCGTCGACGCCTCCCGCAACACGGCCGACCCGACGGCGCTGCTTCAGCTCCACACCGAGTACCTCGCGCTGCAGGGGATTTTAACTCAAGCAACGCAGGCGCAGTTGGCGAAAGACGACAGCATTTTCGGCCAAGCGACGACGACGCTGAAGGCGCAATCCAAAGTGCTCGACGGCATGAAAGAGCAGATCAAAGGCTTGGTCAAAGACGTCGATCTCGCCGGGAAAATTGTCGGTGGCGTGACTCAAGTGATCGCGTTAATCGCGAAGCTGTAGGAGACGCTTGCGCTTTTTCCCGGGAGCGCGGACGTTCTGGGCCGCATTCAAAGATTGAGAGCGAGGTTCGTCGCTATCAAAAAAGGGGCACGCTTGTTGGGAAGTGATGAAACCGAACAAGAATGCCCGCGGTTCCGGGGAAAAAGTTCCTCACTTCACCGCCGCCCAAACGCGCTGCACGTCGTCGTGATCTTCCAGTGCTTGCAGGAACTCGCCGACTTCGGCCCGTTGCGCGTCATCTAATTCTGGATACGACTTTGCCACGTAGCCGAGTTCGCTCGTGATCACAGACCAGCCATTCTTGGCCAACCAAGTCGAGACGGCGGCGACCGAAGCGCGATCGGTCACAAAACGCGCGCCGGTGTGGTCTTCCGGGACGTCGTCGTTCTGCGCGTGAGTCAGGGCTTCGAATTCATTGGCCCCGGCCTCGATGGCGACGGCTTCGAGATCGACGTCCTTCGCGGTGGTGTGGGCTTCGACGAGTCCGACATGATCAAAGAGAAATTTGTTGCTGTTCGCGGCCCCGAGCTGGCCGGCCCGGAACAAAACGCGGATCTGCGGGGCCGTGCGCTGCTGATTATCGGTCATCACTTCGACGATCAACGGCACTTTATGAGGCGCGTAGCCTTCGAAGACGACGTGATCGAGGACCAGTTTATCATCGCCTCCGCCGGCGCCCTTTTTGATCGCGCGCTCAATCACGTCGCGTGTGACACTCTGTTTGCGGGCTTTTTCCACCGCGGCGAAAAGGCGGGCATTGCCGGCTGGATCGCCGCCGCCGAGTTTCGCGGCGACCGTGATTTCTTTCACAATCTTGCCGACTGCCTGACCCTTTTTGAGGTTAACGATAGCACGTTTTGCGTGAAGCCATTGGCGTCCCATTGCGCGAGAAAAGTTGAAAGTTGCACCGTCGGCAATCCCGGACCGCGTCAGAAAACGCTTCCATTTACTTTTGCCGGAAGGTCCGCCGCAGAGCGACGAGGGCCAGCAAGGCCAGCGCGCCGAATCCGTATGTGCCAGGCTCGGGCACGGACGACAGATTCCAGCCGATGACGTTGAGCGCTGCCAGATCCGCGGCGCTGATCGAAAGTTTTTCGCCGAAGTCGGAGTCGGGGTCCATGACGCCGAGCGTCGATCCTTGCTCCCAATGGCTTGCCTGCCCGCCATCGCCGAAGTTTTCGCCGGTGGAAAAGAAGGCGAGAGGCGTTTTGCCGCCATCGATGGAAAAGTACTTAGCTCGCGTGTCGGCCGACCAATCGATCGCGTGATCGGCCTCGCTCAGCGCTGAGTATCGAAATAGATCGAGCGCTGAGACATCGGTGAATGCGTCCTCGGGCAGGGTCGACTTGCGCCCGTAAAAGTCCAACGTGTCGACGCCACTCGTAAAGCCAAGCGCATGGCCGAGCTCGTGGGTCGCGGTGCCGACGAAATCCAGATCGCCGCGGGCGATGCCATCCGACGGGTCGAAGTCGAAGCGGCTTGCGTAGTTCGAGTTGAAAGTGATGGTCGCGTCGGCACTGCTGTCGGTGGAGGAGAACAGCGAGAGCGCTCGAGCGTCCCCTTGGGTGAGGCAGATCGTTGAGTTGTTCGCGCTGCCGTTTTTATCCAGATAAGGCGCCTTTGCGCCAGCACTTGGATCCTGCGTCGTGTGATTGGTCACCATCGCAAACGAGGGGCCATCGGCCAAGGAGTTCGCCGCCGCCCGTGCTTCTGGCGTATTCGCGTGCTTCAACATCGCCGCATGAACGGAGCTGTAACTGACGAAATCCGGGGTCCAATCCGTGCTAGCGATAATCCCGTCGGCGAGTGGGCTGAAATTCACCTTGATCGATAGAGTTACATGATTGGAAAAAAGCGCCGACCAGCGTTGGGCGGCTTGTTCGATTCCACTCATCACCTCTGTTTGGGCGTGGGACGCGCCTAACGCGCTCGGGGTTGCCGCATCTTCGTCGATAAAACGAAAAGAGAGCTGCGCGTTTGCCGATGTTGCGCTCGCGGCTAATGCGGCGGCGACAGCGACGACTCCTCGCCGGTGAGTGATCGGCAAAAAGGAAATGCGAGTCATGGGGGGAAAAGAAAGTCTCACAGCCGCCGCGACGAGTGGGCGCGGGACAGACCTCGACCGGAACCGGCCGTTCCGCTGATTCCGTGGGAGCTGCGGCCAGGACCGATAGGTGTTTCACCCTTTATGTGCGGATGAGTCTCGGGAACCAACGGTACCCTTGAGGCTGTCTTCAACGCGCCGCGCGGGATGACGGCAGCGTCCGGGGCAGCGTTTGGCGAGATGTGCTTGTCCTATA
>Ga0068856_100001509_pt1 | contig 24390 bp, 21 predicted proteins | sample KBSCornC62_FD_66595 | JGI IMG/M metagenome (GOLD analysis project Ga0068856, IMG submission 66595) | Corn rhizosphere microbial communities from Kellogg Biological Station, Michigan, USA - KBS Corn C6-2 | ecosystem: Host-associated > Plants > Roots > Rhizosphere > Soil ... | reverse complement strand
CCGTCCTTGAAGCGCTGCAGTTCGGCGTTGCGGGCCGACTGGTCCATGTCGCCATGGATCTCGCCAGCGGCGAAGCCGTTGCTCTTCAGGCTCTTGGCCAGTTCGCGCACGGTCGTCTTGCGGTTGGCGAAGATGATCGCGGTGGAGACATTGTCCGTCCTCAGCAGCTGGCGCAGCGTGTCGCGCTTGCCGCGGCTGGTGGTCTTGACCTTGTGCTGGGCGATGGAGGTGTTGTTCGACGCCGGGCGCGCCACCTCGATGTACTTCGGGTTGCTGAGGAAGCGGTCCGCCAGCTTCTTGATCGGCGGCGGCATCGTGGCCGAGAACAGCAGGGTCTGCCGCTGGGCCGGAAGCTTGGAGCAGATCGTCTCGATATCGGGGATGAAGCCCATGTCGAGCATGCGGTCTGCCTCGTCGATGACGAGCAGGTCGCAGCCGGTGAGCATGATCTTGCCACGCTCGAACAGGTCCATCAGGCGGCCCGGGGTGGCGATCAGGACGTCGACCCCGGCCTGCAGCGCTTTGAGCTGATCGCCCATCTGCACGCCGCCGATCAGCAGGGCCATCCTGAGATCGTGGTTCTTGCCGTACTTCTCGAAGTTTTCCGCGACCTGCGCGGCGAGCTCGCGCGTGGGTTCGAGGATCAGCGAACGCGGCATCAGCGCGCGGCGGCGGCCGTGGGCCAGGATGTCGATCATCGGCAGCACGAAGCTGGCGGTCTTGCCCGTGCCTGTCTGCGCGATGCCGATAAGATCGCGCATCATCAGGACCGAGGGGATGGCCTGGGCCTGGATCGGCGTAGGCTCGGAATAACCGGCGCCTTCGACCGATTTGAGCAATTCGTCAGAGAGGCCGAGATCGGCAAAGGTCATGTGCGGGCGTCTATCCGGAAAGGTAAAAAGCCGATGGGGCCTGGCGGCGTTCCATCGCGCCGGCTGCGCCAGCCGGACGGGCGGCTGCGAGCTTGAGCGCCCCTAGGCGCAATGACCCCGCCAAGTCAAGGAAATGCGCGTTCGCCGCGCGTCTGCATTATTCCTCGTCGTCGATCTGCACCAGTTGGCGCAGCTTGCCGAGCGAGCAGTGGCTGCCGGAGCGGGAAAGCAGCTCGTCGCGCCCCGAGCAGATCATCCCGTCGGAGGTCCGTTCGACCAGGAAACCGGAATAGAAGTCCTGCGCGTTGCAGGCTTTTTCCAGGCTTGCGCTGACGATCCGCTGGTCGCGCATGAACAGGACGAGGCGCGAGGGGCCATCGGGCTGAACCCCGGCAATCCCGCTGACGGCGAGGCACTGGTTCATCCGCCGCTCTTCGAGCCGCGGGGTTAGCGGGCGCCCCGCCGGCCCGGCAAAGAGGCCGTGCCGCATGTCATGCGGGCGGGCCGGGCCCGGCGCGATGCGAATGATGATGCGCTGCTCGATCCGGACCTGCCGCGCGCTCGCTCCGTCGCGGAAGGCGCGGGCCATTTCCGCAAAGGTTTCGACTTCGGCGGGAGCCGGCAGTTCGGGCGGCGCAGGCGTGAGTTCGGCCGGCGCGACGGCAGCCGGACCCTCCGCCCACGGCGCCGCATCCGGCGCCGTAGCCGCCGGCAACAGCGCCAGGACGGGAGCAATGAGGCCGGATACGGGGTTCATCGCGCGATCAAAATCTCCACCTGTGCAAGCCCGGCGCGAGGACCGAGACCGAAAGCACTGCCGTCCTGATGCCATAGTTCGCACGGTTGAACACCTGCTTAACTGCCCCGCTTTGCGGTTGGCCGCCTGCGTCCCTATACTGGCCGCATGAACATCGCCGGCCGCATGAACATCTTTCTCGAAGAAGCAGGGACGCTGCTTGGGCAGCGGGGGCTGGTGACCGATGCCGAGCTGATCTCCCCATGGCTGACCGACTGGCGCGGGCGCTATCACGGACGGGCCGTGGCCATGGCGCTCCCGGGATCGACAGAGGAGGTCTCCGCGCTCGTCAAACTTTGCGGCTGCCATGGCGTGGCCGTCGTGCCCCAGGGCGGGAACAGCGGGATGTGCGGCGGGGCGACCCCGGACTCAAGCGGGGCGCAACTGCTGCTCTCGCTGCGGCGGATGGACGCGGTGCGCACACTTGACGCCAATGCGCGGCAGGTTACCTGCGAGGCGGGCGTGATCCTCGAGAACCTTCACGGCATCGTCGAGGCTGAGGGCCTGCGCTTTCCGCTGAGCCTGGGTGGCAAGGGATCGGCCACGGTCGGCGGCCTCATCTCAACCAATGCCGGCGGCACCCAGGTGCTGCGCCACGGGACGATGCGTTCCCTGGTTCTGGGGCTGGAGGCCGTACTGGCCGACGGCTCGGTGTGGTCCGCCCTCACCCCGCTGCGCAAGGACAACCGCGGGTTCGATCTCAAGCAGCTGCTGATCGGTTCGGAAGGGACCCTGGGCATCATCACCGCCGCGACGCTGCGGCTGGTCCCGGCGGTGGCGGAGCGGATCGTCGTCTGGGCCGGGGTCGGCTCAATCCACGATGCGCGCGCGCTGCTGCTCCACGGCGAAGAGCGGCTGGGCGCGGAAATGGAGGGCTTCGAAGTCATGCCCGAGGCCACCCTGGGCGCCGTTCTGGACTATCTGCCCGACGCCCGCGCCCCGCTGGAGGGCGGCCATCCCTGGCACGTCCTCATCGAGGTCGTCGCGGACCGGGCCGGCGCCGCCGGCCTGCGGGAGCGGACCGAGACCGCGCTGGCCGAGGCCTTCGCCGGCGGGCTGGTGCGCGATGCGGTGCTGTCGGCCAGCGAGGCACAGGCCGAGACTTTCTGGATGCTGCGCGAATCGGTAGCGCCGGCCGAACGGGCCAAGGGCCCCGCCGTCCAGCACGACATTTCCGTGCCGGTAGAGCGGATGCCCGATTTCATCGAGGAGGCCGTCGCCACCATGGAGCAGCGGCATCCCGGCACCGAGGCCGTGGCTTTCGGGCACCTTGGCGATGGCAACGTCCACTTGCATGTGATTGCGCCAAAGGGCGCCGTGCCCGGTGTCTGGCAGGAAGCGGAAGGTAAGGCCATCTCTGCCGAGGTCTATGACATGGTCGCCGCGTGGGGCGGTTCGATCTCTGCCGAACACGGCATCGGTCAGGCCAAGCTGGAGGAACTGGAACGGCTGGGCGATCCGGTGTCGCTTTCGCTGCTGCGGCAGGTGAAGGCCGCGCTCGACCCGCAGGGAATCCTCAACCCCGGCAAGCTGGTGCGGCTTGCACCGTCCCGCGCCACCGCCTAAAGCCGCGGCTTCGCGCGACCGGCCTGCCAGTTCGGCTCCAATCCGGCGCCATTGGAGAGAAACGTTATGGCCAGCGCGCCGCAAGCATCCCTTCCCGTGTTCTACCAGGACCTGATGCCGCTCAACAGCCGCGACCACGCCGGCTGGAAGAGCCGGACGACCGACAAGGCGCCCTGGCTGGCCGGCTTTCACGCCGTTCCGCTCACGGTGGAGGAATTCCCCGCCGCCGCGCGCAACTACCCGATCATCTTCTCGTCCGGCGAAAACCCGGTGCCGCTTGCCCTGATGGGCCTGAACGAAGGCGTGAACGTGTTCGTCGACGCCGACGGTTCGGTGAGCGAGAACATCTACATCCCGGCCTATGTGCGCCGCTATCCGTTCCTGCTGGCCCGCCTGACGCCCGAATCGGAAGAGCTCTCCCTGTGCTTCGATCCGACCAGCGATCTCCTTGGCGAATTCGAGGATGGCCGCCCCCTGTTCGAGGGCGATCAGGCCAGCGAACTGACCAAGGGCCTGCTGGAGTTCTGCGAGCAGTTCGAGCAGGCCGGGATGAAGACCCAGGCCTTTGTCGAGGAACTGGAAAAGCACAAGCTGCTGATGGACGGCGAAGTCGCGATCCAGCAGGACGGCGTGGACGCACCGTTCGTCTACCGCGGTTTCCAGATGATCGACCAGACAAAGCTGCGCGACATTCGCGGCGACGTTCTGCGCAACTGGAACCAGAACGGGCTGCTGCCGCTGATCTACGCCCACCTGTTTTCCCTTGAATTGATCCGGGAAATTTTTGGCCGCCAGGTTCAGCAGGGCAAGGGGCCGGCCCAGGTGCAGATGGCTGGCTAAGCCACACTGTTGCGCCAAAGCACCACATTAGGAAAAACGCCGAGAGCGACACGACCGACTCTTGCTTTTTTAAAATTTCCGGATCGCCCCTTGAATGAAAGGGCATTTGGAGCTAGATAGGACAGGCTCGGTCGGCGCTTCCCTCATAGCCCGGTCGGGCAGGTACACATTGTGTACCTCCTCCCTGAACCTTGGCCACCTCGTGCTTGATGCACGAGGTGGTTTTTTATGTGCGCTGTGCAGCCGGCCTACTCCGCCGCATCGGGCCAGTCGAACCGGCGCTCGTGCCGAGCCTTCACGCCCGCGACCTGGACGGCAAGGTGCCGCACCAGCCCCACCAGCAGATCGACCATGGCCGGAAAGCCCTCGCCCGGTTCGGCAAGGCGGGCATCGAGGTAGCTGGAACGGTCAATCTCCAGCTGCACGGCATGGATATTGCGTTTCGGGGCGGCGTGACGATCCAGCCCGTGCCCGCCGGCATAGGGGCGATTGTGTGCGGCGACGCGGCGGTTCTGGCCCATCCAGGCGAACATCTCGGCCACGATTGTCCCGCAGCAGCTGGCCCCGAAGCGATCGCCGATAACGAATTCCGGCGCCAGCCCGCCGCGCAGCGTGAGCGGCGGCATCGAATGGAGATCGAGCATCAGCGCCGCGCCCCAGCGCCCGTGCAGGACCTCCAGCATGCCCGACAGGGCAGCGTGGTAGGGTTCGTACACCTGGGCGATCAGGTTCTCCAGCTCTGCCCGATCGTGCCGGCGCTTCCACAGCTCGCCCATGCCCGGAAGTCGCCGCGGAATGAGGCCGAGGCCGCTGCGCGCCCGGGTTCGCGCGAACGCGGCCGAATCGACCGTCGTCCCGCCATCGGCCTTGCCGCCAGCGCGGGCGATCATGTCCCAGTCGACATCGTCGGTCGCCCGGTTGAGATCGATCATCGCCCGCGGTGCCTGGGCGACGATCAGCGAGGCACCCGTCGCCGCAGCGACGGCGTAGGCCAGGCGGTCCACATAGCGGTCTTCAAGCCGCAGGGCGGCAAATTCAGGATTTCGCAGACGCTCGACCAGGCGGGGCGGATAGGCGCGCCCCGCGTGGGGAACGGCGATCAGCACCGGGATGTCGGAAGGTTGCGGCACCCGGGAGACGAAAGCGGGAACTCCTTGCAAGCCGGGAATGCTGCCACCCGCCCTGAGCGGGGCAAGGGTCGAAGCCTGATCCGGCGAATCCCGTTCTGGTTCGGTGGCGTCCATGGTCGTAGGCTGGCTGCTATCGCCGGTCATGTCAAAGCCGCGAAACCTCTCCTGGACCAGATTGTTAATACCTCAGCGTTACAGGAATCGTCCCTGCCCCACCCACGTGAGACGACATGATCCGCATTCTCCTTGCCGAAGACGAAGACGCGATGCGCACTTACCTTGCCCGGGCGCTGGAGAATGCCGGCTACTCCGTGGTCGCGGTGGATCGGGGCACGGCGGCCGCGCCGCTGCTGGAGCGCGAACACTTCGACCTGTTGCTGTCCGACATCGTCATGCCGGAGATGGACGGGATCGAACTGGCCCAGCACTGCGCCGAGGTTTCGCCCGATACCAAGGTGATGTTCATCACCGGCTTCGCCGCCGTGACGCTAAAGGCCAACCGCGAGGCGCCGCAGGCCAAGGTCCTCTCCAAGCCGTTCCACCTCAAGGATCTCGTCCTGGAAGTGGACCGCGTATTCGGCTTTTCAAGCACCGCCCGGATCTGATCCACAGCGGCCAGCGATGCCCCCGGGCCGTCCCGCCAGAATCGCTTGCCTTGCCGAAGCACGCCCGCTAAAGGCGCGCTCCTACCCCGGGGGAAACCCCGGCGCCGAATGGGTTCGGGCGTATAGCTCAGTGGTAGAGCACTGTGTTGACATCGCAGGGGTCGGAAGTTCAATCCTTCCTACGCCCACCATTCGAAAAGCCCGCCAGCCCTCCGGGTCAGGCGGGCTTTTTCGTTCCCCCACCGCCGTGCCCCACTCCGATTCAGCCACGGCATCGCGCAGGGCGCATATTTGGGTCCTTGCCGCGGGCCATGTCAGATTCGCGCCGATGCAGGCGACACAACCAGCCATCCGCCAGCGGGACATGCAGCTTCAACGCCGGCCGCCCACTCGGGCGTCGGCGGCGTAGCTCGTCCGCCAGGTCGGGCCGCCAAACCGCTCGATGGAACCGACCGGGAAACCCCCGCGTTGCGGCGGCAAGGAGATTCGCGATGAGCAGGTTGTTCGGGACGTCGACGCTGGCAGCGGGTTGTGTGGCCATGGTTCTGGCTCTTTCCGCTCCCGCAATGGCCGGCCCGGGCGGACACGGTGGCGGCGGCGGACCGCACGGTGGCGGTGGCGGACCGCACGGTGGCGGTGACGGTGGGCTTCACAATGGTGGCAATGGGCCGCACGAAGGCGGGGGTCATAGCCATGGCCATGGCAATGGCAATGGCGGCGGCCCGCGGCCAGGGGCCGGCTCACACATGGGGCATGGTCCCGACCGGATCGGGCAGAAAGCCTGGCAGGGCCCGGGAGGGCAACGTGCCGCCGCCAGGCAGGGTCCGCGAGGTCACGAACGCACGGCCGCCGGGCATGTCCGCGGCAGGTCGGCAACCTGGGCCGAGCGGCCCGGCCACGGCAGGGGCAACGAAAAGGGACACGGTGCCGGGCGCATGGTCGCTGCGGGTGCCGCTGCGGCGGTTGGCGGAGCAGCCGTGGCCGGGGCCATCCATGCGGCGCAAGGCCCCCGGAGTGGTCGGGAGGACTTCGCCCGCGCAGGCGAACCGGACCGCATCTCGTTCCGCGGGGAGCGGCCGAGCCTGCTGGGCGGGTGTCCTCCGGGGCTGGCCAGGAAGTATAACGGGTGCAACCCGCCAGGGCTGGTGCGGCAGAGCTACGTGCCGTGGCAGGCGGACTGGTGGGGCTATCGGGGCAGCGACTACCGCTATTTCGATGGCTACCTGCTGCGCACCTCAGGACCTTCGATCCTCGGCTACGTGCCCTTGCTCGGTGGAGCGCTGTATCTGGGCGAGCCCTGGCCCGAAGTCTACGAGACAGCCCCGGTCCCGGTCTATTACCGCGACTATTACGACCTCGGCCCCGACTACCGGTATTACGACGATACGTTCTACCGGCTCGATCCGGGTTCCGGCCGGATCGCCGGAGTGGCCGGCTTCCTGACCGGCGACGAGTTCGTCGTCGGGCAACCAATGCCGATCGGCTACGATGTCTACAACGTGCCGTGGGATTACCGCGACCGCTACGCCGACGGACCGGATGCCTGGTATCGTTATGCCGATGGCTACGTCTACCGGATCGATCCCAAGACCATGCTGATCCTCGCCGCGATCCAGTTGCTGACCTGATGGAGACGGACATGACCAAGGTCTTGCGGACCTTCCTGATCGGCCTGGCCCTGACCGGCCTTGCAAGCGGGTGCCACAAGGGCAACGAAGCCCGTGGCCATCCGACCGGCGCAAGCTCCACCGCGGCCCCGGCAGACACGACTCTGGGCGCGGCGCTGGGCAAGGCGGCGCAGTTCTCCACTGTTGCGGCGGCAATCCGGGACACGGGCCTTGCAGGCGTGATGGACGGGCGGGCAAGCTACACTCTGTTTGCCCCCACAAACGCGGCCTTCGATGCTCTGGGCGCGAAGGGGCAGGCGCTGCGCCAGCCGGAGCAGCGGGCCGCCCTCGCCGCACTGCTGCGCGAACACATCGTGCCGGGCACGCTGACCCGTGCCGATCTCGACGCGGCCTTGGCCCGCACCGATGGCAAGCCTCTGAAGTTGCGCTCCATGGGCAAGGGCACGTTGACCCTGAGCAAGGATGGAGATGCCATCGTGGTCAGCGGGGCCGACGGGGCGAAGGCGCGGCTGACCGGGGGTTCGGCGAACGCGAAGAACGGCGCGGCGCTCGGTATCGATGGCGTGCTCAGGACGCTGGGATAGGGTCAGGCGCGATTTGTCCGCCGCGGTGTAAGCGAGCTGTAAGGGGGCACAGGTAGTCCTGTGCCCAGGCGGTTCGCTGCCAGCTGTCACGTGACGGACCCCAGGCCCAGGGCTTGCCCTCGGTCGAGGCTCTCCAAATCCAGCCCCTTGGAGAGCCTCATCCGTCCGTGACAGGATCCTCTCCCGGTGTAAGCGGGCTGTAAGCGACAGCCGATAGTCGCGGCGCGCAGTTGAAAGCGCCACGATGACCCTCTCCCCAGAAGCCTCCGTCCGCGCCCGTGCCGCCCGCCTCTCCACCCGCGCACAGCTTCGCCTGCTGGCCACGGCCGCTGGCGCGGTGGTGGGCCTTGTCGCGCTGATCTGGCTGATCGGCCTGCTCGGTCGTGGCGGCGAGCCGGCGAAACCCGCCGACCCGTCGGGCACCTTCACGCCCCACTGCCGCCCAGCTCAAGATGCTGACCTTTGAGCGGGTGGGCGCCGGATTCGGGGCGAGCGAGACGAATGCCACCGGCGCCATCGAAGCCGACGGTGATCTCAGTACGCCGGTGCTGCTGCCCTACTCGGGACAGGTCGCGAAGGTGCTGGTCGATGCGGGGCAGGTCGTCGCGGCCGGCCAGCCGCTGCTGATCGTGCGCACCGGCGATTTCGTGGATGCGCGCAACGCACTGTTCTCGTCCGAGGCGACGCTCGGTTCGGCCCGCGCCCAGGTGGCAAACGCGCGGCGCACGGCGGAGCGGACGAAGGCCCTATTCGAAAGCGCCGGCGGCCCCCGCAAGGACTACCAGCAGGCCCTGACTGACCTCGCGGCCGCCGAAGCGCAGCAGCGCAGCGCGGAGGCCGCGGTCGGCGCGGCGCGCGACAAGCTCGCCATCTTCGGCAAGTCCGCGGGCGAGATCCGCCGGCTTGAAACGGCGCGCGAGATCACCGGCCTCCACGAAGAGACGACGCTGCACGCCCCGATCGGCGGCACGATTGCCAGCCGCGATGTCTCGCCCGGCCAGTATGTGGGCGCGGGCGGGGACAAGCCGGTCCTGACCATCACCGACCCGTCGCGGGTCTGGTTGATCGCGCAGCTACCGGAAAGCGATACGGCCAACGTCCACGTGGGCGACCGTGTGGAGGTGACGACGCCGGCCTGGCCGGGGCGTATCTTCCACGCGGTGATCGACAACGTCGGTGCCGGGCTGGATCCGAACACCCACCGCCTGCCCGTCCGCGCTACCATTGCCAATCCGGACCAAGCGCTGAAGCCGCAGATGTTCGCCAGCTTCGCGATTCGCCACGTCGACCAGCGCGCCCGTCTGACGGTTCCGGGCACCGCTGTAATCCATGAGGGCGAAAGCGCCCGGCTGTGGGTGTTGCGGCCCGACCGCCGGCTCGAGGCGCGCATGGTCCGCACCGGCCAGGCCGAGGGCGACGAGGTAGAAATTACCGCCGGCCTGAGACCCGGAGAAACGGTGGTGACCGCCGGCGCGCTGTTCGTGAACGAAGCCGGGCTCGGCGCGTGAACCGGCTGCTCGGCCTGTCCCTGCGCCAGCGCTGGCTGGTTGTCGCCGTCTTTGCCGTTGTGCTGATCGCCGGCGGCTTTGCCTTCGCCGCACTCAACATCGAGGCCTACCCCGACCCGGTCCCGCCGATGGTGGAGATCGTGACCCAGACCCAGGGCCTCTCCGCCGAGGAGATGGAGCGCAACGTCACCATCCCGGTGGAAGTCGCCATGGCCGGGATCCCGCACATGACGACCGTGCGGGCGATTTCGCTGTTCGGCCTGTCCGACGTGAAGGTGCAGTTCACTTACGACATCTCGTTCCAGGAAGCGCAGCAGCTAGTCATCAATCGCCTGTCGCAGCTGCCGCCGCTTTCCGGCGGGGCGCAGCCTTCGATCTCGCCCACCAGTCCGATCGGCGAGATCTACCGCTACCGCATCGTCGCCCCCGCCGGCTATTCTCCCATGGACCTCAAGACCCTCCAGGACTGGGTGATCGAACGCCGCTTCAAGCGCATCCCCGGCGTGATCGACGTGACCGGGTGGGGCGGCAAGCTGCGCACCTACGAAGTGACGGTCGATAACGACCGGCTCGTCGCCCACGGCGTTACGATTCCGCAGGTGATGGATGCCCTTGCCAAAAGCGACGCGAACGTCGGCGGCCAGACCATCAACTTTGGCTCGCAGGCCGCAATCGTGCGCGGGGTGGGCCTGATCCAGTCGCCATCGGCCATCGAGAACGTGCTGGTCGGCATGGCAGGCGGAGCGCCGGTCCTGCTCAAGGACGTGGCCCGCGTCGGCATCGGCAATCAGCCGCGCCTCGGCATAGCCGGCTACGGCAACGAGGACGACATCGTGCAGGGCGTGGTGCTGATGCAGCGCGGCGCCCAGTCGATGAGGACGATCCAGGCGGTGCAGAAGGAAGTTACGGAGATCAACGATTCGGGCGTCCTGCCGCCCGGCGTCCGGCTGGAACGGATCTACGACCGCTCGGAACTGATCGGCCTGACCACGCACACCGTGCTGGAAAACCTCGTCGCCGGGATCCTGCTGATCTTCGCGCTGCAGTGGATCTTCCTCGGCAACCTGCGCAGCGCGCTGATCGTGGCGACCACGATCCCCTTTGCCCTTGCCTTCGCGGTGCTGCTCCTCGTCGCCCAGGGGGAGAGCGCGAATCTGCTCTCGGTGGGGGCGCTGGACTTCGGGCTGGTCGTGGATGCCAGCGTCATCATGGTCGAGAACATCTTCCGCCACATGGTCGAACGCTCGGCCGCTATCGACGGCGGGCGCGGGCATTACAGCTATGCCAACCGGTTGAGTGCCATACTTCATGCCGGCTCCGAGGTCAGCCGCGGCATCTTCTTCGCGGCGGCGATCATCATCGCCAGCTTCCTGCCGCTGTTCACCCTCACCGGCGTGGAGGGCCACATCTTCGGGCCGATGGCCAAGACCTATGCCTATGCGATCGCCGGCGGGGTGATCGCCACCTTCACCGTGGCGCCGGTCCTGTCGGCCCTGCTCTTGCCCGACCGGCTGTCAGAGGTGGAAACCCGCGTCGTCGCAGCGTTGCGCCGGCGCTACGAACCGGCCGCCGCCTTCGCGCGTGCCAACCGCGTGTTGACCTTCGGAGGCGCGGCACTGGCGTTGCTGGCCGCGCTGGTCGGGATGAGAACGCTGGGCGTGGAGTTCCTGCCGCAGCTGGAGGAGGGCAATCTCTACGTGCGCGCCAGCCTGCCGCCTTCGATCAGCCTGGAGGCCGGGCAGCCGGTGGTGAACGCGATCCGCCGCGACATGGCTCGCTATCCCGAGGTCGTGGCCGTGCTGTCCCAGAATGGCCGGCCCGACGATGGGACCGACGCCACCGGATTCTTCAACGCCGAATTCTTCGTGCCGCTGAAACCGCGCAGCGAATGGCCATCAGGCATGACCAAGGAGAAGCTGATTGACCAGATGTCGCAAGAGCTTGGCAACCGCTATCCGGGGCTCGACCTGTCGTTCTCGCAGATGATCGAGGACAACGTGGAAGAGGCGGCCTCCGGCGTGAAGGGCGCCAACTCGATCAAGCTGTTCGGCCCGGACCTTGCCGTGCTGGAAAAGACCGCCGCGGCGATCAAGGCGCAGATGGAGAAGGTGAAGGGGATCGAGGACCTCGGCGTGTTCCAGTCGCTCGGCCAGCCGACCGTGCGGATCGACATCGATCGGGCGCGCGCCTCGCGCTATGGCCTCACCCCCGACGACATCAACCGCACCGTGGCAGCAGCAATCGGCGGCTCCTCCCCGGCGGACCTCTATGAACCGGGCACGGACCGGCACTTCCCCATCGTCGTCCGCCTGCAGCCGAGCCAGCGGGATTCGCTGGAGAGCCTGCGCCGGATCACCATCGGCGCCCCGGCACCGTCCGGCAACGGGCTGATCCAGGTGCCCTTGTCGGAAGTTGCCACGATCCGGCTGACCTCCGGCGCATCGTTCATCTACCGCGAGCACCAGGAGCGCTACATCCCGATCAAGTTCAGCGTGCGCGGGCGCGATCTTGGCGGCGCCGTTGCCGAAGCCAATGCGCGCATCGCCCGTAACGTGACCCTGCCTTCGGGCTACCACCTGGAATGGGCGGGCGAGCTCGACAACCTGCAGAACGCCATTGCCCGGCTGGAGATCGTCGTCCCGGTCAGCCTGCTGCTGATCCTGATCCTGCTCTATGCCAACTTCGCCTCCGTGCGAGACACCTTGCTGGCCTTCTCTGCCATCCCGATGGCGATCGTCGGCGGAGTGCTGGCGCTGGCGCTGACGGGGACGGCCTTCAGCATTTCGGCCGCGATCGGCTTCGTCGCGCTGTTCGGCATCGCGGTGATGGACGGCATCCTGATCGTGACCATGTTCAACCAGGCGGTGGACGATGGCGCCAGCCGCAGCGAAGCCGTGCAGACGGCAAGCCGCAACGCCCTGCGCCCGGTGCTGATGACCTGCCTTGTCGCCGCCATCGGCCTGTTGCCGGCGGCACTGTCCAACGGCATCGGCAGCCAGGTGCAGAAGCCGCTGGCGCTGGTGGTGGTCGGCGGGATGACGCTTGCCCCGCTCCTGATCCTGCTGGTCCTGCCCGCGCTAGTCGAACGCTTCTCGCTGCACCTTCCCCCGGAAGACCGCGGGCCGCACGGGCGCGACATCGGGCATCACGAGGGCAACAATCCCGACGCGAAAGGAGCACCGGCATGAAGCCCCGTGCCCCAGCCTCACGCTGGACCGCCGTCAGCCTGACCGCACTTGCCTTGGCCGGCTGCACTTCCATCGGCGATCCCGATCCGCACGCCCTCCTTCCCCCGAACGCCGGCGCCGGGGCGCCGCTGAGGCCCGCCCGGTCGGGGCTGGCGCCGCAGCAGACCTTCGCCATTGGCCAGGCGACGCCGGCCGGGTGGTGGCGTGCGTTCGGCTGCGCGCCGCTTGATGCCCTCGAGGCGCAGGCTCTTACCGCCAACAACGATCTTGCCGCCGCCGATGCGGCCCTGCGGCAGGCACGCGCGCTGGCAGGCGTTGCGGCCGGCGCGCTCGGCCCGGCAGTGGATCTTGGCTACTCGGCGCAGCGGGCGCGGACTTCGGAGGCGCTGTCCCCGCCGGTGACCGATTCCAACCAACTGCTCTATTCGCTCCACACCGCGCAAGTGACGGTCAACTATCCCGTCGACCTGTTCGGCGAGCTACACGCCCGGCGCCGCTCGGCGATCGCTTCAGCCAAGGCTGCCGCCGCCCGCCTGCTCGCCGCGCGCCAGACCGTCGCCGCCAACCTTGTCGTGGCGGCAATAACGCGCGCCGAACTGGCCGATCAGATTGCGGCAACGCGGACCGGCCTTGCCGCCGCGCGCGAAACGCTCGCCCTCAGCCGCCGCCGCCGGGACCTTGGCGCTTCGGGCGACGCCGACGTTGCGGCGCAGGAAGCGGCGCTCGCGGCAACCGAGGGGTCGCTGCCGGCTCTGGAGCGGGCCGAGGCGCACCAGCAGGCAGTGATCGCAGCGCTGCTCGGCCGGGCACCCGGGATCGTCCTGCCGCCCCTGCCCGAGAGCGCCTGCTTTGCCCTGCCCGTCACGGTTCCCGTTGCCGAGCCGGCTGACGTCGTGCGCCACCGTCCCGACGTGATGGCTGCGGCCGCCGCCGTGGAGGGCGCTGCGGCCGATGCCCACGCCGCGGTGGCGGCACGCTTCCCCAGCCTGACCCTCAGCGGCGCGGGCGGCGGCGCCAGCCAGAATTTCGGCGACATGTTCCGTGATGCGAACCTGTTCTGGTCGGTGCTGGGCGGGATCACTGCCCCTCTGTTCCATGCCGGGGCACTGCACCACCACCAGGAAGCCGCCCTGGCCGCCTTAGACCAGAGCAAGGCGCAGTACCGTGCCGCCGTGATCCAGGCCTTCGTCGACGTGAACGATGCCCTGAACGGACTTTACGGCGATGCCGCCGTGCTGGCTGCCGCCGATCGGGCCCTCGCCGCGGCCGAACGGTCGGCCGAGTTCGTGCGCCGCCAGCAGCAGCTCGGCGATGTCGGCACGTTCTCGGTCCTTTCCGCACAAGCGGCGTTACAGCAGGCGCGAATCCAGACGGTCGCGGCACGGGCGGCGTGGCTAACCGACACCGTCGCGCTCTATCAGGCCAACGGGGTGGGCGAGACGCAGTGACGGCTCAGGGCCGGGTGGCCGCCGGGTAGTGCAGTGTCACGGTCGTCCCGCCGCGCGCATTGCCCGCAAACGCGATGCTGCCGCTGGCCGATTCCATCAACCGGGTAACGATGGCAAGGCCAAGTCCCGCCCCGTTCGATCCTCCACCGTCGGCACGCGAGTAGACCTTCCGGCCGTCGCTTGTCTCGCGCACGCGGATGCCCGGTCCGGCATCGGCCACGCTGACAGTCGCGGCCGCATCGTCAAAGGCGACCTCGATGGTCCCGCCCGGCACCGCATGGCGGATCGCGTTTTCGACCACGTTGTGCAGGGTTACCGTGACGAGGTTCTCCGAGGCGAGCCGCGGCACTCCCGTCGCACCCGCGGCCCGGCACACCAGCAGGTGGCCGTCACGGCCCGCCAGAGGCTCGAGCGCGCCGACGATCTCGCGCGCGGCCACCCCAACGGCGACGGGCGTACCGGTGGCCAGTTCGCCCCGCCGTCCGTGGAGTTCGAGCATCTGGGAGACGACCCGGCTGGCCCGTTCGATTGCCGTCATCAGGGCATCGCGCGAGGCCGGATCGGCGGCAACCAGTTCGGCGCGCAGGCTGATCGTTGCAAGGGCAGTGCGCAGTTCATGCACCACCGTTGCGGAGAAGGTGCGCTCCCGTTCGAAATCGCCCGCTGCCCGTTCGAGCAGCTCGTTCGCGGCGTGCACCAGCGGGAGGATTTCCGCGGGGACGGCCCGCTCGTCCAGCCGCAACACGCCGGGGTTCACGGCATCGATCCGCCGCGCCTCGTCGGCGCTGCGGCGAAGAGAGTTGAGCGCATGGCGCAGCACAAACAGGCACGCCGCCGTGGAGCACAGCAGGGCCAGCGGCACAATGATCGAGAAACGTTCGAGAAAGTGAGAGATGATGTCATCCGAAAGGACCGCGGGATGCCCCCGGTCTTCCGCCGCGACGACTGTGTTCCCGTCGCTCGTGGAGCGCCCAACGAGGTCCGAGCGCGGCCCGTGGACCAGCCGCCCATCCGCACCGCGCAGCCCCGAAAGCGCCGCCTCGTCCGGAATGGACGGGCCGCTCAGCCGGTGAACGCCTTTGCTATCAAGGAGATAGATCGCAACGGCGCCGTGCTCGTTGCCTGCGGCGATCGTCTCGCCCTTGCGCTTGCCGAAAGCCTGCAGGCTTAGCCAACGATCGGCCTCGCCGGCGAGGAAGCGGCCGGTGAGATCGTCGCCAATGCCGCGGATCGTGCGGTCAATCAGCAGCGGTAGTGCCAGCGCGAGGACCAGCCCGATCACCACCTGGGCGATCACGATGCGGCGCCACAGGGTCATGCTCACGCCACGTGCCGGATGCAGTAGCCGAAGCCGCGCACCGCCTGGACTTCGGCGTCGCAGCCATGGCGCAGCAGCTTCTTGCGCAGGCGATGCACGCTGACCTCCAGCGCGTTGACGCTCAGTGTCTGGCTGGGATCGCATAGCTCGTCCTCCAGGCGGCCGAGGCTGACGGGGCGCTCGCCCGAGCGCAGCAGGACTTCGAGAATACGGTGCTCGCGCGGGGTCAGTTCGATGGCGTTTCCGGCCACCGAGGCCGCGTGGCTGACCAGATCGTAGGCAAGGTTTCCGTACCGGCTCGTGCTGTCCAGGCGCCCATCGGCGCGTCGCAGCACGGCCTCGATGCGGGCGCGCAGCTCGGCGAACAGGAACGGCTTGCCGAGATAGTCGTCGCCCCCGGCGTCAAGCCCGCTGATCCGCGCGTGGGCATCGGACTGCGCCGTCAGAACGATGACCGGAAGCGCATTGCCCTTCCGGCGCAGGCCGCGAACGAAATCAAGCCCGTCCGCATCGGGCAGGCCGCGGTCCACGATGGCCAGGTCGAAGTGATAGAGCCCGAGCATGTCCTCGGCCGCGGCGGCAGTGCGGCGCAATTCGACGGAGATTCCCGCGCTGACGAAAGCGGCGACAAGCGCCTGGCCGAGGCCGTCGTCGTCCTCGATGATGAGCAGTTTCATTGCACGCCTCGTACGGGCGGTGCCGCTCCACCAGGTAGCCCGGCCGCTACGCGGTCAGAGGCTGTAGTGCAGACGTGCACCGAACACATCGGCCGGCCCCCGATCGCGGTTGTAGCCGGGGTTTGCGATGTGTTGAAGATCGAAGGTGACAGTAAGGCGCGAAACCGGACGGAGGGCATAGTAGGCCTCAAACACCCTCTCGCCCCCAGGGTGCGGCAATTGGCCATCCCCGACCAGCACCCCCAGGCCGCCTGCGGCGAGCCACCGCTGGTGGGCGGGCGAGATTTCATTGGCGGCGACCGCCAGGCCAAGGGTATCCTGCGCCCTGCCCCATCCCGCTCCCTTGAGGGCGCCGCCCACCGCAATGGTCCGGTCGATATCGGTGAAGTCGTAGGTCTCGATTTGCCCGTCCGTCAGCCCGGCACGCAGGAACAGGCCGAGATTGGCGGTCACATCCTGCTCGGCATTGAGCGCAACCCCGATCCGGTCCTGCACCCGGCGGGCTGGGGCAAGGTCAGGCTCTGCGCCGGGCGGCCGCGAACGAGCAAGCGCCTCGTCGAAGCGGGCAAAGCGGCCGCGATTGCGGAAACCCGTCAGGCGGACGGCGCCATCCCTTCCGGCGAGGCGGAACCGACGCTCCAGTTCGATCACCAATTCGTGCTGACCGAACCCGGTCTCGAGGTCCGTCCCGTTCGGAACGGTCGACAGGTTGAACAGCCCGGCCCGCAGGGTCCAGCGCCCCTGATACCACTCGGCCGCAGCTCCGTAGCTGTAGCCCCAGGCGTTCGCCGCATAGTCGAAGGAGCCGGTGTCCACGAGCGACCAGTTGAGGAAATCCGAACGCGGATCGTGAGCGAAGCGGTTGGTGTCGAACACATCGCCCACGGCAAACTTGCCGAGGGTGAGGACGATCCGATTCGCCCGCATCGTCGTGCGCAGTTGGTTGGCTCCGGCCTCCACCGGCTGGCTGTCGCCGCCGAGCGCAATGATTTGGCGCAGGAACAGCCGCTGCATCTTGAAGTAAGGATTGAGCTTGCCGACCTTGTAGGCCTCGGCACTGGGGAAACCGGCCGCGCCCAGTGTGTCCGACAGTCCAAAGCCCTGGTCGATCTCCGGGTTGGCCCAGAGTTCGGCCCCGCGCCAGGTGCGCAGGCCAAGGTAAAGCGTGACGTCGCTGGTGGACTTGACCTGATCGGGTGTCAGGCTGTTGTCTGCCGCATAGGGCGAGGAAAAGCCTCCGACGCCCTGGACAACGGTGGTCATCTGGGCGTGGATCGCCAGCCTTTGCTCGGCAGGAGATGCCTCGTCCGCCCGGGCAATCGGGGCTGGCACAAAGGACCCCACGGAAATTCCAAGGCCAAGGGCAACGCGAAGGCGAACGGCGGGGCGAAGTGCAGTAACGCAGGACATGGCCCCGCCCTTATTCCCGCCGCGCAAGTCCCGCCACGCCAAAGTGCATGGCGCTAAAATGCATCGTCGAGGCACCCGGCTGCATCGACGGGATAAGGTCGCAGCTCTGACCAGCAATAATTAGAGGAGCAGGGCAGCCGCTCCGACTTTACCGTATGGTGAGCCCTGCTGGGTTCGAACCAGCGACCTACTGATTAAAAGTTAGGCGGCGCCCCCACGGCGTTCTGCGGCGACTCGCGCAGGAAAGCGGTGGATTACGTTAGGTCATGTTCCCGCTGTTCCCTTGCTGTTCACGGCAATTCCCGCTAGCGTGCTTACTGGAAAGGGCTCTGGTAAGCACATGGCGAAGGGCAGGATCAACAAGGGCAGCGTGGACGCGATGCAGCCCGCCACTGCTGAGGTGGTGCTGTGGGATGACAAGATTGCGGGGTTCGGGCTCAAGGTCATGCCGAGCGGCACAAAAACCTACCTGTTCCAGTACCGGCTCGGCGGGAGGGCGGGCCGGACCCGCAGGGTCACCATCGGCAAGCATGGCAGCCTCACCCCGGACAAGGCGCGCAAGCAGGCTGAAGACCTCGCGGCGATTGTCTCCCGTGGCAATGACCCCCAGCAGCAGAAGCAGGACAACGCCCGCAAGGCCATCGACCTTGCGTTCGACGGGTTTGCGAAAACCTTCGTGGATGATTGCCTCAAGGTGCGGTGGAAGACCTCGCACAAGGACGGCGAGGCACTGCTGCGGCTCTATGCCACTCCCGTTCTGGGGAAGAAGCCGCTCCATGAGATCTCCCGCGCCGATATTCGTTCTGTGCTGGCGCCGGTGCGGAAGAAGGTGGCGACGTGCCGCAACCTGTTTGCGGTGCTGCGTCGCCTGTTCCGCTGGGCGGTGAGTGAAGGCGTGATCGATACGTCGCCGATCATGGGGATGGAGCCCCCTCCCCTTCCCGCCAAGCGCGACCGCGTACTCAGTGACGCAGAACTGAAGCTGGCATGGCAAGCATCGGACAAGCTTGGCTATCCGTTTGGACCATTCGTGCGGCTCCTGATCATTACCGGGCAGCGCCTGGAGGAAGTCTCCGGGCTGGAATGGTCGGAATTGGATAAATCCGGGCGGCGATGGGTACTTCCGGCCGAGCGCGCGAAGAATGCGAACGCGTCGGTGGTTCCGCTGTCCAATCTGGCCGTGAACGAACTGGACGCCTTGGCAAAGCGCGCCAAGCGCAAGGACGGTTGGCCCCGGAAGGGCTATGTCTTCAGCACGACGGGTGAAACCTCAATCAGCGGACATTCGCGGGCGAAGCGGCGGCTTGACCGGGAGATCGCGAAGCTGGCGGAGACGGAGAAGGATCTGCCGCCGATCGCGCCGTGGCGGTACCATGACCTGCGCCGGACGCTAGCGACTGGCATGCAGCGGCTCGGTGTGCGGTTTGAGGTGACGGAGGCGATCCTGAACCACGTGAGCGGATCGAAGTCCGGCGTTGCCGGCGTGTACCAGCTCCATGATTGGGGGCCGGAGAAGAAGATGGCGCTTCAGGCGTGGGCCGATCACGTCGGTTCGCTGCTCGTCGGGCCGGACAGGACCAACGTCGTTTCGCTCGCCAAAGCGCGGGCCTGAGTTGGTGGCGCGGCTAGGGTAGCGCCCGAACGGCGGAACCGCACCGCCTGCCGCGTCACCTCACATCTGCGGGCGCCTGCGGAGGCGAACTTGGACAATATTGCGACTGCGATCCGGGAGATTGGGGCGAAACGCCGGGATGGGGTGGCGATCCCTACCCGAGCCCCGGTGGGCTGGGTACATTTGGCGGTGGCCACAGCAAAGATAGCCCACGCGCTTCTAGGTGGGGCGGAGGATACTTGGCAGGCCGCCTTTAGCGCCGTTGTGCAGGGCGCTTACGACGAAGCCAACGACGTGCCGCCCGCTGATCCCCGCGCGGGGGAAGTTGGCGCGTATGTTTGTGAGCAAATAGCCGAGATTTGTCGCACGGAAACCCTTGTTACTGGCTTTAGGCGCGTCGGCGGAGCCGCCGATGTATCGGTCATGCCGGGAGAGTGGTGGGACACTGAAGATCCGGAACTTCGCTTCAGGTCCTTCAGCATCGATCCCAACGATCTGACCAGCGACCGCATTGATCTCCCTTGTTGGATTTGGGTCAGCGAGGACAGTTTGGAGCACCAACTTGAGCGCATCGACCGATGGAAGCGCCGTCAGAAGATAAAGGGCGTATACGAGGGCGAATGGGGCGGGCTCGCGGATGCGGTTGCGATGGTGCGAAGCCACGTCAACTCCGATCCGCTCCCGACGCTCTTCTGGCTTTGCGCTCGGCAGGCGACAGGGGGCGTTGCTGGCGAGATGGTGCGCACATTCAAGGGCGTCCAGGTTGAACGCGATTTGCACTGGCCCATCCCGGCGGAGCTTTGGGCAGCAGTCGATCCGTTCGATCCGACCGCGCGGCTTTCAACAGGCGATTTGGCTGCCTGTAGTGGACCCGCAACGTGGCGCTTGAGCGGCGTCCGCGTCGATCTAGAGAGCCTGCGCGCGGCGTTGACGACTTGGCCCTTCTCCGATCAGATTCTCAGTGTGGGAGAGGGAGCAGATGTAGAGCGCAAGGGCGCATTGCCCGCCTTCCCAGCAAAGGGTGGCAACAAGGTTAGCGCCGCACCAATTCGCGAACAGGGTCAGTCCAGCGGGTTGAAACAATGGGCCGACGACGCGGCCATTCGGGGCGTTGCGGTGCGGGAGGCAAGGAAAGATGCTCGGCGGGCGCTGGGCGATGCTGCTCCGCCTGATAAGGAATGCAGGGCGGCACTTGCCGAAGCGCGGAATAGGCACGGGAATCCTGTAAAGCGAGGCCGTCCTGAAGGAAGCCGCAGCTTCGCTAAGCACTGATCGTCGCGCAGAGAAAATGTGATAATGGCGCCACGTTATCACATTTAGGGCGCCACTTTTTCAGCGGCGAATGTTCCCGCACCCCACGAGTAACCCGCGACTGTTCGCTGGTATGGGTGTGGAGCACGAGAAGATGCACCTTTTGGACACAAAGGCGGCAGCGCCCTGCATTGGCGTGGCAGCCAGCACGCTCGAAAACTGGCGCGTTCAGGGGCTCGGCCCCAAGTTCATCAAGACCCCGGGCAAACGCGGCAAGGTCCTTTACGACCCTGCTGACATCGAAGCGTGGAAAGACGCGAACCGCTTCCAATCTACCAGCGAGGCGGCGTGATCCATGCGTGTCACGGAAGGGGAGTGCACCCCTGAAATGCGCCGGGGGCGTGAACGTCTCACCGTTCACAACCCCCGCATCGAAAAGGCCCTGGCAAGCCATAACATCGACCCGGAGAATGTAGCGGAAGCCCGCCGTTTCGGCAACCGTCTCCAAGCCGACGCCGACCGGTGGATGCTCCGGGGCGGGCTCGCGGATCGTGGTCGAATTACCAAATCGGACGCGCACCGCATGTTCGTCCTCGCGTTCGGGAGGGCACCGCGATGAGCGATGGCTACACCTTCGAACGCCGGCGGACGATGACCACCGCCCAGCAGGACTGGTTTACCGTCCTGTCCGAGCGCGCGGGCCTCACCGAAGGAGAGGTGGAATGACCAAGTCTCCTTACCGGGACGGCAAGCCCGGGTACTATTCTCACGCCCCCGAGACCAGCCGCGAGGCTAGCGAGTCCGTCGCGTCCATTGCCAACTCGATCCGTGCGCAGGTCCGTCGCGTCATTTACGGCGCGGGCGCGGCCGGCATTTCTGCTGATGAAGTTGCAGCCAGTCTCGATCTTTCCGTGTACCAGGTGCGCGCCCGCGTCGCCGAACTGCACACGGGCAAGGAGATCGCGGACAGCGGACGGCGCTGCCTCGGCGGTTCTGGCCGCAAGGTCGCGGTCTGGGTCGCCAAGCAGTACCAACAGCAGCCTGAGCCTGGCAACGACAACGGCGATCTGCTCGACCTGACTGGGGGCGGCAGTGACGAGCGCTCCTGATCCTCACGCGGTGGCGGCGGCACTCGGGGGCGTTGTGCGCGGTAACGACGTGCACGCCCCCACGCCGGGGCACTCGAAGCGCGACAGGGGCACGGTCGTGACGATCGATCCCGATGCGCCGGACGGATGCGTCGTTCACTCCTTCAATGGCGGCGACGCGCTGGCGATCAAGGATGAACTGCGACGCCAAGGCGTGCTTCCGCCTCGGGAGAGGCGGGGACCGGCAAAACCGCCCGAGTGGCGAACGGTCGACACCTACGACTATTCGGACGCCGCCGGAAACGTGCTGTACCGCACGATCCGGCGCGAAGCGACGGGCGAGGCCAAGCGGTTCGTAGCCGAGCGCTGGGAAGGCGGCAAATGGGTGTCCGGAATGGGCGATGTCGAGCGGGTGCCGTACCGGTTGCCCGAGGTTCTTGCTGCCATTGCGACCGGGGAGACAATCTACTTCGCCGAGGGCGAGCGGAAGGCGGACAAGCTGGCGGGCATGGGCTTTGCCGCCACTGCCATCGCTTTCGGCGCGAACGGCTGGAAGCCGGAATACGAGCCCGTCTTCAAAGGTGCCAAGGTGGTAATCCTGCCAGACAACGACCTTCCCGGTCAGCAGTTTGCCGAGAAGGTGCAGAAGGGGATCGAGAGCAGCGGCGGGCGCGCCTACCTGCTCGATCTGCCGGGCTTGCCTCCCAAGGGCGACATCATGGACTGGCAGGGCAGTGCCGACGATCTGCGCGCTCTGAGTGACAAGGTGGTGTCAGGGACATTGCTGCCGCTCCCGACGCTTGATCTCGGCGCGCTGGCAAAGATTCCGCCGGCAGCCAAGGCTTTCGCCGTCGAGCGGCTCGCTCCGCTGGGAGAAGTGACGCTGTTCACCGGGCCGGGCAGCGCGGGCAAGTCGCTGTTCGGGCAGCAACTCGCTTCCTGTGGCGCAGCCGGCGTCCCGTGCCTCGGCCTCAGCGTCATGCCTGGTCCCGCAATCTATCTTACCTGCGAGGACGACGCCGACCAGCTCCACTGGCGGCAGGCGCACATCTGTCAGGCCATCGGCACTGGTATGGGCAGTCTGGCGGGGAAATTGCATCTGGTGAGCCTCAGGGGCGCGCTAGACAACGAACTGGGCGCGTTCGATGCGGATGGCTCGCTAAAGCCCGCTCCGGCGTTCCAGCGGCTCGTGGACATGCTGCGATTGACCGGGAGCAAGCTGGCGATCCTCGACAACGTGGCGCACCTGTTCACTGGGAATGAGAACGATCGGGGCGAGGTGACCCGGTTCGTCAATCTGCTCAACCGACTGGCGGGGGAGACCGGCGCGGCAATCATTTTGCTCGGGCACCCGAACAAAGCCGGAGACAGCTATTCGGGTTCCACCGCCTGGCTCAATGCCGTGCGCTCACAGATCGTAGTCGAGCATGACCTCGAAACCGATATGCGCACCCTGACGGTCGGCAAGGCGAACTACAGCCGCAAGGGCGAGGCGCTGCGCTTCCTGTGGAACGATTGGGCTTTCGTGCTGGAAAGCGACCTCTCCCCTGATCGCAGAGCTGAGCTTGCTGAGGTGTCCCGCGCTACCTATGAGGACGACGCATTCCTCTCCTGTCTGCGTGCACGCTCGGTGCAAGGCCTTGACCGCGCCGTGGGGCCGTCACCCGGCCCGAACTACGCACCTGCCCAGTTCGAGGGCATGCCGGAAGCCAAGGGGTTGAAAAAGCCTGCGCTGAAAAGGGCGATGGACCGCCTCTACACCACCATGCGGATCAGGACGGAGACGGTCGATAGGCCCGGCAAATCTGACCGCAAGTCGATCATCGTGGAGGTGACATTTTGATGCTTGCCGAACTTCCCGAACGCTCCCCCGAACGCCTCCCGAACACTGTTCCCGAACACCCCCGAACCCCGGCCCGAACGCCCCCGCACACACACTCTTATACTACGTATAGGTTCGGGGCCGCCCTTGGGGCCGGCGCCCCGAACTGTCGAAGTAAGAACAGGAGGTCGGCGACGTGGCACTGGAACTGAAATTGAAGATGCTCGGGCTCCGGTTCACCCTCGAACGGCACGAGATTGACGAGCCTCCTGCCAGCAAGGCGCAGGAGGTGGGCTATGTTCGCTTCGCGGGCAGTCGGACGATCAAGGTGGCCCTGTGGAAGGGCGGGCAGTGGGTCGATGACAGGGGGCATCCGTTCCCGGTGGCGCCGGCCTGTTGGAATTAGGTGGAGGGGCCGCATGGCAAAGCGTCCGCCTGAAGACATCGATCCGCGCACTGAAGACGTGGCCGCGAAGCGGCGGCGGCGGAAGCATCGCGCTAAGCCCGATCCCTCACCTCACCTGCAGGCGGAAAAGCCTAAGGCGCTGGCAAGGGCGCTCAAGCGGCCTGTCTGCCCTGCTGTCATGTTCGAGCGCGAGGGCGCCCACTACGCCATGCAGCCGACGCACGCCGATGCGGATTTGTGGGAACTGACGCTGGCCGACGCCTTCGCCACACGCTCGCAGTCCGTGATGCGTTCGTTCGTCAAGGAACTGACGGCGCTGTGCTCGAAGGCTTACGACCACCAGGATGAAGCGTGGAAGCCAAACGAACAGGAACTGAATGCCGTTCTCGGGATGGTGGCCAGCGCCAAGCCGCAGACTACCGCAGAGGCTGCGCTGGTCGCCCAGTCTGTGGCGGTTCACCTCCTCACCATGCGCCTGGCGGCGCAGGCTCTCAACGGTGGCGGGATGGTGCTGGACCGGGATGCTGCTCTCGTCGGCAAGCTGGCCCGAACCTACGCCATGCAGATGGATGCTCTGCAGGCCATGAAGGGCAAGCGTCGCATCGCCCGGCAATCGATCAAGGTCACCAAGGAGTTGCACC